>Ga0316191_10001577_pt1 | contig 16163 bp, 15 predicted proteins | sample Eddworburr2cm_MG_FD_204928 | JGI IMG/M metagenome (GOLD analysis project Ga0316191, IMG submission 204928) | Coastal sediment microbial communities from Maine, United States - Eddy worm burrow 2 cm | ecosystem: Environmental > Aquatic > Marine > Coastal > Sediment | place: USA: Maine...
GCGTCTGAAGATCACCGGCCGGGCCAAAGAACTGTTCAAAACATCAAAAGGCAAGTATGTGGCACCGGTGCCCATTGAAAATCTGCTGTCAAACCATCCCTTGGTGGAGGCCTGCTATGTTACCGGAAGCGGGTATCACCAGCCACATGGAGTGGTGATGCTCAGTGAAGAGGCTCTCAAAATGTTATCCGAAGGCGACAGGCAGTTGCTGGTGACCAAACTGTTGAAATTGCTCGAAGAGGTCAACAATGCTCTGGCGCCGTTTGAGCAACTGGCGTTTCTGGCGATAGCCAAGGATGTCTGGAGTGCGGAAAACGGATTCCTGACCCCAACCCTGAAGATCAAGCGAAAGGTCTTGGATGCCACATACGGCCCCCTGGCTGAAGAATGGTACGCAGTGAAACAACCCGTCGTCTGGCAGGCAACTGACTGAAATGTGCGATGGAGATCTGCCGTTTTTATCGATCCACTTTTAGTGAGATACACTCAATCTTCATGTACACGACGCTAAATTTGGTATGTTATGAATCAGGTAATTTCGAGGAGTAGCGCTTTTGCCTTTGGTTGCCAGAATCCCATATTTAATGAATCGTATAAGTTAATCGCTTCTAAAATGCAGCGTGTATAGTGAGTTTTTAGCGACCCTGGCTTTGCGAAATGCAGAGATGATTGTAGAGAGGAACCTAAAGACCATCCGCGAGAACCTTAAATCGTTTTTGTACCGATCTAATTGAGAAAGTGGGAGTTCTGTTGCTTCCAGGGACTCTTTACGGGAATCAATTTAACTCATTTCGTGTCGGTTTGCCAAACGGTATGGCGCAGTATTCCGGCAACCCGAACCGGAGGCACTGTAGGTACGATCTCCAAGGGGATCTGGGTTTTTTCAGTGTTCGGGGGGGCGGACAGTGAGAGGGGTTTGTACCAGATGTTCATGCTCTGCACCCGACCGGATATGTTGGTGTTGTTGACCAAGGTTCCACCGAAGGCGTAACCTGCCCGGGCGAACATGATGTTGATACCGTAGGAGACGGCGCGGGCAATGGTAAAGGCTGTTTTCACGCCGTCCTGCCGGGCGTCGGCCTCCATGGCGGCCAGCAGGTAGGCGGCAAGGCTGGCCCGCCGATGCTCGGGGTCCGTAGCAAAATCGGTCATTTCCACCCCGCGCTCGATTCGCTCGGCAGATGCCAACGCGATTAGCTTTGCATTGTGAAGGATGCCGAAATAGCGGAAATTCTCATCCATGGTGCAACGGATGTAGTCCGGATCGAGAATAGGAAACGGATAGCTTTCGAACACCCGGCTGTACAGGGCCGCCATCTTCGTTGCGCTATCCGTGTTCATGAAGGTCAGGGCGCAGTCGTCCGGTAGCGGGTGGCGAATACCAGCGCCGGCCCTTCGCATTGCCACCTCCAGTACCTTTCGGATGCGCTCGGCATCGCTGGGCCGGCGCCTCTTTTCGCATCTGAAGCGCGACACGAAAAAGGCAGCGTTGCCGTCGGCGTAAAAATCCGGAATCCGGGCCTCGATTTCGAATCCTGCATCCGTGAATACAGCGGCGCTTCTGGCCGGAACTTTGGCAAAGAGTTTGGTGTAACCTTCGGCCTGCGCCAGTTTATGCATCGCGGCGATGACCGCCTCGGCCTCTCCGGAGGCCAGTTGCATGAGGTAGACCCGTTCGGACAAAGGGCCGTACTGAATTCGGGACCGGCCGATGGTCTTGATTCTATCTTGGGTCACGGTACAACCATTTGAGGGACATTGCCTAATAAAACTGGGCGTTTCAATTTTTTTTAATACTATCGCTTTTTTTCCTGTCAGTGAAGGCGTATAGCCTCAACTTTCGGGATTGGCGTATCCGCGAACGCAATCATTTGATGACGCCTTGCGAACTTGCCTCTTTGGATGAATCCCGAAAATTTATGTATATTGATTTTCTCCTAAATTATCAACCACCCATCTCCCATCAAATGGTCAACATTGAAATAGCCATATAAAATCAAGACCACCGTCATATTGCATGTATCTGCTATTATGTAACACAAGTCCTTAAAATCGTCGATTTGCTTTGATGGCCATTCCGTATATTCTACGAGGAAGGTGCCAATTTTCAGTCGGCATTTACGACCCGAAGGTTGCCATGGTGTTTAATTCTCCGCATTAGTAGGATTAGGCCTTCCGTGATTTAACCACTGTATCAGCCAGAGGCGGTTTAGCCACAGCGAACCTGCTGGGATTCAACACTCTCGGAGCGTCTGATCCTCACCACTTGTCGTTTCTTTCAAAATAATGTAGGTGTCAAAGCGGCAAGTAACAGCCTTAGCTATATGCACCCAAAACCTCTCGAAAATAGAGGAGACGGATAGGAATGCTGGCCCGTGACATCATGGACACCCGCTTTCACACACTCAAGCCCCACGAAACGGTAGCCCAGGCAGTTAAAATGTTCCAAACCGCCAGCCGTGAGGAGGGCAAGAAGATTTTTGGCCTGATCGTGGTCGATGAAGCTGATCGACTGGTCGGCATGTTGTCGATGTACGACATTCTGCTGTTCATTCAACCCAAGCACATGAAGATCTGGGGAGAGATGGAGGACCTGGAACCGGATCGTCTCTTCGAAGACCTGCTTGGAAAGGTTAAAGGCATTCAGGTAGGTGACATCATGACCACGGAGGTCGTCACCATCGGTCCTGAAACGCACATCCTGAGCATATCAGACCTGATGATCGACAAACATATCCGCCGCCTGCCGGTTTCAGAAAACGGGCGAATCATCGGTATGGTTTACATGTCGGACGTGTTTTACCACATGCTCACACAGTTTTTAGACTGAAAGGCAAGACAGGGATGGTCTTCATCGAACGGCGAAGCGTATTGAGCGGGATGCTGGTTCAGGAAGCGATGCGGAAGCGCGTGATCCGGGTGTCGCGGGAAACCACGTTGTCCGATTGCACCAACCGGATGGTCAAGAACAAAGTCGCTGCGGTCCTTGTGACCGGAGAAGATGATCGGCCGGTCGGGGTCGTGTCCAAAACAGATCTAATCGGCGCGTTCTATGCCGACCTGCCGATTGAAGCGGCAGCGGCAGACATCATGGCCGCACCACCGCTGTTCTGTTTCCTCGACGACAGCCTCGAGTCGGCCATCGATCTGATGCACGCAAGAGGCGTGCACCGGCTGTATGTGAGCGGTGCTGAAACCGATCGGGTCATCGGCACGCTGGCCTATCCGGACATAGTCGGTTTGCTCTACCGTTATTGCAGGGCGTGCGGTAAAAGTGTTTCGAAGGTGCGTCGCGGCACCGAAGATGAAACGAATAGCTCGCGGTTGCGCGTCGGAGATGTGATGACGACTTCAGTGCGGGCCTGCAAAACGGATGAGACCCTGGCCGAGGTGATCGAGGAACTCACGAGCCACCGCTGTGGAGCGGTCCTCATTCGGAACCCTGCCGATCATGCCGCCGGCGTCATTTCGAAAACCGACCTGGTCATCGCATACAAACATGGAGAAAAAACCGGCACACCGGCTAAGGTCATCATGCGGCACCCGGTTCTGAGTTGTGACGCAAACGATTTCCTTTCCGTGGCACTGCAGCAGATGCTGCTAAAAGACGTCCAGCGGCTCTTCGTTTACAAAGACGCCCCCGCCCGCATCGTCGGCGTCCTGTCGCTCTCCGATTCGGCCCGCTTCCGTTCGGGTTCCTGTCGCGCCTGCACCTCCGGCCGCCTGATCGTCGGTGTATAGATGTTGCCGGTTAGCCGGTTTGGCCCGTTTAATCCGTTGAGCCGGTCGGCCTACCGGGCCATTAAATTTGGCAATCAATATTTCTATACCCGTTCCCGATACTCCCCTCATCATTATACTCCTTGCCAGGATAACGTTTAGTTCAGCGTGCCAGCTTCAGCTGGTCCGATGGAACGGTTATGCTATTTGTGATTTCTTTTTTTCCAATAGTCAGGACGCCGGTGGAGGTTTGCCACAGCGACAACCATAATTTCATCACCTCGAATTTGATAAATGATGCCGTAAGGGAAACGCCGAGTTTTGCATCGCCGGGTTCTTTGCGACAAACGATGCCAGGCTTCTGGATACTCTCCAATTCGGTCCAATGTCTTTAACACTTCGGCAAGGAAATCATCACCGAGTCCAGGCGACTCGTAATTGTAATAGTCGATCGCCTGATCCAATTCGATTTGGGCAATTTCGAGAAAGCGTATTTTCATTGGAGAAGCTACCGATACTTTGCAAGAACTTCCTTAATGGAAAGAGCCCGGAGCTTCTCTTTTTCATAGGCGTCAATACGATCTTCGGCCTCCTTCGCCCATAATTCATCAATGTCTCGATCCGGTTTATCCAGACTTGACAAAAGCTTGTCGATTAATTGTGCCTTCTCTGAGGGTGGCAATTCCAATGCTTTTTTCAGGATTTCTTTTGAACCAGGCATGATTATCTCCTCAGGTTGCATGAACCCATTTTATTGAGCGTAACGGCGTAAATCACCGGCAGGCAAAACGGGCCAACCGCTTACTTTCCTTGCAGATCAACGGCCAGTTGCACGAGTTTTTCCACCTGGTCATCCGGAACCCTGCCCCGGATGATTGCCCGGCAGACGTGCTTTTTATCCAGCAGAACGACGTTGGCCGAGTCTTTCTGAAGACCCCAGGCTTTACGCAGTGAAGCGTCGTAGTCAAACAGGATGGTGGTGTTGTACTTCTTGGCTTTTCCTCCCGCAATGGCTCGAATGGCAAAGTTGGGCTTCCAGGTGGCCTCACAGTCGGCAATACCGATACCTTTGTAATTTTCAGTCGTTAAACGGCCGTCGTCCTTGGCCTTTTTCATGGCATCCGTGAAGTGATCGTTCAGGTCCGACACGTCGGGATCGACGTAATTGACCAAAAGCACCCTCCCCTCCCAACTCGCCATATTATAGATCTTTCCTTCCGCGTCCTCAAAAGCCCAGTCGGACGCCTGCATTCCGACCTGCAGCTCCTCGGCAAACGCCGGGAAAGACCCAAACAATAAGGCGATGATGGCCACTGCAACGATTGCTTTCACGCTACCCTCCTTAGTCGGTTTGGCCCGTTGAGCCGGTTTTGCCCGTTAAGCCGGTTGCGCCGGTCTGCCCGTTTGCCGGTTTGACTTTTCATTCCATTCAGTTGAAATGGGTGCTTGTCAGCTCGGTTGTAATATGTTTTTGAACCATTATAATGACAAACTTTCGTGTGTAACCTATTAAACTTCAATTTAATTCAACCAGCTTAATGAACTTAACGGGCACAACCGGCCATCGGGCTCAACCGGCTCAACGGTCCAAACCGACCTCCAGACTACCAATCAGGTCGGTCAACCGAGTGATACCGTTTTCTTCAAGATAATCGGAAATGCCGGTCAGGATGTCCATTGTCACACCAGGGTTGACAAAATTGGCCGTTCCAACTTGGACTGCCGATGCGCCGGCTATAATGAACTCCAGCGCATCCCGCGCGGTGGTGATCCCGCCGATCCCGATAACGGGGACCTCGACCGCCCGACAAACCTGCCAGACCATGCGCAGGGCCACCGGTTTGATTGCCGGTCCGGAGAGCCCGCCGGTAATGTTGGCGAGCACAGGACGCCGCCTTACCACGTCGATGGCCATTCCGGTGATGGTGTTGATCAGCGAGAGGGTATCGGCGCCTTCCGCCTCCGCCCGGCGGGCAATGGCGGTAATGTCGGTGACGTTAGGCGAAAGCTTGACGATCAGGGGCTTGGATATCTTTTTTCTGACGGTGCCCACTACCCGGCCGGCCGCATCAGGGTCCACGCCGAAAGCCACCCCACCGGCCTTCACATTTGGACATGAAATATTGACCTCAATACCCGCAACCGCATCGATTGCCTCGACCCGCTCCGCCAGGGCGGCATATTCCTCGACGGTCTTGCCGTAGATATTGACAAAGATGGGCGTCGACAATTTCTGCAGAAATGGAAGTTTTTCGGCAATGAACGTCTCGATGCCGACGTTTTCGAGACCGATGGCATTGAGCATGCCGCAGGCGGTTTCGACGATGCGCGGCGGCCGGTTGCCCATGCTGGGCGCCAGGGAAAGCCCTTTGACGATGATCCCGCCGAGTCGATTCAAATTGACATAGGTTTCAAACTCCCTGGCATAACCGAAAGTACCGGAGGCGGTCATCACGGGATTACGAAGGCGGATACCGCCAATATCAACGGACAGATCAGGTTGGGAGTTCATATCTAAAGTTCTCTAATGTCAGATGTCCGGCAAACTTAACCGGTCGTCATCGAATCGGCTTTCAAAACCGCTTTAATCCGTGCTTCCAGATTGATGAGATAGGCCGGTTCCGGCTGCTTGGGCCCGGGGTTGACATCGTACTCGTGAGCCCTGATCCGCTTTTTAATGCGGTCCACATCCTCGTTTTCTTCTCTTGCGCAGGCCGACACCAGATTGAAAAAGTCGATACAGGCCGCCTGGGCTCTTTCCAGGTAGGCGGAGGCATCTTCAGCGCTGTAGACGAAGATGTGACCGGGGCACAGCACGTCCGGCGTTAAGGCTTTGAGCTGCTGCAACGACGCCAGATAGCAGTCGTAATCTGCCAGGCAGTCGGTTACGATGTATCCGGTTTGGTCCGGCTGACCGGCGGCTTCGGAAGAGAGCAGAATATTTTTATCCGAAATTCGGTAGCTCAGACAATCCCACGTATGCCCCGGGCTCGCTATCACTTCAACACAGCAGCCGGCAGCGATCTCGACTCGATCCCCTTCTTGAACGTATCGATCGATGTCGAACGGTTCAAAATGTGCGCCGGGTGTGCCGTTCACGCCGATTTGCGCCACCAGAACCTCGGCTGCGAGATTCAGGTAACGAATCCTTTCGACGGCGCTCGGCCGTTTCAAGATCTCGCCGGCCTTGCGAGAGGCCACCACCTCCATCCGGGGATAGCGTCTTTTAAAAGCGGCGACGGCACCACAGTGATCAAAATGGGCATGGGTGAGAAAACAGAAAGCCGGCGCTCGGCTCCCCAGAATTTTTTCGATCTCGGTTGTATAAAGCTCGCCCAGCAGGGTGAAACCGGCGTCGAAGATTACCGGTTGCGGGCCGTCCAGCAGGTAGACCGGCACGGCCGGGTGCCCCACAACGAAAAAATCATCATAAATTTTGCCGGTTTGAGAAAAAATCACGCGTCCCCCGCAGTTGTTCAAGCCCCCCGAACCATACACAAAATTGAGGCTGAAAACAACGAGGATCGATCGGATTTACGCTGCAGAAGAAGACTGTAGGTTAAGCGGTTTCCCGCCCAGGCGGGATTCAACGTTCCGGGTTGAAAAGCCCTTAAACAGATCATATTTAAATAATTCTGATTTCACGGGAATCGCACCGACTCCAGTCTATTGAATTGACCCGGGACCACCCTAACAGTCGGAGAACAGACAGCACCGGTTACGCCCATCCTCCTTGGCGCGGTACAGCGCCGTATCGGCTTTTTTAATCAGGTCCGCATTGGACGAATCGGTTTTGGGTGAATGCGCCGCAATGCCGATGCTCATAGTGACGTATATGGTATGTTCGCCATAATTGAAACACGTCGCGGCCAGCTTTTCGCGCAGGCGTTCGGCCAATATGAAGGCGCCCTCCTGTGGCGTTTCCGGCAGCAGGACGGCAAATTCCTCGCCCCCGTAGCGGGCGGCGACGTCGGATTTGCGCAACGACTTCTTCAGCAGTTCGGCCGTTTCCCTCAGGACGTAGTCGCCGGCGAGATGGCCCATGGTATCGTTGACTTTCTTGAAATGATCCAGGTCCACCATGAGCAGTGTGAGCGGAAATTTATAGCGTTTAGACCGGTACATTTCTTCGTCCAAGACTTCCTGGAACCTCTGGTAATTGGTCAGTTTGGTCAATCCGTCGTGGGTGGCGCGCTCGTTCAGAATTTCGATGCGTTTGTTTTGCTCAATCAGACGGCTTAAAAAATCGGCTGACAGATGGATCAGTTCTTTTCGAGCGGTTTCGATCATTTCGATATAGCGGGTTTCCGAATCGATCTTGATTTCAAAAACCGGGAATACGGCCTCCGTGAGTTCACCCACTTCCTCCAGAAGCGGCTCCAACTGGAAGTGCTCCTCGAATCCGTATTCTTTGGCAAAATGCTCGATCAGGCCGAGTTGATAGGCCTTGTCAGGCAGGTTGACAAAATCGACCAGCAGGGAGGTGAGATGCAGGAGTCGCGCCATCTGCGTGATTTCCGGGCTGGCGCCCTTGAGTTCCGCCGGTAAATGGTGGTGGCGCATCGGCTTGTAAAAGGTGTCCGGCAGTCCCCACTTTTTCACCAGGAGACTGCCGATATCCATGTGTGTAAATCCCAGAACCTGTTGTTCGGCATCATGGTAAGAGGACTGGTTTTTTCGCTTTTCCGTTAAAACGAGGCTGAATTGATCAGGCATGCACTGGTTCAAGGTGAGAATGCCGATGTTGTGCAGCAGGCCCAGAAAAAAAGCGTCATCCACTGCTTGGCGGGAAACGTTTTTGGCCATCGACTTCATGGCCACGGCGCTGAAAAGTGAATCCTTCCAGAACTGGGTATAATCGAATCCATCACTGTTGTCGGTCTGAAAGCTCTTGACCACCGAAAAGCTCAACGCAAGGTTCTTGACGGTTGTAGCCCCCAGCAATTTGACCGCGTGCTGCACGGAGGTGATACGGGTGTTGAGACCGTAGTAAGGCGAGTTGATCATGCGCAGCACTTCGGCGCTCAAGGGCGGGTCGGTCGAGAGGATTTCCGCCAATTCCTTCAATCCGCTCTTCTGATCCTGAACCGTTTCCAGAATTTTGATGGCAACCCCCGGAAGGGTGGGCAGTTTCCCGATGCCGTTGATGATTTCGTCTATGATGTCATCTGATTTCATCGCCTGTTTCCTTTCCGGAAGGACGTAGGTCGGAAAAATTTTTCTGGGGGTTGCCGGCAGGCCACTCCCGGATGAGTTATCGGAAAAAATTTTTAAAACTTAAATGCCGGGCTTATTTTTCCGCTTTTTACCCCATCGGCAGCTTCTCGAAGCGCCCGCCGTTGTGACGGTACAACTTTTGCGTTATCATGATCTCTGACCTCCATTGCTTACTGTAGGGTCAACAACAGATCCCTTTCCTTGGGGGGTGGGAACGGGTGAAAAAGGTCCGGTTCGATTCCACCTTGAGGTTGCCGGATCCGGACGAGGATAGTGATGAAATTCCGTTGGAAGATAACGAAGAGAAAGTTCAGGGCGTCACCAGCATCGTGGTGCCCCTTCCCACGTTGCTGGAAGCAGCCATTCCGCGCTCGAATTTACCGGATAACACGCTCTCCTTCGTGAGTTCGTTATCCACCCATCCGTCAACCGACCAGGTAGGTGTGAAAAGTCTGGTCGAGGCCAGTCAAGCCGCCATCACGTGGGAAGACAATGGTTCCGAGGATGCATCCCGCTGGTTGACATCGACCGACACCGACCAGCTTCAGTCCGTGGTGGCGGACATGGCGGCCCGTATTTCCGGCACGAGGCAGATGACCTATGCGGGGCGCGACAGCATTTGGTGCTACGGCCCCATGCCGCATCAGGGAACTTCTTTCGTCTTCATCGTGCCGGTGGACAGCATCTTTCAGTCGTCCCAGGAAATCCGTCACACCATTGAAAACCGTGTGCGCACAGTCGAGCAGGTTACGGCCGGTTTCCTGGTCCTACTTATCGCCCTTAACGCCGGCTTGGCGCTGAAGTTTTCGCGTTCGATCACGCGACCACCGGAGCTGCTCACCGCTGCGTCCAGCAAGCTGGCCAACGGAAATTTCAAGGCCCGGGTCGATATCCGCAGCCGGGACGAGTTCGGTGACCTTGGCCGGGTGTTTAACCAGGTCGGTCCCCAACTGGACACTCACTTCAGGTTGCAGCAGGCCATGGACGTGGCCATGCAAATTCAATACAACCTCCTTCCGCAGGCCGCGCCGAACCTCTCGGGTCTTGATGTCCGCGGGATGGCCTTTTACTGCGATGAGACCGGCGGGGATTATTTTGATTACCTGTGCGTGGACGAGCAAGACCGCCAGTGTCTGTGCATAGCGGTGGGAGATGTTTCCGGCCACGGCCTTCCGTCCGCCCTTTTGATGGCCACCGCCCGCGGCCTCCTTCGACAAAGGGTGTCCATGCGCGGCAGCCTGGGGGAAATCGTCACCGATGTCAACCAAAGATTTGCCGAAGACGTGGAGCGCTCCGGGCGTTTCATGACCCTGTTTCTGGCCCGTATCGATCGGGTGCGAAAAAAAATCGAGTGGGTGCGGGCCGGTCACGACCCGGCCCTGCTGTATGATCCCGCAACGGAGGCTTTTATCAGTCTGAAGGGCAAAGGCCTGCCTTTGGGGATCGATGCCGCAATACCGTACCGCGAATCGTCGACCGCCATCGATAACGGTCAAGTCCTTTTCATCGGCACGGACGGCATCTGGGAAACCAGTAACGAAAAGGGCGAGCTGTTCGGAAAGGATCGCCTGAAAGAAGTGATTCGACGATACGCCGGCCAATCCGCACGCGATATCTTGCTGGCTGTTCATGCTGCCGCCGAAGAATTCCGCGGTGAACTGAAGCAGGAGGACGACCTGACCATTGTCATCGTGAAGCTTCAAGCTGAGTAATCTGCAGCAAACGATCTGATATTGACTTGATAGTATCAAATGATATTATATCACAATGGTATATGATATCACTCCGTGTCAAATGACATCGGAAATCGTGAATACGCTTGCAGCGATCGCTGAATGCATCGGTCAATTGGAAGGCGTGAACCTGATCCAACCAGGCCCACAACTGAGACGTAAAAACCGCATCCGCACGATCCGAGCGTCTTTGGCCATCGAGGGTAATTCTCTGACCCGCGACCAGATAACCGCATTGTTGGACAAAAAGCGCGTTTTTGGCCCGCCGCAGGATATATTAGAAGTTCAAAATGCAATAACCGGTGTTTGAGTTTCTGCCGGTGGAGCATCTTATCCGTGAGCAGCAGCAAGTGTATTACGATGCGCTCGCAACGGGCGATGATACCGGTGACTGCAGCGTTTTTGTCGCGTTTATCCTTACCCAGATAGCAAAAGCACCAAAACAACTGATTGAAGAAACTCGCGGTGTGACACTTACCGCTGAGAATCGACTTGGGATCGCCCGGATTGCATTTGGGGATAAACCGTTTTCGCGCAAGGAATATCAAAACCTTCTAAAGACCATTTCCCCGGCTACTGCCAGCCGGGACCTGCATAGAGGCGTCAAGATGGGGTTGCTGAGACGCTCCGGAGACAAGCGCACATCGATGTATCAGTTCAAACCGATAAATAATTGATTCTTTTAGGTGTATTTTAAAACAGCATTTTATAACCTTTGAACCCCTGGCCCAGACCCGGTTTTAAAAAATGTGGTGATGGAAAGCAACGTCCATCGAAATGCAAACAATTTCATAAACACGTCCCGTTGCACCAGGGCGGGCTTGAACTCTGAATCCCGCCTGGGCGGGAAACCGATCAGCTTAGGTAAAAACGAGAGAGGTATGATGAACGAGTTCAATCCAATATCCGGATTTGCACAAGCACTGCCCTGGTCGTCTTCGACCATGGAATATCTGGTAGATCGCACGCAACGGACGATTCTTTTCTGGGACGTGTTAAGAAAACGCGGCAACAATTATTTGGCGCACCTGAGAGCCGGACAGCCACCGGTTCTGGTTTTTGACTATGAAATGGTACTCGATGGCCGCACCTTCGAGCAGCCGGTGAACTATTCCCTGATTCGTATCCTGGACCGGCGATCCAAAGAAGATAAGCCAGTAAGACAGAACGAACGCCGGTTAACACGAAAATCGGCAGCTGTGGATTCGGCCGTGCCGATACGACCCATTGTGATCATCGACCCACGTGCCGGTCACGGACCTGGAATCGGTGGCTCCAAACTTAACTCGCAGATCGGTGTGGCGCTGGACTACGGCCATCCGGTCTACTTTGTCATGTTTTATATCGATCCGGAACCAGGGCAGACAATAGCGGATGTTCATGCTGCCGAGATCCGTTTTCTCGAGGAAGTTGCATCAAGACACCCTGATGCTCCCAAACCGGCCGTCATCGGGAACTGTCAGGCCGGCTGGGCTGCAGCGCTGATCGGTGCCGACCGTCCCGACGTGACCGGACCGATGGTCTTCAACGGCTCACCCTTGTCATACTGGGGTGGCGTCGAAGGCGCCAATCCAATGCGGTATAAAGGCGGGCTGTGTGGCGGTGTCTGGTTGACCTCGCTTTGGAGCGATCTGGGAAAAGGTCATTTCGACGGGGCAAACCTGGTGGCCGGGTTCGAGGATCTTAATCCGGCAAACACCTATTGGAAAAAACTCTACCACCTGTTTTCCAACATCGACACTGAAGAAAATAGATTTTTGGATTTTGAAAAGTGGTGGGGTGGCTTTTTCAAGATGAACACCGAAGAAATCCATTTTATAGTCGAAAGCCTATTTATCGGCAACGAACTCGAACAGGGCGTCTTGCAATTGGATAAAGAGAAGGTCATCAATTTAAAAAAATTCAAGGACCCGATTATCGTATTTGCTTCCGGAGGCGATAACATCACGCCGCCGCCACAGGCACTGAACTGGATTAAAAAAGTCTATGGTTCGGTGGATGAAATCAAAAGCCATGGGCAGGTGATCGTTTATATGGTGCATCAAAAAGTCGGACACCTGGGAATCTTCGTCTCCGGCAAGGTGGCCCGAAAGGAACATCGCGGCATCATCGGGAGCGTCGATATGCTCGAATACCTTTCACCGGGATTATACGAAATGATAGTGGAGGGCAATTCCAGCCAACCCTGGCTGGACGATTACGATGTCCACTTCGAGCCGAGAACGATGAAGGATATTCTGGATCTGGACGACGGCCTGCAGGATGAGGAAGCGTTTTTCCCTGCTAATACGATTTCACGCATGAACGACGACATTTATCATATCTTTTTAAGCCCCTGGGTTCGTGCCGGCATTTCAGATGCAACCGCCGAGTCGATCCGGCAAATGCATCCACTGCGGATTGAACGCTACGCGCTCTCAGATCTGAACCCTTTCATGCAGCCGGTTAAACTTTTGACTGAAACGGTAAAACCATATCGTCAGCCGGTGTCGGCAGGAAACCCGTTTCTGGCCATGGAAACCGTTTTTTCAGAGGTTGTGCAGACCGGTCTGAATTACTACCGCGACATGCGGGATCTAACACAGGAATTCTGGTTTAAATCATTATACGGCGCGCCCTGGATGAAATGGCTGTCTGGTCCGCAGGAACAGGTTGGCCAAGAAAAATCAGCGGCACGAAAAATCGACAAGAAAACGCGCCTCCGCCGAAAGGCCTGGGCACAGATGGCCGCCCTCGAAGGCGGATTCGTAGAAGCGATGGTACGGATCTTTATCGCAGTGGCCGGAGCAAACCGCATGCTGGACAAACGCCAGTTTGAGGTTGCTGAGAAAATCTTTAAGGCCAATAGCCGTTTAAGCCGACCGGCTGCCGATAATTACAAAGTCATGATCAAAGAACAGGCCAGGGTGCTGGAATTGAACGAAAAATTGGCCCTCGAGGGGTTGGCGCAGCTACTGCCCACCCCAAAAGACCGTATCGAAGCCTTTACGATCGCAAAGCAGATTGCTAGCGCGGACGAAAAATTGGATAAACGCGAACAGGCCATGCTCGATCGCATCAGTAGGATCCTTGAGGTGAACTGAGTGGAGTTCTTTTTTTCAGGGGCCCTTAAACGGTCAGCCGGACTTTTACTATAGGCTGATGACGGCGGCATCACAGGACATGTTAATGAATTCGGCCGCGGTAGCCATGCGGGCCCCTTCGATCAAATCCTCCTCCGTGATCTGCCGCGCCTTGGCGCAGGGGGTGCAGACCAAAATCGGCACCTCGTGGGCCTGGAGATAGGCCAGCAGGTCGTCGGCCACATCGCCGGTGGCGGCCCGCACGTGCGTGATGATCCCCTCTTTGGCCAGATAAACGCCTTCGTCCAAGAGAAAAAGACTGGTGTTCTTGCCTTCCTTGTGGGCGATGGTGGCCAGGTGAATGGCGCGGGTGGCCCGGTTGGTGTCATTTGTGCCGCAGGACAACGCAATCACGACGTTGTTGGTCATCTGTTCGTCTCCTCATGCTGTCGGGTTGAATGATAAAAATCTAATTGCCTCTATCATATTCACCGGCAACTGTGCAATCATGGATGGGTAGATGCAGCGGTTATCGGTGAACCGTTGCGTGGGTTCTTATTTTCACCGAGTGCTGGGTTAGATGAAAAGCGTCACCTTGCTCTTGGCGGCTTCGCCCAGGAAATTGGCCGCCCCGGCCAGCGAAACATTTGGATAATCGATGAATTCCTCCATGCTGAATCCCATCAGTTCCATCGACATTTCGCAGATAATAATTTCGACACCGAATTCAGCTGCCGTTTTCATGAGATCTTCAAGTGACATTACACCCTTCTTTTTCATCAGGCCCTTGAGCATGCGGGTGCCGAGACCGGCCATGTGCATCTGCGAAAGCTTCAATTGGCGGGCGCCTTTCGGCAGCATCTGACCAAACATTCTGGCGGTCAGATCTTTTTTGGTCACGGTCTTTTTCAGATCCCGCAATACCGAAGTTCCCCAGAAGGTAAAAAACATCACGACTTTCTCGTACATCGCCGCTGCACCGGTGGCGATGATAAAGGCCGCAAGAATCCGATCGAGATCTCCGCTGAAGACGACCATCGAGAGCTGATCGTCAGGCATGTTCTCTTTTACGGCCTGCAGTTCACCTTCCAGATGCACTATTCGATGTTCGAGCGTTTCCACTCTTTCATCCATCGACGTATGGGTTATATCCAACATGATAAACCTCGCAAGATGTCAGTTCCCGAATCCGGAACTGCTAATTGGATTTAATCTGTATTTCGGCCTGCTCCAGGATATCAGGGACGACATCGCTCCAGCCCAGGGGCATAATGTGGACGCCCTGGAATTTGGATTTGTGTTTTTTAATGAATCGGCCCATCATTTCGGCCGCCTTCTTCTTGCGGTCGCCCTTGTCCACTGAACCGATTTCATCGATCCATTCCTGGGGAACGGTAATACCGGAAACGTTTTTGTTCATATAGGCGCCCATCTGGGGCGATTTGAGCAGAACGACGCCCAACTGGACGGGGCGATCGAATTTGGCCGCTTTTTCGACAAATTCATCGACGATCCGATCGTCATAAACGGCCTGGGTCTGAAAAAAATGAGCGCCGGCTTCCACTTTTTTCCCCATTTTCATCAGTTGTAGATCAAGTGGTTGAAAGTTGGGATTCACCACGGCGCCGATGAAAAAATCGGGCGCGTTCAACAGCTCATTGTCGGCCATGTCCTTGCCGGCCTGTAGACCCGCGGCAATCCTGACCAACTGCACCGAATCGAGATCGAAAACCGGCTTGGCTTCCTTGTGATCACCCAGGTTCGTGTGGTCTCCGGTGAGCAGCAGCATGTTGTCGACCCCCAGTGAAAAGGCGGTCAGGAGCTCCGACTGCAAGGCGATCCGGTTGCGGTCCCGGCATATGATCTGGTAAATCGGTTCGTGTCCGCTTTTTTTCAACCGAACGCAGGCGGCCAAAGAACCAAGTTTCATCACCGCACTCTGGTTGTCCGTTACGTTGATCGCGTGCACGCATCCGTTCAAATGTTTCGCTTCTTTGACACAGGACGGAACAAAATTCTCGTCTCTCGGAATGGCCCCTTTAACCGGGCCGACTTCACCCGTTACCACGAACTCGCCCTTTTGGAACAATTCGCCTAATTTCATTGATGGTTCTCCTTATAAATCTTTCATAACGGCATCAAGGCCGGGATTGTCAATCCTGATTGTTAACGGTAATCTTGCCACCCATGGAACAGAAGGTGGCCTCGTGCGGACTTACCTTCAGACTCCGCGGCCGACTCCACTTGGCGTGGTTCTTCGGCTTTTGATACGGCTGCAGCAAATCAAGACGGTTCAGTTTCCTGAGCCGCTCGTAAATCAGAATCCATCCGCAGTCGCGATCCGGGTCCACCTCGCACTTGCCGTTTTCGGCCCCGCCGCAAGGACCGTTGAGCAGGCTCTTGGCGCACAGGGTCATGGGACACAGACCGC
>Ga0316191_10001578_pt1 | contig 16159 bp, 10 predicted proteins | sample Eddworburr2cm_MG_FD_204928 | JGI IMG/M metagenome (GOLD analysis project Ga0316191, IMG submission 204928) | Coastal sediment microbial communities from Maine, United States - Eddy worm burrow 2 cm | ecosystem: Environmental > Aquatic > Marine > Coastal > Sediment | place: USA: Maine...
CGGTAGTATTGGCTTCAAAATTACAGAGTTGTAATCAGGAGCAAGCTACAGATGCTCTGAGGGAGTATGGTATTGGCGCATGGAGCGAGAAAGGTTTTGTGCGCGCCTTGGTGAGGGCCTGAATCCACAAGGTGAACGTTGTTACCCTGCGTTTCTCTATCCCTCCTGCATCAGGATGACGCACCAGGATATGCTGGCCTTGTATGCTTGCATCATGACGCTGCCATGGGCACCATCTTCAGGGACAACCGTAGGGTAGAGAGGCAGGATATTATGAACGGAACCGGTTGCGACATCAGGGACCCCGCGCTGGCCAGGCAGGGGGATCAGCGTATCGAGTGGGCCCTGCAGGAAATGCCTGTGTTGCGGGAACTCGCGGCGCGCTTCTCGAAAACACGGCCGCTGCAAGGCATCCGGATAAGCGGCTGCCTGCACATTACCACCGAAACCGCCAACCTCGCACTGACCCTCAAGGCGGCGGGGGCTGATCTGGTGCTGTGTGCGAGCAACCCTCTCAGCACCCAGGATGATGTGGCCGCTGCCCTGGCGGTACGCCATGCAATCCCTGTCTATGCCATTCGTGGAGACTCAACGACAGCCTATTACCGGCATATCAATGCCGCACTGGACCATCACCCGGTCATCACCATGGATGATGGTGCCGACCTGGTCAGCGAGATTCACAAGACACGCACCGGGCTGCTGGCTGCGATGCTCGGCGGTACCGAGGAAACCACAACCGGTGTGATCCGTCTGCGCGCCATGGCCCGGGAGGGTGCACTGAAATTCCCGGTGATCGCCGTCAATGACGCCATGACCAAGCATTTGTTCGATAACCGCTACGGCACTGGCCAAAGCACCCTGGACGGCGTGATTCGCGCCACCAATATCCTGCTTGCCGGAAAAAACCTGACAGTGGCTGGTTATGGCTGGTGTGGCCGCGGCATCGCGATGCGTGCCAAGGGTCACGGTGCCAATGTTATTATCACCGAGGTCGAACCCTTGCGGGCACTGGAGGCGGCCATGGACGGTTACCGTGTTATGCCGCTGGTCGAGGCGGCCCGGCAATCCGATATTATTATCACGGCTACCGGTGACAAACATGTGATCGACCAGGTGCATATGGAGACCATGAAGGATGGCTGCGTGCTGGCAAATTCGGGGCATTTCAACGTGGAAATCAACATCCCCGCACTCGAGGCCATGTCCGTCCGCAAACAGCGGCCACGGCCTTCGGTTGATGAATACACCCTCGCCGACGGCAGGCGGATTTGTCTGCTGGCCGAAGGCCGGCTGGTCAATCTGGCCGCAGCCGAAGGTCACCCCTCGGCGGTCATGGATATGAGTTTTGCAAACCAGGTGCTGTGTGCCATCCACCTGGCAACCCGGCGTGACAGGCTGGAGAATGACGTACACAACGTTCCACCCGAGATCGATCAGGAAGTTGCCCGGCTAAAACTGGCCGCAATGAATCTCAGGATCGATACACTTACAGATGAACAGGCTCGCTATCTCTCTTCCTGGCAGGAAGGCACCTGACACAGTGTTGCGCACGCCATGAAATCAGACATGAAACGCATGCTTGCCGATATTGAGATGGAGGTTGCATACACGCGCAGCCTCATTGGCAAGAGCAAACTTGACCCCCGGGTGATGGCGGCAATAGGCAAGGTATCGCGCGAAGCGTTTGTGCCATCGGACCTGAAACCCTTTGCCTATGACAACGGTCCGCTGCCCATCGGTAACGGACAGACCATCTCCCAGCCATACATCGTTGCCCTGATGACCGATCTGTTGCAGCCTGAGCCGGACCACATCGTGCTGGAGGTCGGTACCGGTTCCGGTTATCAGGCAGCCGTTTTATCGCAGCTGGTGAAGAAGGTCTTCACCATTGAGCGCATACCGGCACTTGGTGATGCCGCAGCGGTGCACCTGAGGTCACTGGGATACAGCAATATCGAATACCGTATCGGCAACGGTTATGACGGCTGGCCGGAGCATGCACCCTATGATGCCATTATCGTTACGGCAGCTGCCTCGCATATCCCGCCTGCGCTCATGGCGCAACTCAAGACCGGGGGCAGGCTGGTCATACCGGTGGGGTTGCCGGACATGCCTCAGGAATTGATGCTGTTGGAAAAGGATGACCAGGGGCGAATATACACACGTAATATTATCGGGGTTGCATTTGTTCCCTTGCAGGATGAAGACAACGCCAGCGGTAACAACGGCATGTCACGCTGACGAGTATTGCCTGTAGCCGGATGTCTGATACCTTCTTCAATAGCCGCATTAACCATTCTGCCTGCTAACGCAACCGTAACGGTCAAGTCATTTCTGAACGTGTTCGCCCGATTCTGTTGAATCATGCCTGGACCAGAGGTGCTGTGAGGTTTAAACCCTGAAGGGGGCTGGACAGGGGCCGTGCTTATGGTCAAACAGGTGATCATTGACTATGTTTACTAATAGAGATGTGAGAACGCTCACCCTGACCATATGGATTCATCAGGAGGTATCATGAATAATTACTGGGTAGTGGTTGCAGATCAAAGCAAGGCACGTATTTTTAGCGTAGCAGATCCCCGTGGTGCATTGCGGGAAGTGGGTGTCCTGGAACACCCGGAGGCGCGTGAGCTTGAACAGACATTGACCTCTGATAGGCCGGGACGCGCTTTTGACAGTAAAGGGCGGGGGCGTCATGCCATGGGTTCAACCGTCGAGCCTGGCAAACAGGAGAACCTTCGCTTTGCCAGGCGGGTCGCTGACCATTTACTGTCCGCACATAATGAAGGCCGCTGTGACCGATTGCTGCTGGTGGCCGGCCCGCCACTGCTGGGCTTGCTGAAGGATAGCCTGGATACTTCATGCGGTCTGGAAGTTTCCCTGCTCGAGAAGAACCTCGGACAGTATGATGCACAGGATATTCGCAAGCATTTGCCTGAACGCCTGTAAATAAGGGAAGCTGATTACTTCATCGTCATCCCGGCGCATGCCGGGACCCGGAGTTTTTAATGCGCTGGATGCCGGCCTTCGCCGGCATGACGAATTACTCGACTTCCTTAGGATATGTCAGGCGCCTGTGCCCGGTGTATCTCCCGCGAGGCTAGATAAACGTCTCCGTTTCCATGGTGGAAGTGTATTCACCGGTCCGGGCACTGCCGTTAAGTAACGCACGCTGGTACAGGGCCTGTTGTGTCGCGGCTGTATTTGCAGTTTTCCCCTGCCATGCCTTCAGTGCCGGTTCCTGCAGTGCACGCCCGTAGGAGAATGACAGTTCCCAGGGAGCATCCGGAAACAAGGCATTCATTGCATTGAGATTGGCTGTTGCCTCTGTCGGGGTCTGACCGCCCGAGAGGAAGTTGATACTCGGTACGGCTGCCGGCACAGCGCGCCTGAATATCTTTATTGTCGCTTCAGCCACCTGTTCAGGAGTGGCTCTCAACGGCAGGTCCCTGCCCGGAGTCACCATGCTGGGCTTGAGCACGATGCATTCGAGAACCACCTTGTGGCGTTGCAGGGCATGGAACACGGTGTGCAGCACTGTCTCGATGACGTCTGCACTGCGCTCGATGGTGTGGTTGCCATCGATCAGTACTTCGGGTTCCACGATGGGTACAAACCCTTCTGTCTGGCAGATGGCAGCATAGCGCGCCAGTACCTCTGCATTGGCCTCGAGACCGGGTGCGGTCGGGTTGTGCTCGCTGATCGGGTATACCTCACGCCACTTGGCGAAGCGAGCCCCCTGCGTCTTGTAAAGCTGCAGGCGGTCAGCAAGACCATCCAGTCCCTGCGTAATTTTGTCGCCCGGTGCATTGGCAAGTGGTTGCAGGCCCTTGTCCACCTTGATGCCGGGGACAATACCCTGTTTTGCGAGAACTTCCGGCAACGGCGTGCCGTCATCTGACTGCTGTGTCAGTGTCTCCTCAAACAGAATGACGGCACTGATGAATTCGCTGAGCCCCGGGGTGGTGAATAGCATGCTGCGGTAACCTCGGCGGTTCTCCTCCGTTGACTCGACATCAATGGCGGAAAAGCGCTTGGCAATCGTGGGTGCACTTTCATCGGCTGCCAATATGCCCTTGCCAGTCTGTACCATGCCGCTAATGGTTTCTTCAAGTTCAGCTATTGTATCCATGCTCTTGCTATCCGTTTGCCATGAGCCGCTATGTGGACTCTTGATAAAGTTTCATGACTTTAATTGTCGCTGCATTGACGCATATCAACAAACTGCATCATTAAATGACTTTTATTATTTATGGCTCTTATTCCTCCTTTATCCGCACCGCGAGCACGTCACAGGGTGCCCCGTGCAGGACCGCATTGGCCGTTGAGCCAAGCAGCCTCTGGATACCCTCTCTACCATGGCTGCCGATTACGATAAGATCAACCTTCTGCTCCACGGCCAGGTGAAGAATCGCTGGTTTGGTACTGCCCTGGCTGACAAAACATTCTGATTTGTCGACACCCATTTCTTTTGCAAGCTTCTGCAGGCGGTGCCTGGCTCGTTTCATCAGTTCCTGGTCAATCTCCAGCAGTACCTGCGGCATTACCAGGTCGTTGGACAGATCCATCTGCACGAATTCCACTACGTGTACCAGGCTAAGTCGAGCCTTGAAGACCTGGCTCAGTTCCATTGCCTGCTGCGCAACGGTATCCGTGGCAGAGGAGAAGTCTACGGCAAGCAGGATGTGGGAATAGACGGCCATGGGAAACCTCCATCGGGGTGGATCGTTTTGTGTGTACGTCAGAGCGTATCACGATCTGACCGCTGCGCAACAAGGTTGAGTAGCGCTGCATCTTCCTGCAGCGTAATGGTTTTCGACGCGTTCCCGGGTTGGTGCCGGCAGTGATGATTTCCTGCGCCACCTTTTCAGGAGCGGGAGCAACGTAGAACGTGGGTGCGGACCGGCATTTGCTTTGATACCCGGCTATTCCGACTGCCCTTGCATGCACTATACTTTTCACTGAGTCCGGAGTGCTTTTAAATTCTGCATAGGGAGGTACGAACATGGCAGTCGCAGAGACCGTCCAGCGTTTTCTTGACCAACAGTCAGTTAATTACGACCTGTTACCACATCCGCACACCGGATCCAGTCACGAAACAGCAGCAGCCGCTCATGTGAGTGATGATCATGTCGCCAAGGCAGTCATTGTCAAGGATGCGTCCGGCTATGCTATGGTCGTGATTCCGGCCAGTAACTGGGTTGAGATAGAGCATTTGCGCAAGGAACTCAACCGGGACTTTCACCTCGCCACCGAGGACGAGCTTGCAAAACTGTTCAATGATTGCGAGGCAGGGGCAGTTCCACCGCTCGGCCTTGCTTACGGTGTCGAGATGTTCCTCGATCAGGCGCTGACCAGTCTTGCCAATGTCTATTTTGAGGCGGGTGACCACGAGCAACTGATTCACATGGCGGGGGATGATTTTCGCAACTTGCTGGGCGGTGTGCGACACGGCTACTACAGTCACGATGATTGAACACCTCTTGTGATACTGTACAACAGGGGAGCAACTGAGGTCCGACTGTGCGTTCCACCGCTCCCCGTGAAAACCACGCAGTCGTCTCAACCGGAGTTGTCTTCATCAGAGCCACTGACTAAAGTAGTCTGCCGACAAGGATAGATATTATGACGGTAAAACAACTGGAAGCAGACCGCCTCTACCAGCGCTGTGATCCCGAGCAATTCGACTTCAACACCACGGAGGAGGTGGAGAATCTGTCGGAAGTCATCGGCCAGCCACGGGCAGTCGATGCGGTCAGATTCGGCCTTGGCATCCAGCACAAGGGCTATAACCTTTTTGCACTGGGTCCAACCGGCACGGGCAAGCATGCACTGGTGCAGCGTTACACCACCGAGCATGCAGCAATGGCATCACTGCCACCTGACTGGTGCTACATCAACAATTTCCAACAACCGCACGAACCACGCGCACTGCGCATGCCTCCCGGTCGTGGTGTTGAACTGGAGCGGAACATGGAGCAACTGGTCGAGGATCTGCATCACGTGATCCCCACGGCCTTCGAAAGTGATGAGTACCGCACCCGCACACAGGCGATAGAAGAGGAACACAACGAGAAAAGGGAAAAGGCACTGCAAAGAATCCAGAGCACGGCAGAACAAAAGAAGATTGCCCTCATTCAAACACCCACCGGTTTCACCCTGGCGCCGATGGAAAAGGGTGAAGCCCTCAGCCCGGAGGAATATGAAAAGCTGCCGGAGGACGAGCGCAAGCGTATAGAAAAGGATACCGAGGAACTGCATGAGCAGTTGCGCCAGATGCTGCTGGAGGTGCCGAACTGGCAAAAGGAAGTCCGTAATCGCATGAGCGAACTCAACCGTGAAATTGCGGCCAGTGCAGTCGTGCATCTGATTGACGCACTGCGGGAAACATACCGGGATTTTCCAAAAGTCATCAAGTATCTCGATGAAGTGGCACAGGATGTCATCGAAAACTTCCGCCACTTCCTGCACCTTGAAGGTGAAAAGCATGGCATGCAGTTCCCTGGTGCCGGTCTGGCGCAGGATGAGAGGGAAATGGATATGGACATGCGCTATCGCATCAATGCCTTCATGACACATGAAGGGCACGATGGTGCACCGGTTATTTATGAAGACCACCCGAGCTACAATAACCTCATCGGGCGGGTCGAACACCGGGCGGAGCTGGGCACACTGATTACCGATTTCACCATGATCCGTCCCGGCGCACTGCATCGAGCTAACGGGGGCTATCTGATCCTGGATGCACACAAGGTGCTGATGCAGCCATTTGCCTGGGAAAGTTTGAAGCGTGCACTGCAGGCCGAGGAAATCCGCATTGAATCGCTGGCCCAGCTGATGAGTCTGATCAGTACCGTCTCGCTGGAACCCGAACCGATTCCTCTGGATATCAAGGTTATCTTGCTTGGAGAGCCATACCTGTATTACCTGCTCTCCAATCTTGACCCCGAATTCAACGAGCTGTTCAAGGTTGCGGTGGATTTTGACTACCGGATGGACCGCAGTCCGGAAAACCAGCAGCTCTATGCGCGCCTGATCGGGACCCTCGTGCGCAAGGAATCCCTGCGCCACTTTGACCGTTCAGCCGTCGCTCGTGTCATCGAATACTGCGCCCGGCGACTGGAAGACAGCGAGAAGCTGCTAATCCATACACACAGTCTCACCGATATACTGCGCGAGGCAGATTACTGGGCAACACAACACCAGCACGGGACGGTCACGAAGGATGACGTGCAGCATGCAATTGATGCGCGGATCTACCGGGTAGACCGCATCCGTGAGCACCTGCAGGAGGAAATCCGGCGCGGGACACTGCTGATCGACACGGCCGGAACAAAAGCGGGCCAGGTAAACGGCTTGTCGGTGCTCGACCTGGGTAATTTCATGTTTGGCCGCCCGTCACGTATTACGGCCCGGGTGCGCATGGGCGACAGCAATGTCGTGGATATCGAGAGGGAAGTGGAGCTTGGCGGCCCGATACACTCCAAGGGTGTCTTCATCCTGTCTGCATTGCTGGGGGCACGCTATCTGCCCGACCGGCCACTCGCATTCTCGGCAAGCCTGGTGTTCGAACAGTCCTATGGTGAGGTCGAGGGCGACAGTGCCTCGGCGGCAGAGCTCTATGCACTGTTGTCAGCACTTGCCGATACGCCCATCCACCAGTCATTGGCGGTTACCGGTTCGGTGAACCAGCAGGGCGAGATTCAGCCCATTGGTGGCGTGAATGAAAAGATTGAGGGCTTCTTTGATATCTGCAATGTTCGCGGCCTGACAGGCGAGCAGGGTGTCATCATCCCGGGCGCGAATATCATGCACCTGATGTTACGTGAGGATGTCTGCAAGGCAGTCGAGGCCGGGAAGTTTGCGATCTATGCCATCGACACTATCGATGACGGCATCGAATTGCTCACAGGCATAGCGGCAGGAGAACGTGATGGACAGGGCGTGTTTCCTGACGGCAGTGTCAACCGCCGTGTGGAAGATACGCTGATCCGCTACGCCCAAACGATGCAGGCCTATGCATCAAAGGGAGATCAGGGGAATTCCACGCAACAGCTGGTATTCCCGTGATGCCGGCAGCCGAACACGCCGCAATCCGGCACATCGTGACTACCGTGGATGCATCCGAGACAGGCCATCGGGCACTGGAAACGGCTGTGCGTCTGGCGGCAGTTATGGGCGCCGAGCTGGAGGGTGTCTTCGTTGAAGATATCAACCTGATTCGTATGTCCGGGCTTCCGTTTCTGCGTGAAGTCAGGGTCTGGTCGCTTGCCGAGGAAGCTATCAGTGCACCACGCATGCAGCGCGAGCTGCGTACGCTGGCCCGGTATGCAGAACGTATGCTGGCACAGGCGGCCAAAAAGATGGGCGTGCCCTGGTCGTTTCAGGTGTGGCGGGGCCGCGCCGAGGCGACATCACTGTCCAGGGCCTTTAGTGCCGATATCCTTAGCCTGGGCCGTGTCAGTGCGCTGGTCTCCTCCCGGGCATGGGCCACAGCACGCCCCCGTACACGTCAACCCCGCGAAACGGTCTCTTCCATTTGCGTACTGTTCAGCGATTCGGAGCAGGCGATACGGGCAGTGACAACAGCCTGCTTCCTTGCTAAAGATATGGATGCTCCTCTGAATGTCATCTTGCCGGACATTCAGGCAGATAAGATGATCGCCTTGAAGGAGAAGGCCCGGATTCTCCTGGATGCACACGAACAACCGGCCCGCTTTGTAAAAATTACAGGTACAGACATACAATCCCTGGGGCAGGCAGCCGGTTTATCGGGTATCAGCATCTTAATCACGGAAGCTGAACATGCGCTATTGCAACAGGCCGGCCTTGAACGGTGCCTGGAAGCTCTCTTCTGCCCCGTGCTGCTAGTGCGCTGATTATGACAACTTCTCACACTGAACTGGATCCCCGTTCTAAATAACCTGATTAATGGCCATTCCGTTATGCTGGGTTACCGCCTGGCGGCTCAATCCGAGCTGCTAAAACTACATACCGCAGTTTTACCCCCTGCACTCATGCAGCGTTGCCCGGGAGTTTTAAATTTCAATCATCGAGTGGCAATAGCACCAGAAATCCGTCTGGCATAAGACTTGTAGCCAGCATCACTTCGTTGATGTCCTGATACTCGGTCCAGGTGGCGGCATGTTGCTGCTCCGGGTTGCGCCAGATCGTCTCGATCTCATCGCGCAGGGGCAGATACTGCATGAGCGCCTGCAGCTGTGTACTTGTTGTAGCGTATGCACTTTTGTGGCCAGCCATCTGGTGCATACGGTTCACGGCATGCAGCCCGATTGCAAGGCCGAGTTCGCGAAACGCGAGCCGGTGTCTGGACGGCAGTTGCAGATCTCCGCTTTGTGCATAGTGCCGCAGACCGGTGAGCGCCGCAGCAAGCAGCCGCTCGATCAGTTGCGCGTCTGGCAGTGCGCCTTGTTGCATGAGTTGTTGCACGCGGTACGCATCGATCAGCAGGCCGCCCACGCCAAGTGGATCGGTGGTCGCTAATTCGCCCTGCCTGAGCATTGCTGCGTACTGGAGAGTTTCATCCTCGAGATCTGGTCCGGCAGCCTGTTGGGACAGTGCGGCCGCAGTGGCACGCAGCTGCAGGTTGCTGACGTAGCCGTCCAGCGGGTCGTGCTGTCCCATGGAGGGTACCAGTGCACGTGTCAGGTCGATGCTCATCTTCCAGTGCATCCTGTGGGAACCCAGCGCGGGTGAGGGTAGGTAGGTGAAGGCTTCGAATGCGCTGTGGGCTAGCTCATGCGCCCAGGCGTTGAACCGGGGTTGTTTGGTGGACCGAGTGACCTGGTCGAGGGCGTGCATCCATTTAGTCAGATAGTGGAAGTACTGGCCGTCACGGACCCATTCCTGGCGCTCGTCGTAGGGAGCGCCGGGACCTCGCTCTGGCAGGTCCTTACCGATGCGTAGCCCGCCCCGGGTTGGATGCCGTTCACCCTCGGGTTCGCCCAGTCCGCTGATCCATCCCGAGCGCTGGTCATCGTCCCGATGCCGGCCCAGGGTGTGATGAACCTGGTCAACCAGTTGCAGTGCGCGCTCCATGTAGGCTTGCTCGCCGCTGACACGCGCCAGGCCGAGATAGTTGCAGACCGCGAAGGCGTCCGTCCACAGGTAACGCCGCCGGGGCTGATCGGATGTGAGCCCGGTGCGCTCCGCATAGTTATTCATCAACGCGATGGCTTCATCCATGCGCGGATCGGTCACGGTTTCTGCCTCCGTTTGCACACCTGCCTGAACCGCTGTGAACGGTAACAGCACGAACAGCAGAATAAAACGCCTGTGCATTGCACACATAACCTCCGGGCTGTATTCGGTAACTTTCGTAAATTAAAAACATAGCAGGCTGGTCTTTATTACCAGTCAAATGCGATAAAAGCAATAAATAACATGTGCTTGCCAGTACGTCTGGCCGGGTATGCAGCTGAAAATTTAAATAGCCCCGGTATGTTTCCTGAATCACCGAAAAATACCGGGGCGGGTTCGTTGCAGACTGCACCCGCCGCCATTCAAAATCAATGGCTCACGACCCTCAACACTGATGTACTTGTTTTTTACCCCAAAAAGCACAAGACACACTGAAGGATGGCCCCTGCTGTATGCAGGACTGCTTTCTTAATAAAACCTTAAGGTTTTATCGTTAACATCATTAGCGACAGTAGTCTTCCAATCTGTTTTCACAGCGGCGGCTCATTTTATTATCCCCATCCTCCTCAGTGGGCCGCCGCTTTTTATCTACCGTAATGATCTCAACCCCCTCTCCCGACATTCCACACCCCGCTCATCTAATCTTGTTACTTGTTATTATCTGATGAGTTAACCCGATGGTTGCATAAATCCTGGTTTTGAAAGCTGATTTCGCTGCCTGTTTTACAGGATGAAATGAATATTTCGAATTGATTCTGGAGTTCACCGCGAGTGAGGTGCTGACACATCCTGCAGGAGCGCCGTCCCCGGCGCGCATCGCGGCCAGGAGGCCGCTTCTACCGGAAGATTTATGCAATGATCAGGTTAACATTTTGCTTCCCATAAGAAGCCGATCGGTGTTGAGGATGAGGGGGTATAATTCAAGAAGAACTGTTTGTTGATTTTATCTCCTCTCCACAACCCTCTCGGCAACTGCTCCATGCGTCGCCTGGAGGCGCCTACTTTTGGTGCTCTACCACCTGCATCCCTGTAGGCGTCCCTGAGGGAGAGGGGGTAAGTCGGCCGAATGGCCGATCGATCCGGCTTTTAGCCGATGGAGTATTCACCGCTAATCACCAAACAAGCACTGCTGATAATCAGCTAGAGGATTGAGGCCGCAAATGCAAAGCAAATTGGACAAGGTTGATGATTCCCGGGATGGACCGGTACGCACAGGCACGAGTGTAGCGGCGCTGAAAGAGGCCTTTTTTGATAATCTGTATTACATCCAGGGTCGTTTCCCGGAGGTGGCAACAGCAAACGATAACTACCAGGCATTGGCCTATACGATCCGTGACCGGCTGTTGCACTTGTGGATCATGACGGCGAAAACCTACAAAGACACGCGGGCACGCACTGTTTGCTACCTGTCTGCCGAGTATCTGTTAGGTCCGCATCTGGGCAATAATCTGATGAACCTCGGTATCACGGACAATACCCGCCAGGCCATGCAGGAAATCGGCCTGAACCTGGATGAGTTACTCGATGAGGAGGAGGAACCCGGCCTCGGAAATGGTGGTCTCGGACGCCTCGCTGCCTGCTACATGGACTCCATGGCTGCCCTCCAGGTGCCCGCTATTGGCTATGGAATCCGCTATGAGTTCGGTATTTTCGACCAGCAAATCAGGGATGGCTGGCAGGTAGAGATCACCGATAAGTGGCTGCGGAAAGGTAATCCGTGGGAGATTACCCGGCCTGAGATCACCTTCCTGATAAAACTGGGCGGTTATACCAGGCACATCACTGACGCGGACGGTCACTACCGTGTGACGTGGATACCGGCACGCCAGGTGAAGGGTGTGGCACACGATACCCCGGTAACCGGTTATCGTGTCAATAATGCGAACCTGTTGCGATTGTGGTCCGCCGCGGCGCCGAAGTCCTTTGATTTTCAGGCCTTCAATGTGGGTGACTATTACCGTGCCGTCGATGAGAAGGTGGTCTCGGAAAACCTGACCAAGGTCCTCTATCCGAACGATGAACCGGCAGGCGGGCGGGAGTTGCGCCTGGAGCAACAGTATTTCCTGGCTTCCTGCTCCCTGCAGGACATGATCCGTATCTTCCTGCAGATGGATGACCGCCTTGAGCGGTTTCACGAGAAGTACGTGGTGCAACTAAACGACACGCATCCGTCGATCGCGATTGTCGAATTGATGCGTCTGCTGATCGATGAACATGCCATGGACTGGGATACGGCCTGGGAGGTGACACACAGCAGTTTTGCCTATACCAACCACACCCTGTTGCCCGAGGCACTGGAGAAGTGGCCCGTATCCCTGTTTGAAAAGATACTGCCGCGGCATCTCGAGATCATCTACGAAATAAACCGGCGGTTTCTGGAAGAGGTCAGGCAGCGGTTTCCGGGCGACAACGGATTTGTCTCGCACCTTTCACTCATAGAAGAGGGTGGTGAGCGCTATGTCCGCATGGCCAATCTTGCCTGTGTGGGCAGTTTTGCCATTAACGGTGTTGCCGCGCTCCACACGCAATTACTCAAGGACAGCGTGCTGCAGGATTTCTACCGGCTCACGCCGGACAAGTTCAGCAACAAGACCAATGGTGTTACCCCGCGCCGTTTTCTGATGCTGAACAACCCCGGGTTGTGTCGCCTTGTCTGTGATGCACTGGGCGGGGATCGCTGGATCAGGAATCTCGACGAGCTGCGCCGTCTCGAGATATTCGTTGACGACGCGGGTTTTCGGGAGCGATGGAGGGCTGTCAAACAGGGTAACAAGCAGGCGCTGGCCGGATTCATACAGCGGCAAAATGGTGCGGTCGTGGATCCGCAGACACTCTTCGATATCCAGGTAAAACGCATCCATGAATACAAGCGCCAGCACCTGAATGTACTTCATATCATTACGCTCTATAACAGGATGAAGCAGAACCCGGGGCTGGATATGGTGCCGCGTACGTTTATCTTTGGAGGAAAGGCGGCACCTGGTTATTACATGGCCAGGCTCATCATCAAACTGATCAATTCAGTAGCCGGGGTTGTTGACAGTGATCCGGCTGTGAGAGGGCGACTCAAGGTGATCTTTGTGCCGGACTATAATGTCAAGAACTCGCGTTTGATCTACCCGGCAGCGGATCTCTCGGAACAGTTGTCGCTGGCCGGCAAGGAGGCCTCTGGTACCGGCAATATGAAGTTTTCACTGAACGGCGCCCTGACTATCGGCACCCTGGACGGAGCCAACATCGAGATACGCGAGGAGGTTGGAGCGGAGAACTTCTTTCGGTTTGGACTCAGCGCCGCAGAGGTAATACAGAAAAAGGCAGAGGGCTATAAACCTCTGGCTTATTATCAAGGCAACGATCAACTGCGCGCAGCCATTGATCTGATAGCTTCCGGGTATTTCTCTCGAGGCGATCGGGAACTGTTTCGTCCGTTAATCGACTCGCTGTTATACAATGACGAGTACCTGCTGTTTGCTGATTACCAGTCATACATCGATGCTCAGAGTGAGGTGGAACACACCTGGTGTGATACCGATCTCTGGTCACGTATGTCGATCCTCAATGTGGCCAGAATGGGCAGGTTTTCTTCTGATCGTGCAGTCCTGGAGTACTGTAAGGATATATGGCACATATCACCCCTGGCGATCAAAATGTGACAAGTAATCTTCAGTTCGCAGTTTAGCAGGGCATTCATCTATACAGGGGAAGCGATCGATACACCTGTCAGGTCTGCAAGACTGGTGCATCGATGCTACCAAGATGCTCAAGCGAGCAACAACCTCGTGCAGAACAAAATTGGATATCCACGGCTTCGCCGCCAAGGCATACGTGCAACACGGGTATCCCGGCACGGTGGTATTGCGATAGCGTGTCTTTTTATCCCCAGGGGTTGTGCAACCTGGATACGGCTATGCCCAGGGGATATTGAATGTCAGCTTCCTGGTGCAGATTCCAGCAGCGTGGCGGCCTGCGACAGGAGGTGCTCGCTTTGTGTGATCAGGCTGACCGCCTGAGCGTCATCAGTGGCAGGTTGATCCTCTCGCAGACGGGCGAGCAGGGGCAGGGTCGCGGCCGGTAACAGTTTTGTTTTTACCAGCACCGAGTCTATGAGCCCCAGCGCGGGTGGCGTATCGGCATTGTGGTCCTGCCACAGGGCAAGGGCCTGCACGGCCAACTCCACGGCATCATGCATCGGCACGAGCGCTTCTGTTGCAAAGCCGCCTTCGGTGAGCACTTTCGCCATCCGTTGTTTGTGCTCACCCCGGGCCAGGTAGTCACGGGCCTCGGCCAGCCTCCTTGAGGGACCGTCATCCCCGGGCCTGTCCGCGGCCGGGGCGTGATACAACGTCCTGACGGTATCCTGGCTGGCATGTAACACACCGGCATCGACCAGTTGCCGAATGGTTGCGTAGGCATCCCGGTCAAGTAACTGCAGCTGCGGTGTCTGGTCGGGAAACTGTTCCTGCAGTTGCCGGCTAAGGGAACGCCGCAATACGTCATCCGGTTGGTCTGCCACGACCAGCAGGGTCTGCTGCGCTCCCTCGCCGTGCAGTTCCATGAGGTCGAGATGATCATTCCATTGCCCCAGAACGTCATCGCGAAATTGATCGAGCGGGTCGGCGGCTGGCGTCTGTTGTGCGGGACCTTGCCCGGTCATCAGGCTTTCAATGCGTTCCAGGAAGGCGGCACGGCCAGAGGGCAGGGCCATCTCATGCCCGCCTTTGCCGTCGACCACACCTTCGGCCAGGGAGCGCTTTTGATCCAGCAGGGCCAGCATCCGGTGCTCGATGCTGTGCTCGGCTACCAGATTGATTACCTGCACGGAGCGCTTCTGGTGTTTGCGCCAGGCGCGCGCGATGCGTTGTTCCAGCCTGGCCGGATTCCAGGGCATATCCAGGTTGATCACCACGTCAGCCACCTGCAGGTTGAGCCCCGTGGCGCCCGAGTCGGTGGAGAGAAACAGCCGGCAGGCGGGGTCGTCCTTGAAGCGCCGGATCTCGCTACGGCGCTGCGACTGCGGGACCTGACCGGTATGCCACGCATAACCCAGCCCCAAACCCTCAGCCAGCTCCCGGACCAGTTCCAGCATGCGCTGCCACTCGGAGAAGATGATGATCTTGTGGTCACCGTCCGCGATCAGTTCCTCAAGGAGGTTGTTGAGTTCCTGCAGCTTCGGAGAGATGCGGCAGCTCTGGTCGAGAATGTAGGGCGTGTCGCACAGCATGCGCATGCAGGCCAGATACTGCTGGAGCCGCTCCATCTCCTCTTTTTTCAATGGACGCTTCCTGGCCATGGCGGCAAGACGTGCTGCTTTCGCCTCGTATTCCCCGTAACGCAGCGTCTGCTCCTTGTGCATGGCGACGAAATAGGTGTTGATCGTGCGACCCGGCAGTTGCCCCTCTACCTGCTCCTTGCGCCGGCGCAGCATGACGGGCTGCAGTCTCTCATGCAGTTGATCGAGATTCCTGTAGCCGATGGCGCGTCCTTTCTCGTCCAGTTGATAGAAGTCACGGTTGAAGCGGAACAGGGGGCCGAAGATATGAGGGTCGAGGAACTGCACGATCGAATAGATCTCGTCGATGCGATTCTCCAGCGGGGTGCCTGTGAGTACGAAGGCATAGAGGCTGTGCAGGCGCTTGACCGAAATGGCGGTTTTTGTCTGCCAGTTCTTGATGCGCTGGGCTTCATCGAGAATGATGACATCCGGGGCGAGGATGTTATTGATTTCATTTACGTCGGGTCGCACTTGCTCGTAATTGGCAAGAAAGAAGAACGCAGGCCCGTCGTACTGGCGCAGTCGTCGGGCGCGAGGCCCCTGGATGATGTGCGTGGGCAGGTCGGTGAACTTGGCGATTTGCTCCTCCCACTCGCCCTTGAGCGAGGCGGGGGAGATCACCAGCACCCGCCGGATTCCCCGGGTATGGCGCAGCAGTTCGCAGGCGGCGACTGCTTGCACCGTCTTGCCCAGGCCCATTTCGTCGGCCAGCAGGGCGCGGCC
>Ga0316191_10001579_pt1 | contig 16159 bp, 12 predicted proteins | sample Eddworburr2cm_MG_FD_204928 | JGI IMG/M metagenome (GOLD analysis project Ga0316191, IMG submission 204928) | Coastal sediment microbial communities from Maine, United States - Eddy worm burrow 2 cm | ecosystem: Environmental > Aquatic > Marine > Coastal > Sediment | place: USA: Maine...
GACAGGTTCATTCGCAAGCTGGATGAGTTGCAAGTGGCCTACAAGGGCGTGCGCCGTGCAAGACCGGAAAATCCGGCAGCACCGCCCGGTGCGCCGCAGCTGGTGTTTCTGATCGGATTTCCACGCTCCGGTACCACGCTGCTGGACACCGTCCTGCTGAGCCACAGCCGGATATCGGTCGTGGAGGAAAAGCCGATGGTGCAGGACATGGTCAGGCTGGTCCGGAGCTGGCAGGCTGAACAACGCCATGTCGAGTTTCCTCGACCTTGCAAGCGCCGCGCACTGTTACGACAAGGTGATGTCTTTATGGGCAACCTATCGCGATGGTCTGGCTTTGCCTGTGCACACCGTCAAATACGAACAGGTGGTAGCCGATCTCGAGGCAACCGTTGGCCAGGTGCTTGAATTCCTCGGACTGGAGTGGGAAGACACCATGGCGGATTACAAGGCTACCGCTCTTGATCGCAAGCGCATTGGCACACCCAGCTATCACCAGGTCGTTCAGCCAATCTACAGCCCTGCCGACGGCCGTTGGCAGCGTTACCGCTCGCACATGCAACCCGTATTGCCGGTGCTGCTCAAATGGGCGGATATCTGCGGGTATTCCGGCGAACCCGGCGACCAGTGATGCTCAGTCGCCCAGCGGTTCGGCGTTGACGATACCGCCGGAGGCGCGGCTGACGCGGATGCGCCAGGGTTCACGTTCGCGCACGGCGTCATAGACATAGGTGCCATTGCGGCAGTCGACGACTTCGATATGCCGGAAGCCTGCGTCCTTGAGCTGTTCAACGGCCTGCAGGCACGACAGTCTGCCGGTGTCGTAACCGTCACGAAGGCGCGGGCGGCGGTCTTTGTAGTCGGGTTCGCGCTGATACACCGTGTATTCGGGTTCAGGCCCGCGCCGGTTCCGCCAGTTTCCACGATTGTCTTCGCTGTAACGATCATCATAGGCTGGCGCAGCGGCATTGTCATAAAACCAGTGCGGGTCGGCGGCAAAAGATGCGTGGCTGGAAAACGCAGTCAGCATCAGCGCGGCGGTGAGGGCCGCTATAGGGGTACGCAACACAACTAACCTCCCTTTCGGGCAGTATAAGCCATCCTGTGTGACAGCCTCGCCGGTGAATGTGGAGACACAGGGGAGACATTGCGGCAGCATTTCGACAACTCAGTTGCAATCACAATTTTGAGCAGATCAGAAGCAGCCTAGCTACTCAGGTCGTCCAGCAGTTTTTCCAGCATCTTGTCGCACGCGGCCATTTCGGTCTCCGCGACGTATTCATCCGGTTTGTGGGCAACGCCGATGGAGCCGGGGCCGCACACGACGGTGGGAATGCCAAGCCGGGTCTGAAACAGCCCGCCTTCAGTGCCAAAGGCGATCTTTCCGGTGGAATTGCCGCCGGTGAGCGATTTTACATAGTTGACCACATCTGCATCCGGTGCGGTATCCAGTGCGGGGTAGGCTGTGCCGGGAGCAAACGTGATATCAGCGCCGGGAAACACCTTGCGCGCCTCGCTGACCAGTTCGGCAGCCCTGGCGTGAATGCGCTCTATCAGGGCTTGCGGGTCATCGGCCGGGAGATGGCGGATTTCATACTCGAATTTCGCCAGGTTGGGCACGATGTTCAGCGTTTCGCCGCCATGCAGATTGCCGGCATGCAGCGTGGTGTAAGCCACGTCATAATCGCCGTCCCTTGTGCCTGTTTCGGCCACTTCTGCCTGCAGTCGCCTGATTTCATTGATCAGGTCAATGGCCAGGTGAACGGCATTGATGGCGGTTGGTGCAAGGCTGGAATGGGCTTCGAGGCCGGTACAGGTGACCCGCTCGCCGGCCTTGCCCTTGTGGGCGGTTACCACCTGCATCAGGGTGGGTTCACCGATGATGCAGCAGCGCGGTTTCGGCGATACCGGCTCCAGCATGTCGATGAGGCGGCGCACGCCGACGCAGCCAATTTCCTCATCATAGGAAAATGCAAAATGCACCGGTGCCGACAGCTTGTCTTGCAGTTGAGCAGCGCGTGGCGCCATGGCGATGCAGCACGCAATGAAACCCTTCATGTCGGCAGTGCCACGTCCATACAGCAGGCCCTTGTCGGCGCGCATGACGAACGGGTCGGACGACCACGCCTGGCCTTCCACCGGCACCACGTCGGTGTGACCCGACAATACAATGCCGGGCACGTCTTCGGGACCAATCGAGGCGTAGAGATTTGCCTTTTTACCGTCTTCGGACGGGGCCAGCAGGATGCGAAAGCCCAGCGGCTTCAGCACTTCCACGACATGATCAATCAGGGCCAGATTGGAGTCGCGGCTGACGGTGTTGAAGGAGATCAGTTTTTCAAGGTGTGAGATGCTGTGTGTCATGGATTCAGTGCTAGCACGAGGTTGCCCACCGGCAAAAGGGGCCGATCATGTATTGCGCCACATTTCACGCCGCGATATCAGGCAGCAGCGCGCTGTGCCGCTACGGCTTTGTCACGCAACGGGCTCTTCACGCCTTGCTGCACGGTGGTTTCGGCATAAGGGTGCCTGGCGAACACCTCGCGGATCATCGGTTCGAAGAACGCCAGCGGAAGTGTGTCATAGTCGGGGTCAAAACTCGCCTGATCCCAGAATTCGCAGAAATCAACGCATGACTGGTAGTAAGGCTCGCCGGCGAACTTTTCCCGCTCAAACTGGTTCCAGTCATAATGATGGGCGTAATACACCATCTGGAAGGCACCATGATGATGCACGCACCAGGTCACTTCCTCCCTCAGGAACGGGCGTACGATGGCCGCGGCAAACTCGTCATGATTCTGCGGTGCCAATCCGTCGCCGATGTCGTGCAGGACAGCGCCCACCACCCAGTCAATGTCGGCGCCGTCGCGCCACGCCCGGGAGGCAGACTGCAGGCCATGCTCCAGCCGGGTGATCTTGTAGCCTTCAATGGTTTCATCCTGCTGATCGCGCAGGGCCTTCAAAATGCGCTCGGGCGTCAGTTTGACATGCGCCTGTTCGCGTTCGCGCAGCATGAGGTATTCATCGCGGGTGCCATGCTTCATTTCCGTGAAGTTCACGGTGGGCGTTGGGTTGTTCATGACGATTTGCATCCTGTTTGTTGTATCGGAACGAGGATCGACCCGCGACCCGCGGGTCTCCAGTGATTTTGCGACTGGCAGATTCAGGATGGTCAGGGGTCGCTTGTCAAGCCGATTTGAGCCAGCGATAACTCTACTGCACAGACTCTACTAGACATTGACTTGTCAGGCTCCATCCATCTAGAAGTGACGCATTGAGGGATACCGGGGGAGCGGTGGGAGAGGCTTGATGTCTGAGCTGGACACACCGGATAGCTTCGCGCAATGGGTGGCGCGGATTTCTGATCCGTCAGGCGGTAAATTGTCTTGGGCCAAGCCGGGCGCAAGCCAATGCATCATCACGGTGGCCACCGGCTACCCGATCAGCTTGCTGACACCCCTGGTCAATTCCCTGCGAGAACACTCGGACGCCCACCTGGTCATTGCGGCTCATGCCGACAGTGGATTTGACAGTGCTTTTGCAGATCAGAATGTGACGATTTACAATGTCGACAGCGTAGCCGGCTACCGGCCGTACCCGGCTCTGGCCAGGCTTGAGCACTATCTCGAAATCTTGAAAGACTTGCCTCGAAGTGTCGAACAGCTACTGTTGGTGGACAGCCGCGACGTGGTGTTTCAGGCGGACCCGTTTGAAGGGTTGCCGCAGAATGACCTGACCATTTTTGCCGAGAACAACGACACGTCGAGCTGGACATTGCGCACCATCAACGGTCGCTGGGCGTGGGCCATGCTGCCAGGCGCATTGCGACAAAGCCTGAAAGGCAAGCCGATCGTCAATGGCGGCGTCATTGCGGGAACACCAGCCGGCATAGAGCGCATGTGCCGGGCCAAGCTGAATATTGCACTGACCACCAACGAGTGGACCAAGCACACCACCGGTCTGGACAATATTTCCACCAACCTGATTGCCCATTCCAGCATGGCAGGACTATGCAGGACTGTGCCGAACCACGAGTTTGTGGCCAATGTTTACCGCGATACTGACATGGTGATCGACGAGGACGGAGCAATCAGGGTTCGCGGCGGCAAGCGCTGCCCCATCGTGCACATGTATGATCGCCAGGCTGCACTGCTGGCCCATGTCCACAAGCGCTACAATGTGCACGCCGATACGTCACTGGTCATCAGCCATGACCGGTCGGTCGGGAAATCCCAGCCCTTTGCAAGCCTGGTCCACTTGTTGAAGCTGGCCCGCATGTATGTGGCCGGACGGTCCTGATCAATCATGCAGGAAATTGCATGACTACAATGAAGGCGAAGGGCTTGTAAGCGTGCACTTGCAGGGCTACTTGTGTCTAATCGTGAACTCCAGATGCACTCAAACAAAGCGCAAGAGGTAAGTTTCAAATGCTTCGCAAGACAGATTTTTACATTGACGGAAAATGGGTCGCTCCTGCCAAGGCGCATGATCTGGACGTGATCAACCCGGCAAACGAGACCGCATTCGCAACCATCTCGCTGGGCTCGGCCGCAGATGTTGATGCGGCGGTTGCCGCTGCACGCGAAGCGTTCAAGACGTGGAGCAAGACCAGCCGCGAAGATCGCCTCGGCTACCTGGAAAAATTGCTGGCAGTCTATGAAAAGCGCTCCGGCGACATGGCCAAGATCATTTCCAGCGAGGTCGGTGCGCCGATCACCATGTCTACGCAGCAGCAGGCAGGAACCGGCTGGGCGCATATCAAGTCATTCATTCGCACCCTCAAGAACTTTGAGTTTGATGCGCCGTTGAGCGAAAAGGTGCCGACCGAGCACATTGCACACGAACCGATTGGTGTGTGTGGTCTGATCACGCCGTGGAACTGGCCGATGAACCAGATTTGCCTCAAGGTCGTTCCAGCCGTGGCTGCCGGTTGCACGGTTATTCTCAAGCCCTCTGAAATCTCGCCCCTGTCCGGTGTCATATTCGCCGAAATCATGGATGAGGCAGGCTTTCCTGCTGGCGTGTTCAATTTGGTCAATGGTGACGGACCGTCGGTTGGAGAAGCCATGTCACGCCATCCCGGTATTGACATGATGTCGTTCACCGGATCGACGCGGGCAGGCATCGCCGTGCAGAAGGCCGCTGCTGAAACGGTCAAGCGGGTTACGCTGGAACTGGGCGGCAAGTCGCCCAACATCGTGTTCGCAGATGCCGATATTCCGAAGGCCGTAAAGCGTGGGACATTGCATTGCTTCAACAATACAGGCCAGTCATGCAACGCCCCGACCCGCATGCTGGTGGAGCGTTCCGTCTACGACAGCGCAGTGGAAATTGCTGCTGAAACGGCAAAAAACTGCAAGGTTGGCGATCCGGCGGAAGAGGGCAATCACATTGGCCCGCTGATCTCGCAAATGCAGTTCGACAAGGTGCAGACACTGATCCAGAAAGGCATCGATGAAGGTGCAAGACTGGTGGCAGGTGGAACCGGCCGCCCGGAAGGGTTCAACCGCGGCTATTTTGTACGCCCGACCGTGTTTGCAGACGTCAACAACGACATGACCATTGCCCGTGAAGAGATTTTTGGCCCGGTTTTGACCATGATCCCGTTTGAAACCGAAGAAGAAGCCATCGAGATTGCCAATGACACCCAGTATGGCCTGGCAGCCTATGTGCAGTCCGGTGATCAGGCGCGTGCCCAGAAGGTGGCCCGCAAACTGCGTGCCGGCATGGTGCTGCTCAATGGTGCCCAGCGCCCCGGCGGCAGCCCGTTTGGCGGTTACAAGATGTCCGGTAACGGTCGCGAGGGCGGAGACTGGGGCCTGGAAGACTTCCTGGAAGTAAAAGCAATCAGCGGCTGGGATGACAGCGTCGCCTGATTTTCCGGCCGAACAACCTGCTTCGCTTCGCTCTTGTGGTTCTTGGACAATGATGAACTGGCGGCCGGGCCCGGTTTGGCCCGGTGCCGTCACTCGTGTCTGCTGAAATCACCCGGTCGCCGCCGCGCGGCGTCTGGGTTACCAGGCTGCGCGCAGGCACAATCGAGCAATACGCACCGAATTTGCTATGCTCTGCGAGTTTCCGCAACTCAATGTCAGGCTGGCGATATCGCGACAACCGCTGCGCGATAATGCTGCCAATCCGACAGCTTCAATACTGACCAGGCAGTGAAGATCGGGTTGATCACGTTTGTGATATGCTTCTGGTTGTCATCCTTGTTTCAGCGTATATCGTACTCAAATATATTTTGCGGGCAGACAACGGAAACCCGGCTGCCAACACGTCTCAACGTGATGAAAGTGCGGCGCGCGATATGTCCATTGTAAAACAGCTTCTGGTTTTGATCATGCTCAGTGCGGCTGCCTATGGCGGGTATGCAGGCTATGGCCATTGGAAAGCCAGCATTGCAGCCACGTCGCCCGATGCCGGCAAGCCGGCAGGCGGCAAGAGACGTGAGGGCGGCAGAACAACCTCGGTTGAAACGGCAAAGGCTGAAACGCGCACTCTTTCACGCACGGTGGAAGCGGTTGGAAACACCCGTGCGGTTCGCTATGTCGATATCAAGTCCAAGGCAGACGGCACGATTACCGAGATTCGCTACAAATCCGGCAGCCGGGTCGAAAAGGGTGCCGTTCTGTTCACCCTCGACGACGCCATAGAAAAAGCTGACCTGGCACAGGCCGAAGCCGAATTTCTGAAAGCCGACCTTGCCCTGAAGCGCGGTGACAAATTGAGCCTGTCGCGGATCACCGCGCGGGCATCGGTTGATGAACTGCAGGCAGCGATGGCAGCCGCATCGGCCCAGGTCGATCGCGCACGCGCGCGACTGGCCGACCGCACGATTTCTGCTCCCTTCGCCGGTACGCCGGGTTTTCATGCCGTGGACGCCGGTGCGCGGGTCACCAAGGATACCGTGCTGACGCGGCTGGATGACCTGTCATCAGTGTTGCTGGAGTTTGCGGTACCGGAAGAATATTTCGCCATCGCCAGGGTCGGACTGCATGCCAAGGCGACAACTGCGGCCTATCCCGGTCGCGTGTTTGATGCACAAATCACCCAGGTCGATACCATGGTCGATCCCGTCAACCGGTCATTCAGGGTGCGTGCGGAAATTGACAATTCCGACGGCGCGCTGCCATCCGGCATGTTCATGCAGTTGACACTGGAACTGGACAATCAGGCCATGGTGATGGTGCCCGAGGAATCCGTAACCGTGGAAGGTGACAGTACCCACGTCTTCGTGGTGGCGGATGGCAAGGCAAACAAGCAAATGGTCAAGACAGGTGTGCGCGAACCGGGGTTTGTCCAGATTGTTAGTGGGCTTTCCGATGGCGACGTGATTATCACGCATGGCACCTCGAAAGTGCGCCCCGGCGGAGCTGTCAAGGTGGTCAACGCCGCAAACAAGGGTGAAATCCAATGACCCTGTCGGAGCTGTCCATCCGCCGGCCGGTTCTGGCTGCGGTTGTGTCGCTGCTGGTCATCGTGGCGGGCCTTGCCGCGCTCAATGCCATTTCGGTGCGTGAACTGCCTGATGTCGACTCTTCCGTGGTGTCCGTCACCACGACCTATGTCGGTGCGGCGCCCGAGGTTGTCGATACCGATATTACCGAAATCATCGACAGTGCCGTGGCCGGGATTTCCGGCGTCAAGACCATTACATCCACCAGTCAGCGAGGGCGCTCTTCCACGACCGTAGAGTTTGAACTCGGCCGAGATATCGACCAGGCTGCCAATGATGTACGCGATGCGGTGGGCAGGGTGCGCGGGCAACTGCCGGAAGAGGTGGACGAACCGCAAGTGGTCAAGAGCGATTCCGATGCGGATCCGGTCATGCGCCTGGCAGTGTATTCCGACCGGCAAAGCCCGGAGGAGGTGACCGACTACCTGGAACGCTTCATCAAGGATCGCATCACTACCATTGACGGGGTAGCCGATGTGCGCATTTACGGCCAGCGCCGTGCCGCCATTCGCATCTGGCTCGACCGTCGTGCCATGGCGGCTCGCAATCTGACGGTTGCCGACGTGGAAGCAGCGCTTCGCCAGAACAATGTTGAGCTGCCGGCAGGCGAGATTGAATCGACCACGCGGCTGTTCACTGTTCGCCTGGATTCCAGGCTGACCAATCCGCAACAGTTTCGCGATATCGTGGTCGCCGAGGCAGGCGGCGTTCCGATCAGGCTGGGCACGCTGGCGCGCGTCGAAAAAGGCGTCGAGGACGACAGCACGATTGTGCGCTCCAATGGCCTCAATGCCATCGGCATAGCGGTTCTGCGCCAGTCGCAATCCAATACTATCGCCATATCAAAGGCGGTGCGGGCGCAGCTTGCCACGCTGAACACGCAGTTGCCTGAAGGAATGCAGATATTTGTCGGTTCCGACGATGCGGTATTCGTCAGTGCGTCGATCAAGGAGGTGCTGATCGCGTTGGGCCTGTCGCTGGTGCTGGTGGTGCTGGTGATCCTGCTGTTCCTGCGGTCATTTCGCGCAACGCTGATCCCGGCAATTACAATCCCGGTGTCGCTTATCGGGTGTTTCTTCCTCATCTACCTGTTGGGGTTCTCGCTCAACGTGCTGACGCTTCTGGCTCTGCTGCTGGCCATCGGGTTGGTGGTGGATGATGCCATTGTCATGCTGGAGAACATTGAACGCCGACTGGCCAACGGTGAGAGCAAGCTGCAGGCCGCCGTGCATGGCTCGCGCCAGGTGACCTTCGCCATCCTGGCAACATCGGTCACCCTGATCGCCGTGTTCATCCCGATTTCCTTCCTGCAGGGTGCAGCAGGGAAGCTGTTCACCGAGTTCGGCTTTGTGCTGGCCAGCGCCGTGATAATCTCGACCTTCGTGGCGCTGAGTGCCTGCCCGGCACTGGCGTCAAAAATCCTCAAGGCGCGCGAAGGTGTTGCCGGCGATGAACTGCAACAGCCCGAGGGCGCTGTGTATCGCTGGTATCGCAAGGCGGTAACGGCGTCGATCAATGCGCCGCTGGTCGTTGTAGCGGTCTGTCTGGTGTTTTCCGGTGCCAGCTACTTTGCCATGCAGAACACGCCGCGCGAACTGACACCGATCGAGGACAGAAGCATTATTTTTGTGCCCATGACTGCACCGCAAGGCTCCACCCTGGCGTTTACCGACGCCCAGGTCAAAAAGCTCGAAGACCAGTTGGTCAAGGTCAAGGACAAGCTCGACATCGAGATCATCTATTCGTTCACCGGCTTCAGGGACAGGCCGTACCGATCCTTCATGGTGATCCGCTTCGCGCCATGGGATGAACGCGATATTTCCGTGGTTGAGGCGCGACGCTCCATCATTCCGATGGTGGCAGGTATCACCGGTGCGCGCGGGTTCCCGGTCATGCCGTCAGGCCTGGGGCTGCGGGGCAATTCCACGCCCTTGCGCGCCGTCATTGGCGGGCCGGACTATGAAAGCGTCAAGGTGTGGGCCGAGGAACTGAAGCAGAAGGCCCAGGACAATCCGGGCCTGGCCAATGTGGAGATCGACTTCGAGCGCAACCAGCCGCAGTTCCGCTTGACCGTGGATAGAAAACGCGCCGACGATCTTGGCATTTCCGTGCGCACCATTGCATCCACCCTGCAAACCATGCTCGCCTCTCGCGAGATCACCAGCTACATCGACCGGGGTCGTGAGTACCCGGTGATCGTGCAGGCCGAAGACCGTGACCGGCAGTCGCCGGACGATATTACAAAACTGTTCATTCGCACCGATGACGGTCAATCCGTTGTCCCGCTGTCGTCCGTGCTCAAACTGGTAGAGACGTCGGAGGCGCCGGCCCTGAAACGCTATAACCGCCTGCCGTCCATCACGCTGACTGCTGCCCTGAATGAAGGCTATGCGCTTGGCAATGCCATTGACTTCATCCGCGATGAGGCCGCCAAGACTCTGCCACCGGAAGCCAGCCTGAGTTTTTCGGGCCAGTCACAGCAATATCTGGAAACCTCATCCGGCGTGGCGGTTACGTTCGCGCTGGCGATCCTGATCGTGTTCCTGGTGCTGGCCGGTCAGTTTGAAAGTTTTGTGCATCCTTTCATCATCATGCTGTCGGTTCCGTTGGCGGTTGCCGGGGCGCTGTATTCCTTGTGGGGTGCGGGCCTGAGCCTCAATATCTATTCGCAGATCGGTATCATCCTGCTGATCGGGCTGATGGCCAAGAACGGTATCCTGATCGTCGAGTTTGCCAACCAGCTGCGCGATGAGGGTATGGAGGTGCGCGAGGCGGTGATCGAGGCATCGGTGTTGCGACTGCGTCCGATCGTGATGACAGTGGTGTCGACCGTCCTGGGCGCAGTACCGCTTGTGCTGGCATCGGGAGCCGGTGCGGAAAGCCGTATTGCCATCGGCACGGTGGTCATAGGCGGCCTGCTTTGCGCCGGCGTGCTGACCCTGTTCCTGACCCCGGTCCTGTATGACCTGATGGCGAGATTCACCCGCCCGCGCGGGTTCGTTGAAAAACGCCTGGCGGAAGAACTTGACACGCACAGGCCCGGCACAGCCATACCTGCTCCGGGTGAGTGAGACACCGCCTTCGACGTCGGACAAACAGCTTTGTGCAATACCGGATGCTGCAAGTCCCGGCACATTGCTGAAAACTGCAGAGTGATACAATGAGTTCTTCATTTTCCCGCCCGCCATTCAAGGTCCACCAGCTTGGTGAAATTGCCATTCGCTGTCGCGACCTGAACGTCATGTTCGAGTTCTACCGGGATATTGTCGGGCTGGAGGTGCTGCGCGATACCCGCGATGACGGCATTGCGTTCTTCCGTATTTGCGCCGGTTTTGCCGGCCACACCACTGTTCTGGCCTTGTTTGGCAGCGGCCCGGATGCACCTGCGACCGGTGCGGCTTCATCATTGCACCATCTGGCTCTGACCGTGGCCTACGAAGACCAGGACGCCATCAAACAGTGGTTTGATGCCAACGCGATTGAGTACCAGGTACAGATCTTCGACTGGATAGGCTGGCAGGGTATTTTCATCCAGGATCCGGAGGGCAACACGGTCGAGTTTGTCGCTGCAGACCGGTCACTGCTTGCCTAGAGCAACATGGGTTCCATTGAACCCATGAACCTGATCTCGGGCAGCAGCTGACACGCGCCGTGAACACCGCGAGCAGGCCAACTGAACATTGCCACCCAAGGGCCGCAAACCTCATAACTTCAGGCATAGCAAGCAGGTGAATTGCGACCAGCCGGTGTCGCGCACCGGCTAGACGGTGAGTGCATTCACATCCGATATACCGTTGGTATTGCTGCTTGCAGCTGCGGAAGGTGGTGAAAGTGTTTGATCGTTCAATCATACTGCGGTTGCGCCGCGCACCTGTCGCCGATACCCAACGCTTCGCGCTGTTGTCGGGCATCGAGTCCATGGTTCGCGGCATGCTGGTGACGGTCATGCCGTTGTCGGTGTATCGCGCATTTCCCGACACAGGAACCGTCTCGCTGATCTATCTTACAGTCGGTGTGATATCGCTGACTACAGGACTGATGTTGCCGCGAATGGGACGCCACATTCCTCGGCGGTGGATGTTCACCATGGGGGCGGGGCTGTATGTGCTGGGCAATTCACTTGCCATAGCCGGAGGAAATCTGCTCGCGGCGGGTTTGTTGTGCAACGCCATTGCAACGGTAACCGTATTCATTTGCCTGAATGCCTATGTGCTGGACTATATCGCCAAGGTGGAGCTGGGGCGTTCGGAAACCCTGCGCATGTTCTACAGCGCACTTGCCTGGACGATTGGACCGGTAACCGGTGTGTGGCTGCTGGACTGGTGGCGGCCGGCGCCGTTTGCATTGTCTATTGTAGCCGCCTTTGTGCTTCTGGCCGTATTCTGGAAAATGCGGCTGGGCAACGGCAAGATTATCGCGAAAGCGCGCAAGCCGGCGGCAAACCCGCTGGCGTTCATCGGCCGCTTCTTTGCCCAGCCGCGACTGATCGCCGGTTGGCTCTTCGCCGTTATCCGATCATGCGGCTGGTGGGTTTATGTCGTCTACATGCCGATCTTTGCAGTCGAGGCAGGGTTGGGAGACAAGATTGGCGGCACCTTGCTGTCAATGACCAATGCGGTGCTGTTTACAACTCCATTGATGCTGCGCTGGATGCAGCGCCGGACAATTCGAACAGCAGTGCGGATTGGTTTTTTCGCGTGCGGCACAACATTCGTGCTGGCCACGCTGGCTGCATCACAACCATATGCGGCGCTGGGCATCCTGTTCATCGGATCGAGTTTTCTGATCCTGCTCGACATTGCCGGGGGGCTGCCCTTCCTGCTTGCGGTAAAACCTTCGGAGCGGACTGAAATGTCGGCGGTGTATTCGAGCTTCCGGGATGTTTCGGGCATTGCAACACCCGGAATAGCCTGGCTGGTCCTGCTGGCATTCCCGCTGTCAGGCGTTTTTGCTGCGATTGGCGTAACGCTGTTTGCAGCATGGGCTCTTGCCGGCAAGCAGCATCCCCAGATCGGCATTCGGGCGAGCGACCGGGTTCGGCATGGATTGACGAAAATCACTACGCCTGCCGAGTAGCGGGAACGCAGCTTGCCGGACAACGTGCGCTGTGTTCGCGCCTGTGCTCTGCATTGGCTTGACAGCGAGGGTGTACAATTCCCGACCTGCACGGCCCCCGCCCGCCGGTCAAAACCAGCCACACCGCGAGAAGCTCAGCAACAAGGGCTGTCACTCATATCGTCAAACCTGGTTGCTGGGCATCGCAGGCACGATCACTGACCTGTCAGGTCGTTTGGCGTAAAGGCGCTCCACGTCGGTTTGCCGGTTTCTCAGGCATGCGCGTTGCACCAGGTGTCCCTTGTCGTTGACTTCACCGGCGCTTGGATCCGGCCGGCCCTCAATCACAATCGCACGGCGTACGGCCATGGAGCTATTCGGCCATTGGGCATTGTGATCGGCAAGAGCTTTTTCAAAAAACCTCGTGCACGTGACCGGGTCCAGTTCAGTGGCTGCATGAGAGGGAAACAGCAGGACGCCCAGATAATCGTGTGTCTCTCCGGCGATGGCGACATCTGCCAGATAGGGCGCGCATGCCGTCAACAATGTCTGCCGCAACGCGCCAACCCTGACACGTGTCCCGTTTGTGAGCTTGAAGTCTTCCGCTACCCTGCCATCAAATCGCAAGCCCAATTCCGGATGGAACGGCCGCACCGGTGCTGCGACGTCGCCCGTCTTCAAAAATCCCAATTCGTCCAGTGGCATCGGTATCGATCCGTGCGCATCGATATAGCCTGGCGACACGTTAGGACCGCGAACGCGAATCTCCATGTGACCATCGACATCGGCAAGTCGCAACGAGTGGCCCGGCAACGGCACGCCGATCTCACCGGGACTGCCAGGTTGTTCGTGGGCAAGACAAATGGTTGATCCTGCCTCGGTCGACCCGTAACCTGAAGCCAGTCTTAACGTTGGTCTGACAACGTCGCTTGATTGATTGATGACCCGGTTCAGGCGGGACCATGTCTCAGCATCCATGCCGGCACCGGCAAAGAAGATCAATTCGAGCCGTGCAAAAAATGCTGTGCGGAAATCGGGGTGACTCTCCAGTTGGTCAAGCAACAACTTGATGCCAAACGGCACATCAACGTAGATCGTGGGTTCGGTACTGGTGATGAGCGCGGCAGTTTCGGCAATTGTATCGGGTGTGGGCGTAGGGCGGACATGATAAGTGCCGCCGTTCCACACCATCTTGAAAAAATTATCGAGCCCGCCGAACACATGATGCCAGGGCAGCCAGTCGGCTATCTGCGGTCGATCATGGGTCAAAAATGGCCAATGGGCAGCAATCGCACTCTGAACGGCAGCAATCATTCGCCGGGTTACCAGCACGCCTTTGGCATTTCCTGTCGATCCGGAAGTGAAATAGATCGCCGCGCTGTCTTCTGGCGCTGTACCAGTACGGTCGTCGGGCAGGGTGGAGTGTGTGCCGACCACGCCTGCCGCATCGTTCGCAAGCCGCGTCAACGAACTCACCGTGACGGAGGAAGACGCTTCAGACTTGCGTAGCGCCGGCAAGCAAGCATCTTCCGCGAGAATGATGGCTGGCTGGCATGTTTGTACCATTGCCTGCAATTTGGACAGGCCCGATTCCGTAGCGGTCAGGGAGGGTGATAGCGGTGCATGGATCAGTCCAGCACGAAGGCAGGCCAGCTTGACGGCGGCGTGATCGCAGCCGGCGCCGGCAACGACACAAACAACGTTGCCGGGCTTGCAACCCCGTTCAATCAACAGAGCCGCAAGCGCCAGTGAAAGGCGTGCCGCGTCGCCATAGGTAAGCGACCGGCGCCCTGCATCACTCGGTTCTGTTATCAGAACTGCAGTATCCGATGACGCAGCCCAATGGTCGAACCGGTCGATCACGTCGGGAAGCGGCGATGGCAGCGCAACGGTATTTTGCAGGATGATGCTGCCATCATCGCAATCCTGGCGTCGAACATCGCACACTGCGAATGCATTATAGCTGGAAGCCGACACACCCCGGTTGATATCATTGGGTGAACTGCGTCTGGTCAGACTCATGAAATTGCTCGACCTCCGATTGTCTGGGCTCTGCCAGCGTTGCGACTGCCGTCTTCGTAGCAATCCAAAAGGTAATCCATCAGGTCACCGAATGCCTGTTCCCCGATGCCCGACCTGCGAGATCGGATCGCCCCCAGAATGCGCGTGTTGATTTCGACGATTGTCTCGCGCTCGTGAAATCGAAACACGATCATCCTGATCGCCTGCATGAGTGAATCGCTGACGATCAGCATCATAAGCTGCAATACCTTGTTGCCTGTCGCATTGGCTATTGCGCGATGAAACTGCTCATCAGCGGCACAGAACTGCTGGTTGGACAGACTTGAATCGCTCATTCGCCGCAGTTCGCGCTCCAGAGTAGTGATGTCCTTGTCTCCACGTCGTTGCGCTGCCAGCCTGATGCATGTGTGACCGAGACCCCGTCGGGCCTCGGCAACGTCATCAAGTGTAAAGACCCCCAGGGTTACCAGCCAGGTAGTCACACTGGTCAACAGGCTGTTGGCCTGCTCAAGTGTTGGCCGGTTTACAAATACACCCCCTCGGGGGCCGCGCTTTGAATGTATGAGCTGCTGCGCAGCCAGGAGTTTCATGGCCTCCCTGACAGTCGGCTGAGAGGCTCCAAACCGCATAGCCAGTTCGTGCTCGGCGGGCAGCCTCTGACCGACCTCAAGCCGACCGTAAATGATTTCATCCCTCATGGTATCAGCAATCTGCCGGGTTATACCGGTATGTTCCGGAGTGTTATCGCTCTGCATTGTCATCTTTAACTACATCTCCTAGACGTCACGTATGTAGCAGAAATTTGCAAATTACCACACTAATTTTCCATTATGAACCTATTTTGATATCAGTATTATATTTTAAATTGAAAATTTGATACTAAAATAAATCAATTTGATAAATAAATTGACTCTGTACAGGCTGTTTCATACCGTTTGATGGTAATGCGCGGCCGGTTGCACTTTACGCTGCTGCGGGTTGTGGGGGGTAGGGTGAGGATCGTGCGTGATGATGGGCATCCTCTTGGATAACAGGCAATCTTCTAACCGAAGTTGATGGAGGTAATCACGAATGAGCATACTTAACAGGCGCCAGGTGGTCGGTGGCACAATTGGTCTTGCAGCTGCATTATCAGCGGGCATTCTGCCGTCACGGGCGGCATCTTCACTCGTCGTGCCAAGTTACGGGGGCAGGTGGGGCAAGTTCTGGTCGCAGCAGATTATTCCCGGTTTGACCAGTGCAACCGGGATTGAGCCCACACATGATGTAGGGCTCGGCAAGAACTTTGTCGCCAATATCCGGGCCGGAGGAGGAGCCTCTCCGTACAGCATATTCATGGGCAATGAAAACATTGCCACCATGTTGCGTCAGGAAGGCTTCTTCGAACCCTTCGACGCTGCAAAACTGCCGAATGTGGCCAATGTCTATGACAACTTCAAAAATCCTGGTCTGAACGGGGTGCGAGGTATCATATCACCGATCGGCATCGGTTACCGCACTGATCTCGTGAAAACACCGCCAACGTCCTGGGATGACCTTTGGTCCAATCCGGAGTTCAAGGGCAAAATCGGTCTATACCAGATTGGCAACACCGCGGCAGTGCTGTTCCTGTTGCTGACAGCCAGG
>Ga0316191_10001580_pt1 | contig 16155 bp, 12 predicted proteins | sample Eddworburr2cm_MG_FD_204928 | JGI IMG/M metagenome (GOLD analysis project Ga0316191, IMG submission 204928) | Coastal sediment microbial communities from Maine, United States - Eddy worm burrow 2 cm | ecosystem: Environmental > Aquatic > Marine > Coastal > Sediment | place: USA: Maine...
CAGCGTTACCGTGATCGGACGCCCTAATGTGGGCAAGTCGACACTGATCAACGCATGGCTGAGAAATGATCGCATGGTGGTCAGTCCGATTGCCGGCACCACCCGTGATGCGATCGATAGTGATCTTCCCTATCAGGATGGTGTGATTCGTCTGGTTGATACAGCCGGGCAGCGTAAGCATGGTCGTATCTCCGATGTGATCGAGTTTGTTGCCCGCGTCAAGGCAGTACAGGCTTTCAGACGCGCCGATGTGGCTGTCATGGTGCTTGATGGTTCTGAAGGAATTGTCGAGCAGGATATGCGGTTGATGAGGCTTGCCTATGATGAGGGCTGTGCTCTGATTGTTGCGGTGAATAAGATGGACCTGCTTTCACCTGATGAGTGGAACTACTATGTCGAGCGACTCCACTATCGCATGCGAAGCCTCACTGATATTCCTGTCTTTAGAGTCACGGCCAAGAGCGGTAAGGGTGTGGGTCCACTGTTGAAGGAAGCGGTGAAGGCAGCCAAGTCCAATCGCTTCGAGGTTGGTACAGGTGAACTCAATCGCTGGCTGGAACAGGCTCAGAAAAAACAGCATGCACCCAGCTCCGGTGGTGCTGCAGTGAAGATGAAATATGCCTCTCAGATATCCACCTCTCCGCCAACGATTAAGGTGTTCTGTAATCGTCCAAAGGCGGTGAAGGAGTCCTATACCCGTTATCTCGGCGAGGACTTCAAAAGACAATTCTCACTACCGGGTGTGCCGATCCGTTTCATCTATTCAGGTGGTAAAAATCCATATGCCCCGGAGAAAGGACGCCATTAAGATGAATGGTCTGCGCGCTCTGGTCCGAATGATCGTCAATGCATAGCTTTGAAGAGACACGGGTACTGCCCTGCAGTGCGGAGGATATGTACGATGCCGTCATGGATATTGATGCCTATCCTCAGTTTCTTCCCTGGGTGGCAGAGGCTCGAATCCTGACCCGTGAAGAGGACCAGCTCTCAGCCGAGTTGGTGGCGGAACTGGCCGGCATGCGCCACAGCTTTAAAACCATCGATCGCTTTATGCCGGGGAAGCTGGTGGAGATTCGTCTGCTTGAGGGGCCTTTCAAGTTTCTTGAGAGTCTCTGGAGCTTTGAGAAGTTGGGTGACTCATCCTGTCGTGTTCACTTTTCCATTGAGTTTGAATTCAAAAACATGATGCTTGATATGGTAGCCAGCCCAATCTTCACTACAGCCTGTAGGTCGATGGTTCACGCTTTTGAGAAGCGGGCGGCGATGAACAGCGAATCCGATCAGCGAGGAGCGACCTGATGCATATCTCTATCATCTATGCCCTTCCACATGAGCAGACACTCGAAGAGCTTAATGTTCCCGATGAGACCACTGTTGAGCAGGCAATTCATATGAGTCATATGGTGGAGAAACATCCTGAGATTGATCTTGCCGAGAACAAGGTCGGCATTTTTGCCAAGCTGGTGAAGCTTGATCATCTGCTTCGCGAGGGTGATCGGATTGAAATTTATCGGTCCCTTCCGCGTAAACCGCGGGATGCACATGCCGTGGATGATAAAAAGGCGCGTATCCGGGCAAAACGGGAACGTAAGAGCGAAACTGCAGCCGGATCGGAAGATAGCACAGAAACGTGAGAGAATTTTTTGGTTTTTTTCATCGTCTGTTCATCTAAAAACCTAATGATCCGCTCTGCTGATCTAATTTTAGTCATTTGTTAATTAAGGAGATTTGATTGATGAGAGAGAGACTTTTTACCGGATTGATGGTTACGCTTCTGCTTCTTCCCGGTGTGGCGCAGGCACTACCGGATAGCTTTGCTGATCTGGCAGCAAGTCAGAAATATTCAGTGGTCAATATCAGTACTACCAAGATTACCAAGCCGCAGCAGATGATGCCGCAGATGCCGTTCGGCTCACCCTTCGAGGGCTCTCCTTTTGAAGATCTTTTCCGCGATATGTATCGCAACCAGCAGCCTCAGGAGCGTCACTCGCTCGGATCAGGGTTTATTCTTTCCAAAGATGGTTATGTCGTTACCAACAACCATGTCGTTGATGGTGCCGATGAGGTAGTGGTTAAAAATAGCGATGGTGAAGAGTTTGAGGCTGAAGTGGTGGGTGCCGATGCCAAGCTTGATCTCGCACTGCTAAAGATTAAGACGAAAGGTCTGCGTGCCGTGGATCTGGGTGATTCTGATGCTTTGCGAGTCGGTGACTGGGTAGTTGCCATTGGTAATCCATTCGGGCTGGAGCAGACCGTTACTGCTGGTATCGTATCGGCCAAAGGACGTGTGATTGGTGCAGGTCCCTATGACAGTTTTATTCAGACTGATGCAGCGATTAATCCGGGTAACTCCGGTGGCCCTCTCTTTAATGCCAAGGGTGAAGTGATCGGCATCAATACCGCTATCTACTCGCGTAGTGGCGGTAATAACGGCATCGGTTTTGCCATCCCTATCAATCTGGCCAAGTCGGTCTTTGAAGAGCTGAAGGCCAACGGCAAGGTGCAGCGCGCCCGTCTGGGTGTGATGATTCGCGATATCGATAAAGAGACGATGAAGGCGATGGGTTTGAAGAATCGTCATGGCGCGCTTATTCCTCAGGTTGAGGCTGGTTCGGCTGCCGATAAGGCAGGCATTCAGGCTGGCGATGTGATCACCAAAATTGACACCCATGAGATTAAGCAAGCACATGATCTGCCGATCCGTGTAGCTCGTCACAGGCCGGGTGACAAGGTGCGTGTCGAGATTATCCGTGATGGTAAGGTAAAGGTGATCCCTGTGATCGTTGAGGCGATGCCGGATGACGAGACTGCGGCAGCTGCCAGCAAGGATAAACGGAAAGAGGTCTCTCACGGACTTGATCTTGAGACGTTAACGGATGAGACAGCCGAAGCGCTGCGCGTTCGTAGTAAACACGGCGTTGTCGTCAGACAGATTCAGCGAGGCTCACCAGCAGCTGCAGCCGGTATTGAGCGTGGCGATGTGATCATCAAGGTGAACGGACGCGTTGTCGATAGTGTGAAGACATTTAACAAAGCTGCCAAAGTGCTTGAAGATGGTGTGGCGCTGCGTGTGCTAATTGATCGGCATGGTGATCAGGTGTTCACCGTTATCTATCCAGCCCGCAAATAAGTGACCAAACCTTGACCCTACCACAGGTTCAGATCATGAGTCGTAAAGCCTGCTGTCTTTGCGAAGATGCAGAGGCAGCGGTTTTGCAGGCTGTTGAGAAGGGGCTCTGCTCACTTGAAGTGACAGATGTAGATCAGCAGCTGGAGCTTGCAGCGGCTTACGGAGCCGATGTTCCGGTTGTATTGATCGATGGTGTTGTTAAAATGAAACACGTTGTCGACAAGAGAGAACTTGAGGGAATTCTACTGGCCTTGTCAAAGGAGAGCGAGAGATGCTGACGCGTTGGCTTACAGTAGCAGGAATTGTCCTTCTGGTTGGTATTGGTGCATGGCTGGGGCTCCCCGAAGCCAAGCGAAGTGTGAGTGATGATGGCAAAGCTCTGGCATTCAACCTTCCCGATCTTCAGGGGAAAATGCACGGGCTGCCGCAGGGTGAGGTGGTGCTCCTCAATTTCTGGGCGACCTGGTGCCCTCCATGCCGTAAAGAGATGCCTTCCATGGCAGCACTGCATCGCAAGTATGCTGATAGAGGATTGAAGATCGTGGCGATCTCTGTCGATCGTGATGCCGATGATCTGGCTGCATTTGTACGTGAGTACAAACTTCCATTTACAGTGTTACAGGATGCCGATTCAGCCGTCTCTCATGATTATGGCGTATTCCGTTATCCCGAGACCTTCTTGATTGATCGGCAGGGCAATGTACGTTATCACCTTGTCGGTGCTATCGAGTGGATGTCCGCATCCATTATTAAAGGTATTGAGGGGCTAGTGAATGAACCAGTTCAACGTCGTGAAGCTCAACAAAGCGGAGCGAATCCGGCAGCTTCGAATTGAACTGACAGAGCACAATTACCGCTATTACGTCCTTGATGCTCCAGCAATTACCGATGCCGAATATGATCTCCTTCTAAGAGAACTTGAACAACTTGAGAAGGAGTTGGGTGACCCTGTTCCTTCCGATTCGCCAACCCAGACCGTGGGTGCACCGATCAGCCATGTTTTTGAATCCCGTGAGCATGCTTCGCCACTCCTCTCACTTGCCAATGCCTTCAGTGATGATGAGGTGCGCGATTTTGATCGTCGTATCGGTGAAATGGTTGAAGAGTCCTTCACATACATTGTCGAACCCAAGATTGATGGTCTGGCTGTAAATCTACGTTATGAAAGCGGTTCCTTAACCGTTGCTGCCACCCGTGGTGACGGTCGTGTTGGAGAAGATGTGACCGATAATATCCGTACCATCGCTGACATTCCGTGGCACCTTGCTGGTGATGATATTCCACAGCTTTTAGAAGTGCGTGGTGAGGTCTATATGTCCAAAGCCTCATTCGAGGCGCTCAATCGGGCACAGGCGGAGGCAGGGGAGAAGATCTTTGCCAATCCGAGAAATGCTGCAGCCGGATCACTGAGGCAACTCAATGCTAAAATCACAGCCAAACGTAATCTCAACTTCTTCGCCTATGGCGTGGGTGAAGGGGGGGATACTCTGGCTGATTCACAAAGCGGCCTTTTGACAAGGCTGGCATCATTGGGTTTTGGCACACAGGCTTTTGAACGACTGCCCGACATTGAGGCGCTGCTGGATAACTACCGATCATGGCAGGAGAAGCGCGCAACCCTTACCTATGAGATCGACGGGCTTGTCTACAAGGTCGATTCTATCGAGCTGCAGAAGCAGATTGGCCGTGTTGCACGAGCCCCTCGCTGGGCCATTGCCTATAAGTTTCCTGCTGAAGAGGTGATAACTACGGTAGAACGCATCATCTGGCAGGTGGGGCGAACCGGTGTGATTACCCCCGTTGCCGAGATGACTCCGGTGAAGGTGGCGGGTGTGATGGTCTCCCGAGCCACACTGCACAATGTTCAGGAGATGCAGAGAAAGGGTGTGCGTGAAGGGGATCGTGTGGTTGTTCGCCGTGCAGGCGATGTTATTCCTGAAGTGGTTCGCGTTGCTGAAGTGGACGGTCAGCGTGGTGCCACGCCTATGGTGCCAGAATCGTGCCCGGTTTGCGGTTCGCACACTGAGCAACTGGAAGGGGAGGTGGCTATTCGCTGTTCGGGAGGGCTCTTCTGCTCAGCCCAAGTGAAAGAGCGTCTGAAACATTTTGTCTCTCGCGGTGCAATGGATATTGAAGGTGTGGGAGAGAAGCTGATCGAACTTTTGGCCGGGGAGCCGGATGGCTCTTCGCTAAAACTGAAGAGTATTGCTGATATCTACCGGATTGACTTTGATCTATTGGCGGGTCGTGAAGGCTTCAAAGAGAAAAAGATCGAGAATATTAAACAGGCTGTCGAGAAGAGTCGTTCCCAGCCACTGCCGAAGTTTCTATTTGCCCTTGGTATTCGCCATGTTGGTGAGGTGACAGCCATCTCTTTAGCTGAGCACTTCCGTTCACTTGAAGCGATTCGTGATGCGGATAAGGAGTCTTTGCAGAGCGTGGATGATGTTGGTCCTGAAGTGGCTGCCAGTGTGCGTTCGTTTTTCGAAGAGAGGCATAACCAAGAGGTTCTAGATCTTCTGAATGATGCCGGTGTCTGGCCGGCCCCACTCGAGGCGCGTCAGATGCCTGCCGACCATCCACTCAGTGGTAAAACAGTGGTGTTAACCGGAACACTGGAAGATATCAGTCGCTCTGATGCCCAGGCAGCTCTGCGTAAGCTAGGGGCTAAACCTGCTGGTTCGGTTTCAAGAAAGACTGACATTGTCGTTGCCGGTGAAAATGCGGGGTCAAAGTTGACTAAGGCGCAGGAGCTGGGGATTCCTGTCGTCGATGAGGCTCAGCTATTGGTTTGGCTTAACCAGCAGTGAAAGCAAAAGGTTTATTGATAATTGACGGCTCAGGCCTCTGCAATTAAGGTGCGGCCTTCTTGAAATTGGGGGATCGTCTAGCGGCAGGACTACGGACTCTGACTCCGTCAACCAAGGTTCGAATCCTTGTCCCCCAGCCAAATAAAAAAAGGGCCTCCTAGTGAGGCCCTTTTTTATTTAACTGTGGAACTCAGGCTTCGCGCCTACGGTTCGACAAGCTGGCAGGAGAGCCAGCTTGGACGCCGGAGTATGCGACGGCACCCGCAGGGCGAGGAGCAGGATGCACCGAGTCAATCCTTGCCCGCTGTTCGTCCAAATAAACTTTTTTAGATTAACAAACTTTCATGATCAGTTAACGCTACCATCATTGGATATTTGCATTGTTCGCATTGTCCGGTGCGGATTCTTCCCTCCCCTCCCTAGTGTTTTGCACCGGATATTAAGGCCCTGACTTCACCGTCGGGGCCTTTTTTTATCTCTTCACCTGACTCATCAGTAGTTTCATCATCTCCTGTTCCTGTTGTTCCGCAGGGCTCTCGGTAGTGATTTTCATAACAGGCGTCGGTTTAAAGGCGCTATCGACAGCAATGTAGACAAAAATAGCCTTCATAACGCTCTTCTCTCCACTTTTGACTATTGTGGTTACCCATAGCGTGGTTCTGCCGGTGAGGATGACTCTGGCATCGACTGTGTAGGGGTCGCCTTTCTTTAACATCGACATAAACTCAACATCGTGCGCGGCTCGAGTCAGGCAGTCGGTTCCGGCATGTTTCATCGCAGCGATATAGCCAGCCTCATCACAGAGGGTTAAGAGCCGTCCGCCATGCATCAGGTTATAACGATTCAGATCCTCTTTTTCGACTTGCCCATGATGTGAGGTGTGGGTGTTGGCGATGGTTTTTTGATCCATGAAGCTATTGTAACTTTGGTATCGCTCTTGTGTAAGTGAAAGATCACCATGACTTCAAAAACAACTGTCGATGGATACTCAACATGCCTAAAGGAATGAACCCTTTTCTGTATCAACAAATCCCCGCTCTTTAGAAACGGTGGCTGCGGCGCTAGTGTTCGGCGCTTAATTCATGGATGTTCAGGAGATCAATAGTGAGCAATAGTTTTAATTCCCGTGCCGAGCTTGATGTAAACGGTAAGAAGTACACTTACTACAAGTTGGATGCCGCAGGGGATGTCTCCCGCCTCCCGTTCTCACTTAAGATTCTTCTGGAAAACCTTCTGCGTCGTGAAGATGGTGTGAATGTCACCGCCGACGATATCAAGGCACTGGCCAACTGGGATGAGAAGGCCGAACCGAACCATGAAATTGCCTACATGCCTGCACGCGTGTTGATGCAGGACTTTACCGGCGTCCCTGCCGTGGTTGATCTGGCCGCGATGCGTGATGCCATGGCAGCCCTTGGCGGCGATACCAAAAAGATTGAACCGCTTGCTCCAGCAGAGTTGGTGATCGATCACTCGGTACAGGTTGATAACTTTGGCGCTGCTGACTCTGCAGCCAAAAACACCGAGATTGAGTTTCAGCGTAATCGCGAACGCTACAACTTCCTCAAATGGGGTCAGAATGCCTTTGAGACCTTCAAAGCAGTACCTCCCGGTATGGGCATTGTGCATCAGGTCAATCTTGAGTTTCTTGCCCGCACCGTTTTTGTGAACAGTGAGGGCGTAGCCTATCCCGATACACTGGTTGGTACGGACTCTCACACCACTATGATCAATGGTCTCGGTGTGCTCGGCTGGGGTGTTGGTGGTATTGAGGCTGAGGCGGCCATGCTTGGTCAGCCAGTATCGATGTTGGTGCCGAAGGTGGTCGGCTTTAAACTGACCGGTGAACTGCCTGAGGGCGCCACCGCTACCGATCTTGTGCTGACCATTGTTGAGATGCTGCGTCAGCATGGTGTGGTCGGTAAGTTTGTTGAGTTCTTTGGTGAGGGGCTGAACCATCTGCCGCTGGCTGATCGTGCCACCATCGCCAACATGGCACCTGAGTATGGTGCGACTTGCGGCATCTTCCCGATTGATGAGGAGACTCTGAACTACCTGCGTCTCTCCAACCGCTCTACTGAAAACATCGCCTTGGTTGAAGCGTATGCTAAAGAGCAGGGTATGTGGCGTGATGAGAGCGCTCCTGAGGCTATTTATAGTGAATCTTTGGCGCTGGATATGTCCACGGTTGTTCCATCGCTGGCTGGCCCTAAACGTCCGCAGGATCGTGTAATCCTCACCGAGTCCAAGGCGAAGTTTGTTGAGGCACTGGCGCAGGTGAAGAAAGAGGCGGGCATCACCACAAAACCTGTGAAGACCACGATTAAAGGCCAGCAGGTCACCATGCAAGATGGTGCGGTTGTCATTGCTGCCATCACATCCTGTACAAACACCTCCAATCCATCGGTCATGCTCGGTGCCGGTCTGGTTGCCAAGAAGGCCGCTGCATTGGGCCTGAAATCGGCACCATGGGTAAAGACTTCCCTCGGCCCCGGATCACTTGTGGTCACCGACTATCTGGATAAAGCAGGGCTGACAGCCCCTCTAAATGAACTCGGCTTCAACACCGTCGGTTACGGCTGCACCACCTGTATCGGAAACTCAGGTCCTTTGCCTGCTGAAGTTTCTGCAGCGATTGCTGAAGGTGACCTGGCTGTCACCTCGGTGCTATCAGGCAATCGAAACTTTGAAGGTCGTGTCCATGCCGAAGTACGCATGAACTATCTGGCCAGCCCTCCACTGGTTGTGGCCTATGCCATTGCAGGTACCATGAATATCGATCTCTACAACGATCCGATCGGTCAGGACAAGAATGGCAATGGCGTCTTTCTCAAGGACATCTGGCCAACCCAGCAGGAGATTGCTGATGTGGTGGCATCTTGTGTCACGGCCGGACAGTTCGAATCCTCTTATGAGCATGTTTTTGCCGGTGATGCCAACTGGCAGAACCTGAGCGCTCCGACCGGTGATCGATTCGATTGGGATAGCGACTCCACCTACATTCAGCATCCGCCATACTTTGAGGGTATGACTATGCAGACTAGTGAAATCTCTGACATCAAGGGTGCACGCGTACTGGCACTGCTTGGCGATTCAGTCACCACCGACCATATCTCTCCGGCAGGCGCCATCAAGGCCGACTCTCCGGCAGGTATCTACCTGCGTGAGAAGGGTGTGGACGCCAAGGATTTTAACTCCTATGGATCACGACGCGGCAACCATGAGATAATGATGCGTGGCACCTTTGCCAACATCCGCCTGCGTAACCGTTTGGCGCCTGGAACTGAGGGTGGTGTGACACTGCATCAGCCAAGTGGTGAACAGATGAGTATCTATGATGCAGCCATGCAGTACAAAGATGAGGGCGTGGCCTCCATTATTCTTGCCGGTAAGGAGTATGGCTCAGGTTCATCACGTGACTGGGCAGCCAAAGGCCCGCGTCTGCAGGGTGTACAGGCAGTGATTGCTGAGACCTATGAGCGAATCCACCGCTCCAATCTTGTCGGCATGGGCATCCTTCCATTGCAGTTCAAGACAGGTCAATCAGCTGAGTCGCTTGGCCTGACAGGTCAAGAGAGCTACGACTTCTCGGGCATCGGCGATGGTTCTGCTAAAGAGTTGAACGTTACGGCTACGACCAACGAGGGTTCGACCAAGAACTTTAAGGTAGACGTCAGAATTGATACACCGAAAGAGGTGGAGTACTACCAGCATGGCGGTATTTTGCACTACGTACTGCGCCAGTTGGCATCGTAACGGATATTGTTCCAACGCAGACCGGTAACATGAAAAAGGGCTCCATAACAGGAGCCCTTTTTTGCTGATTATTGGACGTTTTTGATGATGGTGCCGACAGTCGGCGATCTGCTCAGGTCCATACCATTGAGTGCCGCCAGCCTATCAGCAGTGAAGCGACCGAGAATATAATTCCCTGATTTGGCCAGTTTTTCCCAGCTGTCGCCACGCTTCCATATATGGTTGTAAATTTTCGGAACATCACCATCAATAGCGATGTCATAGCGACGGAATGAATCGCGAATCTGATCGAACTGCAGTTGATATTTTTCAATCGCGTCGCGCTTGCTATAGAGAAGGATGATAAAGGCTCTCGGACCATCCAGAAAAACATTTGCATCAATGGCAGCCTTGCTGACATGTGGGGCCGATTCGGTGACTCGACTTCTGGCAAAAGGAAAACCGTTGTGGCTGCCTGTTATGATTTTACCAATGTGCCGTTCTTGGAAAAGGCTTTTGAGGATCTCTTCAGCAGTGCGGCGTTTTTTCAGATCTTTCATGCCGAGTAGAAAATAAGCCTCTTTCTGCCGCAATCTGGCTGTAAGAGATTGTGGCGAGTTTTTAATGACCCACTGCTCCGGAAAACGGAGTTGAAATGCCAGTTCAGGATGCAGGAATCGACGGCCGACAATGGCACCATCTTTTGCACTGTCTTTAATGGGATAGCCGTCAAGAGCTGCCAGCATCGCTTCTTTACCAACACGATTCATCCCTTCTGTCTGCATTGATGCGGCTTTAGCAATAGCTTCTTTAATTCGCTGTTTGGTCTCAGGGTGGCTTGAAAAAGCGCCGTGATAAGCTTCTTTTGGTTTTTCTCCAGTTGTGTCTGCTTGTTCCTTCTTTTCGATATCTGAGAGCCTTTCAAGTGTTTCAAGAAGATGGATGGTGGCGTTGGCATCGTAGCCTGCTGCGGTCAGGTAGCGCAGAGAGAGTTCATCGGATTCGAGTTCCTGTTCACGGCCGTAACCCATGATCATGGCTGTAGCCAGTAGGTTGGTCAGTTGATCTACTCCTTGAGGGATGCCGACAAGAATAGCGGCAGCTGTCATGCCTATACTGTAGGCCTGTGCTTGAGTATAACGTTGCACGGCATGTCGGGCGGTAACATGGCCAATTTCGTGCCCAAGCACAGCAGCCAGTTCGGCTTCACTGTTGAAGTGAGTTAGAAGACCTCGGTGTATATAGATGTAACCACCGGGAAGGGCAAATGCATTGATGGTGCCGTCATCAACCACATGAAAACGATAGAAGAGTTCCGGCCGATCAGATGTGGCTGCTACCCGTTGTCCGATCTTATCGACATACTTTACCAAAGGATCATCGCTTGGCAGTAGTGACAGCTGCTTGGCTACCTGTGCTGCCATCTGCTGACCGATAGCCAATTCTTGATTTTCGCTCATAAGAACGAAATTCGAGCCCTTCGTGGCGGGGTTGGTAGCACATGCCGTAAGCGCTAAAAGCGTGATGAAGGTAATCAGTATGCGTTTCATCAATTCATTATCTCCAGATCAAATGGTGAGTGCAAGGCTAGGTATAGTTTGCCCCGACTTGAAATGCGAATTTTTCCACGGACAACTACATGTTTTTTTTGCGAGAGAGTCGGCGCAGATTTAAACCACTTTCGATGAGCTTTGGGAATGGAGATGGAGAGATGCTTCAGCTTGAATCCCCATCCCTTTTTCTGGATGGATGATGGGCTTCCATAGACCACTCTGAATTGACCGATATGTTTCTTCTCTACAGCTGAAGATTGAAGTGGCTTGAATCGGGACGTGGCCCATATGCCCAACTTCTTTTCTCTGGCCGTGCGCTCCCGCTTCAGAAGATCAGCGCTATGTTTGAAATTGGGGGCGAAGGTATAGCTATGAGCAAGACCGAGCTCGACCATTTGACTGTTTGTCCAAGTGCCATCCCGAAGATAGACGTGGGCCAACAGCCTGCCATAGCGATCTTTCTGTTCCTTATCGAATTCAAGTCTTACCGTTTCACCCTGAATGAGCCGTTTAAGCCCGAGTGTGGCCTGCTCTGCTAGTGGTTCGCCGGGATTGTCATCGCGGGCAACCTCAGGGGTGTTGATACCGAGCAGACGAACCTTCTCTCCCGATACAGTTTTAAAGGTGTCGCCATCGTAGACGGTGCTGACAGTGACCCAGCGGCTTGTGCCTATTTGTGAAAATGTACCTGCCTCCACCTCTTCTGCGAAGGCTAATCCGAATAGAAGAGCGATCGCGATCAGGATCGAAAGAGGGTAAGGCTTCATGAATCAGATGTTGAGTGATCCCACCAGATCTGAGTAGCGGTTCATGCCATGCTTAACGAGATAACTGCGCAGATTATCCAGCACCTTGCTACAGAGTAGAGGGTCATAGAAGAGCCCTGTGCCGATGCCAATGGCATCTGAACCGGTAATGGCAAACTCTATGGCATCGTCAGCAGTGGTGATGCCACCCTGTCCGAGAATGGGAATGTTGTTTTTGGCTGCAACAGCACGGGTCTGATGGATTTTCCATAGTGCTACCGGCTTAATGGCAGGGCCGGAGAGGCCACCTGAGATGTTACCGATGACTGGTTTTCTCGATTCGATGTCGACAGCCATGCCGACCAACGTATTGATCACAGAGAGGCCATCGCTGCCTGCTTCGATCACCATACGTGCCGTTTCGGCAATATCGGCATTGTTAGGGGAGAGTTTGGTGATCAGCGGTTTCTTGGTCATGGGTCGCATCGCTTCAACGACCTTGGCCGCCATTACTGGATCATTACCAAAATGAACACCTCCCTCTTTAACATTGGGACATGAGATATTGATCTCAATCGCAGTGACCGGAGAGTTATCAAAAATCGCTGCGATCTCAGCATATTCAGCCAGTGAAGTACCATTGGCATTGGCCCAGAACTGGGTCTCATCATGAGGAAGGTTGGGCAGGATATTGTCGACTACATGTTTTACACCCGGATTTTGCAGGCCGATGGCATTGAGCATACCCGAAGGCGTTTCATAGACACGGTGGGGTGCATTTCCCATTCGCGGCTCAAGCGTGGTACCCTTAAGGATGACTGCACCGATATCTTTGTTGGAGAAGCCCTCAACGTGGGTGTACTCCTCACCGAATCCGACACAACCGGATAGCAGTACAATCGGGGTTTGAAGGGATAGCCCTGCAAAGGAGGAGGTAAGATCGATGTTAGACATGAGGGAACTTTAACTGCATGTGTTTGATACGTCATGATTAAAGTTTTTAGAGTTCTTGCCGATGGTGTAACTTCATATATCATTTATTTTAAATCGTTTTAAGGAGAGAGAATGGCAGATGTAAAAATGCTGAATGCGCCACCTGTTCAACGGATTCTTTCTCTTGTTCTTTTGGTGCTTGTTCTCGCTGGGATCGCTCTCTCCTTCTGGTTGGTTTCAAAACAGAATGATGACCTTCTGATTCAGGATGCCGTTGAGGATGCCAACCTTCTGGCCAAGTCACTCGACACATTCAGAAGTTACTATTCGGATATAGTGGCATCCAGAGCGGCTAATGCGGGTATCGACGTAAGACACGACTTTCGAGAAAGAGAGAACGCTCTACCGCTTCCATTTACCCTTCATAGTGAACTTTCAGAAAAAATAGGTGAGGAACATTTCGGGACTAAAACTCGGATTTTCAGTGATTACCCTTACCCGTGGAATAAGCGTGGTGGTACAAAAGATCAGTTTGAACGCGATGCACTTACCGCTTTAAATAAATCTTCTGTCAAACCATTTTACAGGGTGGAAGGGGTGGATGGTGGGCGTGTTCTGCGTTTTGCCAAAGCCGATATCATGCGAGAATCCTGTATTGGTTGTCATAACAGCTCACCCGAAAGTCCCAAGCGGGACTGGAAGGTTGGTGATGTTGCAGGTGTCTTATCGATTTCAGTTCCTTTGAATCCGGAGCATCAGCTGCTTCACGATAAACTGGGCCCGGGTACTGTTCTTATCGGCGTTTTGCTGACATTTCTTCTGATCTCCTTCTATATCGTCAATAAGGTTTCTTATGCTTCCATTCAGAACCTCGAAAAGGAGGTTAAAGATAAAATCATTCAGCTTGAAGAGACGGAAGAGAGTCTCGATTCAGCGCAGAAGGTTGGCCGTGTTGGCAACTGGGTTCTTGATCTTGAATCGAAACATCTTTGGGCCTCTGATGGACTGTTGAGAGTGCTCGGTATTAGCAGGGATGAATTTGATGGCACTATGGAGTCGCTGGTGAAACATTTTCACTGGGATGATCGTGCCGCATTTAAAAAATGTGTCGAACGAACCATTGAGCAGACGAAACATGGAAGCATGGATTATCGGGTGATTCTTCCCGGTGGCGAGATGCGTTACCTACATGAAGAGGCTGATGTGGTGGTCAGTGAGACGGGTAATCGCAAGCGTCTGGTCGGTGTTATTCAGGATATAACGGAGAAGAAAGAGAGAGAGAGCAAGCTTACCATGCTCTCGAATGCACTTGAGCAGGCTGGAGAGGCTGTAGTCATAACCGATAGCTCCAACAGCATCGTTTACGTCAATAAGACGTTTACTTTGGTGACCGATTATACCCTTGATGAGGTGATTGGTAAAAATCCCAAGGTTCTCTCATCAGGAAGACAGAGCAAAGCATTCTACCAGAAGATGTGGGAGGAGATTAGAGTCAGGGGAGTCTGGAAGGGTCGCATCTACAACAAACGTAAGAGTGGCGAGGTATTTCCGGAGCAGATTCATATCCGGGCTATTCGTGACGATCAGGGCGAAATTGTAAATTATGCCGCAGTTTTCTCTGATGTTACCGATCAGATTAAATTGGAGACTCGCCTTCGTGAGAGTCAGAAAATGGAGGCGATCGGTACACTTGTGGGCGGCATTGCCCATGATTTCAACAATATTCTTGCAGCGATTACCGGGAACCTCTATCTGATGAAAAAAGATGTGGAGGATCGTCCTAAGGTCATTGAGAAGATTGAAAGCATTGAGGATGAGAGTTTTCGTGCAGCTGATATGATTGCTCAGCTACTGACATTCGCGCGTAAAGATGTTGTGCATATGGAAGGTTTCTCCATCTCAGAGCTATTCAAAAGTATGCATCAACTAGCCCATGTTACGGTACCAGAGAGTGTGGCACTTGAGTGGAACGATTCTTCTGAAGCGTTGCAGATTCGCGGAGATGAGAATCAGATCAAGCAGATTGTCTTGAATCTTATCAATAATGCTCGAGACGCCCTTGAAGAGGTAGAGAGTCCTGTCATTAGGGTGAGTCTCAACAAGTTTGAGCCCGATAAAGAGTTTGTCAGCAGACACCCGATGGCCTCATTTGACACCCATGCCTGTATTGAGGTGGCGGATAATGGTGCGGGTATTATGATAGATACGTTGGATCACATTTTTGAACCGTTCTATACCACCAAGAGCGTTGGCAAGGGAACTGGGCTTGGCTTGGCCATGGTCTATGGCTCGATTCAGCAGCATGGTGGCATTATTGAGGTGGATAGTGAGGTCGGTAAGGGTAGTAGCTTCCGCATCTATCTGCCGCTTATTGATCAGGATGAAACTCAGTCATTAGATGAGGACACATGGTCTGGTGTGGCGTTAGGGAAAGGCGAGACGATTCTTGTGGTTGATGATGAAGGTATGGTCAGAAGTGTTGTCAGAGATATTCTCAGTAGCATTAATTACAAGGTGCTTGAGGCTGCCGATGGCGTATCGGCGATTGATGTGTTCAAAGCCCATCATGTCGATATCGACTTGGTGATTCTCGATGTGGTTATGCCACGTATGGGAGGGATGCAGGCAGCAGAGATGATCAGATCCATTTCACCGGGGGTGCCGATCATCTTTGCCACAGGCTATGATCAGGACAGCGTTCTGGATGGTATCGTCGATTGGGACCATTTTAGCGTTCTCTGTAAGCCCTATCGGGCAAAACAGATTAGCATGGAAATCCGTAAGCTGATCGGTTGACTCGCTAGTTGAGCGCTCGCTCAAGAAGAAGGCGGAGTGTCATGATTTCTCATCTGCTGAAAAAGAAAGCGCGGGACTTTGGTAATTTCATCCACACCACATAAAAATCCAAAGGTAAGCAACACAAGGATTAAGGCTTAAGTCAGAAGCAAGCTTTTGTGACTGGCTCTAATTAACCGTTTTGTTCAGCAGATCAGAGGCTTGCAGAAGCTGGCCGCGGATATCCTTTGTCTCATCGGACAGAATCTGTAGAAACGCTGGCGCAATATCGGCAGCAATAGGAACCGTTTCAGGGCTCAAACCCGGATAGGCACGCTCAAAGCTACGGGTGCGCATACGTCCGGGATTGATGGTGTTGAAACGCATCGGCTTGGATGGATGCTCGGCCTGCCACATCGCTGCAGCATAACCCAGCGCTCGTTTGGCCAGACCGTAGCCATGCCAGTTGGGTT
>Ga0316191_10001581_pt1 | contig 16132 bp, 10 predicted proteins | sample Eddworburr2cm_MG_FD_204928 | JGI IMG/M metagenome (GOLD analysis project Ga0316191, IMG submission 204928) | Coastal sediment microbial communities from Maine, United States - Eddy worm burrow 2 cm | ecosystem: Environmental > Aquatic > Marine > Coastal > Sediment | place: USA: Maine...
ATGGTACAGGGCGCAACGTGCTTGAATCGGGCCGCAAAATCATGTCGCGGTCTTCGACGTTCTGCTCGTTGCTGACATAGTCGCCTGAAATTGTCTGGCCGAAAATAGCTTCGGGCATCTTCATAGTGCTCGAGCCGAATTTGTCTGCCGGCAAGACCTTACCGCGAGCTGAGCCCGCCATGTCCGGAACAAACGCTTCGACGTCTTCTATTTTTCTTTCTTTCAGCCACGGCTGAAACACTTCGTCCTTAATCACACTACACCTGTCGCTGGCCCGCGTACTCTCTGCACGCGTTACCGAACGCCTTAAATATTGCTAATGAAAATTCGTTTTGGGTCACTTGCCATTCGGGGTGCCACTGCACGGCCAGCGCAAACCCCGGCACGCTGTCTACGCTGAATGCCTCGATCAAACCGTCGTCCGCAATGGCCTCAACGGTGACGCCCTCGGGCAGCTTCGCGACGCCTTGTGCATGCAGCGAATTGACCATGACGCTGCTCCTGCCAGCCAGCGCGTGCAAGATGCCACCTTCGACCAGATTGACGTCATGCGATGGTGCGTATTGCACCTCGAGCGGGTCATTCGGATCTTCCTTGTGCATATGATAACCGGGCACCTCATGCACTTTTTGATGCAGCGTCCCTCCCAGCGCGACCGTGACTTCCTGAAATCCGCGGCAAACCGCGAGCAACGGCACACCAGCCTGCAGGGCACGACGCGTCAGCGGCAAGGTCGCAGCATCGCGGTCCGGGTCATGCAAGGTGCCAGGTTCGCTGGCCTCGCCGGCATAGTGATGCGGCTCGATATTGGAGGGGCTTCCGCTGAGCAGCACACCATCAACTTGAGCAAGAATCTCTTCAATATCAAGGTGTTCCGCCATCACAGGTATGATCAAAGGCAGCGCATCTGCGCCATCAATGACAGCCTGGAGGTACTTTTCGCCCACGATATGGAAAGGATGGGGATCAAGTATCCGTCGGCAAGCGGGGACGCCGATTACGGGTCTGGTACTCATAAAATAACGTGTTGAGAAAGTACGCCTAGTTTACAGCTTCATCCGCGTTGCGCCCAAAGAATCGTAGCAGACTCACCAGGATCACGGCGCCGACGATAAGCGATATCCACGGCGGAAGGCCATAACCGCCCGGGATTGTGCCAATGGCGATAGCAACGGTGCCCACCAACAGCGCATAGGGCATCTGTGTGCGCACGTGTTCAATGTGATCACAGCCACTGGCAATAGACGACAGCACGGTGGTATCGGATATCGGCGAACAATGGTCGCCCCAGACCGCACCAGCAAGAACACAGGCAATCGCGGAGTGCATTATGTACATGCCGGACGGGTCTGCAATGCCAGCAACCGTCATGACGGCCCACGTAAGGGGAAGAACCAACGGAAGCAGGATTCCCATCGTGCCCCAGCTCGTGCCGGTTGAGAACGCAGTCACCGCTGCCAGCATGAACACGACGGCGGGCACCAGGGCCACCGGTAGCGTGTCGCCAAGAATCGAGATCAGGTATCCCTTGGCATTAAGGTCGCCGGTCACGGCCGACATTGACCAGGCCAGTATCAGGACAATCATGCCGAACAAGGTCGCGCGCGCCCCGCCATACCACGCATCGACCGTTTCATGGGCGCTCAGGATTTTCTGTCCGATAGATAGCGCGGCGGCAACCAGCGCGCCAATGAAGGATGCCCACATCATCGCTTTGTAGGGATCTGCAGAGCCCACGATGTCCGTCACCGTCTCGCCCTCGCCGGTAATAAAGATGCTGACGCCCAACGAGAGGATCAGAGAGATAATCGGCAGGAAAGCATTCATCGGGCGCATGGGTACGTCAGGTTTAGGGTCGAGCGTGTCGCCTTCCATGGCCGGCATCTCTTCGCCGGCAGTCGGCTCGACCTGGCCGCGGCGCGCGCGAACCTCAGCGGTATACATAGGACCCATGTCGCGTCCGGTGATTGCAACAGTGAGCACGAATACGATCGCCAGAATCGGGTAGAAACTGTAGGGAATCGACTGCAGGAACATCGCATAGGCCGTGGTATCACCAAGACCCTCAATGCCCTGCATAGCGTCATCAATGAGGCTGACCTGGTAGCCGATCCAGGTCGTTACCAGGGCCAGGCAAACAACCGGTGCTGCCGTAGAGTCGACAATGTAGGCGAGCTTCTCGCGCGATATTTTCAGATGGTCGGTCACCGACCTCGCAGTATTGCCAACGACCAGCGTGTTGGCATAGTCATCAAAGAAGATCATCAGGCCCATCAGCCAGACTGCAACCTGCCCGCCGACTGCGGTCTTCGCCTTGCTGACGACGACACGCACGATGCTCGCCATGCCACCGTTGCGAGTAATGATGCCGACCATACCGCCTATCATCATTGTGAACACAATGATCGCCGCGTGATCAGCGTCGGCCAGGGCGTTAACGATGAACACAGCCATGACGTCCATAAGCCCCTGCAATGCACCCAGGGGAGTGAATCCCTGCAACGCAGTCGCACCCAGCCAGAGCCCCAATACCAGCGCAGGCACAACATTTCGCAATATCAAAGCGACGGCAATGGCCAGAAACGCGGGCAGCAACGAAATCCAGCCCGGCAAAATACGCAAGTCCATGGACGCGGACTCGCCTGATGATGTCGCTGTGACTTCGTAAGTACCGCGCGAATCGGCCGTCAGTTCAGCGAACGGTGCCGTACCATCTTCCCCTGCAATTCCACGGTAATTTGTGCCGGCGAACTCGACATTCACTATGGCATCGGCTTCGAGACCGCTAACGATGATCTCGACAGGAACAGACGTGAGCCCTATCTTGGGCGCTTCGATGTCGATGGCTTGTGCAGTCATTGCCCACGACAGGGCGATGCCAACTATGAGAATGCGGATCAGTTCGTGCAAGCTGCGTTTATTGATGTTGTTATTCCTCGCGCAATGCTTGGCTAGAGTTTAACACGCTGTACAATAAGCCAGCTATGGCAAAAATAAACCCACTAAGAAATGACCTGAGCCGCTTGCTACGCAAGCAACCCAAAACTTCGACGATGGAACTGCTCGTGCCCGATGTGCTCGGGATACTACGGGGCAAGCGCATCCGTCGCTCGAGCTTTGAAAAAACCTGCGATGAAGAATTCTGGTTCTGCGGCGGTACCGTACTCATGGGTGCTTTGGGAAATGTTCTCCCCGGCATGATTGGCGACGATGATGGCGACCCTGACGTGCCATGTCGTCTCGTCCCGGGGAGCATCGCACCGGTTCCCTGGGCGAACAAACCGACTTTCCAGGCCTTGTTCCGGCTCTTTGAAAAAAGCGGTGAGCCGTACTTCGCCGACCCGCGCGCTGTTCTGGAACGATCTGTCGCGCCATTACAAAAGATGGGGCTCAAAATCGTAATGGCTACCGAGCTTGAGTTCTATTTGCTCGATGCGCAGGCAGACAGTCCGACACCACGCGCCGCGCGCATACCGGGCATCGGACGTCCACAGCCAGGCCCGCAGGTCTATCACCCGGATGATCTGCAGGAAATCGAGCCCCTTCTCGACGATTTGTACGACTACTGTGCAGCACAAGGCATTCCTGCGGACACAGCGACCTCTGAGTTCGCGCCGGGGCAGTTCGAAATAAATTTGCTGCACATTGATGACCCGGTCCTCGCCTGCGACCACGCCGTGCTCTTGAAGCGAGCTGTCAAGGCTGTGGCCAAAAAACATGGCTATGTTGCGTGCTTCATGGCCAAACCCTTTGCCGAAGAATCCGGCAACGGTTTGCATATTCACATGAGTCTCGTGGACAAGAATGGTAAGAATTATTTTTCTCATGACCGTGACTCACTGGCCACTCCACCGTTTTCTGCCCGCCTGCGGCACGCCGTTGGTGGTTTGTTGAAAACGATGCCGGAGGCCACCGCCATATTCGCTCCGGTTGCCAATTCCTACCGGCGCCTGTTGCCAGAGAATTTCGCACCAGTAGAACCCAACTGGGGTGTTAACCATCGCGCAGTGTCGGTACGCATTCCGCAATCGGATAGAAAAAATCTGCGCTTTGAACATCGCGTCGCGGGCGCGGACGCGAATCCCTACCTCGTGACCGCCGCGATCGCTGCCGGCGTGCATTACGGCTTGAAAAACAAGTGCGACCCGGGGCGCATGGTCGAGGAAGGCCAGTCAGTTACCTTGAGAACGGGCATCCCGGATCGCTGGGAATACGCACTCGATAAATTTGCTCGCAGCAAAATCCTGCCTGAGTATCTCGGCGAACGGTTCTGCCATTACTACCTGCTAAACCGCCGCGGTGAGTGCCGCCAATTCCATAATACGATCAGTCCGCTCGACTTCGACTGGTATCTGCGCGCGATGTAAACCTGTCGAGCTAATCGTGCTCGTTTGCACGTTGCAGATCGTTCTCGATCGACTTCCCTGCCTCGTGATAGCACCACGCTGCCAATGGCAATAACACCGTACTCACAATTAGCAGGCTGTAACGCATCGACTCCTGCCCAAAGCCCGGCTCCAAAGCATCACTAATAAGCCCGGTAATAGGCGGACCCATCGCCAGTCCAATAACATTGATAATCAGCAACACCAGTGACGAAGCAACGGCGCGCATGCGCAATGACACAAGGCTTTGCGTCTGACTTAAGACAGGTGCCAGATAAACGTTCGTGGTCACGCTCGGAATGACAAACAACGCAAGGCACCACACGACGGTCGGAGAAACGAAGACGGCAACATTGAAAACGGCGCTAAGCAGCATCGCGATCGCGACAAATGAAAGGGCCCGGCGATGCCCATTGCGACCGATATGATCAGCAAGATAACCCCCCATAAAAAACCCGACACCGCCGGCAATCCCATAGTTCAGGCCGAGCCAAAAACCGAGTTGTGCGAATTCGATGCTAAAACTGCGGTCGATGAAGCTTGGCATGAAATTGATGATCGAATAGCCGACAAATGAACTCAGCCCGGCCGCAACAGCCATGAACAGAAACGAGCGCCGCGCCAGCAGGAACCGCGCAACGTCCAATAGCCCCGGTTGATGACCGCTGTCCTCGCGTTGTTCGGACGCACCTCGCTGCGGTTCCACAAGTGTGAATCGGACAATGAGTGCCAGCAACAACCCGGGAACGCCGACAATCAGGAATGCCTCACGCCAGCCGATATTCTGCACTACCCAACCACCGGCCAGATACGCCAGCATGATGCCTGCAGAGATACCCAGCGTATAAAACCCCATCGCCGTGGAGCGCTGCTGCGGTGGGTACAGATCCGCAATCATTGAGTGTGCCGGCGGACTGCAACCCGCTTCGCCAATGCCGACACCCACGCGCGCCAGCGCCAATTGCCAGATATTTGCAGCAAATCCGGACAGTGCGGTCATACCGCTCCAGACAGCCACGGCCGTCGCAATCAAATTGCGCCGGTTGACCCGATCAGCCAGTCGCGCGATCGGCACTCCGAGTACCACGTAAAACATCGCGAAGGCCGTGCCGGCAAGCAGACCAAGCACTGTGTCGCCAACCTGAAATTCATCACGTATAGCGGGCAGCAAAATTGACAGTATTTGCCGGTCGACGAAATTGAACATGTACACGACAGCCAGAATGACCATCGCGTAGCGGCGTGCAGCCTGGCTAATCGGCAGGGACATTTATCTCCGCAGGCGCGACGCTGCCAGAGTTTGGGCGTCGCGGGTCGGATGCGCCCCGGAACAGGCCGTCTTTGAACGCCGCTGTTTGTACGCTGCCCATTGACGGCTGCGAAGCGTTTACTTGATGACCGCGCTCACGCAACAGACGAACGGTGTCAGGGCTGAATCCGGACTCAAGGCGCAAGATGTCCGGGTACCACTGATGATGCATGCGCGGCTGAGCTGCTGCATCCGCGATGTTCATGCCATGGTCAATGACGTTGACGATCATCTGCAACACAGTCGTGATAATACGACTACCACCCGGACTACCCGTTGCAAACCAGGCCCGTCCATCGGCAAACACGATCGTTGGCGTCATCGAACTCAAAGGCCGCTTGCCGGCCTCGATCGAATTTGCCTTGCCACCAAGCAGGCCGAATGCGTTAGGAACACCGGGTTTCGAAACAAAGTCATCCATTTCATTGTTGAGCAGAAACCCTGCCCCACTCACTGAAATTGCAGATCCCAGTGACAGGTTCAGCGTGTACGTATTCGACACCACATTGCCATCCGCATCAATCACCGAAAAGTGCGTCGTATCCGGGCTTTCGTAGGCCGGGACAACTCCAGGCGCGACATCCGACGACGGTCGGGCCCGTGCCATATCAATTGACTCCGCAAGCTCCGCGCCATACGCCTTGCTCGTGAGCCAGGCCACCGGGACCGGATAATAGTCCGGATCGCCCAAATGCTTGCTGCGGTCCGCATAAGCCAGTCGCATGGCTTCGGCTAACAGATGAACGCTATCGGCACTGCCCGCGCCCATATCGGCAACGGCAAAATTCTCGAGCACGTTGAGCATTTGGATGATGTGCACGCCGCCTGAGCTCGGCGGCGGCATCGTGACAATTTCGTAGCCGCGGTAATTACCGCGTAGCACTTCACGTTCTTTCGTTTTGTATGCGGCCAGAGCCTGCATGTCGATCAGTCCACCACCCGATTCCATTTCAGCGACAATCTTTTCAGCTATTGCGCCGCGGTAGAAAGCATCAGGCCCTTCTTCTGCAATTAATTGCAGCGAATCTGCAAGGTCCGACTGTACGAGTCGCTCGCCGAATTCATAGGGCACGCCGCCGTCTTTATAGAAATACCCGCAGCTCCCCTCGTCTCTGCACATTATTTCCTGGCGCCGTTGCAGCAGGTCTGCCAAATCCGAGGTGACCGTGATGCCATCGCGGGCAAGCTCGACCGCAGGTTGTACCAGCCGCTTCCAGGGTAGTCGGCCATATTTTTGGTGCGCGTGATAAAAGCCCGCTACCGTCCCAGGAACGCCGGACGATTTATGGCTGTTGCGTGACAATCTTGGGTCGGCGTCTCCGTTTTCGTCGAGAAACATGTCACGAGTTGCAGCGGGCGGTGCCATTTCGCGATAGTCAATCGACGTTGTTTCGCCTGACTTCGCATCGTGAATTAGCATGAAACCACCGCCGCCGATATTCCCTGCACGCGGCAGTGTCACTGCCAGCGCAAAACCAACTGCGACCGCGGCATCAACCGCATTACCGCCATCAGCAAGTACTTGCGCACCGACCTTCGCGGCGACATCATTCTGTGCCGCCACCATGCCTGTCTTGCTGTAGACCGGGTGCCGGAGCGACTCGTATCTAACGATTGGTTCTTCAGCCACCTGCGCAAACGCGCACGATACTTGTGCGATTGCCAATACGAAGAAGAAAAAACGCATGGTCGAGTTACCTGGCCTACGGCAATATAGTCTTGAAGATATAGAAGAATACGATCGCAAGAAACGCACCGGCCGGAATGGTGACGACCCATGAAACGAAAATTCGGGCAACGACCCGCAGATCGATAGCCTCAATGCCGCGTGCAATTCCGACACCCAGAACCGCGCCAACCAGCGTATGTGTTGTCGAAATCGGCATTCCCGTGCCGGACGCGATAACGATCGTCGTTGCGGCAGCGAGCTCTGCTGCAAAGCCGCGGCTTGGCGTGAGCTGAGTAATCTTTTTGCCGACCGTCGCGATCACGTGACGGCCGTACGTCGCGAGTCCGATAACAATTCCGGCGCCGCCAAGCATCAGGACCCAAAAAGGCAGGCCCGCTTTACTCGTGATAACGCCTGTCTGTGCCACGCTGATAACCGCAGCCAGAGGACCGATTGCGTTCGCAACGTCATTCGAGCCATGCGCAAATGCCATACCGCACGCGGTGATGACCATTAAGACACCGAAAACTCGCTCTACTGTGTAGAAATGGGCGTGTTTTTCCGCTTTTTTGTCAGGTTTGATACGCCGAATTACGACTGCACCCAATACCGCGATAGCCAAGGCTATTACGATGGCGTACGCATAGGCCTCGCGCAGGCTGAGATCCAGACCGACGTGCGATAGCCCTTTGAGAATTGTCACAAGGGTTATCGTAAATGCGGCAAAGAACATGTACACCGGTACGTAACGCTTGGCCTTCTCCAGCGGGTCATCCTGACGAAGGATCAGGCGCTGCACACTTTGGTATATCAGGTAGGCGATGAAACCAGCGGTCAACGGTGACGCCACCCAGCTCATCACGATCGTGCCGACCTTGCTCCATTTGACCGCATCGACACCAATACCAACGGCGGCAAAACCGACAATCGCACCGACAATCGAATGGGTTGTCGATACCGGCCAGCCATTCTTGGATGCGATGAACAGCCATGTGCCGGCGGCTAACAGTGCAGCCAACATTCCGTAAACGAGCAGCTCAGGCGTATCGGCCAAAAGATTCGCGTCAACTATGCCCTTGCGTACCGTATCTGTGACTGCACCACCAGCCAAAACGGCACCGAGAAATTCGAAAACGGCGGCGACAACGATCGCCTGCTTGATCGTAAGAGCTTTGGAACCAACCGACGTCGCCATCGCGTTAGCGACATCGTTGGCACCGATGCCCCACGCCATAAACAAGCCGAACAGCGCGGCCAGAATAATATAGACGATCTCTGCTTCCATGGAACTGCCCCCGGAGAGCCCTAGGCCCGTAATTATTATTTATTCGGTATTAGTGCGAGAGCAAAAGCTCAAGGCGACGACCGACGCGTTCCGCCATATCGGCGATTTCGCCGGTCAGCTCGATGACCTTGTACATGAATACGGCATCGACCGGATTCAGCGTATCTTCAATTTCGAATAGCGCAGCGCGCAGCGAAGCTTGTTTTTCGTCGGTGTCAGTTTCGATCAAGTCGAGCTCTTCTATGAGCGCCGTTACGAGCTCTACCTCCGCACCGCGAAATCCCGCCGTGAAAAGTTCATCCAGCTCGCGAACACTTTTCCTGGCTTGTTTGGCCGCATCAATGTTGCGATCAACAAAATCGATGAACTGGTCTGCGATCTCTGCAGGGATCTGCATCTTGCGACCCAATACGATGCCGGAAACATCCTTGGTTCGGTTCGCGATTTTATCCTGCACTAACACCAATTCGAGCAGGTCTTCACGCGGAACAGGCATGAACAGGCTCTTGGGCAACCGCAGTCGAATTTCCTTTTTAAGGTCATCGGCTTCGTGTTCAAGCCGTTCAATCTCATCACGAACACTTGCTGCCTTGTCCCAGTCGCCGGCAACAGCTGCAGCAAAAAAGCCACGCAACTGCTTGGCACAACTGAACGCGATTCCGATATGTTTCTCTAACGGCTGCACAGGTGATGAGCCAAAAATATTTGCCAGCATATTTGCCATTCGAGATAGTCCTGTCCGACAGGGTCCGGTGGCGCAATCCTATCACAGCCCACAGTGAAATCGGTTACGTAGAAGTGGCAATATACGGCTATTACGGAGCCTAAAAATCGAGCCGCCATGATAGACTTCGCAGCCCGAGAAATGGACTCAGAGGTGCCGCGTGGCCTACTGGCTGATGAAATCTGAACCCGATGTTTACAGCATTGACGACCTGAGGCGTGACGGCCGCGAGATGTGGGATTCCATCCGCAATTATCAGGCACGCAACATGATGCGCGACGATATGCGCATCGGCGACAAGGTCTTTTTCTACCATTCCAATTGCAAAGAACCCGCAATTGCCGGCATTGCGAAGGTGGCGAGCAAGCCCTACCCGGACTCGACGCAATTCGACAAGAAGTCCAGGTACTTTGACCCGAAAAGCACGCAGGACGAACCGCGTTGGATCCTGGTCGACGTCGAGTTCGTGCGCAAATTCAAAAAACCAATCACGCTCGCTGAAATCAAGGCAAATAAGGGCCTGGAGGACATGATTCTTGTGCGCCGCGGCAACCGGCTCTCGATCATGCCGATCGAAAAAAATCATTGGGACCTGATACTGACAATGGCGTGAGGAAGTTCTCTTGCGGCCACTGTCGAATTGGGCATCTATTAGGAATACTTCATGAATACAAAGCTAGTGACGACCCTGGCAGCCTGCCTTGCGGTAGTGGCCTGTAGTGAAAGCCCCACACCTGAGGTTGAAGAAGCCATGGCAGATCCAGTGAGCAGCACGAACCTGCTTCTTGAAGAATGGGACACGCCGTTTGGCGTACCACCATTCGACCGCATTGCTTCGGAAGACTATTTACCTGCGATCCGTGCCGGTATGGCCGAACAAGATCGTGAAATTGATGCCATCGTCAATAACCCTGAGCCTGCGACGTTCGAAAACACGATCGAAGCGCTGGAACGCAGCGGCAAGCTGCTAAGCAGAAGTAACCGCGTATTCAACGCACTTGATGGCGCTCATTCAAATGAGGTCATCAAGGAAACTGGCAAGATTCTGGCACCAGAGCTCTCCGCTCATGGCGACAATATTTCTTTGAACAAGGATTTATTCGAGCGTGTATTGGCTGTTTATGAACAGCGCGACGATATCGACCTTACGGCAGAGCAGGAACACTTGCTTAACGAAACACATAAACAATTCGTTCGCTCGGGAGCCAACTTACCTGACGAGGCGCAGAACCGCTTGCGCGAAATCAACAGCGAGCTTGCCGAGCTTTCGCAAAAATTCCAGGACAATGTTCTAACCGAGACAAACGAATTTGAACTCCTGGTTACAGACCGAGCTGATCTTGGTGACCTTCCGGATAATCTGGTCGCACTGGCAGCGGACGAGGCGAAACGACGCGGACATGACTGTGAGTGTTGGGCATTTACGGTACAGCGCCCAAGCATTGAACCGTTTTTGCAGTTCTCCCCAAATCGCGACATGCGCAAAATTCTATTTGACGCCTATGCAATGCGTGGCGATAACGATAATGAGGCGGACAACAAGACGACTGTCACTCGTGTAGTGCAGCTTCGTGCCGAGCGTGCCGCTCTGATGGGTTACGAAAGCCATGCCCACTTCGTTCTCTCCGACAACATGGCGGAGAACCCGGACAACGTATATTCACTTATCGACCAGATCTGGAAACCCGCACTTCGCGTGTCAAAACAGGAACGTGCTGATCTTGCAGCGATGATGCGTGCAGACGGTATCGATGATCGCTTGCGTGGCTGGGACTGGCGCTACTACACCGAGAAAGTGCGCAAAGCGAAATACGACCTGGACGACAGTGAACTGCTGCCCTACTTTGAAGTGAATGCAGTGCGTGATGGTGTTTTCGCACTCGCGACTGAACTGTTTGGACTGCAATTTGAGCCGCGTACTGATTTGCCCGTCTGGCATCCAGACCAACAGGTGTTTGAAGTCAAAGAGGCTGACGGCAGCCATCTTGCGATTCTGTATATGGACTTCTTCTCGCGCGAGAGCAAACGCGGTGGTGCGTGGATGAGTGCGCTGCGTTCGCAGTCGAATATCGATGGTTTTGTCACGCCAATCATCACCAATAACTTCAATTTTCCGGCACCGGCCGGCGACGAGCCGTCGCTGATAACCCTGACCAATGCAGAGACCCTGTTCCACGAATTTGGCCATGCGTTGCACGGCATGTTTTCGAACGTGACGTATGAATCGCTTTCTGGCACCAACACGCCGCGGGATTTCGTCGAATTCCCGTCGCAGGTCATGGAAAACTGGATGCGCACGCCGCAGGTTCTCGGCATGTTTGCCAAACACTACGAGACCGGCGAACCTATGCCACAGGAACTGGTCGACAAGATCAATGCCTCGTCAAAATTCAACCAGGGCTTCATGACGGTCGAGAAACTGGCGGCGACCTATCTCGATATGGCGTACCACACGCTCGACTCGACGGAAGCCGTTGAACCACGCGCCTTCGAAAATACAGCTATGGCCGATATCGGTTTGATCGATGAAATCATTCCACGTTATCGCAGTGGCTATTTTCAGCATATTTTCTCAGGGGGCTACTCGTCCGGCTATTACAGCTATACGTGGTCGGAAGTTCTGGACGCAGACGCCTTCGGGGCATTTAAGGAAACCGATGTTCTCGACAAAGAAACTGCGGCACGCTACCGCGAGGAGATTCTGAGCAAGGGCGGCACACGCCCGGGCATGGAGCTGTATAAAAACTTCCGCGGCCGGGAACCGCGAATTGAGCCCTTACTGGAGAAGCTCGGCCTGAACTAGATCGATACTCCGGTCAATCGACCTGCGGCGCCGACGATCTCAGGTTCTTTAGTTTGTCGTAGAGTTCTTGTGAACGTTCGAGCGCCAGCATGATGACTAAATCGCCCGGCTCTGCCCACGCAAGCGCCGAATCGAGCGATTCGATCTCTTCCATGTGATGCTCGATTTGATCCGTATCGGCACCATTCGAAATCAACTCGTCGCGAATAACTGCGAACACCGCGCCGGTGTCCCGACCGCGATGGTACTTCGCGAGTTCTGAGACAAATACGCGATCCAGACCGGAATCCCAGGCGCTATGTGCGAGTTCGCGAATCAGGTCATCAGGTCGGTCGCCCGCCTGGCCAAAACACAAGGCCTTGCGTTTCGGCGCAAGGCGATTCGCCATATCCAGCAACGCCTGTAAAGCTTCGGGATTATGAGCAAAATCGACCAGGACCGTAAACCCGTCCACTGCGTAGACATTACAACGGCCAGGATTGTCGTCCTGCGACATTGTTGTCAGGCCCGTGCGAATTTGTGCGAACGAAAGACCCAGGCTCCATGTAAGCGCTGCCGCAGCCAGCGCGTTGGCAACATTGTGCCGTGCCGCGCCTTTTAGCGTGATCGGAACATCCGTATCTCGACAAATTACCTCTCGCACATCCCCGTGTAAAAATACCAGCTCATTTTTGTCGAGCGCGAAGGCTGCACCGCCGCTAGAGGTATGTTGCGTGACTACTGCGTTACCTGCATCCAAAGAAAACCACACCAGTTCACCGGTAAAGTCCCGCGACCTGTCGACCAGCATCGCGTCATCCGCGTTGAGAATCAGTCGACCACTGTTTACAACGGCGCGACTAACAATCCACTTGCATTGCAATAACTCGTCAAGATTCTGCGATCCAAAATCACCAAGGTGGTCTTTCGCAATATTTGTGATCAGCGCTGCATCGGCTTTGTTGACGCCTAATCCACGACGCAACAGGCCACCACGCGCGGTCTCGAGAATCGCGAAGTCCACGTCCTTTTCGCGCAAGACGTTGCGCGCACCGCCCGGGCCGGACCAATCGTCGCGATCGACAATGCGATCGTTTACGGCGATGTAATCCGTCGAACTCAGGCCGACATTTTTTGCTGCGGTTCGCGCGATATGCGAGGCGATACGTACGGTCGTCGTCTTGCCGTTGGTGCCCGTTACGAGTGCGGACGGCACATCTTTGAACGCACTCCAGTCCAGTGAAGCCGGATCCGGCAACTCGCGCACGGGCCACGTCTGTGAGTATCGGCCATGCCCCAGTGATGCCTCATCATCGTCCCAAAGTAGTGTCACGCTTTCGGCCGCAGCCCGACTCAAAAGCGCCATAAGCTCTGGGTTGGCCTCCTCTATGATGGCAGCGCGAAAGCCAGCGACGGATTCGGCAAAATCCGGTACATCGCTAGCGTTCAGTTCAGCGTCGATGACCGCCCAGGCCCATTCATTGATCTCTGAGGCCGCATACAGGGCATCGATCGGTGCTGTAAATCCAAGACTGATGCCACTTGCGAGCTGGAGCGACGCGAATTCACTGTCGCGCCAGCCCAGTTCGGTGAGCATGCGTCTCACATGCTGTTCCCAAAGTGCCAGCACTCGCTGTGCTTCGTCTTCTGAACAGCGCACATCGAGAATTGTCCCCGGCACATCGAACAACAGGCTCGGGCCAGTGAGTCTACGCGCGTCGAGAAACTCCACGGAGGTTAGCTAGTCGGTGTCTTCACGGGCGATACGCACGCCACGCTCGTCGCTGATGATTTCGATGTCACTGTCGAACGCAAAATCATCGGTCTCTGGCAGCTCTATAGTGACAGGCGTCTTGACGTCCGAGTCGTCGGCATGCGCACCGGAATTAAAATAGATGATCTGCTTCCAGGTGCGTTTGACGTTGTCGCCAAGAACCAGCACCAGGTCGCCGGAATTGGCGAGTTCCAGAGCTCGCCGCGTGGCCTCCTGCTCATCGGGCACAACTTCGATGGCATCTGCGGGCACATTCTCTTGCAAGAGTTTGTCCTTCATCATGACCGCAACTTCGTCGGGGCCGCGGCCACGTGTGTTGTCATCACGGCGACATATGTAGTAATCGAAATGTCCGGCGGCAATTTCCGCAATGGCGTTAATGTCTTCGTCGCGCCGATCACCCGGAGCAGCAAGCACCACGATTTTCCGTCCTTCAACATCAAAACGATCAACGAGGTCACAAATCGCCTTGACCGCTGCCGGATTGTGCGCGTAATCGAGAATGACCTTGAACGGATGTTCGTTATAAATGTTCATGCGACCCGGCGCCTGGAAGAAGGTCGAGTCGAAGGTACGCAGGCCATGCCGAATGTCCTCGAGGCCGATGCCCATGTTGTACGCCAACGCCGCTGCAAACATGGCGTTTTGAACATTGTGCATTGCGCGGCCTTCGATCGTTGCAGGGATCAGGTGTGTCCACAGCAACGGCGTGTGAGTCTCGCCGTCATAGATCGCGATCATGTGGCCGTTAAGCGCCTGTTCCAGCACGAACGCTTCGCCGCCAGCGCGGATGTGTTGTTTAACGAGCGCGTGCGACGGATTCATGGTCACGTAACAGACCCGCTCGGCCTCGGTATAGTCGGCCATTTGCAGACATAAGGGATCATCGGCATTGAGTATCGCCGCGTCTTTCGCGATTTCAATCGGTATGCGCTTGACCTCGGCGAGCTGTTCGAGCGTATCGATGCCCCGCAGGCCCAGATGATCGGCTGTGACATTCAAACATGCGGCAACATTACAGCGGCGATAACCTAATCCGCTGCGCAGCAACCCGCCGCGGGCAGATTCCATAACAGCTGCATCCACAACCGGATCCCGCAGAATCATTTGAGCGGACTTCGGTCCGGTCATATCGCCGGCGACGGTGAGCTTGCCATCGATGTAAACGCCGTCCGTGGAGGTCATACCGACCGTGTAGCCCGTCATCTTCAATATATGCGACAGCATGCGTGTTGTTGTCGTCTTGCCGTTAGTTCCAGTCACTGCAGCGATCGGCACCCGGTTCGGCGCATCGGGCGGAAACAGCATGTCGATAACAGGCCCGGCCACGTCCCGCGGAGTACCTTCGCTCGGTGCCACGTGCATGCGAAATCCCGGCCCCGCATTCACTTCGCAAATCGCCCCGCCCGCTTCGCGGTAGGACAGTGAAATATCGTTGGTCAGGAAATCCACGCCGCCAATATCAAGGCCGATCGCCTTGATGGCCCGTATCGCCATCTCACGGTTGTCCGGATGGATAATGTCAGTAACATCCAGTGCTGTACCGCCGGTGGATAAGTTGGCGGTCGAGCGCAAGTAGACAACTTCATCCTTGGCTGGGACTGTCGTCTCGTCATAGCCAATTTTTTTCAACAGACGCTCGGCCTGGTGATCAAATTCCAGTCGTGTCAGGGCTTTTTCATGGCCAACGCCGCGCCGTGGATCCTCGTTGACGATGTCGACAAGTTCGGCAATGGTGTGCGTGCCGTCGCCGACAACATGGCCTGGTTCGCGCTTGGCTGCCGCGACCAGTTCGCCATTGACCACCAGCAGACGATGATCGAATCCTTCAATGTAACTCTCGACAATAATTGTACGGCCGTGCTCAGCCGCCTTTTCAAACCCGAGTTCGACTTCTTCATCGGTCTTGAGGTTGATCGAAACACCGCGTCCGTGGTTGCCGTCAAGCGGTTTCAAAACAACAGGAAAGCCGATACGCCTGGCCGCGCGTACGGCGTCGCGGCCGCGACGCACGATGATTTGCTCCGGGACCGGCAAACCAAGATCGCGCAGAATTTGGTTGGTCTCTTCTTTGTCGCCAGCCAGTTCAACGGCAATGTTCCCCGTCCGACCCGTGGTCGTCGCCTGGATGCGCTGCTGATACTTGCCATGGCCGAATTGCACCAGGCTATACCGATTTAGCCGGATCCATGGAATGCCACGGT
>Ga0316191_10001582_pt1 | contig 16128 bp, 15 predicted proteins | sample Eddworburr2cm_MG_FD_204928 | JGI IMG/M metagenome (GOLD analysis project Ga0316191, IMG submission 204928) | Coastal sediment microbial communities from Maine, United States - Eddy worm burrow 2 cm | ecosystem: Environmental > Aquatic > Marine > Coastal > Sediment | place: USA: Maine...
TAATAGACACCGAAGAACATGTGCGGGCCGCCATAATAGAATTCATCATCGAGTTCCATGACGCGTTGCATCAGGATGGCGGTGTTGGCCAGGCTGGCGACAGATGATATGTCATCCCGGCTCAGATTAATCCACTTGGCCAGGCAGCTTGCAGTCCAGAATAGTGCCGGCACCGCCTTTTTGCCGGCCTTGCTGACGGCCGACTCTGCAACTCCCGGTGCGGCAGTTTCCGGGTCGACATCCACTCCTGCCAGTTGCAACGCCTGCTGTGCATGTGTATAGCAGCGGCGGTACAGCAGCTTCGCCCGTGCGGGGTCCTCGCTTTCCACAAAGCCGAAGCTGTAGCCATGAAATCCCTCGGCGGCATAGATCAGCAGTTCGGTGTTGTGCGGATCCTCGAGCAGCATGCCTTCAAGCAGTTTCAGATTGGCTGGCATGGCATCCCTGGCAAGTTGCAGGTCGGTCTCGCGGTTCATGGATTCAATACCGCTGTCGAGGATGGACTGTGAACCGCGGACGACCATCTGGCCCATGGAGCAGGCAGTCAGCAGGGTGAGTGTGCCGAGAAGTACAGCGAGTCTAGCCGTGGAATGCCGGCTGCGTGGATATTGACCTTGATCCATTCGGGTTCTCTCAGGTTAAGAATTGCAGGTTAATAATTGTTTTAGTATTTCCTCGTAGATAGCTGACAGTCTATCAAGTTCTGCGACATTTACACATTCATTTGTCTGGTGAATGGTAGCATTAACCGGGCCCAGCTCAACAACTTGCGCGCCGGTTGGGGCAATAAAGCGTCCATCCGATGTGCCCCCGCTGGTAGAAAGTTCGGTAGCGATGCCGGCACTTGCCTGTATGGCATGGCGGGCAGCCTCCACGAGTTCACCGGCAGGTGTGAGGAATGGTAGCCCGGAGAGCCGCCAGCGGATGTCGTAATTCAGCCCGTGACTATCCAGAATTTCAGTTATCCGCGCTTGCAGGGACCCGGCGGTGGATGCGGTTGAGAAACGCAGGTTGAACTGCAGTTCCATGATGCCCGGGATGACATTTTCAGCGCCGGTTCCGGCACTGATGCTGGATATCTGGAAGGTGGTTGGCGGAAAATATTCATTGCCACAGTCCCATTCGGTGGTTGTCAGTTCGGCCAGTGCGGGCGCGGCCCGATGGATCGGATTGTCCGCGAGTTGCGGGTAGGCAACATGGCCCTGCCGGCCCCTGATTGTCAGTACACCATTCAGTGATCCGCGACGCCCGTTCTTGATGGTGTCCCCGGCCTGCTCCTTGCAGGTGGGTTCGCCGACCAGGCACCAGTTGATTTTCTCACCGCGTGCTTCCAGTTGTTCAATCACCTTCACCGTACCATTGACGGCCGGGCCTTCTTCATCACTGGTGAGGAGAAATGCCATGGAGCCGTGGTGGTCAGGATGTTCCGCAACGAAGCGCTCGCAAGCCGTTACCATGGCGGCAATGCTGCCCTTCATGTCGGCACTGCCACGGCCAAAAAGGAAACCGTCCCTGACCAGCGGTTCAAACGGGCCGGTATCCCAGTCGGCAAGCGGACCGGCCGGCACGACATCGGTGTGGCCGGCAAACGCAAACAGCGGCGCGGCCGTGCCGCGGCGCGCCCAGAGGTTGTCAACATCGTCAAAGCGCAGCTTCTCGATCACAAAACCAATCTGTTCGAGCTGTGTAGCCAGTAGTTGCTGACAGCCCTTGTCATCCGGTGTGACAGACGGGCGTGCGATCAATGCCCTTGCGAGTTCAAGGGTCGGGCTCATGAGACAGCCTGTCTCTGGAAGATGGACCGGTAGCTGTCGGCGCTGAAGCCAAGGTAGAGCTTGTCCCCGCAGGCAAGCACGGGCCGCTTGATGATCGCCGGGTTGTCCAGCATGAGGCGCGTCGCGCGGGACTTGTTGATGCTGTTGCGGACAGACTCGGGTAACTTGCGCCAGCTTGTCCCGCGACGGTTTAGCAGGTCTCCCCAGTCCAGGGTCTGCATCCAGTGCTGCAGGTCAGCGCGGCTGATGCCGTCGGTCCGCACATCATGGAAGCGGTATTCAATCCCGTTTTCTTCCAGCCAGCGGCGTGCCTTTTTAACGGTGTCGCAATTTCTGATGCCGTAGAGCGTGGTCATGGGGCATCTGCTAGATATCACGCAGCAGTTCATTGATGCCGACCTTTGAACGGGTCTTTTCATCGACACGTTTGACGATGACGGCACAATACAGGCTGTAGGTGCCGTCTTTTGACGGCAGGTTGCCGGAGACCACGACAGAGCCGGCCGGTATCCGCCCATAGCTGATCTCGCCGGTCGCACGATCATAGATACGGGTGCTCTGGCCAATGTAGACACCCATGGAAATCACGGAGCCCTGTTCGACGATGACCCCTTCCACGACTTCCGAGCGGGCGCCAATAAAACAGTTGTCTTCAATAATTGTCGGGCTGGCCTGTACAGGTTCGAGTACGCCGCCGATGCCCACGCCGCCGGAGAGGTGCACGTTTTTGCCAATCTGTGCACAGGAGCCCACTGTCGCCCAGGTGTCGACCATGGTGCCGCTGTCGACATAGGCGCCGATGTTCACATAGGACGGCATCAGGACAACACCGGATGCAATATAGGCCCCCTTGCGCGCCGTGGCCGGTGGTACCACGCGTACGCCGCCGTCGCGGAACTCGCGTGAGTTGGTGTCGGCATACTTGGAGCTGACCTTGTCGTAGTAGTTGGTGAAACCACCCTTTATAAAGGCGTTGTCCTCGATGCGAAAGGAAAGCAGTACCGCCTTCTTCAGCCAGTCATTGACGACCCATCCACCCTCCTGTTTCTCGGCAACCCGGGCAACGCCGCGGTCCAGCATGTCAATGGCCTCCAGCGTCGCTTCCTTGACATGGGTTTCGACGTTGCGCGGGGTGATGCGGGCGCGGTGTTCAAAGGCTTCTGTAATAGTGGACTGGATGCCGCTCATGTGGGGTTCTCTCCGGAAAAATGTCGAATACAAGCGGACAATGATAACCGCCTACAGGCTGACAATATACGCTTTAATCCGTTCTGCGGCCTCGATACAGTCTTCAAGGGGGGGCACGAGTGCCATCCTTACGTGGTTCCTGCCGGGATTGATGCCGGCAGCAGACCTTGACAGATAGCTGCCGGGTAATACGATCACATGCTGCTGTGCCAGCAGGCCACGGGCGAATTCGGCATCATCGACAGGTGTTTGCGGCCAGAGGTAAAATCCGGCATCCGGCATACTGATATCGAGCACCGGTGCCAGAATATCCAGGACAGCGGCGAATTTGCGGGTGTACAGGGTGCGGTTCCAGGCCACATGTTCTTCATCCCGCCAGGCACTGATGCTGGCGGCCTGGGTGGCCGGTGGCATGGCGCAGCCATGATAGGTACGGTAACGCAGAAATGGTTCTATCAGGCGGGCATCCCCGGCAACAAAACCGGAACGCAGGCCGGGGGCGTTGGAGCGTTTCGAGAGGCTGTGGAATACCATGCAGCGACTGAAGTCATCCCGGCCGAGTTCTGCCGCCGCCTGCAGCAGGCCCGCAGGCGGGCTGGCAGAATCCGGGTAGATTTCCGAGTAACATTCGTCGGAGGCAATGAGGAAATCGTATTGATCAGCCAGCGCTATCAGCTGTTGCAGCTCCCGGGTGCTCATGACAGCGCCGGTCGGATTGCCGGGGGTACAGATGTAAACAAGCTGGCAACGTTGCCAGGCGGACGCAGGGACGCTCTGGAAATCCGGCCGGTAGCCGCTCTCCCGGGTGGTGTTCATAAACCGGGGTTCGGCGCCGGCCAGCAGGGCGGCGCCCTCGTAAATCTGGTAAAAGGGGTTCGGCATCAGCACCAGCGGCTCTGTTGACGGGTCAACAATACACTGTGCAAAGGCAAACAGGGCCTCGCGGGTCCCATTGACAGGCAGTATCTGCGTGTCAGGATTCAGGCTGTTTGCCGCCAGCCTGAAACGCGTTTGACACCAGTCTGCGATTGTGCTGCGCAGTGCCGCTGTCCCGCGGGTGACCGGGTAGCTTGAGAGGCCGTGCAAATGGGTAATGAGTTCCTCGGTTATAAAACCGGGTGTCGGGTGACGGGGTTCGCCGATAGACAGTGATATCGGCTGCAAGTGAGCAGGCGGCGTGATGCCAGCAAACAGTTTGGCGAGCCGTTCAAACGGGTAGGCCTGCAGTTGCGACAGATGCGGATTCATTGCTTGTGTTTATCGCCAGCTATTCAGGATAAAAGACCGGGCTGCAATGGCGGTGATTTGCCATCACTGCTGACCGGATGAAAGTATAAGGGAAGCGATGAATACGTCCAAACAGGAAAATCGACTGCTGCCGATACTCAGCCTGCTGTTTTCAGCAACCCTCTGGGGAGTTGTCTGGTATCCACTGCGTCTGCTTGCAGAGCAGGGGCTGGCGGGGTTGTGGAGTGCGTTGCTCAGTTACGGGGCCGTGCTGTGCATTTTTCTCTGGGTGCCAGTGCGTGAACGGGGGCCCTTGCAGGCTGGCTTCCTGCCATTTGTGTTGATGGCGCTGTCAGCCGGCTGGTGTAATGTTGCTTTTATAATGGCGGTACTGGACGGTAATGTGGTCCGGGTACTGCTGCTGTTCTACCTGTCACCTTTCTGGGCCGTTTGCCTGGGCTGGTTTATGCTGGGTGAGCGGCTTGACAGACAATCCATGCTGGTGTTTTTTATAGCGGTTGTTGGCGCCCTCATTATGCTCTGGGATGAAAGTCTCGGCATGCCCTGGCCGCGGGACAAGGCTGACTGGCTGGCGGTATCCTCGGGTTTTGCGTTTGCCCTGAGTAACGTGTTTGTTCGCCGTCTGCAGAGTATCAGTGTCCTGTTGAAGTCGACCGGCAGCTGGATGGGTGTGGTGGTAGTCGCCGGGACCTGGATACTGCTGAGTCATGCCGGCTTTCCGGCAGTGAGTGCCGGGGTGGTGTTCGCTGCCATTGCACTGGGGCTGTGCGGGTTTCTGGTTATGACGTTTGCTGTACTCTATGGCGTGACGCGCATGCCGGTACATCGCTCTGCGGTCATATTGTTGTTTGAACTGGTGATCGGTGCTGTTTCATCGTTGTTGTTGACCGACGAGGTGGTGATGCCCAGGGAGTGGCTGGGTGGCCTCATGATTATTGTGGCTGCCTGGCTGGCGGCACGTATCCATGCGGGGGATGAAAGCGGATGAATATCCATGCAATAAACCACGTCAGCGTGCTGGTAGCCGATACCTCGCGCTCGCTTGATTTCTATACTGGCCTCCTGGGCCTGGACATTGATGCCTCACGGCCGCAGATGGGATTCCCGGGTGCCTGGCTGCATGTGGGTGCCGGGCAGATTCATCTGCTGCAGCTGCCGGAAACAAACCGGCCGGCTGTGTTACCGGAACATGGAGGACGGGACCGGCATGTTGCCCTGAACGTAGCCGACCTGGACGCATTGGCCACCGTGCTTGAGTCAGCCGGTATTAACTATACCCGCAGCAGATCGGGGCGCCGGGCACTGTTTTGCCGGGATCCTGATGGTAATGCCATTGAACTGATTGAAGTGCCTGCTGATACAGGGTTAAGCCAATAGAATGTGCCCAGAGGTTCAACCTGTAGGAGCGCCGTCCCCGGCGCGATCGCGGCGAGGACGGCGCTCCTACAGCAAAGTCCATTGCAATGCTTAGGTTGATTCTTCTTCGTCAAGGTACTTGTAGATCGCCTTTGTCAGGCATTCAGAGATCATTGTTTCAGTCAGCGGCCGGTCGTTGCGGTCGGTAATGTAATACACGTCTTCAGCGCGTGAGCCCAGCGTGGCTATCCGGGCATTCAGCAGTCTGATCTCACAGTCGGCAAAGGCCCGTCCGATGCGGGAGAGCAGGCCGGGGCGGTCGGCAGTCACTATCTCCATGACGGTGCGCTGATCCAGTTCATCCAGCTTGAATTCAAGGTGTGTTTTGACGGGAAAGTGCTGGTACTGCCGGGGGAGGCGTCGTGAAATGTTCCAGGTCCTGCGACCCTTGCCACTGATCTCGTCGAGCAGGGCGCTGCGGATTTCTTCAACACGCTGGCTGCCTGCGACCGGCGTGCCGGATTCTTCCAGTACGTGAAAGGTATCCAGAATAAAGTCATCGGCGGTTGTGGTTATGCCGGCATCGACGACATTCAGGCCAAGCTGGTCGAGTACCGCGGCTATCCGGCTGAACAGGCCGGTCTCGGTGGGCGCAAAGATGAATATTTCCGTGCCGCCGCGTTCTGTTAGCGGCTGGACCTCTACAACATGGTTGTTGTCCCCCCGCGCCAGCAGCAAGCGGGTGTGATACGCAACCTGGTCGGGGGAATGCCGGAGAAAATATTCCTCAGCAAAGCCGTCCCAGAGTCTCTGTGCCGCCGGTGTCAGTGTTTCCAGCAGACAGGCGGCATCCTGCTGTACCAGCTGGATGTGCTCGGCACGTTGCAACGGGTCCTGCAGGCCGCGCTGCAGTGCGCGGCGCGTGTTGTAATAGAGCTGTTTCAGCAGGGCATCTTTCCAGCTATTCCACATTTCGGGATTGGTGCCGCGAATATCGGCTACCGTCAGCAGGTAGAGGTAATCAAGGTAAACGGTGTCCTGCACAACCCTCGCAAACCGGTTGACGACAACAGGGTCACTGATGTCCTCGCGCTGTGCAGTGGACGACATCAGCAAATGCTGGTTGACCAGCCAGGTGACCAGGTTTGTATCATAATTACCGAGGCCATGCTGGATGCAGAATTCACGGGCATCCTCGCCTCCCAGTGTTGAGTGATCGCCACCCCGCCCCTTGGCAATATCGTGAAACAGCCCGGCAAGGTAGAGTAGTTCTGGCTTGGGGAGTGTCGCTATGATGTGGCTGCATAACGGGAATTCAAGCGCGCATTCATGTACGGTAAAGCGACGCATGTTACGCAGCACGGTAAGGATGTGTTCATCTACCGTGTAACAGTGAAACAGGTCGTATTGCATGAGTCCGACGATGTTTTCGAATACCGGCAGGTAGGCGGCCAGGATGCCATACGTATTCATGCGGCGCAGTTCGTGTGTGATTCCCTCCGGCTGCCGGATTATTTCCATGAACAGGCTGCGCGCCCTGATATCATCGCGAAATTTCCCGTCTATAAGATGGCGGTGCTGGCGGATGGCGCGAATGGTGCCGGCGCGCACGCCATGCAGTTCCGGGTCCTGTTCCAGCAGCAGGAATATTTCCAGCAGTGCGAATGGCTGCCTGCTGAATACCCGGTCATCACTTATTTCGATATAGCCACTGCGACTCTGGAAGCGCCTGTTGATCTTTACCGGTTCAGCCGGTCCCCCGGGAAACAGGATGTTCTCCTGGAACAGTTGCAGCAGCATTTCGTTGAGGCGACTCAGTTCCATGATGGTGCGGTAGTACTGTTTCATGAAGGCTTCTACACCAAGCCGCCTGGCATCGTCCTGAAAACCGAAGCTCTTCGCGAGGGTGCGCTGGTAGTCAAACAGCAAACGGTCTTCACCGCGGCCGGTGAGCGTGTGCAGGGCAAAGCGTATGTTCCAGAGCAAGTCGCGGCCATCGACCAGGGTTTGGTACTCCTTGCGAGTCAAAAAGTCCCGCGCAACCAGTTCTTCAAGTGAGGCAGTGCCGAAGTGCCGGCTGGCGACCCATGCAATCATCTGGATATCACGCAGTCCACCCGGGCCTTCCTTGATGTTCGGCTCCAGGTTGTAGGCAGTGTCATGATATTTTTTGTAACGGGCGCGCTGTTCCCTGCTCTTTACTTCAAAAAAATCCTGGCTGTTCCAGATTTCCGCAGGTGCGGTACGTTCCTGCATGCGCCGGAACAGGCCTGCTGCGCCTGCCAGCAGGCGTGCTTCCATGATATTGGTGACTACCGTGACGTCAGCAAGTGACTGTTCGATGCAGTCATGGACGGTGCGCACGCTGTGGCCGACCTCCAGGCCAATGTCCCAGAGGAAAGTCAGCAGTGCAGTGATCTGCCGGTCAAACCGGTTGTCTTCATTGTCGGGCAGCAGGATCAGCAGGTCCACGTCCGAACCCGGCATCAATTCGCAGCGTCCATAACCGCCAACGGCGACCAGTGCCAGCTGCTCCGCTGCCTGCCCCATGAAAAGGGACCACGCACGGACCAGCAGCTGGTCGATCTGCCAGGAGCGGCCACGGATGAGGGCGGGCGCCCCGGTGCCGTTCTCGAATGCTGTGCGTAAAATCTGTTTGCCGTGTTGCAGGCAATCCTTGAACGGTACCAGGGGATTGCCGGAGCTGGCGAGTGCGGCATCCAGTGTGTGCAGCTGGAACCACGACTCGAACGTTGCCGTGGTGGCTGTATCTGGGCGGGAGGCTGACATACGGAAGCGGGGGCTTGCTAGATTTCATCACCCGGCAGGCAGGTCAAAACCTCATGACCGTTGTCCGTGACCAGGATGGTGTGTTCCCACTGTGCGGAAAGACTGTGGTCCTTGGTGACTACCGTCCAGCCATCCGGAAGCAATTTCGTGTGGCGTTTGCCGGCGTTCACCATGGGTTCGATAGTAAATGTCATGCCTGCTTCCAGCTTCATGCCGGTACCCGGCTTGCCGTAGTGCAACACCTGCGGGTCCTCGTGAAACTCCCGGCCGATGCCATGTCCGCAGTACTCGCGAACAATCGAGCAGTGATGTGCTTCGGCATGCATCTGGATGGCATGACCGATGTCTCCAAGATGGATGCCGGGTTTGACCATCCCGATACCGATCTTCATGCATTCATGGCTGATCTGTGCCAGCCGTTCTGCCGCGACAGCCGGGTTGCCGACAAAGAACATCTTGCTGGTGTCACCATGAAACCCGTCCTTGATGACGGTGATATCGATATTTATGGCATCGCCTTTCTTTAATACCTTGTCGCCGGGTATCCCGTGGCACACCACGTGGTTTACCGAGGTACAGATGGACTTCGGAAAGCCGCGGTAATTGAGCGGTGCCGGGATTGCCTGTTGCTCGTTAACGATGTAGTCGTGACAGATGCGGTCCAGTTCACTGGTGGTGATGCCAGGTTGCACATAGGGGCGAATCATCTTCAGGACCTCGCCGCCGAGACGACCGGCGATACGCATTTTTTCAATTTCATCGGGGGTTTTTATGGAGACCGGCATTTAGGATCCTGATTCTGTTTTAAAGTGGCGGCTGATCTGATGAGAGCCTGATGCAGGGCTCCAGATTGCCGTGCCCGAAAGTGTATGGTATAAAGGCGGGCTTGTTAAGTGGAGTTCGTTGTTCCGCTTGACCTAATTCACACATGTACCGGCACATGCAGCAGGGTGCCTGATTGACTGCGAGCGGACAAGTGCAGTCATAAAGTCAGGTTGCTGTTATGGGGTGCATGGAAGCCTAACCCTGAAAATTGGAGAATTTAAGATGGCAGATGTCACTATGCGCCAGATGCTTGAAGCTGGCGTGCATTTTGGTCACCAGACCCGTTACTGGAATCCGAAGATGGCTCCCTATATCTTCGGCGAACGCGGCAAGATCCATATCATCAACCTCGAAAAGACCATGCCCCTGTTTACCGAGGCCATGAATTACCTCAGTAGCATGGTAGCCAAGGGCAAAACGGTACTGTTCGTTGGCACCAAGCGCTCTGCGCAGCAGACGATCAGCGAGTGTGCCCTGCGTTGCGGTATGCCGTATGTCAACCATCGCTGGCTTGGCGGTATGTTGACCAATTACAAGACAGTACGCGCGTCAATCAAGCGGCTGAAAGATCTTGAAGCCATGTCTGAAGATGGTTCCTTTGGCAGGATCAGCAAGAAAGAAGCGCTGATGCTGACACGCGAGCTGGAGAAGCTGGAACGCAGTCTGGGTGGCATCAAGAACATGCGCGGCATACCGGATGCCATGTTTGTCGTGGATGTCGGTCACGAAAAAATCGCTATCAGTGAAGCCAGGAAGCTGGGCATACCGGTCATCGGTATCGTTGATACCAATAACTCCCTGGAAGCTGTCGATTATGTGATTCCGGGTAATGATGACGCCATTCGTGCCATCAAGCTGTTTGTTGAGTCTGCTGCCGATGCCGTCGATACGGGCAAACTGAGTGTTGCCCATGCTGTTGTCGATTCAACCGACGAATTTGTCGAGCTTGACGAAAGTGATGCAGTCAAACCGGTCAGGAAGAAGGCCAGAGCCGCCACCAGGAAAACTGCGGACAAGGTCTCGATAAAGAAGACGGTTGCCGCGGAGAAGCCGGCCGACGAGGCGGAAGCAGCAGCTGCACCGCAAGAGGATGAGGCCGTTGCAGCGGACAAGGCTGAAGCAGGTAAAGAGTAACAATCTGCCTGGCAGGGAGATTTACAGCACGCATGATGATTACAGAGGATATTTGATATGGCAATTACTGCTGCGCAGGTAAAAGAATTGCGCGAACGTACCGGCTCCGGGATGATGGAGTGCAAGAAGGCGCTGGTTGATGCCGCCGGTGATATGGATGCGGCCATCGATGCATTACGCAAAACCGGTCTGGCAAAGGCCGACAAGAAGGCCAGCCGTGTAGCTGCAGAGGGTCTGGTTGTTATCGAAATGAGTGATGACAGCAAGACCGCAGTCATTGTCGAGGTTAATTGCGAAACCGATTTCGTTGCCAAGAAAGAGGATTTTCAGGAGTTTGCGGCTGCCGTTGCGAAACGGGTGCTGGCGGATAACCCTGCCGACATGGATGCGCTCATGGCGATGCCGCTCAGGGATGGTGATTCCGGATCCATCGATGATGCGCGCAAGGCGCTGATTGCAACGATTGGCGAGAATATCAGTGTGCGTCGCTTTGTCCGTGTGGAAAGTGACAACGCGATTGCCTGTTACCGTCATGGCGTGCGTATTGGTGTGCTGGTGGAGCTTGCCGGGGGCGATGCGGCACTTGGCAAGGACCTGGCAATGCATGTCGCTGCACATGACCCGCGCCCGGTTTGTATTTCCGAGAACCAGGTCCCCGCAGACATGATTGCGACCGAACGTGATATTTTCACCGCCCAGGCACGTGAGAGTGGCAAGCCTGACGATATCATTGAAAAAATGATTGCCGGCAGAATTCGCAAGTTTCTCGGTGAAGTTACCCTGCTTGGCCAGTCCTTTGTGAAGGATCCGGACCTGACCGTTAGCAAGCTACTGGAGCAGTCGGGCGCCAGTGTCGTGCGCTTTGAACGTATTGAACTGGGTGAAGGCATTGAGAAAAAATCAGAAAATTTTGCAGATGAGGTAATGGCGCAGGTCAAGGGTGGTTGATGCAGCACCCGCTGAGGGCTGGAAAGGCGCTGATGCCTGTCTGGAAGGGATGATAGAACGGGGTCGATTATTCGACCCCGTTTTTTTATGGCAATCCGGTGGAAAACATAAGACAATGCCTGCCAGGTATTTTCAGGCGGCATGTTTTATAAATCCTTGTATATAAAGGAAATTTGATGTTATACAGGCGAATATTACTGAAGCTGAGCGGTGAGGCGCTCATGGGGCAGGGCACGCACGGGATTGATCCGGACGTGGTGCAGCGCCTGGCTGGTGAAATACAGGGTGTCGTCAGGCAGGGGGCGCAACTGGGCCTGGTGATTGGCGGCGGAAATATCCTGCGCGGTGCCGGCCTGGCGGCGCAGGGTATGAACCGGGTGAGTGGCGATCACATGGGTATGCTGGCAACGGTAATCAATGCGCTTGCCATGCAGGACGCCATCGAGAAAACCGGGGTCGCCTGCCCGGTAATGTCGGCGCTGACCATCGACCAGGTTTGCGAGCCTTATTCCAGCAGGCAGGCAATACAGCATCTCGAACAGGGACGGGTCGTCATCTTTGCCGCGGGTACCGGTAATCCGTTTTTCACCACTGACTCGGCAGCCAGTTTGCGCGCTATTGAAATTGGTGCAGACATTATGCTGAAGGCCACCAAGGTCGATGGCGTCTACACGGCCGATCCACTCACTGATCCCGGGGCAACGCTCTACACGCGCATCAGCTATGACGATGCCCTGGCACAGAAACTGGGTGTAATGGATGCCACCGCGCTGGTACTTTGCAGTGAACACAACATGCCACTGCGTGTGTTTAATGTATTTGAAGCTGGCCATCTTGGCCGGATTATGGACGGACAGGATATTGGAACCCTGGTTGGGCGGGAGAGTTAGGTAATGATAGAAGAGATTTTGCAGGATGCCGGTGTGCGCATGAACAAGAGTATCGATGCCTTTAAGCAGACCCTCAGCAGGGTGCGTACCGGGCGGGCACATCCCAGCCTGATTGACCATCTGGTGGTTGATTATTACGGTTCGGATGTACCTATCTCGCAGGTAGCGAACATCGGCGTGGAGGATGCGCGCACGCTTACTGTGACACCCTGGGAAAAGCCGATGGTGAAGGCGATCGAGAAGGCCATTCTGAAGTCCGACCTGGGACTGAATCCGGCAACGGCCGGGACGGTAATCCGTATTCCCATGCCCCCGCTGACTGAACAGACCCGCCGTGAACTGGTAAAGGTAGTGCGCCAGGATGGCGAGGCGGCAAAGGTGGCTATTCGTAATATCAGGCGCGATGCGAACAGTGACTTCAAGGAGCTGCTCAGGGAAAAGGAAATTTCGGAAGATGAAGAACGCAGGGCGCAGGACGCTATCCAGAAAATAACGGATGAGCATGTCGCAGGCATTGACAAGGTCCTTGCGGTCAAGGAAACCGAGTTGATGGAAATCTAGAAGTGTTACCGGCGGGCCGGCTCACGGTGAATTAACAGCGAGCCGGGTGTTTGCCGGATGCAGGTAAGCGTAGCGAGCAAGATGGTAGAAGACAGCAACCAAGGCAAGTTGCCGCGCCATATAGCCATCATCATGGATGGTAACGGCCGCTGGGCGCGGGCGCGTTTGTTGCCGCGGTATGTCGGGCACCGGGAAGGTGTCAAGTCGGTGCGGCGTGCCGTGGAGGCCTGCCTGGAAAAGAACATCGAGGCGCTTACCCTGTTTGCCTTCAGCAGCGAGAACTGGCGGCGACCCAGTGAGGAAGTCGGCCTGATCATGGATCTGTTCGTGCATGCTCTCAAAAAGGAGGTGGTTGCACTGAACAGGAACGGTGTGCGGCTGCGTTTTATCGGTGATCGCACTGCCTTCTCGGACAATCTCTGTGCGCTGATCGACGCGGCCGAGAAAGAAACCCGTGACAATTCAGATCTGGATCTGGTGATTGCAGCGAATTATGGCGGGCAGTGGGATATTACCCAGGCGGTGCAGAAGCTGGCCGGTCGCCTGGCCGCCGGTGAGTTGCAGGCGCAGGATATTACTCCCGCAGTGCTGGCCGCCGAAGTTTGCCTGGCCGATTTGCCACCACCCGATCTGTTTATCCGCACGGGCGGCGAACAACGCATCAGTAACTTCCTGCTCTGGCAGCTGGCCTACACCGAACTGTACTTTACCGATCTGCTGTGGCCGGCATTCGACGAGCACCAGCTTGGTGAAGCCCTGTTATGGTATGCCAATCGCCAGCGCCGCTTCGGGCGTACCGGTGAACAGGTGGAGCAGCAACGGGGTGCTTAGGACACGTTTGATATCAGCCGCCATTATGCTGCCACTGGTTGTCTGCGGTGTGCTGTTCCTGTCAACCCCCGTGTTCGCACTGCTGCTTGCCGCAATTCTGTTGCTGGCTGCATGGGAATGGAGTCATCTGATTCCGGTTGAAAATACCACCTTAAGAATTATCTATACGATGGGGATCGCTGTACTGATGTGGTTACTGTGGCAGGCGGGCCTGGCACAGACTATATACCCGCTACTGCTGGTGTCCTGTGCCTGGTGGTTGTGTGTATTGTTCTGGTTGTCACATCCGCAGTTCTGTGCAGCCGCCTCCCCGTTAAATGTCAATCTCAAGATGCTCGCGGGTGCACTGGTCGTGGTGCCGGCATGGGCAGCGCTGAGCACGCTGCATGCGCGCGGCGAAAACGGGCCGGAACTGACACTCATGCTGCTGGTGCTGGTCTGGCTGGCAGACAGTGGAGCGTATTTTGCCGGTCGGCAGTGGGGTAAGACAAAGCTGGCACCGGTGATCAGTCCGGGAAAAACCTGGGAAGGCGTTTACGGGGGGCTGCTGTCCAGCCTGGTTTTTGCTGCTGTGGTAGGCGGTCTCTACAGCCATTCGTTCAGGTGGACTGTGAAATTTATGCTGGTCGCTGCGGTTACGGTGCTGTTTTCCGTGTCAGGTGACCTGCTGGAAAGTTTGCTGAAACGCCATAGCGGTGTCAAGGACAGCGGCAGGATTATTCCGGGTCATGGCGGTATTTTTGATCGTGTCGACAGCCTGGTTGCGGCGGCGCCCATGTTCCTGATCGGCTTTCTGTGGCTGGGCCTGTGATGTCGCCTGCCTCGATCCCCCCAATAGCAGGCAAGCTGAGATGACTGCAGGCAGACCTGCCGGGGTCACCCTGCTGGGGTCGACCGGTTCAATCGGGGTTAGCACGCTTGACGTGATTGCGCGCCACCCAGGGCGCTTCAGGGTTGTGGCACTGACGGCCAATACCAGCGTCGACAAGCTCGCCGCCCAGTGTGTCCGTTTTCAGCCGCGATATGCCGTGATGGCAGATGCTGATGCAGCCGCCCGTCTGGCCTTGCTGTTGCAGGCGTCGGCACCTGATGTACAGGTATTGTCCGGTAGTGACGGGCTGCTTGCCGTCGCCGGTCACGCGTCTGTTGATTTTGTGATGGCGGCCATCGTCGGTGCGGCCGGCCTGTTGCCCTCGCTGGAAGCTGCACGCACGGGCAAGCGCATTATGCTGGCCAACAAGGAAGCGCTGGTAATGTCCGGTGCCCTGTTTATGCAGGCGGTGCGCGAGCACCAGTCCATGCTGTTGCCTGTCGACAGCGAGCATAATGCCATCCTGCAATGCCTGCCCGACACTTACGTGGCTGGCGCAACGCCAGCCGGCGTACGCAAAATTCTGTTGACCGCTTCCGGCGGCCCCTTCAGGACCCTGCCGGTCAGCAAGCTGTCTGCCGTGACGCCGGAGCAGGCGTGTGCGCATCCCAACTGGGACATGGGCCGGAAAATCTCGGTGGATTCCGCAACCATGATGAACAAGGGGCTCGAGGTCATCGAGGCCGGCTGGCTGTTCGGCCTGCCGATGGACAGGATTAATGTGGTCCTGCACCCGCAGTCACTGGTGCATTCCCTGGTCGAATTTGAGGATGGTTCCGTGCTTGCCCAGATGGGTAATCCCGATATGCGCATTCCCATCAGTCACGCGCTGGGATGGCCGGAGCGGATTGAGTCGGGGGCAGCGGGCCTGGATGTGCTGGCCGTGGGCAATCTGCAATTCGAGGCACCTGACAGCGCACATTATCCCTGCCTGGAACTGGCCATCGCTGCCTGGCGCAACGGCGGTACCTCACCCGCCGTGTTAAATGCTGCCAACGAAGTGGCCGTGCAGGCGTTTCTGGACAGGCAAATTGCATTTACCGCGATCTCCCGGGTGGTCGAACTGGCGCTTGCACAATGCCCGGCGCACGCAGCCGACACGCTGGAGACCATTCTGGCTGACGATGCGCTTGCCCGCGCTGTCGCGAATGAATATATCGAGTCCGGCCGGGCGATGGCTGCGCAATGAACGGATTACTGTTATCTCTGGCAGCCTTTATCGTTGCTATCGGAGTGCTGGTGACCGTGCACGAGTTCGGACATTTCTGGGTCGCCCGCCGTCTCGGTATCAAGGTGTTGAGATTTTCAATCGGCTTTGGCAAGCCGTTATGGAAACGAACATTTGGTCAGGATGAGACCGAGCTGGTCATTGCTGCCTTGCCCCTGGGTGGTTATGTGAAAATGCTGGATGAGCGCGAAGGGGACGTTGCTGCGGCAGAACTGGCGCGTGCCTTTAACCGCCAATCTGTGAAAACACGTATTGCCGTTGTGGTCGCGGGCCCGGCATTTAATTTTCTGTTTGCAATCATTGTCTACTGGGCCATGTTTGTCACCGGTGTTCCCGGTATGAAGCCGATAGTGGGCGAGGTAACCCCGGCGTCCTATGCTGCCGCGGCCGGTTTTCAGCAAAATGACGAGATCCTGGCTGTCGAGGGCGAGCCAACCCTGACCTGGGAGGCGACGGCGCTTGCCTTGCTGGAAGCCGGCCTGG
>Ga0316191_10001583_pt1 | contig 16128 bp, 19 predicted proteins | sample Eddworburr2cm_MG_FD_204928 | JGI IMG/M metagenome (GOLD analysis project Ga0316191, IMG submission 204928) | Coastal sediment microbial communities from Maine, United States - Eddy worm burrow 2 cm | ecosystem: Environmental > Aquatic > Marine > Coastal > Sediment | place: USA: Maine...
TGAATAATCCCGGCGGATTTGACTCCCCGGTCCCGCCTGCGCACAAACCGGTGGACCAGACGGTCAAGGAAGATGAAACGGATGACCTACCATTCTAGATTCTTTGTATTTTTGCAAATCAAAACCTTGATCATTGGATCCTGAACCCGAAAGTTTCTTAGTAGCGATTCAACAAAATTGGAGCCTGATTGCGGGACTCGCCTCCCTGCTGGGCCTGCTTATTGCCTCCGGAATCATTTCCGGGACAGAGGTGGCTTTCTTTTCACTTACGCGATCTGATCTGGATAAACCGGACGACCCGAAAGCTCCGCTCGTTGCCGAGTTAATGAACAGGCCCAAGAAACTCCTGGCGACCATTCTCATTTCGAACAATTTCATCAATATCCTGTTCATACTCATTTTTGCCTATGTCGGGGACTTCCTCTTTGAAGGAATCGAGTCGAAAATCGTAAAATTCCTCATTGAAATCTTGTTGGTTACCTTTCTCATTTTGCTGTTCGGCGAAGTGCTTCCCAAGGTTTATGCCAACAGAAATTCCTATGAGTTTGCGTCCTTCATGGCCCGGCCCATGTCTTTCCTGACGCGTTTTCTGACCTTTTTGAGCACTCCTCTTTTGCAGCTGACAGGGCTGGTGGAGAAGAAGCTCGGCAAAAAGCCCTCTGATCTTTCCGTGGAAGTTCTGTCTCAAGCCCTGGAACTCACTTCGTCGGGAGCAACAACCAAAGAAGAGAAAAGAATTCTGCAGGGAATTGTCAACTTCGGCAACACCGAAACCTCACAGATCATGTGCCCCAGAATGGATATCTTTGCCTTGTCCTCCGACGAGCCCTTCGCGGAAATCACCGATAAGATCGTAAAAAAGGGGCATTCGCGAATTCCGGTTTACGAGGAGAGCATCGACAAGATCATTGGAATCCTTTACACCAAGGACCTCCTTCCCCATTTGAACAAGAAGAGCTTTCAGTGGAAGAAGATCATACGGGAGACATTTTTCGTTCCCGAGAACAAGAAATTGGATGATTTGCTCAAAGAGTTCCAGGAAATGAAGAATCACATGGCCATTGTTGTGGATGAGTATGGAGGAACTTCGGGTCTGATCACCCTTGAAGACATCATCGAGGAGATCGTCGGTGAAATTTCAGATGAGTTCGATCAGGAGGATCTTTCCTACTCGAAGCTGGATGACCTGAACTATGTGTTTGAGGGTAAAACCACGCTCAAGGATCTGCTCAAGGTATTGCAGCTCGATGAGGAGGTTTTGAACCTGGAAGAAATGGAGGCTGAGACCCTCGCGGGTCTGATCCTTGAAATCACAGGGAAATTCCCAAGGAAAGGGGATACGGTGAGATACAATGGCTATCGATTCCTGATTGAGGCCGTCGACAAAAAAAGAATCAAGCAGGTGAAGATGACCCTGCCGAAAAAGACCAGAGCATGAGAAATTTGACAAAACGGATATTTGTTGCTGCCATCGGCTTTGCGATCGTGGCGATTTCCTGTGAGGAGCAACCTGTGCCCAAGCCCAAGGCCCAGCTGCGTTTGGAATATCCGGGTGCGCAATACGCTGTTCTCAAGTCGGATTGTCCATTTCACTTTGAAAAATCAAATGACTGTGAAGCGGTAATCAATGAGAAATGCTGGGTCAACCTGGAATACCACGAGCTCAAAGCCTCTGTGAACATGACCTACCGACCCGTCGATGGGAACCTCCCCGAGCTGCTGCGCGAGGCCGAAAAACTCACATTCAACCATACCATCAAAGCCGACGGGATCAGTTCCAGGCCTTTCGTCAGTGAAAAGAACAAGGTTTACGGTTCGGTTTTTGAAGTAACCGGCAATGCAGCTTCCCCCCTGCAATTCCATCTGACCGATAGCGTCAACCATTTTATCACGGGTGCCGTTTATTTTGACGTGCAGCCCAATTACGATTCGATCCGGCCGGCCGTTCGCCATATCGAAAAGGACATCATTCGGCTCATAGAGTCCATGGAATGGAGATAGGGTTTTGAAAAACCTGGTAATTCATGGGTAAGCCTTAAAAAAAGGGAATCAATGAAAAAGAAGTATCTGTATAACAAAACGATTAGAAGCTGGCTGATCCTGGGACTCATTCTCCTTATAGGTCAAGTGATCATCGGTGGCATTACGCGACTTACCGGTTCGGGTCTGTCCATTACGAGCTGGGACATCATCACGGGGGTCATCCCTCCCATGAACAAGGCGCAATGGATCGAATTGTTCGATCTGTACAAAGAGACGCCTCAATACCAGAAGATCAACTCAGACTTCACCATGAAGGATTTCAAGTTCATCTACTTTTGGGAGTACCTTCATCGCCTGTGGGTACGTGCGTTGGGATTGATCTTTCTCATCCCCTTTGTGATCTTTTTGATCCGAAAGCAAATTGACTGGTTCCTTATCAAACGACTTCTGCTGGTCGTTGTCCTGGCAGGAATCACGGCTTCCGCAGGATGGATCATGGTGCTCAGCGGACTGGTGGATCGCCCCTGGGTGAATGCCTACAAGCTCACCCTGCACTTTATGCTGGCCATTGTGACCATTGGGGCGATGGTCAAAGCTATTGCGGATGTATTCCTCATGGAGAACAAACCCCTGAAAGGGCATACCCGATTTGTGCTCATCCTGCTGGTCTTTACGGGCGTGCAATTGATCTTCGCGGGGCTGATGGCAGGAATGCGGGCCGGACTGGCCTACCCGACCTGGCCCTCCATGAATGGAGCCTTCATTCCGAAGGTGTTGCTGGATTCGAGCAACTGGACCTGGGAGAATATGACCAATTACGACAGCTTTAGCTTCGCACCGGCCCTGGTGCAATTCGTTCACCGCGGGCTGGCCTACATCATTCTTTTGCTGACCTTCTATTTTTACCACAAGAAACGGAATCACGTCCATACAAGTGCCATCAAATGGTTGACGGTTTCCTACGTGCTGGTGATCTTCCAGGTTTTTCTGGGTATCATGACCCTGCTTCGAGTAAAGACAGGCATTCCGCTTTTTTACGGAACCCTTCACCAGCTGTTCGGACTTCTGTATGTCATATCACTGCTCTTTCTTTATTACTCCCTTAGAAAAAAGATTTCGATTTGGAGCAAAAAAAAGCTACCCGTTGGGTAGCTCCTTTTATTCGTATGTTCAAAAGCGGTTAAGCCTTGCAACTTCCGTCACAGCTTTTTCCGTCCTTTGAGCATCTTACATCTTAGTTTGATGTGGCTGCATCTGCCATGGCTTTAGCTGAGTCAACAGCTTTTTCAGCCTTTGCACCCAGAGAGTCCACAGCCTCTTCAACAGCGTCAGCAGCGTCTTCTGCTGCATCCTGAGTTGCGTCAGCAGCGTCTTCTACAGCTTCTGCGGTAGCTTCACCTGCATCTTCTACAGCCTCAACTGCATCTTCGGCAACTTCCGTTGCTTCTTTTTTCGTTTCACCACAAGATATCGCTACCATTGCCACGATAGCCATCATCAGTAAACTTTTGATCAATTTCATAGTTGTTAGTTTAGAGTTATTTTATAATTGATGGGTGCAAGAACGCAATGAAATATGAAGATTTTCTGAAGTCCGTTAAAAAAACATGCCTGAATACAAAAAACCTGGCACCTTGATCGGTGCCAGGTTTCAAAGTTTTTGTTTCAATTCACTCCGTCCTTCTTTGCCTTGAAATTGAGATTACTCAATTTTGAAATCAACTGGCAAAATAAAGGTCACTGGAACAGCCTCACCGGCTTTTGTGGCTGGAGTCATTTGGGGAAGAGCAGCGATCAATCGCTTCATCTCACCTTCCAGCTTGTAATTGCTCGTTTTCACTCGCAAGGCTGAGACTTTTCCTACCTCATCGACATGAACCACCGTGCTGATCTCATGATCTCCCGGATCCAAGCCGGCTTCTCTGCCCAGGTCCTTGTTGAACTCGCTTTTCAGGAAGGCAATGAACTTTTCCTTTGAGCACGCTCGGATCTCCTCATTGGTCCCACCACTGCAACCCGGGTAGATCACAGGCGTGTCAGCCAGATTCTCGGTCATTACGCCTTCTGTGACGGCCATTTCTTCGACGCCTTTGACAGCACCTTCAACGCCTTCTGCCACAGACTCTGCTCCCTCTGATACCGCATCTGCAGCGGATTCAGCAGCATCTCCAACAGCTTCGGCTCCTTCCTCTATGGCTTCACCTGCCTGTTGTCCGGCTTCTTCAACTGCCTCTACAGCATCGTCCATCGCCTCTGAAGCATCTTTCTTTTCAGATTTGCATGAAAAGGTCAATGCGCTGACCACGACCAAAACAAATAACAACTTAATGATTTTCATACTTTATAAGATTTAGTTAAAAAATGGGGCAATATTAATTCACCCCGTCTTTGTATTTGAATTTTTGTCCGCCAAGTGAGGCTTCTGCCATCAATCCGCCCTTCGCTTTTGTGAAGACAGCAACTCCATCCTGGTAGTCCACATCAACAGAGGCTCCGTCTTTCAATGCTACGGCAGAGGCCTGTCCTGAGAACTTGATCTTGCCTTCCTTGAATCGGTCAAGGGCTGCTTTGTCTTCAAAGAAGATCACTTCCATGTACTGCTGACCTCCGGCCTGAAGTCCAAGGGTTGCCTGAGCCAAACTGGCTCCGCCAATCACTTTGTAGTCTTCAAAAACCAATCCTTTTCCTCCAGCACCGCCGATTCCAAGTCCACCTTTGGTGATCACAGGAAATACGACAAAGCCATGAGCATCATAAAAGTGCTTCTGGATCGTGGGGTTGGATTCGTAAAGTCTTTTGATTGCCTTTTCCGTCTCATTGGCAAGTTTTGAATCTCGTGGGTAATAAACAACCAGCTTCTTCTCTTCTGAGGTGGCTTCTTCAACGGCTTCTTCAACAGCCTCTGCCGCTTCTTCAACCGCATCACCGGCAGCCTCGGCTCCTTCTTCTACAGCATCCGCAGTCTCCTCTGCAGCCTCCGAAACAGCCTCAACGGCGTCTTCCGCTGCTTCCGAAGCTTCTTTTTTCTCAGATTTGCAAGCGAAAATCAAAGCTCCAACCAGCATCAGGGTAAAAAATCTTTTCATAAAATTCATGATATTTCTTGTTAATGGTTAAGTTAAACAACAAAGTAAACCCTTTTCGGGTATAATTGCAACACTAAAAAGCAATTAGGGCTGAATTTTAGCCGGCGGAGTCGGTAGATTCCTCTTGCGAAGCCTCAGGGACTTCTTCTGTGGCAGTCTCAGTTGCCACTGCAACGATCGAGCTCACTGTGTATAAATCGCCTCCTCCTGCCTTTTCCACGGCCTGTACCAGATCCTTTTCACTCAGGCGGTTGGCATCATAAGTGACCACGCCCGAGCTGTCTGCAAAATGGACCTCGGCAAAAGTCACCCCATTCGTCTTGTAAAGTTTTGACTGAATGAGTTTGGCGCATCCGATCTCACAGGTCATCCCCTTGATTTCAAGCTGAACAGTTTTGACATCAGCCTCTTTGATCTGAGTTTCGTTGTTTTCCGCATTTTCTCCATGGGCCGCCTTGTCCCGGGTGTCACAGGAAACAAAAATGATGGAAACCACGAGCACGGTCAGGATTTTATTGAGTATTTTCACGGGCGTTTCAATGAGTTATTAGAGAATCATTCGGTTCGGACACAAAATTAGAAAAAATAAAGGCCCTGACAAAGAAATCACATGAGGAGTGAAAACATAAGATGGATGATTTTGATCGTACTTGCCCTGATCTGGGGAAGCTCCTTTATCCTGATGAAAAAAGCCCTGATCCATTTGAGTCCTGTGCAGGTAGGCGCCTTGCGGATGATCTTCACGGGCATGACCCTGATTCCTTTGGGTTACAGAGGTCTTTCCAAAGTGTCCAGAAAACAGTGGTTCTATATCTTTGTCACCGCCCTCGTCGGGACCTTCATACCGGTTTTTCTGTTTGCCTTCGCCGTGATGAACATCGACAGCTCCATCGTTTCGATCCTGAATTCACTTACCCCGCTCAACACGCTTTGGGTGGGCGCTGCTTTCTTCGGCTTCTCTTTTTTGAGAAAACAGATTTTCGGGGTCTTGATCGGCCTTTCGGGCGCCCTGATGCTGATCCTGAAAGGCGCACAGCTCAATCCGGATCAGAATTATGCCTTTGCCCTGCTGATCGTTGTGGCCTCAGTTGGATACGCTTTTAACATCAACATACTGAAAAAACACCTGGAGGAGCTGAGTGCCCTTACCATCACAACCGGAAACTTCGTTCTTTTGATGATTCCCGCGATTGTCGTCCTGTCGTTTACGGGCTTCTTCCGAATCGATTTTATCATCGAGGCTCAAACCTCTCTCTTTTACCTCGTTCTGCTGGCCGTATTCGGAACGGCCATGGCCAAAACGCTTTTCAACAAACTCGTAAAGATCTCTTCTCCGATTTTTTCCAGCTCGGTGACCTACCTGATCCCGATCGTAGCTATCTTCTGGGGTGTGATCGACGGAGAGCGGATCTTTTTTGATCAGTTCCTTGCCGGAGGACTGGTGCTTTTGGGAGTCTACCTGACCAACAAGGGCAAAGCGTAAAAAGTTTTCCATATCAAAGAAAAAGATGTATATTTGCACCCGCCTAATCAGAAAGGCATAACTAAGTAACAGCAAAAACATTAGTGTCATGTATGCAATTGTAGAGATAGCAGGGCAGCAATTCAAAGTTGCGAAAGACCAAAAGGTTTTTGTTCATCGTTTGGAAGGCAAGGAAGGGTCAAAAGTTACTTTTGACAAGGTTCTGCTTCTGGATGACGGCAAAGTGACCATTGGCGCCCCGGTTATAGAAAATGCAGAAGTATCTGCAAAGATCCTTGGACACCTCAAAGGGGACAAGGTTATCGTATTCAAGAAAAAAAGAAGAAAAGGGTACAAGGTGAAAAACGGTCACCGCCAGTTCCTGACAGAGATCCAGATTGACGGAATCTCAACCAAGAAAGCTCCTGCGAAGAAAGCAGAAGCCAAAACGGAGACTGCGGCCAAGAAAGAGGCTCCTGCTAAAAAGCCTGCGGCTAAAAAAGCAGCCCCAAAAGCTGCTGCCAAGCCTGCAGCCAAGAAGCCGGCGGCTAAGAAAGCTACGGAGGCAAAAAAAGAAACCCCTAAGAAATAATTAACCTTTAAAAAAGTAGATCATGGCTCATAAGAAAGGTGTAGGTAGTTCTAAGAACGGTAGAGAATCAGAATCGAAACGACTCGGAGTGAAGATCTTCGGAGGGCAAGGTGCCATTGCAGGCAACATTCTTGTTCGTCAAAGAGGAACAAAGCACTATCCGGGAGAAAATGTTTACATGGGCAAAGACCACACATTGCACGCCCAGGTGGACGGGATCGTTAAATTCTCAAAGAAAAAAGACAACAAATCTTACGTTTCAATAGTCCCTATTGAGGCTTAAGCAAGACGGATACAAGATTCAGAATCTTGATTTGAAAGGCCCCGGTACAAACCGGGGCTTTTTTTTGTTCAAAGAAAATCGATCCGGAACTTCCATTGTTGCCCATAAATTATATTTTTGTTCGGAAGGATTCTCAATGAGCTCATCTTGAACGCCATCAACCGTTTTTTCAAAGACACCATCATTTACGGAATAGCCGCCGTGCTGCCTCGGGCCGTCAATATTGTCCTGGTCAAGTTGCACACCAACACCCTGGCCTCTGAAAAATATGCCGAGAACACCATCTATTTCGTATATGCCGCCTACTTCAACGCCCTGCTGACGTATGGCATGGAGACGGCGTTCTTCCGGTTCTTCACCAAGGAAAAAGAAAAGGGAAAAGTCGTTTCGACGAGTTTTATCAGCCTGGTCACCACGACTCTCTTGTTTTTTGGATTGATGTATTCCTATTCGGATGAACTGACTTACTACTTTGGATTCTCCGATCCGCTCTACCTGAAAATCCTCATCGCGGTGACCACACTGGATACGCTGGTGGTCCTGCCCTATGCCTATCTCCGTGTCACCAATCGACCTGTCCGGTTTATGTTGTTCAAGGTGTTGAATATATTGATCTATGCCTTTTTCAACCTCTATTTTCTCTGGTACGTGCCCTCGGCCCTGGACCAGGGCGGCTTTGTTCCCGAATTCATAGCCCGGGGATTTTCGGAGCACCCCCTGGTGCTGTACATCTTTGTGGCGAATTTGCTGGCCAGTGCCGCAACCTTTTTGCTGCTTTTGCCGACCCTTTTGAAGTTTGAGATGACCTTCGACCGGAGACTGCTCGGCCGCATGCTCGTTTACGGACTGCCCATCATGATCAGCAGCATCGCCTATGTGACCAATGAGAATCTCGACAAGCTCCTACTGGAGCATTATTTCGGAAAAGAGGAAATGGGGATCTACGCGGCCTGCTACAAATTGGGCGTATTCATGACCCTGTATATCCTGGCGTTCAAATTGGGAGCAGAACCTTTTTTCTTCAACCAGGCCGACAAGAAGAACGCAAAAGAAACCTACGCCCGAATCATGACCTGGTTCCTGATTTTCGGAGCGCTGTTCATGCTGATCGTCGTGGGCTTCATTGACCTGTTTGCCGGGTTGCTGCTTGGCAAGGAAGAATACTTTGCTGCCCTTGTGATCGTGCCGGTAATCTTGCTGGCCAACCTCTTCCTGGGGATCTATTACAATTTGTCAATCTGGTTCAAGCTCACCGATAAAACGCGCTACGGCATGTATTTTTCCCTGGCTGGAGCGATGATCACCCTGGCTCTCAACCTGGCGCTGATCCCGGTCCTGGGGATCATGGCCTCTGCCTGGGCGACCCTGGCCGCTTATCTCACCATGGTGCTGCTGAGTTATTTTTACGGCAGAAAGTACTACCCGATTCCGTATACGTTGAAAAAGTCGGGCCTGCTGCTGGTGCTTGCCACGGGGCTGTCTTATTTGTCATTCGTGTTTTTCAGGGGAAATTACCTGGTATCGGCAGTCCTTGCGATTCTCTTTATCGGATACGCTTATTGGAGTCAAAAAAATGAAATACGTGAAATATGGAAAGTATAAATGTAAAAATCATCAACAAGTCGAAGCACGCGACGCCGAGCTATGAGACAGCTGCCTCGGCCGGCATGGACCTGCGCGCCAATCTCGAGGGGCCCGTGACGCTGGAGCCCCTGCAGCGCATGATTGTAAAGACCGGGCTGTTTATCGCCCTGCCGCCGGGCTACGAGGCCCAGGTAAGACCCAGAAGCGGACTGGCGGCCAAATTTGGTATTACGGTGCTCAACGCACCCGGAACCATCGATGCGGACTACCGCGGTGAAATCGGGGTGATCCTGGCCAACCTCTCCAACGACAGCTTCACGATCAATGATGGGGATCGCATCGCTCAAATGGTAATTGCGGCCTATGCACATACTAAATGGGAGGAAGTCGACGTTCTAGATGAAACCAAACGCGGACAAGGCGGATTTGGCAGTACCGGAATTTAATATAAAAGATCCTTCTTTTGAAACTACTTAAATACCTATTGATATTAGGCACCCTTTCGGGATATGCCCAAAACACGGCTTCCGACGAGTTGATCGCCGCCTCGGAAGACGCGTGCAAATGCATTGCCGGCATAGAATCAGGAGCCCAGAACAAGAATGATGAGATCCAAAAGTGCATCAAGGGCTCCCTGGATGTATTCGAGGACGGTGAGGAAATAAAAGTCGACCGCTTCAAACAGGTGGAGTCGGTTTTGGTCCAGAGTTGCGGGCCATTGAAGGAACTGGCATTTTCGGAAAACAGAAAGTTCAAGCATTCCTATTCCGAAAACGTGTTGGCCCAGCTGGCCTATGACGACGGAATGGAATACCTGCAGGAAGGCGATGTCGAAGGTGCTATTGAAAAGTTCAAGAAGGCCGTTTCCATCGACGACCAATTTGCCTTTGCCTGGGACAATCTCGGCATCAGCTATCGTAAGATGAAACAATACGATGACGCCATTGCAGCCTATGAGAAGTCATTGGAGATCTATGACGAAGGGAGACTGCCTTTGCTCAACATCGCCATCACCTACAATCTCAACGAGCAATACAAGGAGGCAATGAAACACTATGAGAAATTCATCGAAGTCTATTCGGGTGATCCCGAAGGTTACTACGGGCTGGGTCTGATCCAGTATACCCAGAACCAGGAGGAGAAGGGCCTGGATAACTTAATTCACGCCTACACGATTTACACGGCTCAGAATTCACCTTACAGAGCCGACGCGGCCAAAAAGATCGGGTACATGTACAAGGACCTTCAGAACAAGGACCGACTGGATCTGTTTCACAAAATTGCCGACAAATACAACCTGAAAGTCGAGAAGAATTAGGGGTTCATCTAGGGGTTCATCTTTTCTATGACAGAATCGATGCGGTCCATGGTCTTTTCCGGGATATAGCGCTTGGTTGCCAGGGCAATACCGAAAAGGATAAAGAAAACTCCGAGCGTATGCCTTATTTTTCGCATCATCACAGGCGTCATTTTTCGCTTGAGCTGTTTGGCCAACAAAATCTTGATCATGTCAGTGCAAAGAAAGGCCGTCACCATCACGGCAAAGTACTGAAACACCTTGCCGCCGTCCATCATGAAGTTCGAGCTCACCGCAAGGACCACGGCCAGCCAGAAGGCCAACACTCCAAAATTGATTGAATTGAGAAAAAATCCCTTGAAGAAAAGGCTCAGGTAATTGTTGTTCTCCACCACGACCAGCTCCTTATCCGTCACTATCTTCTTGGTTTTTTTGTAAAAGATGGTGAAGGCTCCGTAAATGATCAGCACGACCCCCCCGATCAGAAAGATCCTCGGGTCGTTCTGTATTTTCTGAAGGATGGAAACACTGCCATAGTACGAAACGGTAATGAACATGACATCCGCCAAAATCACGCCCAGATCAAAGCTCAAAGCCGCCCTGAATCCCCGGGTTATGCTGGTCTCCAACAGAGTGAAGAACACCGGCCCCACCATAAAGGACAGGCCGAAACCTAAGAGAATGGCATTGAGATATTCATTAATCATAGCTCCTTTTTTTAAGGCTCTTCCGCTACACGTCGTCGAAATCGATTTTGATCACATCGGATGTGGGGTGCGCCTGACAGGTCAGTATCAGGCCTTCTTTGACCTCATCTTCATCCAGGATATTGTTTCTCTCCATAGTGGCGGAACCCTCTGTTACCCGCGCCAGACAGCTGCTGCATATGCCTCCCTGGCAAGAATACGGGGCGTCCAGGCCTTTGGCCAAAGCCGCGTCCAGAACAAACTCATCCTTGCGCATCTCAAAAGTCGTCTCTTCGTCGTCGAGCATAACGGTTATCTCCGTATTGCCTGAGAGTTCCTTCTTCACCTCAATCTTGTGAGAAGAAGTTGAGAAAAGCTCAAACTTGATGCTGTCTTCCTTTACTCCTTGTTTGATCAGCTCCTCCCTGACCGTGTCGATCATCTTCTCGGGTCCGCAGAGGAAAAAATCATCGAAGGAAGCCGGGTCATTCTTATCCAGGACCTCCTTGACAAGCTTTTTGTCAATTCTTCCAAAAAAAGCATGGTCACTGATGATCTGACTGAAAACGTAATACAAGGTAAATCGGTCACCATAGGTTTCTTTCAAGGCATCGAGATTCTCTCTGAACATGGTTTGCTTTTTCGACTTGTTTCCATATACTAGCACAAATCGACTGTCGGGCTCCTCCTCAAGAACCGCCTGAACCATAGAAATAACAGGGGTGATCCCACTGCCTGCCGCGAAGGCCATATAGTTTTTCGGAACATCCGAAGTCTCGAGAGTGAATCTCCCCTCCGGACCCGCAACCTCCATCTGGTCACCGGCTTTGAGCTTTCGATTGGCAAATTGGGAAAAGCGGCCATTTGGCACTTCCTTTACCGACACCCGCAATTCTTCGCTTGAGGGCCTGGAACATATCGAATAGGCTCTTCTCAGAAGGCTCCCATCCAGATCCGCCTGCAGCGTCACATATTGGCCGGGTATGAATTCAAATTCACCTTTGAGATGTTTTGGAACATCAAAGGCTATAGAAACAGCCTCGACCGTTTCCCTTCTCACTTCCTTGATAGGGAGTTTATAAAATACAGACATGAAATAGTAGAAGTTTTTCGCGTACAAAAATACGAAATACTTTTGCCCTTTGGAACTTCATCTAGTGATTCTTCGAAATCGAATCCGGCAGCTCGTTCTGGTCGGCCTCGTCGACGGGGAAGAACTCTTTGAGTTTCTCTCCGGCATGCAGAATGCCCTGAACTAGACCTTTGGCGTATTTGCCCAACTTGAACTCGGTGATGACCTCATCCCGAATGCTCTCCCAAAAATCGTCGGGCACAACCTTGTCGATCCCCTTGTCTCCGATGACAGCAAATCGATGGTCATCGACCGCGACATAAAAGAGAATGCCGTTCTGGTTTTTGGTTCGGTCCATGCCCAGGAAAAAGAAGACTTCTTCGGCCCTTAGAATCGGATCCTTGTCCAAAGCCTTTTCCAGGTGAACCCGAATCTCTCCCGACGTATGGTTCTCGGCCTCAATGATCGCCTCTATGATGCCTTGCTCCTCCTCTGCCGTCAAAAATGCCTCTACTTCCAAGATCTATTCTGTTTAGGGTTTTGATTCATCGATTTCCTTCAATCGAAGTTCACTTCATCAATCAAAATTCACTTCGGGCGCCTGCTCGCTTCCGGGTGCCGCCTGGAACAGGGCCATCTCGTCAAAATTCAGGAAGCCTGCGACCACACTGGCCGGAAATTTCTTGATGTAAATATTGTAGTCTTTTGCCACGGTGTTGAACCGGTTGCGCTCGACGTTGATGCGATTCTCCGTGCCTTCCAACTGGCTCTGCAATTCGAGGAAATTCTGATTGGCCTTCAGGTCGGGATATCTTTCAACCACCACCATCAGACGGCTGAGCGCACCTGTCAGGGAATTCTGCGACTCCTGGAACTGGGCCATTTGCTCCGGGGTGATGTTGCTTGGGTCAATGGTTGTTTTTGTCGCATTGGCCCGGGCCTCGATGACGCCCTCCAGGGTCTCCTTTTCAAAATCCGCATAGCCCTTGACCGTACTGACAAGGTTCGGGATCAGGTCGGATCTGCGCTGATAGGCACTCTCCACATTGGCCCACTGGGTACGGGCCGTTTCCTGCTTCTCGACCATGGTATTGTTAAGCCCTACACCCCAACGGAAGATTCCGATAAGGATGACAACGATAACGATTAATGGGAGCCACTTTTTCATGATTGGTAAATTTTAGAGTTCGTTTTTAATTTGAATTAATTCATTTTTTATCTCCTCGAGCCTGAGGATCATGTCGTGTTTGGCGTAAAGGCTGCCTGGATTCTCTTTCAACTTCTTCTTGGCACCTTCGAGGGTAAAGCCCTTCTCCTTGACCAGAAAATAGATCATCTGCAGGTTCTTAAGGTCCTCCTGGGTAAAGAGACGGTTCCCTTTTTTGTTCTTTTTGGGGCGGAGCACGTCGAACTCATTTTCCCAAAAGCGAATCAGGGAGGTATTCACGTCAAAGGCCTTGGCTACTTCACCAATCCTGTAATATCTTTTTTCGGGCAGGTCTATTTGCATAGGTCGGGGTTAGTCGATAGTTAGTCAAGTGATTGTCCTTCCTGTGAAGCCATTTGCAACATTTCGCGGAACTCCGCCGGTGAGAGGTCCCCGTAGTAAAAGTTGATCGGGTTTACAGCATTTTCATTGTAGCGCACCTCGTAATGGAGATGAGGCGCCTGGGATCGACCTGTGCTTCCGACATAGCCAATGAGGTCCCCGCGCTTGACGCGTTGTCCGCGTTTGACATTGTACTTGGACAGGTGGGCGTACAGGGTTACATAGCCGAAACCGTGATCGATGCGCACGTGCTTTCCATACCCCGAGGCACTGTTGTCCCTTCGGATTACCCTTCCATCGCCTGTGGCGTAAATCGGGGTGCCCCTGGGGCTGGTGAAATCCATGCCCTTGTGGAACTTTCTCGCCTTGGTGAACGGATCCAAACGCCAGCCATAACCGGAGGCCATCCGTGTCAGATCCTGTTTGCTCACGGGTTGAATCGCGGGTATCGAGGCCAGGAGCTCCTCCTTGTCTTTGGCCAGGTTGATGATCTCATCGAGTGATTTCGACTGGACGTACAACTGTTTTGACAGGATGTCGAGGTCTTTTGTCGCCTGGATGATCATCTGGGAATTGTCAAAACCCTCCAGCGATTTATAACGGTTCACCCCTCCAAAACCGGCCTTTCGCTGTTCTTCGGGAATGGGGTTCGCTTCAAAATAGGTTCGATAGATGTTATTGTCGCGCTTTTGGATGTCCTCCAGAACCTCCTCGGCCCGGGCCATCTTTTTCTCGAGCAGCTCGTAGTGAAGCTGCATGTTAGCCAATTCCCTTTTCAGCACTTTCTGACGAGGGGATTCGACGAACTGGTACATGATCAGAACCATGAGGCCGCCCATGAGGGCCGAAGCCACCATAAAAACCATCAGCCGCCTGAATTTGTCTCGCTTTCTGAGCTCGATCTTCCGGTAGGACAGAGTGTCGGAATCGTAGTAATATTTTACCTTCGCCATAAGCTTAATTATACTATTTTTGCACCTGTACAGGCATTCCCGGCAGACGCAGAAAACAAATTTACAATTTTTTTTCGTCTCTCTAACAGGATTCTAAGCCCTGTCATTTAAATCATTTTTATGACTTCACAGGAAATCAGAAATCAGTTTTTAGACTTTTTTGCCTCGAAGAATCACGAGATCGTGGCCTCGGCCCCGCTGGTCAACAAGGATGATCCCAGCCTGATGTTCGTCAACGCCGGAATGAACCCCTTCAAAGAGTACTTTCTCGGGCAGAAGAAGCCCAAATTCCCAAGAGTGGCCGACACGCAAAAATGCCTGCGGGTATCCGGAAAGCACAATGACCTGGAAGAGGTGGGCATGGACACCTATCACCACACGCTCTTCGAGATGCTCGGAAACTGGAGCTTTGGCGATTATTTCAAAGAGGAGGCGATCGACTGGGCCTGGGAGCTGCTGACTGAAGTCTTTGGCATTGACAAGGAGAGTCTCTATGTCACCGTTTTTGAGGGGGATGAGAAGGATGGCACCTCCTTTGACCGGGAGGCCCATGATTTCTGGACGAAACACCTGCCCGAAGACCGCATTTTGCGGGGAAACAAAAAAGACAATTTTTGGGAGATGGGTGCCCAGGGACCCTGTGGGCCGTGCAGCGAGATTCATGTGGACATCCGACCCGAGGATGAGAAAAAGAACCTGAGCGGACGCGAGCTGGTCAACAAGGATCACCCCGAAGTCATCGAGATCTGGAACCTGGTGTTTATGGAGTTCAACCGCAAAGCCGATGGCAGCCTCGAAAAGCTGCCCGAGCAACATGTCGACACGGGCATGGGCTTCGAACGGCTCTGCATGGTGATCCAGAAGGTGAGATCCAACTACGATACGGATGTCTTTACCCCGATCATACAGGAAATCGAAACCATCACGGGAAGTCAATACGGAAAAGACGCCAAGACCGATGTGGCCATTCGCGTCGTAGCGGATCACGTTCGTGCCGTGGCCTTTGCCATCGCCGACGGGCAACTGCCTTCCAACAATGGGGCCGGGTATGTCATACGCCGGATACTGAGACGTGCGATTCGCTATGGCTTTACCTTTTTGAACCAGAAAGAGCCGTTCATCTACAAGCTGACCGATGTGCTGAGCCGACAGATGGGCGAGAGTTTTCCGGAGATCCACAATCAAAGGAACCTGATCCACAACGTGATCAAAGAAGAGGAGCATTCTTTCCTGAGAACGCTCGAACAGGGGCTGGTCCTGCTGGATGAGATCGTCAAGGCCTCAGACGTGAAAACCATTGCGGGAGCCAAGGCCTTCGAGCTCTATGACACCTATGGCTTTCCAAAGGATCTGACTAGCCTGATCCTGAGAGAAAAAGGCATGGATTTCGACGAATCCGGTTTCGAGGCCGAAATGCAAAAGCAGAAATCACGATCGAGGGCCGCCGCCGCCATGGAAACCGACGACTGGGTGGTGTTGGGCGAAGAAGAAGATCCGGCATTTGTGGGATATGACCAATTGCAGGCCGAAATCAAACTGACCCGCTACCGCAAAGTCACCTCGAAAAAAGAAGGCGATCTC
>Ga0316191_10001584_pt1 | contig 16128 bp, 15 predicted proteins | sample Eddworburr2cm_MG_FD_204928 | JGI IMG/M metagenome (GOLD analysis project Ga0316191, IMG submission 204928) | Coastal sediment microbial communities from Maine, United States - Eddy worm burrow 2 cm | ecosystem: Environmental > Aquatic > Marine > Coastal > Sediment | place: USA: Maine...
TATCTCGAGCAACAGGGGGTGATCATCCAGCCGGAGCCGGATGATCCCGAGGCGATGGTTCGCAACCAGGAAACGCCGGTGATCCTGCGCGTCCTGCCGGAATTCCCGGAACGCTGGGCCGAAGGTCTGCCGGCGCCGGTGGAAGTCATCATGGACCCGTCCCGCCAGGAGTCGAAAACGGCGATTCGACGCGCCAAGACGCTGCTGATGGGCTATGGCCAGCGAATCGGTTCGCTGCGCCTGCAAATGCGCGGCATTTCACCGCAAATCGCGTCACCTGTCATGCTCAAGGACGTGGACCTTTCGACACCGAAAAGCCGCGCCATCCTGGCTATGATCTTCCTGCCTTACGTGTTGATGATCACCGCGTTCACCGGCGCCACCCACCTGGCCATGGATACCACGGCCGGGGAAAAGGAACGCAAGTCGCTGGAACCGCTGCTGATCAACCCGGTGCCGCGCTGGCAGATCATGACCGGCAAGATGCTGACCACGACGGCTTTCGCCATGGCGTCACTGGCATTGACGTTGGTGTCGTTCCGAATCGTGTTGCCGTACATGCCGGTCGGCGCCTTCGGCATGGACCTGACCTTGGGCCTGATGACGCTGCTGCGCATCCTTGTGGTGATCTCGCCGGTGGCCATTTTGGCAGCGGCGCTGCTGACCCTGCTCGCCTCGTTCGCCAAATCTTATCGCGAAGCACAAAGCTACATGGGGCTGGTGATCCTGATCCCGATGATCCCCAGCCTGATCTTCATGGCCAACCCGATTCGGGCGGAGGCCTGGATGATGATGATGCCGCTGTTCTCCCAGAATATCCTGATCGGCGAGATCATCCGCGGAGAGTCGATCGCCCTGTCCTGGTACGCGATGTCGGTCAGCAGCACGCTGGTGATCGGAATCGCATTGGCTGTTTTGGCAGCCACGCTTTACAATCGTCCGCGGCTGATTTTCAGCGGCTCCTGATGCTCGCCGCGGCGCTGCAGAATCTGCAATAATCCGGCGCCCGCGCCGGTCTGTGATCGAGGCAAAAACGGAGAGACCCCATGCTCACAAAGAAAACTTCCTTCTTCATGGTGGCGTTGACGCTGCTGGCGGTCAGTGCCGTACTGCAGGCCGGCGACGCGCCCGCTGTCGGCTCGGCGGCGCCCGCTTTCCGCCTGCAGGATCAGAACGGCGAATGGCATGAACTGGAGGACTATCGCGGCGGTTGGCTCGCGGTGTACTTCTATCCCAAGGACGACACGCCGGGCTGCACCACCGAAGCCTGCAACTTTCGCGACAACATTTATGCCTTCAAGGCCATCGGCGCGTCCGTCGTGGGTATCAGCATTGACGATGTCGAATCGCACCAGGAGTTTTCAGCGAAGTACAAGCTGCCCTTCGTCATCCTGGCTGATGAAACCGGCGCCACCGCGCAGGCTTACGGCGTACTGAGGGACTGGAAAGTCACCAAGATCGCTGCCCGCGAATCGTTCCTGGTGAATCCGGACGGCTTCATCGTCAAGCATTACGAGGAAGTCGACCCGGAGAATCACACCCAGGAGGTGCTGGCCGACCTCGACGCCCTGATCAAGGGCCCCTGACCCTACTCAGGCACCGCCGGCAGACGCTGCGGGTGCGGTCCGGGCCCGGCCTGCACGCGCGCCTCTGAAACGATTTCCCGGACGTCTGCCAGCAATTCGCGGGCATCGTACACGATGCCGTCCTTGATCGTGTAGCGCACACCGCCGACGCGAACCGGCCGGTTCGCCTCGTTGAGCCGGAAGTGGCCCGTGCCGTACAGCACTTTGAAATTTGCCAGTGGATTGTGCTCGGTCACCACCAGGTCGGCCAGCTTGCCCGGCCGCACCGAACCGATCCGGTCATCCATTTTCAGCACCTGGGCGCCGTGGATGGTGGCTGCTCGAACCACCTCCAGCGGGTGAAAGCCTGCTTCCTGCAGCAACTCCATCTCGCGAATATAGCCGAATCCATACAACTTCCATATGTAGCCGGCATCCGAACCCAGTGTCACCCGCCCGCCATGGTTCTTGTAATCGTCGAGGAACTGCATCCACAAGCGGAAGTTGTTTTTCCAGGCAATTTCATCCGCGGTTGTCCAATCGAACCAGTAGGATCCGTGCGCAGCGCGCGACGGCTGGAAAAAATCCCACAAGGCCGGGTGCGCATAGTCAGCCTGCCAATCGGCGTTCATTTCCCGCATCAGGTCCCGACTGGCTTCGTAAATCGTCAATGTCGGGTTGAGCGTGAAGCCGAGGGCGATCAACTCGTCGCGTACGGCATTCCATTTTTCAGAACCCGGGGCGGCCGCCTGTTGCCACAACCGGCCCGCCTGCCCAAACCGATGCTGTTCGTTACGGTAGTTGTAATCCAACGGGTAGTCCTGGGTAACGCGGTCCTCGAACAGTGCTTCGGGCAACCCATACCAGTGCTCCATCGTGGTAAGCCCGGCGCGCGCTGAATCGAGCACGTTCCAGTTCACGACATCGAGTTGCGCATGGTGCATGGCCGTACCCAGGCCCAGCTTGCGCGCTTCGTCCAGGGCCGCCTGCATGATCGCGGGCGGTGCGCCGAAAAACTTGACGCCCTGCGCCCCGCGGCCAGCAACGTCGCGCACCCAGGCGCGCGCCGCGCCCGGTTCCTCAAACGGGCCGTCGGCGCCCAGGCCGAAAAACACGTAGGGCACGATGCGCGGGGCGGCAATGAGGTTCTTCGCGCTGCGACGCTGGTGATCCAGTACCCAGTCCAGGCCGTTACCGCTGCCGGGCTCCCGGATCGTAGTGATGCCATGCGCCAGCCACAGCTTGGCTGCGTATTCCGCCGGCACGCCCTGCTCCTCGCCACCGAAGTGCGCATGCAGGTCCACGAAACCCGGCATCACGTAATGCCCATCGAGTTCCATGACCTGGTCGCCCGCAGTGGCGGCCGGCCGCCCCTCGTCCTCGATGGGCAGGCCCGGATAGCCGACCGTGTGCACCGAGACGATCCGGTTGCCCTCGATGACGATGTCCACCGGTCCGACCGGCGGGGCGCCTTCGCCGTTCACGACGATGACGCCACGCAGTATCAGGCGTGGAAAAGGGCCTGCTCCACGCTCCCGATCGGGGGCGGGTTCCGGCGCGGCCCAGAGTGACTGCATCACAAAAAGCAGAAGCAGAACAGCGAGATGCCGTAGGGAGGCTCGCATCATTTTTCTCGCACTCGCAAAAAAGGAGTGCTACAGTATAAGCGGGAAAGGATTCCCTGGAGATACGTGTTATGGATGACGCTACCAAAATGGCGGCGGCCGCCGCAGCCCAGTCGGCTCAAGACGCGGGCACCTCATCGACTAAAGCTGGCGAGTCATTCGTTGCGTACATGAACGATCCTGCCGAACAGGCCGGAACGGAAAATGTGCGCGAGGAGAAGCTGACGACGTCGGCCAAGGCGCTGGATCGCTGGTTCAAGGAGCGCCAGAAAAACCAGGGTGCGCCCCGGTTGCTCGAGGTGCCGAATGAAGCGCTGGTCACTAATGGCGGGCCACTGCAAATCACGGGCAATATCACGATGGTCAGGGAGGACGGTACCGTTCAGTACGCCAACCACCTGACCTTGTGCCGCTGCGGCGGTTCGAACTCGAAACCGACCTGCGACGAACAGCACCTGGACCGCGAGTTCCTGAATCCGGGCAAGATCATGGAAGTTTCCGAGATTCCGGCATCGTCGAACCCCAGCAAGATCACGATTTCCTGCATCAAGAACGGTCCGATCACTTTTCGCGGCCGCCTGCGCCTGCATAACCAGTTTGGCCAGGAATGCGTAAAAATGCGGGGCTCGCTGTGCCGCTGCGGACACTCGACAAACAAGCCGTTTTGCGATGGCTCGCACGAACGGGTCGGGTTCAAGACCGGGAGCGGTTAGGCAGTTCGGCTGATTATTGCCTCGCCTTGTTGCGCCGCCCGTCAACGGGCGGCACAATCGGCCCATGGACGTCTTTCGCGTATTCCAGATCGAAGCCGCGCATCGGCTGCCCAATGTACCCGAGGGGCACAAATGCGCGCGCATGCATGGGCACTCTTTCCGTATCGAAATCCACATCAGCGGGCCCATCGGTTCGCAGTCGGGCTGGGTCATGGATTTCGCCGACCTGCGCAAGGCTTTCCAACCGCTTTACGATCAACTCGACCACCACTGCCTCAACGACATCGAGGAGCTGGACAACCCGACCAGCGAGAATCTCGCGCGCTGGATCTGGGAGCGGCTGGCACCGCGCCTGCCGGAACTCAGCAAAGTCGTCGTCCAGGAAACCTGCACGGCCGGCTGTATCTACACGGGACCCACGTAGGACCGAATTCATTCGGGAACTTGACCTCTCATCGCGGGGAGGCACCGGGTGCCCGGTGCTGCCTGGCTAGTCTTCGATGATTCCCGAATGAATTCGGTCCCACAAAAAAAGAAGGCCAGACGGGTGTCTGGCCTAATACTTGAGACTTGGAGAGTCTTCACACAATCGTGTTCCGTCGACAAAGCGATGTTCTGTTCTGTCGATGGCTGTAGTCTACGGGCGCGCCCTGCGAGGGTAATTGATCTGGATCATCTATGAAACTGTTGTAGGATACGGAACTGTTTGCACGTGGCCAGCAGGCAAACGCGTGCCCTTTGACACCGGTCAAGTTTGCGCCAGCCCGCATCGTTTAGGCTTGCCTTGCAGGATCAAACGGACGCGTGAATAAAAGAGCTTTGTGATGGAACAACTCGTCAAATTCAATACCGAACTGATCAAGAGGTACGACGTTGCCGGTCCACGCTACACGTCGTACCCGACCGCGGTGCAGTTCATGGAGGGCTTCGATGCGAAGGCCTATGAACGCTACACCACCGGCAGCAACAGCGAGCTGATTCCAAAGCCCTTGTCGCTATACGTACACCTGCCGTTCTGCCATTCGCTCTGCTACTACTGCGGCTGCATGAAAAAAGTCACGCGCCACGAACACCAGGGGGAACGGTATCTCGGCCTGCTCGAACGCGAGGTGGAGTTGCAGGGCCAACTGTTCGATCACGACCGCGAGGTGGTCCAGCTCCATTTCGGCGGCGGAACGCCGACCTATCACACCGATGAACAGCTCAGTAATCTGGTCGCGCAGCTCGGACGCCACTTTTCGCTCAGCGAAGACGACAACCGCGAATTCTCAATTGAAGTGGATCCACGCACCATCACCAACGAGCGGCTGGCCCACCTGGCCGACATCGGGTTCAACCGAATCTCGCTGGGTGTGCAGGACATCAATCCCGAGGTACAGAAAGCGGTTAACCGTATCCAGGATCCTCAGGCCACGCTGGACATGGTCGAGCACTCGCGCCAGCTTGGCTTCAACTCGGTCTCGATTGACCTGATCTACGGCTTGCCGCTGCAGACCGTGGAGAGTTTCAGCCGCACCATAGACACCGTTGTCGCGGCCCGGCCAGATCGGCTGGCCGTTTACAACTACGCGCATTTGCCGCACATTTTCCGCGCGCAGCGCATGATCGATGCCAAGGACATACCTTCGCCGGAAACGAAGCTCCAACTGATGGAACTGACCATCGACAAACTGACCACGCTGGGATACGTCTACATCGGCATGGATCACTTCGCACTGCCCGACGACGAGCTGACCGTTGCGCAACGCGAGGGCGGGCTGCAGCGAAACTTCCAGGGCTATTCAACACGCCGCGAGTGTGATCTCGTGGGGTTGGGCGTGAGCGCTATCGGCAAGGTCGGTGATTGCTACGCCCAGAATCTCAAGGACATCCCGACCTGGCAGTCGGTCGTCGCGGAGGGCAAGCTGCCCATCTGGCGCGGGATCAGCCTGACGACCGAGGACCGCCTGCGCCGCAGCGTGATCGAATCCATCATGTGCCATGGCGAGGTCCAGTTCGAGCGCTACGAGGCCAATTTCGCGATTGATTTCCACGACCATTTCGCCTTCGAGCTGAGCCAGCTCGAGCAGCTGGAGGAAGATGGCCTGATTAAGATGGGTAACGACGAATTCACGGCCACGCCGGAGGGCCGGCTGCTGTTGCGCGCCATCGCCATGATCTTTGACGAGTACCTGCAGGCATCACAGAGCGAGCCGAAATTCTCTCGCGTTATCTGATACCTGGATCATCCTGGCCCAGCCAGAACGGAGGCTCCCGGCGGCTCCTTGCGGATCCGCGTTCTAGCCTGCATACGTAGTTATACTCATGCGGAAATACCCCTTCGCTAATATAATGCGCTCAAAAGAATCTAATATGGAGAGTGCATCATGGAAAGTTCCCTCAGGGTTGCCAATATCCGCGACTATCGACGTGAACCCTCGCGCTCCCAGGTCGCTTGCAGCCGCTGCGCACTTGGGGAGCTATGCCTGCCGCGCGGGCTGACCCCCGACGAAACCGAGCGCTTCGAGCAAATCGTCCACCGCTCCCGCCCTATCCAGCCCGGCGAGCACCTGTTCCGGGCCGGCGACGAATTCCGTTCAGTGGCTTCTGTCCGAACCGGTTGTTTCAAGAGCTACGTCATCGACCACGAAGGCCAGGAGCAGGTGCTGGGCTTTCACCTGCCCGGTGAGATCATTGGCCTCGACGCCATCCACTCCTGCAAGCACGTGGCCAACGTCATCGCGCTCGATACCAGCGCAGTCTGCGGCCTGACCTTCGATACCGTGTCCAGCATGGCCCGGCACATGCCTGAACTGCAATCGGAACTGTTTCGCGTGATGAGCCAGCGCATCAGCGAGCTCGAAACCATCGCGGGCGACCTCAGCGCCGATGAGCGCATCGCCATGTTCCTGTTGTCGCTGTCCGACCGTTTCTCGCGTCGCGGATACTCCGACAAGGAGTTCATCCTGGCCATGTCGCGCCGCGATATCGCCAGCTACCTGCGGCTGGCGACCGAAACCGTGAGCCGCGTTCTGGCCCGGTTCCAGAAAGCCGGCATCGTGAAGGTCGACCGCAAACAGGTTCGCATCAAGGACATGGATGAGTTACGCGCGATCGCGCGTAAAAACACGTAGGACCGAATTCATTCGGGAAACGAATGGCCAAAGCTCTCCGGAAACCGGATCAAAGGCCACGCCACCAGGCGTGGCCTCTTGCATTCAGTGCTTAACCCCGCCGGGCCCGTGAACGTGACCGTGTGATATTTCTTCCGCGCTGGCATCGCGCACGCCGGTCACTTCGACGTCAAAGGTCAGGGTCTGGCCGGCCAGGGGGTGATTCGTGTCGACATCGACATTGAAGCGCCCCACCTTCACGACCACGGCCTGCAACTCTCCCTGGCGTGTCTGTATCGATACCCGTTGGCCGGCCCTGAGCTGTTTCGGCTTGCGAAAATGCTTGGCCGGAATACGTTGAATCCCGTCCGCCCTGCGCTCGCCGTACGCTTCCGCCGGCGCGATCGTCACCTGGAACTCGTCACCAGCCGCCTTCCCGGCCAACGCTTTTTCCAGGCCGGGAATGATATTCCGCGCACCGTGCAGGTAGCTCATGGGCTCCCGCTCGCGCGAGGATTCAATCTGCTCACCCTGCTCGTTACTGAGCGTGTAGTGGAAAGAGGCCACCTTCTTGTCTGCGATTAGCATCTCGTGCCTCTCTGGTCAGGGGTCGGTTTGCGGCGGGGCGTCCCCGTCGACGGTGATCCTGATCGGCTTGCTGATCACCGGCGGATCATGCGGAACATGGGCGTAGTCAGCCAGCAGCAACTGCAAGGTGTGTTCCCCTTCAGCCAGTTCCAGTTTCGTGTAGGTATGACCTTGGCCGAAATGCAGGAGGTGCTCATTCGCCGGCAACGGTCGGTCGAAATCAGGCAGCTCGGGCAAGTCGATCAGGAGATGAAAGTGCCCGGTGTTTTCTATCTGGGCGCCGGCCGGTGCGATACCCATGCCGCTGATCGTGAAACGCACGACGTACCCCGGTGGAATGACATCGCCATCGGACAGGTTGGAAAACGACACGGTTGCGCCATCTGCTGAGGGTGTCCGCGCACCAGCGGTGTTTTCGGCGTGCAAGCCAGGGCAGGTTGCCAGCAAGGCCAGGGCCAACAGTGTTTTCAGTGTCATGTGCTTTCTCCCGCTTGGTCGCGATTATCGCCCTTGGGCGCCGCAAACGCTACTGCTGCCGAGCCAGCCAGCGATCGACCTCGTCGCTGAGCACATCCAGCGGCACCGAACCCAGCGCGAGGATGAAGTCATGGAATGCGCGTACGTCGAATTCGGATCCGAGCTGCGCTTCGGCCTTCCTGCGCATCTGCCAGATCGTGTATTCACCCAGCTTGTAGCTCAGCGCCTGGGCCGGCCAGGAAATGTAACGGTCCACCTCGGTCGTGACTTCGTGCAGTGACAGGGCCGTGTTCGATGCCAGGTAGTCGAGCGCCTGCTGGCGGGTCCAGCCCATCGCGTGGATGCCGGTGTCGATCACCAGCCGGCATGCGCGCCACATTTCGTAAGTCAGCCGGCCGAAATGCTCGTACGGTGTTTCGTAGATGTCCATTTCCAGTCCCAGCTTCTCGGCATACAGCCCCCAACCCTCACCGTAAGCGGAAATGTAATCAAAACGCCGGAACGGCGGTTGGTCGTCCTGCTCCTGCGCCAGTGCACCCTGGGTGTGGTGCCCGGGTGCGCCCTCGTGCAGAGTCAACGCCGGGATGGCGTAAAGCGGCCGGCTTTCCAGGGCGTGCGTGTTGACCCAGTAGTAGCCTCCGCGGGCCGCCCCGAGGGGCGCCGGGATGTAGCGCCCGGCGGTGAAAAAGGGCGCGATGTCGTCCGGCACCGGGGCCACCCCGTAAGGCTGGCGCGGCAGGCGACCAAACAGCATCGGCAGGCGTCCGTCGATTTTCTTGGCGTAGTAGGAGGCGTGGGCCAGTAGCTCCCTGGGCGTCTTCGCATAGAAACGGGGGTCCGTGCGCAGGAATTCGAGGAAGGCGGCGAAATCGCCCTCGAAGGCGAGCTCTTTGATGATGGACTCCATTTCCGCGCGAATGCGGGCCACTTGCTCGAGGCCGATGTCATGAATCTGCCGCGGCGTCATATCGACCGTCGCGTACTGCCGGATTTGCGCTCGGTAGAATCGTTCCCCACCCGGCAACTCCGTTGCGCCCAGCGACGTGCGTGCGCCGGGCAGGTACTCATCGTGGAAAAACGCGTAGAGCCTTTCGTAGGCTGGAATCACATCCGTTTCGATGACCTGCCGCGCCATCGCCAACAGCTCGGCACGCTCGCCGCCGACCCGCGCTTCGGGCAAATCCATGACGGGGCGGAAATAGGGGCTGTCCTGTGGTCGTGAAACCAACTGCGCCTTGATCGGTTCATCGCGCCCGTCGAGCACGGCGCGGGGCTGCGTAAAGCCCTTGGCGACGCCGCTGCGCATCAGCCCGATGTATTCGTCCATGACCGTCGGCATCTGGTGCAGGCGAGCCAGGTACCGCCGGTAGTCCTCGACACGGTTGAATTCGGTATCCTCGGGCAAGCGCGCCCATTCCATGAAGAAACCCCAATCGCTGTTGAAGGGAATCAGGTAGCTCTGCGTTTCGTAGGCGGCGATGAAGTTGTCCATCTGCTGCACGAAAATACGGTAGTCGATGCACTCTTTATGGGTCAGGCGCGTGCAGGCAACTGCATTGAGCTGGATCCGGATATCCTTCCAGAATGCGTAGCGCCGCGCCTGGTCGGCCTCGCTTACATGCCCCAGGCGATCGTCGTAATCGTGGACGCCGGCCGTGGAGGCGAACAGGGGGAACTCGCGCAGGCGGAAATCCCATTCCGCTTCGTATATGGATTTGAAGCGATCGCTGTCGGCGGCGGCCATGGCGACGGGCGGCAAAATCGCCAACAGCAACAATATGCAGGACAGCATGGTCCTGGTGCGGTGGCTCGCGATCATCGTCGTTTAGCTCCTCGCATGAAATCAGACAACGGTAAACCCTGCCCAGAAAGGATCGTCTTCGGGGTCGACCGTGATCATGTTATGCCCATAAACCCGTGCCCAACCCTCGATGCTGGGCACGATGGCCGGGAAATCTCCGACCCGTGTCAGCGACTCGACGCGACCCCTGAACTGGCTGCCGATGTAACTCTCGTGCGTAAATTCGCCGCCGGCTACCAGGGCGCCGCGCGCTGCCAGTTGGGCCATGCGCGCCGAGGTGCCCGTTCCGCAGGGCGAGCGGTCAATCGCAGCGTCGCCGTAGAAGACCGCGTTGCGCCCATCCGAATCCGGCAGCCGCGGCCGCCCGGTCCACATGACATGCCGCAGCTGCGCGAGGCGCTCGTCATCGGGGTGGCTGAAGCGGTAGCGTTCGTGGATGCGCTGGCGCAACAGCGGGCTCAGGCGAATGATATCGGCCGCTGTAAGCCGCTCGAGATCGGCATAAACATCCTGCGGATCGATGATCGCGTAGAAGTTTCCACCATAGGCCACATCGAAGCTGAGCACACCGCCCAACTCCGGGCAATCGATTTCCAGGTCGCGGGAATGCAGGAACGAAGGCACGTTCGTCAGGCGCACCGAGCGCACCTTGCCGGCCTCCTCACGGTAGCTCGCTGAAACCCGTCCGGCCGGCGTTTCCAGGTCCAGCCGGCCGGGATTGCGGGGTTCGACCAGGCGATTCTCCACCGCGATGGTCACCGTGCCAATGGCGCCGTGGCCGCACATCGGCAAGCAGCCTGAGGTTTCGATGAACAGCACGCCAATGTCGCAGTCCGAGCGGTTGCTTGGATACAGGATGCTGCCGGACATCATCGCGTGCCCGCGGGGTTCATACATCAAGGCGGTTCGAATCCAGTCGTACTCAGCCACGAAGTGCTGCTGGCGGTCCAGCATGCTGACGCCTTCCAGCGGCGGACCGCCCCGATAAACCAGGCGAACCGGGTTGCCGCAAGTGTGGGCGTCGATACAGTGAAAGCGTGTGGCTGCAGGCTGGTTCATAAAACCGATACTAAAATCTCGCGACGGAAAATGGCGCCAGGTCAATGCCCGGATTCTCACCCATGACCAGGCGGCTGTTCAGTTGGCCGATGGTGAGCTCCACTTCAGCCGAACCGGTCGGCACCGGCGGCCAGGCGCTCGATCACCGTGATCATGCCGTCAACGGCCTTTTGCGCGCCGTTGAAGTCACGCCGCGCAACCAGCCGGGCCAGTTTCGACAGCGCCGATATGGCGTCCGACAGCTGCACGCGCTGCCGGTGCAGGTACCAGAATCGGCGGCAATGGCTGCGCAACGGCGCCACGGCTGCGCTGGCAAAAGGGTTTCCTGCACACCGGTCCAGCAGGCGAGCCAGGTCGCTTTCCAGTCGCAGGTAGGCCTCGAAGTTGTCATGCGCTACCGCCAGGTCACGCGCAATCGCGGACAGGTCACCGCGTTGCTCGTCCCGCGCATTCAGGGCCGCGCGATACACAATCACCCGTTCGAGGGGCTTGCGGGCTTCGAGGATGTGCAGCATCGCGGACTGGCTGACCGGGGTGACCAGCAGCCCTTTACGGGGCAACACCTGGAACAGGTCCTGTTGCGCCAGTCGCTGCATGGCTTCACGTACGGGCGTACGCCCCAGGCCGCTCAGCGCGATCAGTTGACCCTCGGAAACCAGTCCTCCGGGCGGCAATTCCAGGGTCACGATCTTCTGTTCGAGAATGCGGTACGCCTGTTCCGCCAGGCTGGCAGGGGCAGTCGTCGTGGCACCGGCACCGCTCATACTGAAGGCCTTGTTTTCAGCGCGTCGGCAAGCACTTGCTCGACCCGCGAAGCTTCGGCTTCGGTCAGCTGCAGCCGCGGCCCCCGCACCCGGGCGCTGCCGACGCCCATCAGGGCTTCCACCAGCTTTATCTGTTGCACGAACTTGGGTCCGACGTCGAGGTGCAGCAGCGGCAGGAACCAGTCGTAAAGAGCGCGCGCCTCGTCCCAGCAGCCGTCCCGGCACAACTCCCAGATACGGACCGTCTCGCGAGGAAACGCCGCCACCAGCCCGGCAACCCAACCATGCGCACCCAGGGCCAGGCTCTCGTACGCCAAATCGTCGACACCACAAAACAGGGCGAAGCGATTGCCGAGCAGCCGCCTGATTTCCGGGATTCGGCGGGTGTCCTCCGATGACTCCTTGATCGCTTCGAAGCGCGGAATGTCCGCCAGGCGCACAAAATCTGCCGCCGCCAGGTCGGTCCCATAGGCCACCGGATTGTTGTACAGCATGATCGGCCGCTCGCTGGCGGCGGCCACATCCTGCAGGTAAGCCAGCGTCTCGCGACGGTCGCTGGGATAGCGCATGGGCGGTAGCAGCATGAAGGCGTCGGCCCCGGCATCCCCGGCGGCGCGAGCGAATGCTTTGGCATCACGGGTTGACGATTCCGCTATGCAGACCACGAGTGGCCTGTCGCGCCGCTCGGCCCGGGCGAAGAACCGTACCATCTCGAGCTTTTCATCCGGCGTCAGAACGGCGTTTTCGCCGAGAGAGCCCAGGATGACCAGGCCATGCACACCGGCGTCCAGTTGAAACGACAAGTGCCGCTCCATCGCGCCCCAATCCAGCTCATCGGAAGCGGTGAACTTGGTGGTCAGGGCAGGAAACACCCCGTGCCATTGGACGCTCGACATGATGTTGACCCGGCAGGAAAGGAGAACCCTAGCGATGATATATCACGTGGCGGCAAAAATTAAGCGCGCCGCGCCGCAAGCAAAAAAAAGCCCGGCTACGAAGCCGGGCTGAGCCGTTGAGCAGGTCCTTTTATCTCTTGTCGATCCGTATTGAGCCGTTTACCGTGTCCAGCGAAACGCGCGCGGCGCCGTCGCCGATTTCACCCGACAGGTCACGTCCCACGAAGCCCTTCTCGGGCTCCAGCCCAAAGTCGTCGGCGTCGATGCTGCCGTTGACGGTTTCCGCCGTCACGCGGGCGCTGGTGTTGGCGGGCACCCGCAGTACGATCTTGCCGTTTACCGTCTCGGCGTCAACGCGCTGATCGCCGTCCAGTTTGTCGAACTCAGCCTCGATGCTGCCGTTTACGGTTTCCAGGTGAACGTCGCCCACCAGGTTGGTGATTTCCAGGCCGCCGTTGACGGTACCGGCCTTGACGGTGCCGGATACCTTCTCGATCCTGACGTCGCCATTGACCGTTTCGATCGCATCGAGGGCCACGTCCGCGGGAACCGTCAGTTCGTACGACACGCTTCCGCTGTCGCCGTCACCCCAGTTGAACCAGCGGCTTTCCTGCTTGGGATGACGGGTTTCAATGCGCACATAATCGTCGCTGGCATCCACGACCACTCTCAACTCGTCCAGATCTTCCTGCTTGTCCGCCTTTTTATGGGCCAGGACTCTCACGCGCTCACCGCCACCGGTCACGTGGATTTCGCCGTTGATGTTCTCCACGCTGATGCGCGCGCCCGGCTTGACCTCGTAGGTCATTTCCTCGGTTTCCTTTACGTCCGCGGGCGCAGTGGTGGCCGCGAACAACATCGCGACACCTATCCAAGTAATCGTTTTCATTAAAATTCCCTCGTTTTCATCAACACCGGAAGTCCACGGCTCTGAACATTTGATGCAAGCGGCCAGCTTAAGGTTTAAATCGCGCCACGTGATTTAAATGATGCCGCGAGCTTTAGATGACACCGCGCTGCAAAAGGACTTGCGATGCGCGGTTCGTTAACGTACCATACTAATGTATTAACACGCTAATACGATCATACACGCATGAAACGTCATGACCAAAATCAGCAACCCGAGCTGAAAGCAGCGGCCCGCACGCTGTCCGAAGCCCTCCTGTCGCTGGAAACCACCCGCGAAGTCCGCGAATTCCTCGAAGACCTTTGTACCCCGGCCGAGCTCGAGGCCATGGTCGATCGCTGGCGGGTCGCGCAACTGCTCGACCAGGGCTATTCCTACCGCGACATTCGGGAGATGACCGAAGTCAGTGTGACCACCATTGGTCGCGTGGCACGTTTCATGGAACTCGGCGCCGGCGGCTACCGCACGGCGCTCGAACGCATTGGGAAAACCACATCATGAGCCGCTTGAGAGTCGCCATTCAAAAATCGGGACGCTTGTCCGAACGCTCGCTCGAGGTCCTCAAGAACTGCGGACTCAAATTCGCCCGCAGCAAGGACAAACTATTCTGGTACGGTCAGGACTTTCCGGTGGATCTCCTGCTGGTGCGCGACGACGACATTCCGCGCCTGCTGCTGGACGGCGTTTGCGAACTCGGCATTGTCGGTGAAAACATCGCCATGGAAGTCATGCTCGAGCGCGACGGACTGTCCCAGCTCGATTGCCTGCGCAAATTGGGGTTTGGGCATTGCCGCCTGTCGATCGCGGTACCCGAGGAGCAAGAGACCACCACCGTGAGCGCGTTGCAGGGCCAGCGCATTGCGACCAGCTACCCCGAACTGACGCGTCACTTGCTGGAACAACGCGACGTGCGCGCGACCATCGTGGAATTGTCCGGTTCGGTCGAGATCGCGCCCGGCCTTGGAACCGCCGACGCCATCGCGGACCTGGTGTCCACCGGCACCACGCTGCGCGCCAACCACCTGCGCGAACTGGATGTACTGTTCCAAAGCGAAGCCGCCCTGTACGGCCGGCTGGACGGTATTTCAGCACCCAAGCGCGAACTCCTGGACCGGCTGCTCGCCCGCCTGGAAGGCGTCATGCAGGCCGCCGAGAGCAAATACGTCATGTTGCATGCGCCCCGGGAAGCCCTGCAGAAAATCACCGAGCTGCTGCCCGGAGTCGAACATCCCTCGGTCATGCCGCTCGAGGGATCGGACCGCATTGCCGTGCACGCCGTCTGCGGCGAGCAGGTGTTCTGGGAGCATCTCGAAGCGCTGAAGGCGGTAGGCGCCTCGGCGATTCTCGTCCTTCCCGTGGAAAAGATGCTCGCCTGAGGCGACCTGCCCGGCACGGAGACCGCGATGCCCTTCGAACTGCAAATGATTCAGTGGTCCAGCCTCACTGCGGACGAACAGCAGCGGCGGCTGCGCCGGCCGGTATTCGACCGGTCGGGGCTGGCCGAGTCAGTCGCCAGCATCTTGCAACGCGTGCGGGATGGAGGCGACGCGGAATTGCTGGCCATGACGCGCCAATTCGACGGCGTTGCGCCGGCCGCCCTGGAAGTCACGCCAAAGGAGTTGCAGGAGGCGCTGGAACGCGTCGACCCCGGTCTGATCGAGGCGCTCCGTGACGCCAGCGGCCGCATCGAGGCCTTCCACCGCGCCGACCTGCCACGGCAAAGCCGCCTGGAGACCGCGCCCGGGCTCAGCTGCGAAGTGCGCTACCACGCACTGGACCCGGTCGGCCTGTACATTCCCGGCGGCAGCGCGCCACTGATTTCCACGGTCCTGATGCTGGCCATACCGGCCACCCTGGCCGGCTGCACCGAGATCATCATGTGCTCCCCGCCCGGCCAGAGTGGCCGCATCAGCGACGAGGTGCTGGCCGCGGCCCGTCTGTGCGGCGTGACGCGCGTGTTCTGCGTCGGCGGAGCGCAAGCCATTGCCGCCATGGCGTACGGCACCGATTCCGTGCCGCGTTGCGCCAAGCTCTTCGGGCCGGGCAATGCCTGGGTGACCGAGGCCAAGCAGCAGGTCTCGCAGGATCCGGCCGGTGCCCCCATCGATCTGCCCGCCGGCCCCTCCGAAGTGCTGGTCATCGCCGACGCCGACGCCGACCCGGAACACATCGCCTGGGACCTGTTGTCCCAGGCCGAACACGGGCCCGACTCGCAGGTCCTGCTGCTGACCGACAGCGATCCGCTGGCCGCGGCCGTGATTGACGCACTGGCACGGCTGGCGCCGCAGTCGCCGCGCGCCGCCATCCTCGAGCGCTCACTGGCGGAGTCCCGCATTATCCGTGTCGCAGACCTCGACAGCGCCGTGGCGTTGTCCAACCAGTACGCTCCCGAGCACCTGATCCTGAATACGGTTGATGCAGAGCAACGCGCCGAGCAGGTGCGCAACGCCGGCTCGGTTTTCATCGGTCCGTGGACACCCGAATCGCTCGGAGATTACTGCTCAGGCACCAACCACGTACTGCCCACGTATGGCTGGGCCCGCTCCTACGGCGCCCTCGGCGTCGGTGACTTCATGCGCCGCATGACCCTGCAGCAGGCCAGCCGCGAGGCCCTGGCGCTGGTCGGACCTACCGCCGAGAC
>Ga0316191_10001586_pt1 | contig 16121 bp, 9 predicted proteins | sample Eddworburr2cm_MG_FD_204928 | JGI IMG/M metagenome (GOLD analysis project Ga0316191, IMG submission 204928) | Coastal sediment microbial communities from Maine, United States - Eddy worm burrow 2 cm | ecosystem: Environmental > Aquatic > Marine > Coastal > Sediment | place: USA: Maine | collected...
CGTGCTGGTCGGCCAGTCGGCGCTCAAGGACGGCAGCGCCGTCGAGATCCAGGGCGGCAATACCGATCAAGGTGACGGGCAGGTCGCACCGGACTCGCCGGTGGCCGAGGAATCGCCCGAGCCCACTTCGTGAAAGACAGCACCTACATAAGCGCCTTCTCGGTCACCCTCCGCCGGCCGGTGGCCATCCTGATGGTCACGCTGGCCTCCGTCGTCTTCGGCATCTTCAGTTACCGGCTGCTTCCCATCGAGCTGATGCCCGAGATCACCTATCCGTCCCTGACCGTCAGGACCGAGTACCCCGGTGCGGCTCCCCAGGAAGTCGAGGAGGACGTCACGCGGCTCGTCGAGGAGGCGCTCGGGGTCGTCGGTGGGCTCGTGCGATTGTCGAGCATCTCCCGCGCCGAGCTATCGGATGTCACGCTGGAGTTTGCGTGGGACACGCCGATGGGCGAGGCCTGGCAAGAGGCGACCGAGCGTCTCGACACCGTCTACTTGCCCGAGGACGCCGGCAAGCCCCTGATCCTGCGCTACGACCCGTCTCTCGACCCGGTGCTTCGCCTCGCCCTCGCATCGTCTCGCGAGGACGATCAGTCGGCCGCGGGTCTCAAGCGAATGAGGACCTTCGCCGAAGAGGAGCTCAAGAAACGCCTCGAGCAGGTCGAGGGCGTGGCGGCGGTCCGTGTCCTCGGCGGACTCGACGAGCAGGTCTCGGTTGACCTCGACGAGGAAGCCCTGCGTAGCACCGGGCTGTCGATCCAGGAGGTCGCGCGGCGGCTCGAGGTCGAGAACGTCAACCTCGCCGGCGGCGACATCAAGGAGGGTGACACCCAGTATCTGGTCCGGACGGTGAACGAGTTCCGGAGCCTAGAAGAGATCGCCGATCTGGTCGTGGCCAGCGTCGGCGACCGCGAGGTGAAGCTCCGGGACGTCGGCGTCGTACGGTCGGGATGGGCCGATCGTGAGGTGATCACGCGCTTCAAGGGCGAGGAGGCCGTCGAGGTCGAGGTCCAGCGCGAGGCCGACGCGAACATGATCGTCATGGCCGCCACGGTGCGAGGCACTGTCGAAGGCACCGCCGAAGATCCCGGGCTGCGAGGGCTCCTCCCCGAGGGCTGGTCGCTCGAGGTCATCTCGGACCGCAGCACCTTCATCGGCGCCGCGGTCGACGAGGTTCGCACCGCCGCGGTCGTGGGCGGACTTCTCGCCGTGCTCGTCCTTTACCTGTTTCTCAGGAACTTCCGTTCGACCGCCGTGATCTCGGTGGCGATTCCGGTGTCGGTGGCCGCGACCTTCGCGCCGATGAATCTCAGTGGCCTGTCCCTCAACATCATGAGCCTCGGAGGTCTCGCCCTCGGCATCGGGATGCTGGTCGACTCGGGCATCGTGGTCGTCGAGAGCATTACGCGCTGCCGTGAAGAAGGCGACGACAACGAGCGGGCCGTGGTCAGGGGGACCGCCGAGGTCGGCGGCGCCGTGGTGGCCTCGACTTTGACGACGGTGGCGGTCTTTGCGCCGATGGTCTTCGTCATCGGCGTCGCGGGCGAGGTCTTCGCCGATCTGGCGCTGACCGTCGTCTACTCTCTGGTGGCCAGCCTGGCCGTGGCCGTCTTCCTCGTGCCGTCGCTTTCCGCCAAGCTGGGAGTCGTGCCTGGACCCGACGATCCCGAGACCTTGGCCCCCCGGGATCGGATCGTGCGCAGCCTGCGTTACCGAACGCTAGGCCCGGTCTCCGCACAGCCGACGGACGGCTTTGCCCTGCGACTTTCGCGCGCGCTGCCCGCGGCGCCGCTGTTCGCTCTCGTCGCGGGGGTGCTCGCCAAGTCGAGCTCGACCGTTCCGGCCGCGATCGTCGGAGCTCCGGCGGCGGTGCTGCTGGTCTGCGTTCTGCTCTTCAATCTGATCTCCCGCGTGCGCTCCCGCCGAGGGGTAGTGTCCCGTCCGAGAAGTTCGTCACATTCTTCGCCGGCCCTCGACGTCCCTGGCGGCGTTGGGCCTCCTCAGAATACTCCCGGTATTCCGTCGTCGGCCCGCCTTGCCAGGGCCGCCGATTGCTCGCCGAATAATGCAACGAACTCCTCGGACGGCACACTAGTGAGGATCGTCGGCGCGATCTTCATGCTGCCCGTCGATGCCGTCCTGTTCGCTCTCGAGAGCGCCTGGCTGGTGGTCGTGTGGGCGGTCGTGCTGCTGGGCGTTCCGATGGTGGTCGTCGGCAGGCTTGCAGGGCGGGTGTTGCGTCTTCTTCTCGGGCCGGCGCTGTGGGCTGTGAACGCACTGCTGAGCTTCCTCCAGCGGGTCTATCCCGAGATCATCCGTGCCGCGCTCCGCCGGCGTGGGGCGGTGCTCGCCCTGGCGGCCGCCGCCATGGTGCTGACGGTCTACGGCTTTCTCGATCTCGACACGTCGCTGATCCCCGAGGTCCACCAGGGAGAGTTCGACCTGGAGCTGACCCTTCCCGTCGGGACCCCGCTCGAGAGGACGCTCGAGGCGGTCGCGCCGCTCGAGGCGCTCGCACTCGAGGACCCGCGGATCGAGCGCCTGCTCCTGAAGGTCGGCGCCGACCCCGAGGCCGATTCGAGCCCCGAGGAGGGCGAGCACACCGCCCGGCTGACCGTGCAACTCGCACCCGACCCTCCGGCAGGGGGGCCACTCAAGGCTCTCGCGCGTTTGTTCCGCCGGGTCGCCGTCGGCATCACCCGCGCCGGCGAGGGCGGCGTCGAGGCCGTACGCGAGGCCGAGATCGCCGACGATCTTCGCCGAGCCCTGGCGTCAATGCCCGAGCTGCAGGCGAAGTTGACTCGACCGGTGCTGTTCTCGTTCAGGACGCCGATCGAGGTCGAGGTCGAGGCCTTCGAGCTGGACACGCTTCGCCTGCTGGGCGACACCGTCGCCGAGCGGATGGAGGAGATTCCCTCCCTCACCGACATCAAGTCCTCGGCTCGACCGGGAAGTCCCGAGGTGCAGATCGTCTACGATCGCGAAGCACTCGTGCGGCACGGTCTCGACCTGCGCGCGGTGGCCGATCTCGTTCGCACCAAGGTCCAGGGTGAAAGCGCCAGCGAGTATCGCAAGCGCGAGCGCCGGATCGACATCGTGGTGAGGCTCACCGAGCGCGACCGCGCCACGCTTAGGCAACTCTCCAACCTGGTGGTGAACCCAGGCGATCCCGTCCCCATCCCGCTGTCGGCGGTGGCAGAGGTCACGATCGGCACCGCGCCCGCCGACATCCGCAGGGTCGGGCAGCGCCGCGTCAGCCTGGTCACCGCCAACGTCCGGGGTCGCGGCCTCGGTGGGGCAAGCGAGGAGATCCGCCGTCGTCTGAGGGACATGGAGTGGTCCGAGGGAACCGGCTGGCGGCTCTCCGGGCAGGTGCAGGAGATGGAGCGCAGTACCGCATCCCTCTGGACGGCGCTGGCGATCTCGATCTTTCTGGTCTACGTCGTCATGGCGAGCCAGTTCGAGTCGATCCTGCAACCGTTGATCATCATGATCACCATGCCCCTGGCGCTGGTCGGCGTCGTCGCGATGTTGCAACTGCTGGCGATCCCGCTGTCGGTGGTCGTCTTTCTGGGGATGATCATGCTCGCCGGAATCGTGGTCAACAACGCCATCGTGCTCGTGGACTATGTCAACACCCTCCGCAAGCGGGGGCTGGGGATCGAGGACGCGCTGGTCGAGGCCGGGCGGGTTCGGTTGCGTCCGATCCTGATGACCACCTCGACGACCGTGTTGGCCTTGCTGCCCCTCGCGCTGGGACTCGGCGACGGCGCCGAGGTCCGGACGCCCATGGCGCTGGCGGTGATTGCCGGGTTGCTGACCAGCACCCTCCTCACGCTTGTCGTGTTGCCCACGGCCTACTCGGCGCTCGAGACCGCATCGGCCGCCCTCCGGCCCCGCAGGGCCGGGACCGGAATGCGACCATGACGCTGCCGTCGTTTGGCCGACCCTGGAGTCGTGTCGTCCTTGCCGTCGCGGCTCTCGTACTCACCGCGGTCGGTTGTGGAACCGGTGGCGATGGGGATGTCGCGAACCCTCGAAACGGAGCGGGCGAGTCCCTTCTCGACGGCGCCGAGATGTCGCTGGTGATCGTCGGAGACTCCACGTCCTACGCCTGGCCGACGATGCTCCAGGAGATGCTCGACGAGCACTCCGGGGGCGAGCGCCGCCATCACGTGTTGAACGCCGTGGTCGGAGGCTCGCCGGTCGTCCGCTGGATCGCCGATCCGGAGAGCGACGACTACGACGACACCTTCGGGGCGATGCTTCGCGACTTCTTTGGCCCCGAAGCCCGGCTCAGGGGCGACGCGCCCGAGCCCACCGTGGCGCTGTGCCAGCAGTCGCTGCAATCGGTCGGTACCCGCCGTGGCCCGATCGCGAGCACCGACGACGCGGAGGGTATCCGGATCGGCGCCGACGCCCTCGAGAAGCTGGCGGTCCGGCTGAGCGAGCACGGGATCGAGCGCGTCTACATCGCCACCGACATCTATGAAGAGCCGGCCGAGCCCGAGGTCGGCAACGAGCGCCTCGCCCTGTCGGCCCTGCTCGACCGTGGCCACGACTTCGTCTTCGAGGGACCGGACCTGTGGACCCCGACCCGGGACGCCCATCCCGACGCCTACACGGATGATGGGATTTACCCCGGCCAGCTCGGCATGAAGATCATGGCCGAACACTGGTACCGCACCGTGGCGGGGGCCGGTGCCCGTCAGGAGGTAGTCGACCGCCTCTATACCACCGACTACGACATCGAGACCCTGATGACCGACTACTTGAACGGGCGAAGACCGTGAGGCGGCGCGACGAGCGTTACGCCTGGCTACCGCGAATCTCGGTGGGCCGTCCCGTGACGGTCCTGATGCTGCTGTGCGCCCTGATCGTGCTCGGAACCGTGGCCCTCTTCCGGCTTCCCATCCAGCTTTTTCCCTCGGGCTACGATCCTCCTTTCGTCTACGTTCGGGTTCCGTACCCGGCGGCTAACCCGACCGAGGTCGAGCAGAAGATCGTCCTGCCGCTCGAGGATGCGTTGCTCACCGTCCGCGGCATCCAGGAGATGAACTGCCGCGCCTCCGGTGACAGCGGGAGCTGCTGGGTCGAGTTCGGCCCGAGCGTCAACATGGAGGAGGCCTACAACGAGGTCGTCGACCGCGTGGAACGACTCGAAGCCACGGTGTGGCCCGACGAGGTCGAGCGCGTGCGGCTCGGCCGCTTCAATCCCGGCGGCGACGCTCCCCTCAAGGTGGGGGTCACCCTCTCGCACACCCTCGAAGACCCGTACTGGGTCCTGCAGAACAAGGTCGTCCGCAGACTCGAACGAATGCCGGGTGTGGCGCAGGTCGATCTGGAGGGCGTTGACGAGAAGCAGATCTTCGTCGAGCCCGACCGCGAAGCCCTTCAGGCGCACCGCGTGAGCGTGCGCGACCTTTCCCGCATGTTGCGAGACGCCAACTTCGCCATTGCCTCGGGCGACGTCCGCGACGGCTCGAAGAAGCTCCTGGTGCGGTCCGTAGCTCGCTTCCGCAGCCTGGAGGAGATCGAGCGCCTGCCGGTGAGGGCCGACGGCCTGACTCTCGGTGAGGTAGCGCGAATTCGCTACGACCTGCCGCCCGCCGAGCGGCGCAGCCGGCTCGACGGCTCCCCGGCCGCGGTCCTCGAGATCTTCAAGGAGAGCGAGGCCAACACCATCGAGGTCACCTCCGCGGCCCGCGAGGAGCTGGCGCGGATCTTCGAGGACGAGCCCCTCCTGAGCCGGGGTGGGGGAGGATTCCGGGTGCTGTTCGACCAGGGAGAGGTCGTCCAGGATTCCATCCGGCAGCTCCGGGACAGCGGTCTCATCGGCGGTCTGTTCGCGGTGAGCATCCTGTACCTCTTCCTGCGACGCCTCAGGGTCACGCTCCTGATCACGCTGGCCATTCCGGCGAGCCTGCTGGCCACGCTGGTGGTGATGTACTTCCTCGGCGAGAGCATCAACGTCATCACCCTGATGGGCCTCATCATCTGCACCGGCATGCTGGTGGACAACGCCGTGGTGGTGGTCGAGAACATCGACCGCTACCGCCACACCGGCCTGTCGACTCGAAAGGCCGCCCTGGTAGGCGCCTCCGAGATCAGTCTCGCGCTGACCCTGGCGACGGTCACGACGATCATCGTGTTTCTGCCGATGGCGGTGATGGGCGGGGCGGGGATGGTCCAGTTCCTGTTCCTCAAGCTGTCGATCCCGGTGGTCTTCGCGATCCTGTCGTCACTTGTGATCGCTCTCTTGTTCATCCCGCTGTCGGCGTCGGTGCTGCTCCGCTCCGAGGCGCAGCGAGACGAGATGAGGCCCCACATCTTCGCGCGTGCGGCAGACGCCGTCTACCGCCGGCTGCTGGATCCCCTCCACCGCTTCTACCTGGTGTGCCTTGGAGCGTCCCTGAAGCACCGCGGCCCGGTGCTCGTTTTGGTGCTGGCCATCATGGCCGTATCGATCTACCCGTTCATGAATGTCGAGAAGTCGATCAACTCGCGCGGGCAACATGGCGGGCGCCACATCCGGTTCTTTTTCCAGCTTCCCAACTCGTACGGGCTGAAGGAAGCCGACGAGTGGTTCCGGCGGATCGAGACGATCTTCGACGCCGAGCGCGAGACCTACGACATCAAGCATCTCCACACGCGCTTCTGGCACAACCGCGGCATGATCTTCGTCATCCTCGAAGGTGTCGAGAAGAGCGATCTCTCGGTGGACGACGTCTCGGCAGGCCTCCGCGACCTCGTGCCCGTGGCGCCGGGGATCCAGACGTACGTCAACTGGCAGCGTGGATCGGGCAGCGACCCGTCCGTGACCGTCAGCCTGTACGGCGAAGACACTGCGACCCTGGCGGAGCTGGCCGAGGAGGCCGAGCGCCGGCTCAGGGTGATTCCCGGCCTGGTCTCGGTGGAGCCGGAGCTCGAGAACGCCCTCGAGGAGGTCAGGATCCGGGTCAGCCGCGAGCAGGCTCAGCGCTACGGCGTGCCCGCGGAGGCGATCACGGGCACGGTGGTCACGGCACTTCGAGGTCAGAGGGTGCCGCGCTTCCGCAAGGGCGAAAAGGAGATCGAGATCCGGGTGCAGTTCCCGGAGGAGGACCGTCAGGGGATCGGCAAGCTGGCCGGGCTCGAGATGTCCTCGACTTCAGGACGCAGGATCCCGCTGGAGGCGCTGGCCGACCTGTCGATCGCCCGTGGGTACGGCGACATCAACCGCAGGGATCGCCGCACGACGTTCAACATCAAGCTCAACACCACCTGGGAGAGCATGGCCGCGCTTCGGGCGAGCGTCACCGGCGTCATGGACGGTCTCGAGCTGCCCCGCGGGTACTCGTGGGACTTCGGCTCCCAGTTCCGATGGCAACGGCAAGACAGCGGCGACGTCTTCATGGCGCTGATCGTCGCCATCGTCTTCATCTACTTCATCATGGGCTTTCTGTTCGAGAGCGTGATCCTCCCGCTGGCCGTCATGCCGTCGATCGTCCTGTCGTGGGTCGGAGCGGGTTGGCTGCTGTGGATCACCGACTCGAAGCTGGACATGATGGCCGCCATCGGGCTGGTGCTCCTGGCGGGAGTCGTGGTCAACAACGGCATCGTCCTGGTCGATCTCATCAACCGGCTGCGCAAGAGCGGGCAGCCCCGCACCCAGGCGATCCTGCAGGCGGGACGGCTGCGGTTCCGCCCGATCCTCATGACCGCCCTCACCACGATCATGGGGATGCTGCCCCTGGCCTTCGGTACCGCGAACTTCGTGGGACTGCCGTATGCCGGTCTCGGCAAGACCTTCGTGGGGGGGCTGCTGAGCTCGACCACCCTGACCCTGATCTTCGTGCCGCTGGTCTACACCATCCTGGACGACGCCGGAGAGGCGCTACGGGTGCTGGTCGTGGGTCGGCGACGGCACACCGCCATCGATCCGTTCCACGATCCCACTCCAGGAATCGATCTCAGTTAGAGGGCGCTCCCGCCTGGTCGAGGATCGACTCGAAGCCCTCGACGAGGGCCTCGTCGACCCCCTGGAGGCCGAGGACCACCCGGACCGACGAGCCGTTCCGATCGATTCTCGGCGATACCTCGAGGCTCGAGTGCCCGACGGTCTCGGCCCAGTCCTCGAAGATTTGCTCGAGCCGGGGCAACATGGCCACCGCGGCGTCCGTGTCGCCGAAGGCGATATCGAGCACGATTTCCATCGTGGAGGCGTCGACGACGTCGACCCCGAGCTCCATCTCGACGACCTCGCGCCAGCGGTCGGGCGATGCGGGATCCGCCAGCTCCCGATCTCCGAGGTCGATCGGAAAACCGTCGGCTCCACGCCGCTCGAGGAACAGGGCGGCGTTCCTGACGTCCTCCGACAGCTCACCGGAGGTGTTGTCCAGGATCCCGAAGATGTCCCAGTCGCTCGACATCGCGCCGACCCGACGGGCGAGATCGGTTCCGTCCGGGGCGGGCTCACGGTGACGGTCGATGGCGCGCTTCAAGACCTCGACGTCCTCGGCAGCCAGGAAGGTGCTATCGGCGAAACAAAACGCCGGAGCATCCGGGAGACGGACGATCGTCTCTCCACGGTGCGAGATCGCCTCGATATCGGGCGCGCGCTTCGCCATGAAGTTGAAGAGCAGCCGGTAGATGCGCGGTCCCTTGGCGAGGTTGACCACGGCCAGCCAGGTGGGCGCGTCGTCGGGCCGTCGCACCACGAGCAGGGCGATGTCCCGCGGCATCGAGGTGGCCAGTTTTAGTTCCGCGCGCCCGGACTCGATCTGGCGTCGTTGCATTCCCCGTATGAAGCGGAAGAAGAAGGGGACCTCGTCTTCCGGCATCCGTTCCCAGGTCGCCCGGTGGAACTCGGAGATCGTCTGCATCATCAGCGCGTTGAGGCCCTCGTCGCTCCCCGGAGACGAGGTCGCGACAACGGCGAGGGTGTCGTCACCGATAAACGCGGGAGGCGGCTCTTGCGGTCCCGGCGTGATCGCCCACCAGGCCACGACACCGATCAGCACGACGAGCAGGACGCCGAGCGAGAGACACCCGATCCCGGCTCCCATGAGAACCTTGGCCCAGGCGGGCCAGCCGTGCTTCTTGGCGGTCGAGGTTGTGGTTGGCGTATCGAGGGACATCGGCGCCTCGTCGTCCGTGCCGGAGTGTAGGCCATCGCGCATGCTGCGGGCAAGTGCCGAGGTGTTGATAGGCACTCGGGGTATTCCGGTTACCCTCGTCCGCCGATTACGTTCTTTACCATGGGCCGCACGCTCCGGACCCCGTACAAGAGATGAAGATCCCAACGGGCGACGCTCCGCCCCCTGGTGGTTGTATGAAGGCAGCCGGACGGCCGCTTCGATTCGTCTACTTGCTCAGGGGACTCCCGCGCGAGTGGGAGGCACCGCTGCTGCACGAGATTCTGACCCTCGAGGATCTCGGGCACCGCGTGACGGTCGTTTCGCGACTGAGCCGCGACCGACGCAAGGTGTGGCGCACGTTCTCGACCATCAAGGGGAAGGTGCGGTTCATCCATGAGGACGATCCTTTCATCTTCTTGAAGGCAATTCCTTCGCAGCTGGCGGTCTTCTTCCAATCGCCGCTCGAGTACCGCCGCCATCTTCGCGCGGCCCTGGCCTCGGGCCGTTCGATGCGCCTGCGGAGATTGTTTCACGCCGGCATGCTCACGCACCGTGCGCGCGACATGGGTGCCGACCACCTGCACTTCCTGAGTGGCAACTCCCGCATCGCCAGGCTCGTCTCGTCGCTGTCGGGTTTGTCGTACACCGTGACGTCGCATTCTCGGGACGATACGGTTCGAGGAGGGATCAGTCGCCTGGTGGCGGCAGGAGAAAACGCCGACCCTCGGGCGGCCGAGCTTCTCATCCGGGTCACCGAGGACCCCAAGATGACGGCGGAGAAGATCCGCCACAAGCCCCTCGTCCTGGTGGTCGCGCCCCCACGGGGGCTGCGCGGATTCCTCGGGCTCCGACTGCGTCAGCAAGGCTTCAAGTTCAAGGAAGAGCGGTGCGTGGGAATCTCGCCCGCCCGACTTCTCGACTGCGGGCCCGACGTGGTGCTGGCCGGCGCCGACATCGATGGCGCCGACGCCTTTCGACTCTTGAAGCGGCTCAGGGCGGATCGGGCGACGCGTCACGTCCCGTTCATCCTCATGACCGACCAGGAGGATCGCGCTCTTCGGCTAAAGGCGTTCCAGCAGGGTGCGGACGGCTTCTTCCTGGCGACTCACGACGTCGAGGAACTGCTGGCGCGCATCGAGAACATGCTCAAGCGCGAGACGGTCGGCAGTCGCGGCCGCACCCATCGCCGTCGCAGGGGCATCAGTGGCCAACTCGAGAACCTGCCGCTTCCCGAGATCGTTCAGGTGCTGAACATGGGCAAGAGAACCGGGTGTGTGACGCTGTCGTCCGGAGGAGTCCAGGGCAAGATCTGGTTCCACGAGGGAGAGCTGGTACACGCCGAGCTCGACGCGGTCGAGGGCGAGTCCGCCTTCTTCGGGTTGCTGTTCTGGAAAGAGGGCGAGTTCAGCATCGAGCCCGGCATCGCCCCCTCCAGAAGGACGATCCGGAACGACGCGATGTTCCTGGTGATCGAGGGTCTCCGGCGGGTCGACGAGGCAACCCTCGCCGCCGGCTGATCTTCTCTAGTGGGCCGTAACGGACAGATCGGCACCAGCCGAGCGAGTCATCGGAGTCGAGATCAAGGCGTGCTGACGACGCATACCGGGAGTATTCGGAGGAAGCACAACGAAGAGATCGGCTTCGAGGGCCGCTTGGGTGGTGCTGATCTGTCCGTTACGGCTCACTAATCGGCAGGTTGGTGAACATCGTCCAGTAGCACGTTGACGGTCTTCACCGGGTTGAAGACGATCTCCGGTATCTCGACGAAGACCGTCGTCCACCGCGCCATCGATCCGTTCCACAGCCCGGGGCGTTCGAGCGCCTTGAGCTCTCGGCCGCCCGCCGACTTGCGCGCGATGATGGCGGTGTCCGGATCGACGTAATCGCGCAGGTCGTAGGGTCGGCCGTGACGGTCTCGGAGCCCGCAGACCATGAAGACCGGGTTGAAGTGCGTCGCGTGGGCGACGACGCGCTGCTGCAAGGACGAGTCGGGGTCGATCTGGGCCATCTCCACGATCTGGGGGGTCACCTCGCCCCGTGAGTCCCGCGCCCAGAACGGGCCGCCACCCGGCTCGCCGGTATTCCGAACCATACCGCACGCGCGGACGGGCCTGTCGAGCAGCTTCACCAGGGCATCTCGACGCTCTCCGGGCGGTGCACCGACGGCCGCGGAGGCATCGATACCGGGGACCTCGCGGGCGAGCGCCAGGGCGTCGGCCACCGCCGCGCCGTCCACCTCGGCAGAATCGAGCCGCTCGAGCGCGTCGAAGATCCGGTGCTGAAGCCGGACGACGCGACCCACCAGCGCCCGCCCCCAGCGAAGGGTCTCGGCCTTGAGGCGATCGGGGACGAGGTTGTCGATGTTCTTGATCCAGACGAGATCGGCGTCGAGGTCGCCGAGGTTGTCGAGCAGCGCGCCGTGGCCCGCCGGACGGAAAAGAAGCGTGCCGCCGTCGTCGCGAAACGGCCGGTTCGACCCATCGACGGCCAGCGTGTCGGTCGAGGGCTTCTGTGTCGAGAAGGTGACGTCGAGGGCCACGCCTAGCGTGCCCTCGTAGACAGCGCGGATTCGCTCGAGCAGCGACTCGAAGCGCCCGAGGTGTTCCGACGAGACCGTGAAGCTCAGACGGCAGAGACCGTCGGCGCGCTTCACGACGGATGCCGCCTCGACGAGGTGCTCTTCGAAGGGCGTGCGCGCGCCGTCGGGGTAGGCGTGGAACTTCAAGAGCCCTTTCGGAAGGGCGGCGTACCCCATGCCGTCGTCGGAGAGCAGGGCGTCGAGGATCGGCCCGTAGGGACCGCCGCCGCGGAGGGCGTCGAGGTCGTGCCCACGGGCGGCCACCGCGGCCCGAAGTTCGTCGGCAAAGGCGAAGCGTTCTACCCCGTCGAGAAAGGTCCGGACATCGGCGGAGAGCGGGTGGCCCGGTCCCGGGTAGCCCAGCAGCGATTGGAACATCCGGGTTGCCGCCCCCGAGGCCGGAACGAACTTCCGGCAGCGCCCGTCGCGCGCGGCCTCCTCGCCGAGCGTCACGAGCCGGTCGACCTCGGCGTCGTCGCAGATCTCGATGCCGTCGCCGGGCGTGCACGGCCGGTCGAGATCGGAGTAGCGCGGCGGCGCCGAGAGTAACGCAACCTGCCGCGACGCCTCATCGATGGAGATCCCACGGGCGCGAAGCTGTTCGAGGTCGTCTTCGCGGAACGGAACCGAGGTCACCTTCGTCCTCCGGTCACTTCTTCTTCTTGTCGGCGGCCAGCACCCCCGCGGCCATGTATTCCGTCCTGGAGAACTCGTGGATCCAGACCCGGATCGACTCGAGGGACGCGCCGACGGACGTCTGGACCGCATCGGTCACGGCCTGCAGCAACGCTCGCTTCTGCTCGTCGGTGCGGCCCTCCAGCAAGTGGATTTCGATCAGCGGCATGGGTTCCTCCTTCGTGTGGCATCCGAAATGGCGGCGTGCGCCGACCGACATGGTACCTCGGAGCAGCCGTATCCGGGTTGACTCTCAAGGGCTCGAAGACGATGACTCGCCGTCGTGCAGCAGGCTGCGGCTGGCGATGCCCAGGGTCACCGTGCGGGCAATCATGAAGATGACCAGTGCGGCCCACAGCAGGTGAGGGCTCCCGAGGTAGAGGGCCAGAGCCGCCACCGGGAGGAAGACGAGCACGGTGCTGACGAGCATCGAGTTCCGGAGAGCCCGCCCGGCGGTGAGCCCGAGAAAGATCCCGTCCCACATGTAGGCCTGCGAACCGAACAGCAGCACCGGTACGAACCACAAGTGGTATCGCACCGCCGTTCGGATGACGTCTTCGTGGGAGGTCAGCAGGCGGTAGAACAGCCCCGACGTCAGACCGAGGGCCACCAGGAACAAGACGGCGAAGCCGAGACCCGAAAGCAGCGACAGGCGCACCAGCTTCCGCAACCTGTCGCGATCGCCCTGTCCGCGAAAGATTCCCGCGAGGCTCTCGGAGGCGAAGGCCGCGCCGTCGATGAAGTACGACGCCAGCAGAAGCAGCCGCAGGATGATGGCATTGGCCGCCAGGATCGTCGTGCCCATCAGGGAGCTGAAGTTGGTGAAGACCGCGAAGGTGGTTTGCAGGCAGAAGGTCCGGACCATGATGTCGACGTTGAGCTTCGTGAGGGCCACGAGGCGTTCGCGGTGCATCACCTCGCGCCATCGCCAGGCGACCGGCTTCCCGACCTGCAGGAAGATCGTCACCGCGACGGCGAGCATCAGGTACTGGCTGGCCATGGTGGCGAGGCCCGCACCCTGGGCGGCCAGGCCCATCCGGATGATGAAGACGTAGTTCAGACCGACGTTGGCGAGGTTGCCGATAACCGTCATCACCAGGGCGTGTCGGCTCTCCTCGCGCCCCAGGTACCAGCCCAGGAAGGCGTAGTTGCACAGCGTCGCCGGCGCGCCCCAGATCCGCGCGTCGAAGTAGTCGCGCCCCGCCGCCTCGACCCCCGACTCGCCCGACAACAGGACGAACCCCAGCTCGCGAACCGGCCCCTTCAATACGATCAAGGCGACGCCGAGGATCCCGGCGACGGCGAGGAATCGGTAGAGGACGAGATAGACCTCGTGCGCGTCGTCGCGCCCGACGGCCTGGGCCGTGGTTCCCGTCGCGCCCATCCGCAAGAATCCGAACGACCAGTAGACGTAGTCGAACAGGATCGAGGCCAGCGCGACCCCCGCGAGGAAGCGAATGTCGGCAAGATGGCCGAGCATCGCCGTATCCACGAGGCCGACCAGCGGCACCGTGACGTTGGTGAGGATATTGATCAGGGCCAGGCGGAAGAAGCGTCGATGGAGATCGCCGCGCGCACCAGCCGATCGTTCCACCGGCAGCCCCCCAGGTCATTCGAATCCGCGATCGGAGATGATAACCTCGCACCCGGGGGAATGGAGAAAACCATGGTGTTGCGCATGCTTGTTCTGGCGCTCGCGCTCGGATCGGCGGGGACGATCGCTGCCCGTGGCGGCGTCGACGACGACCTCGCCCGGGCCAGGGAGCTTTTCGAGGCGAACCTTGCCGCCATCGAGCGGCAGGACCGCGATGCCTATCTCGCCACCTACCTGCAGAGCGACAGCCTTGCGCGGACCGGCCCGGAAGGCTTCAGGCTCGGGTTCGACGATCACGCCGCGCAGGCAGGCGACGACACCTGGCCGGACGTCTTCGAGGCGCTCGACCTGGAGCTGGTGTCCGTGCGCCCCGGGGTCGTTTACGGGACCTACCGCTACCGCGTCAGCTACGCCGGGGACGAGCACAGCGGCATCTCGGAGCGGATCTTCCTGAAGACCGACGACGGTTGGAGAATCGCGGTGACCTCGGCCTTCGACGCGCCGCCCGGCACGCCCCCGCCGCCCAGGGCCCTGGTCGGCGGGACCCTGATCGACGGCACCGGCGCCGAGCCCGTGCCGAACGCGGTCATCGTGATCCGCGGCGGACGGATCGAGTGCGCGGGGAGCGCTCCGAGCTGCCCGGTTCCGGAAGGTGTCGAGACCCTGGACGTCCGCGGCGCGTGGATCACACCGGGCGTGGTCGACGCGCACGTGCACTTTTCACAGACGGGCTGGGCCGACGGACGGCCGGACTCGCTGGACCTGCGCGATCGCTACCCCTACAACGAGGTGCAGGCCGGCCTCCGCGAGAACCCCGAGAGGTTTGCCCGCTCGTATCTGTGCTCCGGTGTCACCGCGGTCTTCGACGTCGGCGGCTACCCCTGGACGTGGGAGCTGTCCGAGCGACTCGAGGGCAACAACCTCGCGCCCCACGTGGCGGCGTCGGGTCCGCTGCTGTCGACCCTCGACTTCTGGCTGAACCTTCCCGCCGAGCGCCAGTTCATCCACCTCGAGGACGAGGCCTCAGGGCGCCGGGACGTTCACTATCATGCCGCTCACGGCGCCGACGCGGTCAAGGTGTGGTTCATCAACACGCCGGACCGGGAGTTCGACAAGATGGAGGCGGCGGTCGCCGCGGCGGGGGACGAGGCCGAAGAGCTCGGCCTGCCGATGATCGTCCACGCCACCGGTCTCGTCGAGGCCAAGGCGGCACTCCGGGCCGGCGCCGATCTCCTGGTCCACAGCGTCTGGGACCAACCGGTCGACGACGAGTTCATCGAGCTGGCCCGGGCCAACGAGACGATCTACTGTCCGACGCTCACGGTGATCGAGGGCTACGGTCGAATGTACCAGTCGGTGCTGACGGGCGAGCCCCCGAAGGTCGACGACCCGAACGGCTGCGTCGATCCCGACACGCTGGCTCACGTCGCCGAGACGGCGGAGCTGGACCCGGGCCTGGTGGACGCCGAGCAGCACGAGCGCCGCCAGCAGGAAACCGCTGCCAGAATCGCCACCATGAACGAGAATCTCGCCCGCCTTCACCAGGCCGGGATCCCGATCGCCATGGGGACCGACGCCGGCAATCCGCTGACGCTTCACGGGCCGTCGGTCTACGCCGAGATGGAGGCGATGCAGGCCGCGGGAATGTCACCGTCCGAGGTGCTGATCGCCTCGACGCGGGGAGGTGCGCTCGCCATGGGTCGCCTCGAGCAGATCGGCACGATCGAGCCCGACAAGGTCGCCGACCTGGTGGTGGTCGAGGCCGACCCCACGCAGGACATCGCGAACCTCAGGCAACTGCGGTACGTGGTTCGCGGCGGGGTCGTGCGGACGGTGGAGGAGCTGAAGCCGATCTCCAGGTAGCTCGCTCGCCCGAGGGGCATACTCGAATCAGGCGCGTTACTCGTTGAAGCGCTGGACCAGGGCCGCGCCAGTCCGGCCCGCAACTTAGCGAAACTTTAGCGAGACAGGGAAAGACTCCCGGCTGGACAATCTCCTCTTTGGCGAGTATACTCAATGTATATCCCTAGAGGAGACGTTGTGCAGACCAAGATTCAGAAGTGGGGCAACAGCCTGGGGCTCCGCATTCCGAAGTCCTTCGCCGCCGAAGTCCGTGTCGATGCGGGTTCGACCGTTGATCTCTCCGTCGAGGATG
>Ga0316191_10001590_pt1 | contig 16103 bp, 14 predicted proteins | sample Eddworburr2cm_MG_FD_204928 | JGI IMG/M metagenome (GOLD analysis project Ga0316191, IMG submission 204928) | Coastal sediment microbial communities from Maine, United States - Eddy worm burrow 2 cm | ecosystem: Environmental > Aquatic > Marine > Coastal > Sediment | place: USA: Maine...
GTGGTCGACGGCTGGCTCACAGAACGCGTGAACACAGTGCTGCCGATGCTGATGCAGCGCGCCGACATCGACCTGTGGCTCATTACCGCCCGGGAATACAACGAAGATCCGGTCATCAGGACCATGTTGCCAGCTACCTGGCTGTCCGCACGACGGCGCACCATGCTGGTGGTCTACAAAGATCCGGACAGCGAGTCTCTCGACACCCTGGCAGTAGCCCGTTACGACGTTGGCAGCCAGTTCAAGCGCGCCTGGGACAAAGAAACACAACCCGATCAGTGGCAGCGGTTGGTGGAACTGATCATTGAGCGGGATCCGGCCAGAATTGGTCTGAACATTTCTTCGACTTTCGCGCTGGCTGATGGCCTGAGCTACGGCGAATATCAGGGTCTGATCGATGCGCTGCCGGAAAAATACGCAGACCGACTGGTGTCCGCAGAGAATCTGGCCATTGGCTGGCTGGAAACACGTACTGGGTCGGAAATGGTGGTCTATCAGCAGATCTGCCGGATAGCTCATGAAATCATCGCTGAGGGGTTTTCAGAACAGGTGATCCAGCCCGGCGTAACCACCACGGATGATGTGGTCTGGTGGTATCGGGAGCGTATCCGCGAACGCAAACTGACCGCCTGGTTTCACCCCTCGGTGACCATTCAGCGTGCTGAACAGGCCAGCACCAACCACAAACAGGAAGTGCTTGCGCGGACCGGAAATCCACAGGTCATACAGCCGGGAGACCTGCTTCATGTGGATTTTGGCGTGACTTATCTACGCCTGAACACGGATACCCAGCAGCATGCCTACGTGCTGAAACCCGGCGAAAGCCAGGCGCCTGAAGCGCTCCACCAGGCGCTGGCCAAAGGCAATCGGCTCCAGGACATTCTGACCAGCCACTTTGTCGCCGGCCGCAGCGGCAACGACATACTTGCACGCACGCTGAAACAGGCGGCGGCCGAAGATATCGACGCCTCCATTTACACCCACCCGATCGGCTATCACGGTCATGGTGCGGGGCCCACAATCGGTCTATGGGATCAGCAGGGTGGCGTGCCGGGTCGCGGCGATTATCCGCTCTATCCGAATACCGCACACTCCATTGAGCTCTACGCCGCCAGTTTCATTCCGCAATGGCAGCGGGAAATCCGCATCAAACTGGAGGAAAACGCCTTTTTTGACGGCACCGATACCCGCTACATCGACGGCCGCCAGACCGAACTGCTGCTGATCCCCCGGCCGTCGACCAGCCTGCTAGAATAATTCCATGACCACCGAACACATCAACAGCCCTGAGCGAATAGACAGCCCTGAGCGCATAGACAGCCCTGAGCGGATAAAAAGCGGACGCAAGTTTAAGACCGCGCAGGGCTTCAGCGCGATCAAAGACGGCATCAAAGCGACGGCTGTCGGAGCGACAGCGGTCCATCAAACTGACGCTCTGGATCTCGCGAGTGATCGCAAGCCACCCTGGCTGAGGGTGAAGATCGCCGCAGGCGGAAAATACCAGGAGGTCAAAGCCACCGTCCGCAGCCACCGGCTCGCGACCGTCTGCGAAGAATCTCACTGTCCCAACGTCGGCGAGTGCTGGAGCAACGGCACCGCGACCATCATGCTGATGGGTGCAGTCTGCACCCGCGCCTGCCGTTTCTGTTCTGTGGATACCGGCAATCCGGGTGGCTGGCTGGACGCTGACGAGCCTGCCAACGCAGCGCGCTCAGTGGCGTTAATGGGGCTGCGCTACGTGGTGCTGACATCAGTCGACCGGGACGATCTGAGCGACGGCGGCGCGGCTCATTATGCTGCCTGTGTGCGGGAGATCCGAAAGACCAACCCTGAAACCGCTGTCGAAGCCCTGACCCCTGACTTTTCCGGCGATCTTGACGCTGTGGCCACGGTAGTGAACTCCGGTCTGCAGGTGTTTGCCCAGAATCTGGAAACAGTCGAGCGCCTGACCACAACCGTAAGAGATCCCCGGGCCGGTTATCAGCAGACCCTGGACGTGCTGGCGGGCGCTAAAGAAATTCGTCCGGATGTGCTGACCAAATCCAGTCTGATGCTGGGTCTTGGTGAAACTGACGAGGAGATCCAGCAGAGCCTCGAAGACCTCCGCCAGCACCAGGTCGATGTGGTCACTTTAGGACAATACCTGCGACCAACCCCGAACCATCTGCCCATAGCTCGATGGGTGCATCCCGAAGAATTCGAAACCTACCGCCAGTGGGGTCTGGAACTCGGCTTCACCGAAGTGGCCTCCGGCCCGCTGGTGCGCTCTTCCTATCGAGCCGACCGGATTCTCGCCGGTAACAATCTGGGTCTGGAAACCATTCCGGTTCGCCAGCTCAGCTGAGTGTGCTGCGAATCGGATAAGCACCCGGCCAGGGTTGCAACGGCGCATCGGGCACTTCTTCAAATTCTTCGCTACGATCAAATACTCGAAAACCCCGGGCCTGATAATTAGCCAGCGCTGACGGATGGTCCATGGAGCAGGTGTGCAGCCAGACCCGTTCGCCGCCGAAGTCCCTGGCGGTCAGGATTGCGTCGCGCAGCAGCGCACCGCCGATACCCTGACCGATGAACTGCGGCAGCAGCCCGAAGTAGGCGATCTCGACGCTGCCACGGGATTGTTTTTCCAGTTCAAAATAGCCGGCCGGTGTGCCCTGGACATAAGCAATCCAGGTACCCACCTCCGGGCGCGACAGGTATTGCTGCCATTGCTCATAGCTCCACACCAACCGCTGGTACCAGGTCCAATCCGCGCCGACACTGGCATATAGAAACCGGTTAAACACCGGGCAGGGAATTTCCACCTGCTTGAGTTGATAGCGCACCGCTTGGGATTCCACGCTCTCCAGATGATCAAACGAGGTCAACTCCAGGGAATGGGTTGTCACCAGCTGCTGCACCAATTGCTCCTTACGGCTGAACGGATTTTCGACAAGGCCTCACGGCTGAGCCATGATAGACATTCACTGCGCCCGCTTCCAAACACCTCAGGACAACTGAAGAAAAACACGATGAGTCTGATCACTACCAGCGATACCCAACCCATATCCATCCAACTGCTGAAGGCTGAGGCGCTGCCCGAGTGGCGCTCGACTCAGACCTCGACCACCCGAGACTGGCTCGAGCGCCTGCAGTTCAAAGCGCAGCCCGGGCAGATTGGCTGGATCACGGGCGATGATGCCAGTCCGACCGGCGCTGTGGTCGGCTGGGATGGTAACGACGACCTTGCCAGCCTCGGCGCACTGCCGTTCCAACTGCCTGAAGGCGTCTACCAGCTTGCAACCGATGTCTCCGATCTGCAGCTGACCGGCTGGGGTCTGGGCGCCTATCAGTTCGACCGCTATAAAACACCTGAGCGAGCGCCAGCACAGCTGCTGATTCCGGAACGCAATGACGTCGAAGCGGTCAGCAATATGGTGGCTGCGGTAACACTGATCCGGGATCTGGTTAATACCCCGGCCGATGATATGACGCCCGATACGCTGGCCCTGGAAGCCACCCAGGTCGCCGACACCCACGATGCCGAAGTAACCATCACCGTCGGTGATGAACTGCTGCAGGCTGGCTTCGGCGCGATTCACGCCGTCGGCCGAGCCGCTGCGGTTGCGCCAAGACTGATTGACATCACCTGGGGCGACCCGGCTCATCCAGCCATCACCCTGGTCGGCAAAGGCGTGTGTTTTGACAGTGGTGGTCTGAATATGAAAGCCGCCACCGGCATGCGCTGGATGAAAAAAGACATGGGCGGCGCTGCCCAGGCGCTGGGTCTGGCCCAGATGATCATGGCTGCCGGTCTGCCGGTGCGCCTGCGGTTACTCATCGCGGCAGTGGAAAATGCCGTGGCCGGTAACGCCTATCGTCCCGGCGATATTCTCCAGACCTACAAAGGGCTCACGGTGGAAATCGACAACACCGACGCGGAAGGCCGTCTGGTGATGTGTGATGCGCTGGCCCTTGCCGCGGAAGAGACACCTGAGCTGATCATCGATTTTTCAACGCTGACAGGGTCAGCGCGTTCGGCTCTCGGACCTGAAGTTGGCGCCATGTTCTGTAATCGCGATGAGGTCGCGACGGCTCTGGTCGCGGCGGGTCAAGCCAGTGACGATCCGGTCTGGCGTCTGCCCCTGCACAAACCTTATCGGTCCCTGCTCGACAGCAAGGTCGCTGACATAGTCAATTCCGCGGGCACCCCGATGGCAGGCGCAATCACCGCCGCACTGTTTCTGGAGAGTTTTGTCGGCGATTGCCCCTGGGTGCACTTCGATATTCACGCTTTCAATACCCGCCCTCGCCCCGCCCGACCCGAAGGCGGAGAGGCCACTGCTGCCCGCGCTGTGTTCGACTATCTGCAGCAGCGTTTTGGACCCTGAGATGTTTATCGATCTCGAGAGCGCCGAACTCGGCAGCAGCAGGCCGCTGCAGTCTGTGCTCGATGCGCTCAGATATAATGACCAGGGCCTGATTCCCGCCATTGCCCAGGACTGCAGCGACCATCGGGTGCTGATGCTGGGCTGGATGAACCGCAATGCGATCGAGCGAACATTGAGCGAAGGATATGCCTGCTACTGGTCACGCAGCAGACAGACCTACTGGCGCAAAGGCGAAACGTCAGGACACCTTCAGGCGCTGAAAGAAATGCGCTTCGATTGCGATGGTGATGCCATCCTGCTGCTGGTAGATCAGACCGGTCCGGCCTGTCACACCAACCGGGACAACTGTTTTTATCTGAGCGTGGATGCCGGGGTGGTCAGGGTGACCTCCGAACCGGTCTAACCTATACTCCGCGCCCCAACCGAGGGACCAATCTGTTCGGGGTTTGTCGGCAAGTCCGGGAGCAGGCCCGGCGGAGCGAACCGCGGACAGATCAGCAGAAGATCAGCAGATGGACGTCTACTTTCACAACACCCAATCCGGCCGCAAAGAGCGCTTCAAACCGCTTGATCCGCAGCGCATCACCATCTATGCCTGCGGACCAACCGTCTACAACTACGTGCACATCGGCAATGGTCGACCCGCAGTGGTGTTCGACGTGCTCTACCGGCTGCTGTCGAGGCTCTACCCTCGCGTTGACTACGTCCGCAACATCACCGACATCGACGACAAGATCAATCGCGCAGCTGCCCAGCTCGGTGAGCCAATAGCGAAGCTGGCTGACCGCTATACCGAAGCCTATCGCGAAGACGTCAATGCCCTGGGTGTTCTGGCACCGATGCAGGAACCGCGAGCCACGCACCACATCCCGGAAATCATTTCGATGATCGAACGGCTGATAGCCAAAGATCACGCCTATGCAGCCGACGGTCATGTGTTGTTCAACGTCCCATCGGATCCTGAGTACGGCAGCCTGTCCCATCGCACGCTCGAAGACATGATCGATGGAGCCCGGGTGGAAGTTGCACCCTACAAGCGCGACCCGAAGGACTTCGTGCTGTGGAAACCTTCTAACGATGATCAGCCGGGCTGGGACAGTCCCTGGGGGCGCGGTCGCCCGGGCTGGCACATCGAATGTTCAGCCATGATCGAAAAGCATCTGGGTACCGTCATCGATATTCACGGCGGCGGCAGCGACCTGACTTTCCCGCACCATGAAAATGAAGCCGCCCAGAGTCGTTGCGCACACGGTAGCAGCGACTATGTCCGCTACTGGCTGCACAACGGCATGCTGACCATGGGCCAGGAAAAGATGTCCAAGTCGCTCGGCAATGTTGTGACCATTCACGAACTGCGTGAGCGGGTCTCAGGTGAAGTGCTGCGCTATGCGTTGCTCTCTGGCCACTATCGTTCACAGCTGGCCTGGTCCGAAGACCTGCTGGCTCAGGCAGGTGCCAGCCTGGACCGATTGTATGGCGCGATCAGGGATGCGCAGATGAACGTGACCAGCATCGCGTATGCCAACGCAGGTCCCGAAGCGTTTCCACAATCCGTGCTCAGCGCATTGTGCGACGACTTGAATACGCCGGAAGCACTTGCTGCCTTGCACGCGCTGGCCAGCGAAATACATCGCAGCGACGATCCTGCGCAACGTGAAGCGCTGGCCGCACAGCTGCTCGCTGGAGGCTGGTTGCTCGGCATCCTGACCGAAGATGCGGCCAGCCACTTTCAGCAAGGCAGCGAACTTGCACCAGCAGCCATCGAGGCGTTGATCGGTGAGCGTCATCAGGCCCGCCGTGACAAAAACTTCGCCCGCGCTGATGAAATACGCGATCAGCTGACCGCCAGCGGCGTTGAGCTCGAGGACACCCGTGAAGGTACCCGCTGGAAAACGGCCTCTGCTTCGGGATCGGCTTGAGCACCAGCGGCCAATCGAACCTGCTGCTCGCTGATATCACCATCGGCATTGTTGGCGCCGGCTTAGCCGGCCTGGCACTGGCACTGGCACTGCGCCAGATGGGGTTTCCCAGCGTAAAAATTTTTGAGTCCAGCGCCGGCGCGGACGCGATCGCACAATCCAGCGATCAGCTGCTGGAACTAACGGCAAACGGCAGCAGGGTGCTGCACGCTCTGGGACTGGAAACCCAACTGCAAGCCAATGCAATCTGTCCGGGGTTTGCCTACCTGCGTACGCGTCGTTCCGGCTTTCTGCTGGTCCAGCGCCCGCTGGGAGACTTTTCCGAAGCCCGCTACGGTGCCCCCAACTACCTGATCCGCTGCTCGCAACTGCGCTCGTTGCTGGAGCGTGCGTGTGTAACGCGGGACGTCGACATTCGTTACAACACAGAGATTGTCGATCTGCAGCCGCACACCGGCACCCTGCAGCCGCGCAACCAGCCAGCGGAATCGTTTTCAGCGATCGTCGTTGCAGACGGCGCTGAAGCTGGTCTGCATGAAACCATCTGTGTTGAGTTCGCCGAACAGACGCCTGCTGCACACAGTATCCGGGCACGCTGCGGCATCGGCACAGATAACAATGCCGTCTCAACCTGGGTGGATGACCAAAGTTACTGCGTTCAGTATCCCGTCAGTGAAGATATGACCGAGCTGATGCTGGTATATCAGGACGCCCAACTCAATACCGCAGGTGCCAACAGCACTATCGAAGACGCTGATTCACCCGAACAGACGCTGAACCAATGGATCGATTCCGGCCATCCACAGCTCAAGAAGCTGATCAAACACATCGTCGCAGTCGACAGGCAGGCGCCCAGACAGGGCCAGGTTGCCAGCCACTGGCACGCAGGACACGTCGCGCTGCTCGGTGATGCCTGCCACCCGATGCCAGGCTACGAAGTACAGAGCGCCAACACCGCGCTCGAAGATGTCTGGGTGCTGGCAACCATGATGGAGCGATGGGAAGAAGCGCCGCATCTGGGCTTCTCCGACTACCAGCGCTATAGACAGCCCCGGATGCGCAAGCTGGTGCGGCAAACTGCGCGAACAACGGCAGAACTGTTGAACGCAACACCCCCCGAGCAGTTCCGGCGCAATTTCAAATGGAGCGTGATCAATCGCTTTCTGCCGGAGATAAGCATGGCCCAGTGGGACTGGCTGTATGGCTACAACTGCATCAAAGGTTTCGCCTGAGATGGCCAGACCAGGCATTACCTTTCTGTTATCGATCGCCAGGCGGTCAACCACTTATGGAGCGCAACAATGACCAGCAGCAACATCGACAGCTTTGTTCGCGAACAGTGGGACGACAGCATCATTCCGACATTGTGTGAGTACGTAGGTATTCCCAATAAATCTCCGGCATTTGACCCGGACTGGGAAGCCCATGGGCACATGCACCGGGCGGTCGAACTGCTGCGTCAGTGGGCGAGTGAAGCTGCGGTCACGGGCATGCAGGTAGAAGTATTCAGCCTGCCCGGCAGAACGCCCGTGTTGATTTGCGAAATTGACGCCACTGCTCCAGACGCTGGAACAGTTCTGCTATACGGCCACTATGACAAACAGCCTGAGTTCACCGGCTGGGAACCCGGTCTGTCGCCGTGGGAACCGGTGCTGCGCGACGGCAAACTCTATGGTCGGGGCGGTGCCGACGACGGTTATGCATTGTTTGGTTCTTTAACCGCCATCGCCGCACTGCAGGCTGAAGGCATCGGCCACGGCCGCTGCGTACTGCTGATTGAAGGCTGTGAAGAGAGCGGCAGTTTTGACCTGCCTTTTTATGTGGAAGCCCTGCAGGCCCGCATTGGCAAGCCCGATCTGGTGGTGTGTCTGGACGCCGAATGCGGCAACTACGATCAGCTTTGGACCACCACTTCGCTGCGCGGCATGCTGCCTGGAACACTCAGTGTTGAAGTCTTAACCGAAGGCCAGCACTCGGGAGCTGCCGGCGGCATCGTGCCGTCCAGCTTCCGCATCCTGCGCAATCTGCTGAGTCGGGTCGAAGACCCTGTCAGCGGGCAGCTGCACCAGGCGCTGCACGTCGATATCCCGCAATCTGCTGAGCGTCAGCTGCAGGCAGTCGCCCAGGTGCTGGGCAATATCCCGGTGGACCGATTTCCATGGGCGGGTTCCACCCAGCCGGAACAGGACGATATCGTGGCACTGTTGCTGGCTAACAGCTGGCAGCCATCGCTGGAAACTGTTGGCATCAGCGGCGCACCAGACATTCGCGATGCAGGCAATACCCTGCGGCCGAACACCAGCGTCAAACTCGTCTTCCGCCTGCCACCAACGCTGGAAGCCGATATCGCGGCCAGCGCTATCAAAGACATCCTCGAGCAGGACCCGCCCTACAACGCTGTAGTAAACTTTGAACTGGAAACTCCACAGACCGGCTGGAGCGCGCCAGAAATTTCACCCTGGCTGGAAGCCTCGATGCAGCGTGCATCTCAGGCCTATTTCGGTAAACCAGCGATGTACATGGGCATGGGCGGCACGATACCGTTCATGAAAATGCTCGGCGATGCCTACCCGGGTGTCCAATTTCTTGTTACCGGCGTGCTGGGGCCGAAATCCAACGCCCACGGACCGAACGAGTTCTTAGAAATTGAGACCGGCAAACGCATTACCAGCTGCGTTGCTCAGGTGCTCGCAGATCATGCAGTTCGAAAGTGAAGACGCTACGCTACAGCAGCCGGCTGTTGGAGCCGAAACTCTTTTTCAGGAAGTCCATCTGGTCACCGAGAATCCGACCGCTATTGGTCAACGCCAGGTATTCGGCGAAATTCGGCACATATGGCAGAGCCATCAGCTCCATTCGACATTCGTCCGGTGTCCGGTTGCCTTTGTGATGGTTGCAGCGTTTACAGGCAGCCACGACGTTGAACCAGCCGTCCTTGCCACCTCGCGACGCAGGCACAATATGGTCCCGGGTAAGTTCGCCATCGGGAAAAGTTCCACCGCAGTAAAGACAGGTATTGAGATCACGCCGGAACAGCGCTTCGTTAGTCAGCGGCGGGATTCCCCGACCACGGTTAACGACCTTACCGTCACAGGCAACAATGCTGTGGATTTCAATCTGGGATTGAGTACTGTCGAATCTGGAGTGACCACCACGGATTCGCAGGATTGCGTCCCCAAGCGTCCAGACCACAATTTCCCGGGCATAAAGACACACCGCTTCCTGCCAGCTGACCCAGTCAACTGGCGCTCCGGCCACGTTCAACCGCAATATACGCGGTGCCCGATCGTATTCGGCAACAGTTGCAACCATACGTCTTCCTCCTACGGCGCCGGTATAATGACCAAACACTCACCACTATTCAACGCAGTGGATCATGCCTTGCCAATGTTCCCAATACATGACGCTACCACTGATCAATCGCATTTTTCGAGGATTCGCCGCCTTATGAGGTCACACAAACCACATTTTGAAGCTTCACAGAGCGCTTCACGATGAGTATTCGGAGATTTGTGGCGGTGCTGGCCATACTGGCGTTATCAGCAGGCTGTTCCGGACGCAATAACACCACTAACCCGGAAAACGAACAATGGTTCTGTCAGTCCAATGAGTTGGGTGACGGCTGGGAGTGTGTCCAGGATGCAAACCTGGCACAGGTACCGGTACCAACGCGGATGCCGCCTGAACCTGAGCCTGAACCGGTCAATCTGGATGATCCACTGGATCTTGATGCGTTGACCGGACCGCTCCAGCGGAATCCGAACCTGCCTGCAGAGCCGATGGCTGTGCCGTTGCCGGACGCCAGCGCCCCTCAGACACCTGCACCGGGTTCACAGCCGACGCCGGCAGCTTCAGTATCAGACCCCGACAGTCCGCCAGCGGCGCCAGACCCCCAACCGGGATCGGTACCGCCACCGCCCGAGATGACCGACCGCGCAGCACCGCCGGCTGCACCGTCCTCGTCACAAGTACCTAAACACATTGCTCTGGCCTATGTAACACCCGAGCCGACACCTATCCTGCAGCTACCCGCCGACTACTACGCGTTGCAGATGCTGGCGATGAACTCGACAGAAGAGATAGAAACATACATCAATGACAATGATCTGAAAGGGATGGCGGGTGCGCGGATAGAGGACGAGGGGCAGATCTACTATGTGTTGATTGTCGGAATCTACGAGACCTTCGCTCGCGCCCAGGAGGCATCCGAAGCGCTGCCGCCACCGCTGAACGATGTAGAAGTCTGGATTCGCCCGTTAGATTCCCTGCAGCAGGCGATCATTCGAGCCGATGACCTGTCGGGCAGTACCCGCTACTGAAGACAACGGGTATGGGTGACAGCTACTGCCGGAGCGTCGCCTGACCTGGTTTCAATCCCGGATATCCAGCAGCGACTGAAGCTTCTGTCGACGCTCTTCTCCCGAGGCCATAATACGCATCCGCTCCGCCATGATGTTCTCAGTATCACCAGCCTCCCAACCGGCTGATGCGTCTCTGAGGCCGCCGTCCATCAGTACATAGGCGCCAGACATGAATTCACCGTCCGGCCCCGCCATGAAGTTAACCAGGCCAGCGATATCGGCCGGTCGGCCAACCCGACCCACAGGCGTACGTTTCTCCAGACTGCTGCGAATGATGCCCCCTTCTTCACCCGCCAGACCCTGAGCCAGGGGTGTTTCGATCACACCGGGGCCAATCGCGTTCACGGTAATACCATGTGGTCCGAGTTCCTGAGCCCAGCCTCGCACCATGATTCGCACACCCGCTTTGGTCGCCGAGTATCCCCACATGGCCATCCCGGTATTCTCGGCCGCCAGAGAAGAGATACAGATGATTCGACCGGGTTTACCGCTGTTCACCATCTGCTTTGCCGCGACCTGAACCGTGAGGAACACGCCAGTGAGATTCACATCCAGCTGATCCTGCCAGTCTTTCACTGCCATCTCGAGCACAGGCGCGGCTCGCGCGATACCCGCGTTCGCCACAGCAATATCGAGACTGCCAAGCGTGTCGACACATTCCTGGGCAGCACGCTGCATATTTGCCGCAGACGCAACATTAGCTTTCACGACGTGCGCCCGGCGACCAAGCTGGGTCACCAGATTTGCGGTCATTTCAGCACCCTCTTCATCCAGATCCAGGATGCAGATGTCTGCTCCTTCACGTGCCAGCCGCTCGGCTGAACCACGACCAATCCCCGAGCCTGCGCCGGTGATGAAAGCTACTTTTCCCAACAATGCACTCATAGAATTTTCCTTACGCTGTTCCGCTGTTCAGGAAGCTGCCGCCAGTCCCGCAGATTCTGCGAGCGGGGTGTTCGGGTCAATCACACGATAGCTGGGCCGTTGGCGCAGTCGATCCAGATAGGCGGCTGTCACGGGAAAACCGGACACATCCATCCCATCTACCTGCAACACCATCGCAACCGCCATGAATGGAACGTCAGCGAGGCTGAACGCCCCGCACAGATAACCGGTTTCAGAAAGACGGGACTCTAGAAACGGGAAAATCGCGGTCCTCAAACCTTCCCGCCCCCGCTCCATGCTGTCCTGATCACGCTGCTCGGCTGGCGACCACCAGGGCATCCAGATCAGCGGCAGATACTGCGACAGAACCCCTTCGTCCGCATAATTTTCCAGCGCCCGGGCATGAGCGCGGGACACCACATCGCTCGGCAGCAGCGCCGGTTCCGGATAGGCGTCATTGAGATATTCGTTAATGACTGTGGAATCGAACAGTGTCAGCTCGCCATCTTCGATGAAAGGAACTTTGCCGAGAGGATGTTTCGCCAGTATCTCAGGTACTTTTTTCCAGACGTCACCCGGGCGGACCAGTTCCACACGATAGCCGAGTCCTTTTTCTTCCAGTACCACTTTGGTCTTACTGCCGTTTGTTGACCGCAGGGTCCCATACGGATACTCCCGCTCCATTGTATAGAGCACTATCATGCCGCCTCTCCCCTCAGCTGGCGTAAGCGGCCCTGATGATACAACCCCTCTACAGAGAAGATAAGCAGCGCCAACCAGATACAGCTGAAGGTGACGACTTTGCTGAACGTGAATGCTTCACCATAAACAAAGATCGCCAGTAGTGCGGTCAGCGAAGGTGCCAGATACTGGAAAAAACCCAGCACCGTAAGCGGCAGGCGCAGCGCCGCCGCAGCAAAACAGACTAAAGGCACCACGGTGACAATCCCGCCCAACGCCAGCAGCATTATTTCGGAGCTGTTCCCGACCGCAAGCGAGCCCGCTCCGGACAGCGTAAGGAAGACCAGATAAACGATCGCCAGCGGCAACATCAGGGTTGTTTCCACGGCCAGGCCAATGGTCGCATCGACGGCCAGCTTCTTTCTGACCAGCCCATAAAAGCCGAAGGTGAAAGCCAGGGTGAGGCCCGCCCAGGGCAGAACGCCAACGGTGAAAATTTCATTGCAGACTCCCAGCGACGCGATGAGCACGGCTACTTTCTGCCAGCCGCGCAGACGTTCGCCGAGAAACAGACCACCGAGCAACATGTTGACCAACGGATTTATGTAGTAGCCGAGACTGGTTTCCAGCATCCGGTCGTTATGCAGCGCCCAGACAAACACACCCCAGTTCACAGCCACCAGGGTGCCGCTGACCGCCAGCCAGCGGACCTTCGATGCGTTCAGATGACGCAGCGCAAACAGTTGCCTGCGCGCAAGAATCAACCCGCCGAGAATCAGCACCGACCAGACAATTCGATGGGCTATGATCTCTACCGGAGTCGCATATGCGATCAGCATGAAATACACCGGGGCAATCCCCCACGTGCCGTATGCCGCCAGCGCGAACCAGACCCCGGTACGCTGTTCTCTGAACTGGTCGGAGTCATCCATACCGCATACTGTCCGCCATTTTTTTCGAGCGCAAAAGAGGCCGTATGTTACGCGCATTCATCCTGGCAACCCTAGCCTTCACCTTGAGCGCCTGCGGCAAAACTGATCGCAGTGACTGGCTGACGCTGGCGGACCGTTATGACGTCACCATCACCCGCGATAACTGGGGGGTGCCGCATATTAACGGCCGCACCAATTCGGATACCGCATTCGGATTTGCTTACGCCCAGGCGGAAGACAACTGGGCCACCATCGAATCCAGCATGCCGTTCTATCGCGGCCAGATGGCGCGCTATACCGGTCCCGATGCTGGCGTCACCGACTATCTCGTGAAGCTGCTGCGTATCTGGCCGACCCTGCAGACACGCTACCAGACGGATCTGACCGAGCAGACTCGCGAATACCTGCAGGCCTTCGCTGACGGCCTCAACTACTACGCCGCCCGCCATCCGGACCAGGTCAATTGGGAAATCGGCGCGGTCACGCCGGAAGACATTGTCGCTGGGCATATGCTGCGGCACCTGCTGTTTTTCGGTTTCGACGGCCAGGTACGGGAACTGACAGGTCCCGAGCGAGCACGGGAGATCTCCCGCAACGAAGTGGCGTTCAACGGCCTGCCGGTAGGATCTAACGCCTTCGCGGTCGCCCCCCATTACAGCAGCGATGGTGCAACCCGACTGGCTATCAATTCCCACCAGCCGACCACTGGCCCGGTCGCCTGGTATGAAGCTCACATCAGCAGCGACGCAGGTCTGGATGTGATGGGTGGGGTGTTCCCGGGTTCACCAAGCATTACGCTGGGCTTCAATCGTAACGTCGGCTGGGCGGCGACGGTGAACCAGCCGGATCTGTTCGACGTCTATGTGCTCGAGATTAATCCCGACAATCCCGATCAGTATCTGCTGGATGGCCAATGGCGTGACCTGGAGGTATCCAGCGTCGACATTGACGTCACCCTGTGGGGCTTTTTGCCCTGGAGCGTGTCACAACAGACCGTGTATTCCGAACATGGACCGGTGTTGCGCACAGACCATGGCAGCTACGCATTCCGCTATCCGGGGATGACCGAAATCCGCCAGGTGGAACAATGGTTCCTGATGAATCAGGCACGCTCACTCGAAGCCTGGCGTGAGGTGATGCGGATGCAGAGTTTCGCCAGTTTCAATTTCGTTGCTGCCGACAAGGACGGCCACATCATGTTTGTGCACAACTCGTTAACACCCGTACGCACACCGGGATACAACTGGCAGCAGTATCTGCCGGGAGATGATTCGCAGCTGATATGGCAGGAAACCCTTAAGTTCGATCAATTACCGCAGGTCATCGACCCAAGCAGCGGCTGGGTGCTCAGCGCTAACCACACACCGTTCGAAGTCTCTGGAGACGATGACAATCCGGACCCGTCAGCCTATCCAGTCACAGCTGGATTCGACGCGCGCATGTCCAATCGAGCCCTGCGGGGGCTGGAACTGATGCGCGCACTCGGGCCCATCTCCGCAGAGGAATTTTCAGCCATCAAACACGACAAGGCCTACTCGCCGAACAGCGACCCGGCGCGACATGTTCAGATTGCCCTCACGCTCGACTATGAAAGCGACGCAAGATTGCAATCCGCCCAGCGCGTCCTGGCCGAATGGGATCTGGTTACCAATATCGACAACACCAACGCTGCTCTTGGTGTGTGTCTGGTTTCGGCTCCGGCGATCCTCAGTGCTGACCCGGTAACCGAAGCGATCGTGGCCGGAGAATTCGAGCATTGCGTCGACGTGTTGGAGAGCAATTTCGGTCAGGTGGATCCACTCTGGGGTGAGGTCAATCGACACGTTCGCGGTGACGTGAACGTTGCCGTTGGTGGCGGGCCGGATACCCTGCGGGCAATCTATGGACGCGGTCTGGAAGAAGACGGCTACCTGACCAACGTGGCTGGTGACGGACTGTACTATCTGGTCAGCTGGGATGCCCAAGGCAATCAGAGTGTGCTCGGCACCCACCACTTCGGCTCGGCAACCCTCGATGAACGCTCACCCCACTATGCAGACCAGGCAGAAGCCTTTGCTCAAGAACAGCTGCGGGATCCGCTGTTTGATCCGGCAAAACTCGAGGCCAACATCGCCAGGCGTTATCAGCCTTGAGTGTGATCAGAAGCTGTCTTTGCGGCGGCGGGTTTCTGCAAAGACGGCAACCAGATCATCACCGGACATACCCAGTGTTTTCTGCAGATCCGGGCTATCCGGGCGCAGAAACGGGTTGGTGGCTTTTTCCAGCGCTATTGAGGTTGGCACGGTGGGGGTATTGCGCGCGCGCAGTGAGGTAATTTCCTGCGCACGCTGCTGCAGCCTTTCATTGTCCGGCTCAACGCTCAACGCAAACGCCGCATTGGCAGCCGTGTACTCGTGTGCGCAGTAAATGATGGTTTCATCAGGCAGCGCCATGAGTTTGCCCAGACTCTGCCACATCTGCTGCGGTGAGCCTTCAAACAGCCGACCACAGCCCAGAGCAAACAGGGTGTCGCCAACAAAAGCGATGCCATCGTCGACAAAATGAAACGCGATGTGGCCACTGGTATGACCTGGGACTTCCAGCACTGCCACGGTACTCGCACCAAACTGAAAGCGCTCCGAGTCGCTCACCTGAACATCGATCCCCGGTATCCGGGCGGCGTCATTAGCCGCACCAACAACCTGACACGACCACTGTTCTTTCAGCGCTTCATTACCCCCGGCATGGTCAAAATGATGGTGGGTATTGAAGATGTGTGTGAGCGTCCAGCCTTTCGCCTTGAGCGCTGCATTGATGGGCGCGACTTCGGGCGTATCGATGGTCGCGGTCAGGCCTGACTCAGGGTCGTGAACGAGAAACCCGTAGTTGTCGTTCAGGCAGGCAAACATATGAACTTCCACGGTCATGATCCGTTCTCCTCGAGGGGAATGAATAAACAGGTTCTGGGCTCACCGG
>Ga0316191_10001591_pt1 | contig 16096 bp, 13 predicted proteins | sample Eddworburr2cm_MG_FD_204928 | JGI IMG/M metagenome (GOLD analysis project Ga0316191, IMG submission 204928) | Coastal sediment microbial communities from Maine, United States - Eddy worm burrow 2 cm | ecosystem: Environmental > Aquatic > Marine > Coastal > Sediment | place: USA: Maine...
CTGGTCGCGCTGGCGATCGGCATCGCCGGTGTCGTGGTGGCTCGCAGCGCCGTGCGCGCAGAAGCCAGGGACGAGACACGCATGCAGGCGAACATCGCCACGATAGAAACATCGCTGGCTGCGATCGCGAACGACTCGGAGCGACTGGACGAGCAGAAAGAGTCGATCAACGTTTACGACCTGCGCCATGTGATCGACGAGACGTTCCCGCCGCACCTGGCGGCATTCGTGGAGGCGAGGGAGAGTATCGCCCACAGTTACGGTCTCAAGGCCTACGCCGAGGTGATGAATCGTTTTGCCACGGGTGAGCGCTATCTGAACCGGGTGTGGTCTGCCTCGACCGATGGATACCAGACCGAGGCGCACGACTATATTACCCGCTCACGGGTGCAATTTGACGACGCTCTGGTCACCTTCCGCGCGATCCGGGAGCGCGCCGGTCGGTCGCTGTAAAAGGCTGCGGGAATCGACCTTGCCGGGCACGCAGCTTGCAGGCAGGTTCAGCCGCTGAACGGGCACTCGAACTCTTACGAGTGGTCCCTCCGCGGGGCCCTCTTCTGATGGACGAAATACGAGCCTTCTGTTTCCCGAACGGGAATCGAGACGCACCCGGGGAGTATGCCGGACTGGCACCAGTCGAGCCGGACCGATCTTTCTCCCTTCTCCGATCTTTCAAGGACCGGCTCCGGCCGGATCCGAATGGGGTCGCCGCCGGTATCTCCGCCTTCCGTGCGGAACCGGTCGTCTGTCTGTCGGCGAACCCGACTCCAGCGCCGCGGATCTTCTGCGGTGTGACCTAACCACCAGGAGACGGCAATGAGCAGTTACGTCGCGACTCTGATGGAAACCGTCCGGGCGAAGGATCCTGCCCAGCCAGAGTTCCACCAGGCAGTAGAAGAGGTCGCAGATTCCGTCCAGATCGTATACGACAAGCATCCGATCTATAAGAAGACCGCAGTCCTCGAGCGGATCATCGAACCGGAGCGAGTGATCCTGTTCCGCGTTCCGTGGGTCGACGACCAGGGCGAGGTCCAGGTGAACCGGGGCTTCCGGATCGAAATGAACAGCGCCATCGGTCCATACAAGGGCGGTCTCCGCTTCCACCCTTCGGTCAACCTCGGAATCCTGAAGTTCCTGGCCTTCGAACAGGTGTTCAAGAACGCCCTGACGACGCTGCCGATGGGCGGAGGCAAGGGGGGCTCGGACTTCGATCCCAAGGGCAAGAGCGATGCAGAAGTTATGCGCTTCTGCCAGGCGTTCATGGCCGAGCTGTTCCGCCACATCGGCCAGTTCCGTGACGTTCCGGCCGGTGACATCGGCGTGGGTGGACGCGAGATTGGCTTCCTGTTCGGGATGTACAAGAAGCTGCGGAACGAATTCACCGGCGTGCTGACCGGGAAGGGTCTGAACTGGGGCGGGTCCCTCATTCGCCCCGAGGCCACGGGCTACGGCGCCGTGTATTTCGCGGCCGAGATGCTCGGCACGCGAGGCGAGACGCTGGAAGGGAAGACCTGTATAGTCTCGGGTTCGGGCAATGTGGCCCAGTACGCCGCCGAGAAGATCCTGGACAAGGGCGGGAAAGTCATCACCTGCTCCGATTCGAGCGGCTACATCTTCGACGACGAGGGGATCGACCGCGAGAAACTCGCCTTTCTGATGGACCTGAAGAATAACCGGCGGGGCCGAGTCAGCGAGTACGCGGAAAAGTATCCCGGCGCGGTATACACGCCGGTGGATCCGAGTCTCGACTACAATCCGCTGTGGGACCACGATGCCGACTGCGCCTTCCCGAGCGCGACGCAGAACGAGGTGAACGCGAAGGATGCCCAGAATCTCGTGAACCGGGGCGTCTACCTGATTTCCGAGGGCGCCAACATGCCTACGGTACCGGAGGGAGTGGAGATCTTCCTCGCCAGCGATGTCCTGTACGGGCTTGGCAAGGCAGCCAACGCCGGTGGAGTTGCGGTATCAGGCCTCGAGATGTCACAGAACTCTCTGCGACTCTCATGGCCCCGGGAAGAGGTGGACAAGCGCCTGCAGGGCATCATGAAGAGCATCCACAAGCAGTGTCTCGACGCTGCCGAGGCGTACGGGAAGCCCGGGAATTATGTGCACGGGGCCAACATCGCCGGCTTCCTTAAGGTAGCCGACTCGATGCTGGACCAGGGCGTGGTCTGATCGGTCGTTCGAACGGGCATGACGCCCGCCGATCGGGTACATGGGTGGGGCGCGTTCCGGCGCGCTCCACCCATCTTTCAAGGACGGTAGTATCGTGACGGTCACCGAGTCCCCCGCGTTCCCGGAGTTCGGTGGGTCTCGGGGCGGTCGCGCCGGGAGCCTGCAGGACCTGATGCGCTTCCGCGTGCAGAACATCCTGTTCGTTTCGAGTCTTTACGAGTCGTTCATCATGGCGGAAGATGGACAGCTCAACGAGCTCATCCTCACCAAGTTCCTCGACCTGAACCTGAATCAGGCCCCGAACATCACGCGCATTTCGAGCGGGGCGGAAGCCCTGGCTCTCGCCAGGGAAAAGCGCTTCGACGTCATCATTACGAGCTTGCAGCTGGGCGACATGAACGCCACGCAGCTGGCCCGGGAGGTGCGCGCGGCCGAGCTGGACATCCCCGTCCTGGTGCTCGCCTACGACCACCAGGAAGTGAAGGACTTCGAGCGCCGATCCGGGTTCGGCGATGTGAAGCACGTGTTCCTGTGGCAGGGAGACGCCCGGATCCTGCTTGCCATGGTGAAGCTGGAGGAAGACCGGCGGAACGTGGAATTCGACGCGGGCCTCGGGGTTCCCGTGCTCCTCGTCGTCGAAGACAGTATCCGGCACTACTCCTCGTTCCTGCCTGTGATCTATTCCGAGGTGATGAAGCTCACGCAGAGCATCGTCTCCGAGGGAGTCAACCTGTATCAACGACTGCTCCGGATGCGGGCCCGGCCGAAGATCCTCCTCGCGACGAACTTCGATGAGGCCTGGTCTTACTTCACGGCCTACCAGGGTAACGTTCTTGGTCTGATCTCGGACATCGAGTTTCCCCTCGAGGAGGGTGGCGAACCGTCCGCGTCGGCCGGGCTGGAACTGGCGGGACGCATACGCGAGGCGCGTCCCGACATCCCGATCCTGCTGCAGTCCAGCAATCCAGCCCACCAGACGACAGCCGCGACCATGGCCTCCGGGTTCCTGCTCAAGCGCTCGCCGACGATGCTGGACCAGATCCGCCGGTACCTGACGGAACATTCGTATTTCGGCGACTTCGTGTTCTGCCTTCCGTCCGGGGAAGAGGTCGACCGGGCGGGCGACCTCCGTACCCTGCTCGAGAAGCTGGAGACGATCCCGGTAGAGAGTATTGGCTACCATGGGGAGAAGAACGACTTCTCGAGTTGGCTTCGGGCCCGGGGCGAATTCGCGCTGGCATACCGGCTTCGACCGAGGCACGTATCGGATTACGCTTCCCTCGAGCATCTCCGGGCTGATCTGATCGATTCCATCGGGACCCACAGAAGGCAACAGAGCCGGAGCACGGTGGCTGACTTTGATCCGGAAGCTCTTGCCCAGGCGGGCGGGATTACTCGAATCGGGGAGGGCTCGATTGGAGGGAAGGGACGTGGGCTCGCCTTTGCGACGCGGCTCATCGACCGTTTCGGGCTCGAAGACCGGTTTCCGGGTGTGCGGATCTTCGTGCCTCCTGCGGTGATTCTCGGGACCGATGTGTTCGAGGAGTTCCTGGACGAGAATGAACTCCGTTCACTTTCGCTGCACTCGGAAGACGAGGCGGAGGTGGCGCGCCGCTTCATCCAGGCAGGCTTTCCACCGGACGCCCGCCGCCAGCTTCTGTCCTTCCTGATGCTGTGCGACCGGCCCCTGGCCATCCGCTCCTCGAGCCTGCTGGAGGACTCCCCGTACCAGCCGTTTGCCGGGATCTTCGAGACGATCATGATCCCCAACGATCACCCGGATCCCGCAGTCCGGCTCGAAGAGCTCGTCCAGGCAATCAAGTCCGTCTACGCATCGACCTATTCGGCCGACAGCAAACTCTTCCTCGAAGCGACCCCGTATCGTCTCGAGGAGGAAGCCATGGCCGTGATTGTCCAGGAGCTGGTGGGGCAGGTCCGTGACGGCCTTTTCTTCCCGGACGTGTCTGGCGTGGCGCGTTCGTACAATTACTATCCGACGGCTCCCATGACCTCGATGGACGGGATTGCAGCAGTGGCACTCGGCCTCGGCAAGACCGTCGTGGAGGGGTCCCCCTGCTTTCGGTTCTGCCCCTCATTCCCGCACCACAACGTCGAGTTTTCGACCGTCGACGACATGGTCAAGAACTCGCAGCGTGCCTTCTGGGCCCTGCGGCTGAGCAACGCAGAGGGGACTCCGAAGGACGACGAGAGTGGACAACTCGTGCAGGCCCCACTCAGCGTGGCAGAACGGCACGGGGTGCTGAACTGGGTGGGATCCACCTACTCCGCCGAGAACAGGGCGGTATACGACGGCCTTTCACGGGCCGGCGTACCGATCGTCAGCATGGCTCCGATCCTGAAGCACGACATGTTTCCGCTCGCAGAGATCCTGCAGGAGTTGCTGAGAGTCGGGACGATGGGGACGAGTTCCCCGGTGGAGATCGAGTTCGCGATCAACCTCGACACGCCCCCGGGCGCCCCCGCGGAATTCGCGTTTCTCCAGCTTCGCCCCTTCACGTCGAGCCGGGAGATGGACACGGTAGAGCTCGGACATCTCGCACCCGGCGAACTGATCTGTGACAGCACGTCAGCGCTGGGGCACGGTCACCAGGACAATATCTACGACATCGTGGTCGTGGACAGGAACCAGTTCGATCGGGCTCAAAGCCGGGAGTGCGCTGTCGCCGTGTCGCAGTTCAACCGCCGGCTGACCCTGGAGGGACGTCCCTACGCGCTGATCGGGGTCGGCCGCTGGGGCTCGACCGAGTCCTGGCTGGGAATTCCCGTCCGCTGGTCGGACATCTCAGGGGCGCGGGTGATCGTGGAGGCGGGATTCAAGGACCTGCGGGTTACCCCTTCGCAGGGGACACACTTCTTTCAGAACCTCACGTCTCTCAACATCGGCTACTTCACGGTGAACGAGGATAGTGGCGAGGGGTTCGTCGACTGGGAATTCCTCGCCGGCCAACCCGCGCTCGGCGAGATCGGGCCGGTCCGCCACCTGCGCTTCGACGCCCCCGTCGTGGTGACCATGAACGGAAGCAAGCAACACGGGATCATTCGAAAGCCACTGGGCGGTTGATCAGCCCTTCAAGTTCTCCGGATTCAGCCCATCGAGCTCCGGCAGCACGAACAGCCCATCCTTCCGGATCAACACATCGTCGAACCAGATCTCGCCGCCGCCGTACTCGGGCCGCTGAATGAGCACGAGGTCCCAGTGGATCTGGCTGCGGTTGCCGTTGAACGCGACGTCGTAGGCGTTGCCGGGCGTGAGATGCAGGGAACCGGCGATCTTTTCGTCGAACAGGATGTCTTTCATCGGCTCCATGATGTAGGGATTGAAGCCGATCGCGAACTCCCCGATGTGCCGGGCGCCGTCGTCGGAGTCGAGCACTTTGTTGAGGTGCTCGGTGTTGGTGCTCGTCGCCTCGACGATCTTCCCGTTCTCGAACCGGAAGAACACATCCTCGTGGCTCACACCCTGGTAAACGGTGGGCGTATTGTAGCGAATCGTCCCGTTCAGGCTGTCCCGCACCGGGGCCGTGTAGACCTCGCCGTCGGGGATGTTTCGCTTCCCATCACAGGGCATCGCCGGAATGCCGTCGATGCTGAAGCTCAGGTCCGTATCGGGAGACACCAGCCGGACCCGATCCGTACGCTCCATCAGCGCCTGTAACGGCTTCAGCGCTTCCGCCATCCGCTCGTAGTCCATCGTGCAGACGTCGAAGTAGAAATCGGCGAACGCCTCCGTGCTCGTTTCGGCGAGCTGGGCCATCGACGGGCTGGGCCAGCGCAGCACCACCCACCGGGTGCGGGCGACCCGGATATCGGTATGCACCCGCTTCCAGATCAGCTGCTCATACAGGTGCATTCGATCACCGGGCACATCGGAAAGCTCGGCGATGTTGCCGGCGCCGCGGACACCGATGTAAGCGTCCATCAGGTCCATCACGGTCTCCTCGCCCCGCGCCATCACCTCGAGTTGCTCCTCGGAAGCACCCAGTAGAAGGCTTCGCAGCACCTCGTTGCTCTTGAGCAGAACGTTCGGAACTACATTCGCCTCGTGCGCCACGCGGACGAGCTCGTTGGTGAACGCGTGCGGGATGTCTATCGCCTCGATCAGGACTTTCTCGCCCGGCTTCAATTCACAGGAGTAGTGGATCAGAGTCTCGGCGAGTCTCGTATAGCGTGGATCGGTCATGGTCTCACGGGCTCTTGATGCAGTGATCTCGCTGACGCCGGGTGGGGGCGACGACGTGGACGACGATCCATACGGTGCAACCTCGGCGTCCTCGGGGCAACGCCCGACGTCACTCTTCCGGCGGTTTCGGTGCCCATTCCGTTTTCCCGGCATCGGTCGTGATGTCGAGCGTCGTGATGTGGATGTTCAGTCCGGAGTCGATACGAAATCCGATCACCCCGTCCGGATCGACGGCGTTCCTGGGAAGCTCAGCCACGGTGTCGTCGTTGATTCGGAACCGGACTGTCGTAGCGCCCGCATCGACGCCGAGCACGTTCTTCACCGCCGCGTCCTCGCCTGTCCACGCGTGGATAGCTTCGTGGATCCCGCCCGCCAGCTCCGTGCTCTCGAAGTCGGCCTGGTGGCGAACAGTGAAGTTGCCGTCTGGACCGATCTCGAACGAGACAAAGCGCTGGGCATCCGAGTCCAGCTCCCGGCCCCCGAGGATCAGGCCGTATGTTCCATCCGCTCCCAGCGGATCGAACAGGAACCCCTCCGACTCGATCCGGAACTCGCCCCGGGCCGTCGCTGCCGGGTTGTACAGGATTACGCCCCGGCCCGCCGTGAGGTGCCAGCCCGGCGGCATCTCCACGAACCTCTCCGGCCGGGTGATCCATCCCTCCGGGGCCTGGAGAGTCTGAGCCGCCGCGGGCGATGGGATAATCGCGAGCAGCGGGAGGATCGTGACGACCGCCGCTCGAATCTGATTCCACGTCATTTAGAACTCCTGTCCACTTCCGTTTCGCTCAAGGTCGACCTATACAGTGGGATCAGACGAGACTGCGCAAGGGACTCAGCGGGAGTAAGGGATGAGGGCAGTACCACGATACAACTGGACGCGAAGGCTCGGGATCGTTCTCGTGGTATCGGTGTTGGCGGGCTGCGTTCGAGGTGACGAGTCGACCACGGTGGATGCAGGGCCCTTGCCTCGATTTGGAGCGGTGGCCGCGATTGAGACCCCCGCGGCACCCGGCGCGGGTGAGCCGTGGCTGCACCCCGAGCCGGACGGCACCGTGCTGATGAGCTGGCTCGAGCCGTCAGCAGAGGGTCACGCGCTCCGGTTTTCCGTGCTCGACGGTGATGTGTGGGGTCCGGTTCGAACGGTGGTCTCGAGGGCCAACCTGTTCGTGAACTGGGCCGACTTTCCGTCCGTGATCCGGCTCCCCGATGGTTCGCTCGTTGCGCACTGGCTCCAGAGAACGGGGCCTGATACCTACGCGTATGGGGTCCGGCTGGCTCGCTCGACTGACGACGGAGAGACCTGGTCGGCTGCCGTCGCTCCGCACACCGACGAAACGCAAACGGAGCACGGGTTCGTGAGCCTGTTTCCCGGTCCCGTTGCCGGATCCGTCCGCGCCGTGTGGCTCGACGGCCGCAACTATGCTGTCCCCGATGCGGACCAGCCGTTCATGACGTTGCGCCACGCGATAATCGCTGCGAATGGATCGCTGTCGGAGGAACAGGAACTGGACCCCTGGACCTGCGACTGCTGCCAGACCTCGGTCGCCGCGACGGACGGAGGCATCGTCGCTGCCTACCGGGGCCGGACGCGGGACGAGATCCGCGACATTCGGGTCGTGCGCTCAACCGTGGACGGGTGGACCGAGCCGGCCGTCGTACACGATGACGGTTGGGTGATCTCGGCCTGCCCGGTGAACGGTCCGGCAATCGACGCGAACGGCAGCCTGGTGACCGTGGCCTGGTTCACGGCCGCGAGCGACAGCCCGCGAGTCATGCTCGCGTTCTCCGACGATGGGGGGGAGAGCTTCGGGAGTCCGATCCAGGTGGCTGGCTCGGGCGAGATCGGCCGGTCACTGGGCCGCGTGGATCTCGTGCTCACACACGACGGGGTCGCTCTCGTCTCATGGCTGCACGAGCGGGAGGGAACTGCCGCGCTGATGCTGGCCGCACTCGACTCAACTGGATCTCGGTCGGGGACGACGGTCGTTCCGCAGCTGGACGGGGGACGGGCCACCGGCTTCCCGCGACTGGCACTTCGCGGAGACCGGGTCCTGCTGGCCTGGACCGAGCCGGGCGACCCGTCACGGATTCGATTGGTTGGCATGCCGCTCGACAGGGAATAATCGGTCGATTCAGGCCCTTCCGCTCTTCCGCCCGGTCCGAAGCACGTTGCCGACTTCCCTTCTCACCAGGGCTGGAAGCAGGTCATCGCGGTCCCTCAAGTAGCGTTGCGCCCGTCGCCTGTCGTGCTTGGCCATGTCCCTGAGCGACCATGACACGGCCTTCACGATCAGAGGTTCCTTGCGTCCCAGCACACGGTCCAGAAGAGACAGGGAGTAGTCCGCCGGGACTTCGCCACTGCGGATGATCGGCACGTTCGACACGATCGCCAGGCGGGGTCGCCACACGCCGTCCTCCTGCACGAGTCGATACAGGAACTGCTTCCGCTCCGGAGGACCGGCGAGAATCCAGCGGCCGACGATCGCTGTTCCGAGCAGATCGCACACCGGCCAGCTGTCGATCTCGCCGGACCAGCCGAACAGCACGGTCTCGGGAAGGCGCTCGACGGCCCCGGGGAACCAGCGCAGGATCTCGAGCCCGAGCAGTCGCTCGTCCCTCGATCCGGCGCTCCAGAGGGCGGCGGTGAATCGCTCGACTGCAACGGGGTCGGATTCCCGATTCTCCCGGACCCACTTCTTCGCCGTCAGCCGCAGATCCGGTGTCCGGACGCCGAGCGCCTCCAGATCGGTAGGCGCGACACCAAGCGATCCCTCGCGGTACTCGGGATCGGCCGCGGCCTCCAGGGCACGTCGCAACTGCACGAGGTCAGTTGTTTGTTCGGTCATGCGCACAATCTCGCGCGCCGAGCCTCCGCGTGCGATGTTGCCCTGACCCGGCAAGAGCCACCAGCGCCCGGAGGAATCGAATGCGTCGCCCACCCAGTGCTCGCACCCTGAGGCTGTCCACCGCGTTGCTGCCCATGTGCCTGTCGGCCGTCCTGCCGGTAAGTGCCACCGCTCAGGCAGGCTACGATCAGCGTGTGCTTCTGATCGGGATCGATGGCGTGCGGGTGGACATGCTGGCCCGGGCCGAGACCCCGACGTTGGATTCGCTCGCCGAGGCCGGGTTCTTCTCCGACGAGGCAAAGACGAGAGTGCGGACGGTCAGCGGACCTGGCTGGTCGAGCATGCTGACAGGCGTCCGGACTGACAAGCACGGGGTGGACTCGAACGACTTCAGCGGGAACCGCTATACAGAGTGGCCTGACTTTCTCACTCGCCTGGAGAAGGAGCACCCTGAGCTGGGCACCTTCGCCGTTCTCGACTGGCCGCCGCTCGGGACTCCGGATTCCGGTGGGCCTCTGATCTCCGACGCAATCGACGTGAAGCTGAACTTCGACGGGGAGACGGACGGGTACGGACCGGCCGACGCCGAGAGCGTCGAAGCGGCGGTAGAGCACCTGCGGACGGCGGACGTGCACGCGGCGTTCGTCTACCTCGGGGATCCGGACGTGGTGTCGCACGAGACGGACTCGTTCTCGGAGGAGTACCGCGCCTCGATCGAGCGCGCGGATTCACAGACGGCAGAACTGCTGGAAGCGCTGCGCGCCAGACCGGGATACGACGACGAGGACTGGCTCATTCTGATCAGCACCGACCACGGCCGGAACGACGCGGGGGGGCATGGCGGAAAGTCACCATCCGAGACCACGATCTTCTTCCTGGCATCGGGCCCTGCGGTCAGTCCGGGCCGGACCGATTGCCCTCCGGAGATCGTGGACGTGGCTGCGACGGCACTCGCCCACCTCGGGATCGTGGCGCAGGGCCTCGACGGTCAGCCGCGAGGCCTGGGACCCGGGGTGTGTGCACCGGAATGAGTGAGTGGGTCGTACCCGTGATTCCGCCGGCTCCCCGAACGAGAAAAGGCCGCCCTACGGAGCGACCTTTTCTCACTTGAACGCGTATGTTCGATCTATGTAGAACAGCCGACGCGGAAACAAGGCAAGGAACGTTGGGTGCGGCCCCACCCGCACGCCCTCACCTCGCTTCGCACGCCAGACTCATATAGTCAGGTCGGTCCGCCGCAGTCTCGTGGCGGTATCCACCTACAACTTTGCCCTCTTCGAGCAGGAATACGCCGGGCATCTGGAGACCGTCGCCCTTCAGGGCCCCGAGCCCATGTCCACCACCGCCGAGCCAGGCGGGTGCCGCGGCCGACACTCCCCGTTGCCACACCCCGGGCCCGAACAGCTGTCGTGCTCCGCCGCGTCCGAGACCGAAGGCCCCGTACAACTGCCTCTCGGGGTCCGCGAACCGCGGTAAGTCCTCAAGGCCGTACGACTCCAGGAAATCCTCCAGTTCGGTCTCATCGGCCATGCCGACGAATGCCGGCGTCACGCCCTCGCGCTCAATCGCCTCGCGCTGCTCGGATACGTCCTTCGCGGCTTCCCGGCAGAAGGTGCAGCCGAGGTGCCGCAGGAAGACCAGAAGCACCGGGCGCTCCCGGGAAAGAGAATCAAGCGACCGACCGTTCTGATCCGCGACCTCGAACACTCGGCTCAGCATTCGGGGGTCGACTGCGGACCTCGGTGAAACGGCAGGAAAATCCAGGACCTGTTCCATTCTCGCTCGCTCCTTGCCCCGGGCTAGTCGAACGCCGGCAATGCGGCGTCCCTCTGCTCGGAATGCAGGTGGACTCGCTCCGATTTCGTGCTCTCCATCGCCATGCCGATCGTGCCAATCAAAGTCATCGCGAGTCCAAGCACCATCAGCGCCGTGAATCGTCGCATCGGACCTCCATGTTCAGCTGTCCAGCACCCACGATACGAGGCCATGGAGTAATTGTCAAGCAGTTGTCCATGTATACTAAGTGGGTAGAGTTGACATCCCATGAACATAACAGAGGTGTGCGTCAGGCGGGACTGCGAGAGTTCGGGAAAGGGACCCGGACGGCGGCTGCCGTCCGGGCCAGGACAGTCAAGAAGTCACATGATCGGTTTCCGCGCCCGCACGAACGCCGACATGAGCCGGCCGTCCAGTACTTCACCTTCCGCCTCGGCCTCGATTCCGTAGTCGGACAGGACCGCCCGGACGTCGTCAGCTCCGTAGATCCGGGTAGGCTCGATCTCGATCGCCTCGAACCCGGCGTCGGCGAGCAGGCTCCGATACTTGTCCTCCTCCAGCGCGCCTGCCACGCAGCCGGCCCACATCTCGAGGCTCTTCCGGATCTCGGTCGGGATCTCGCCACGCACGACCACGTCCGATACCGCGAACCGGCCGCCCGGCTTCAGGACGCGGAACGCCTCGGCCAGGACCTTCGGCTTGTCCACTGACAGGTTGATCACGCAGTTCGAGATCACGACGTCAACTTCCGCCTCGTCCAGCGGCAGTTCCTCGATCTCACCTTTGCGGAATTCCACGTTGGGCATCTGCGCCTCGGATGCGTTCTTCCTGGCCAGGGCCAGCATTTCGTCGGTCATGTCCACCCCGATCGCGCGGCCCGTGGGCCCGACCCGGCGGGCGGAGAGGATCACGTCGATTCCACCGCCCGACCCGAGGTCCAACACGGCCTCGCCCTCGGCGAGCTCGGCCAGCGCGGTCGGATTTCCGCATCCGAGCGAGGCTTCGAGCGCCGCGGCCGGCACGTCCTGGCGCTGCACGGCGTCGTACAGGTCGCGGGTGATCGGGTCGGGGTCGCTGCAGCAGTCGGTGCCTCCGCAGCAGGAACTCTTCGACTTCGCCGCCTCCGCGTAGCGTTCGCGGACGACTTCCTTGATGTCGGTGTTCATCGATCTTCTCCGTTGATCAAGAATTGCTTATGTGACGGGCCAAAAAAAACCATTCAGCATTTACGTACTTCGATACGGTTGACAGCAGCGCCTTCCCTTCGAGGATCCCTGAGCGCTAGAACCGGCGAACGCCCCGGCCGCCAGGGCTCCAGCCACGCTCTGCAACTCTTCCAGCGCCTCCCGGTTCAGCGAGTAGTGGACCCAGCGCCCCTTTCTGCGGCTTACCACGAGGCCAGCCTCGCGGAGCGTGCGTAGATGGAACGACAGCAGGGGCTGCGTGATGTCGATCGCCTCGGCCAGGTCGCACACGCAGCGCTCGCTCTCGCCCAGCAGCTCCAGTATCCGGACGCGCTTGTCGTCGGCCAGGGCCTGGAAAGAGCGGGCGAGTTCTACGGGGTCGCCCTTAACGTTGCTCATGTGCGTTTTCATAGATAAAGAATAGTTTATATGAGTAATGGACACAAGGGTCGCCCGCCGGCGCCTCCCTGAGTACGATTCCCGGACTCGCGACACGGCAATCCGCCACAGCCCCGAAGGGACCTCATGGACCTGCTCATCCGCGACGTGACCCTGCTCGACGGTTCGAACGGACATATTGGCGTCGTCGGCAACCGGATCTCGTACATCGGCCCGGATCTCCCGACGGGTGAAGTGACCCGCACGCTAAACGGCACGGACAGGCTTGCCCTCCCCGGGCTCGTCAACGCGCACACGCATGCCGCGATGGTCCTGTTCCGCGGCTACGGCGACGACATGCCGCTGATGCCGTGGCTGGAGGAGCGGATCTGGCCGGCCGAGGCGAAGCTCACCGACGACGACGTGTACTGGGGAACGCGGCTGGCCTGTGCCGAGATGATTCGCACCGGCACCACGCTGTTCAACGACATGTACTGGAAGGTCTCGAACGCGATTCGCGCGGTCGACGACGCGGGCCTCAGGGCCACGGTGAGCGGCGGACTGATCAGCGGCGGATTCCTTGGCGACCTGAAGGGCGAGATCGTGGAGCTGATCGCGATGTACGAGGCGGGTGGGTTTCCGGACCGGGTCCGCCTGTCCATCGCTCCGCACGCGCTGTACACCGTCACGCACGAGGACCTCGAGTGGTGCGCTCAGCTCGCCACCGACCACGACCTGCCGATCCAGATTCACCTGTCGGAAACTCTGCGCGAGGTCGAGGAATGCATCGAGCAGCATGGCATGCGACCCGCGTTTCACCTGGAGCGCTGCGGGATTCTCGACCGACCGACGACGCTGGCCCACGGCACCTGGCTCGACCGCGAAGAACTCGCGATGCTTTCCCGGTACCCGGCGACAGTAGTACACAACCCGGTGAGCAACCTGAAACTGGCCTGCGGGCAGGGCCGCGACGTGCGCGGCTGGTTCGACTACGCAGGGGCGAAGGCCGAGGGCGTGAACGTCGCGCTCGCCACCGACGGCACGGCTTCGAACACGAACCTCGACATGTTCGAGGAGATGAAGTTCGCGTCGCTGATGGCGAAGCACGCCTCCGGGGATCCGACCTGCATGCCGGCGGCCGAGACCGTGGAGATCGCGACCCATGGCGGCGCGGACGGAATGGGGTGGACCGACGCCGGGCGCCTCGAGGTCGGCGCCCTGGCTGACATCGTATTGCTCGACCTCACCGAGCCGACGCTATCTCCCATGCATGATCCGGCGAGCCACGCCGTATACGCCGCCAACGGCGGCTGCGTGCATACGACGATCTGCGACGGACGCGTACTGATGGAGGGCGGTGAGATCGAGGGCTACGACGAGATCCGGTCGCGGGCGATCGAGGCGGCACGGCGGGTCACCAGTGACTGATCGATGACTGACGAGCACCCGGACCGGAGTATCTGGACGGAGCCGGAGGACGGCCGGACGGTCGTCCGATTCATCGACCAGACGAAACTGCCTGCCGGGCTCCAGATCGGGACGTTGCGAAGCTGGCAGCAGGCCGAGGAAGCGATTCAGACCATGCAGGTACGCGGCGCCCCGTTGATCGGAGTGACGGGCGCATACGGCCTGTGCCTCGCCGTGCAGGCTGATCCTTCCGATGCCTCGTTGGTGCCAGCCGCCATGCGCCTCCGGGCCGCCCGTCCGACGGCCGTGAACCTGGCCAGGGATGTGGATGCTCTGGCGGAAGAGCTCTCCGGCCTGCCCGCCGCCGCTCGTGCCGCAGCTGCCTGGGCGTGGGCGGATTCGCTTGCTTCGCTCGACATCGAGACCAACCTGGAGATCGGCCGACACGGACTGCCGCTGATCGAGGAGGCCGCGCGATCGAAGCCGGCCGGCAAGCCGGTTCGGATTCTCACGCACTGCAACGCGGGCGCGCTGGCCACCGTGGCGCATGGCACAGCCACCAGCCCGATCTACCTGGCGAGCGAGGCCGGCATTCCGGTCCAGGTGTGGGTAAGCGAGACCCGGCCCCGTCTGCAGGGCGCGGCTCTCACCGCATGGGAGATGGACGGGCGCAGCATCCCGCATGCCGTGATCGCGGACGGAGCCGGGGCGCACCTGATGCAGCGGGGCGAGGTGGATCTCGTGCTGGTGGGGACGGATCGGACGACGCGCGACGGCGACGTATGCAACAAGATCGGTACCTACGCAAAGGCGCTGGCCGCGCATGCGAACGGTATCCCGTTCTATGCAGCGGTCCCCTCCCGTTCGATCGACTGGTCGGTGCGAGACGGAATCGCAGGGATCCCGATCGAGGAACGGGCGCCGGAAGAGGTGCTGGAAGTGCATGGCTCCGGTCGCGCGGTTCGCATCGCGCCGCCGGGTACGGCAGCCCGGAACCCCGCGTTCGATGTCACCCCCGCGGAGCTCGTAACCGGGCTGATCACCGAGCGAGGCATCTGCGAGGCCAGCGAGCAGGGTCTCCTCGGTCTGTTCCCGGAGGCACGATGAGGCGCGCGCGAAACCGCCGGGCCCTTGTGGAAGCCGCGCAGGAAGTCGAGCGCTCCGGCCTGTCGCCTGGCACGAGCGGCAACCTGAGCGTGCGCGTACCCGGCGGGTTCCTGATCACGCCAACCGGGGTGTCCTACGGGTCGATGGACCCTGCCGACACGGTGTTCCTGACCTCGCGCGGTGAGCCGACCGGCGATCGGCTCGAGCCGTCCAGCGAGTGGCCGCTGCACACGGCGATCTACGCGGATCGGCCGGACGCCGGGGCAGTCGTCCACCTGCACTCGCCCTACGCAACCGGGATCGCGTGTCTTCGCAGGGAGATCCCGGCGTTTCACTACATGGTCGCGGTGGCCGGCGGCAACTCGATCCGCTGCGCACGCTACGAGACCTACGGCACGGTCGAGCTCGCGCTGGCAGCCGTAGAAGCGCTCGAGGATCGCCGTGCGTGCCTGCTGGCCAATCACGGGCAGATCGCCATCGGCTCGTCGCTGGATGAGGCCGTGCGGCTGGCTCGCGAGGTGGAGGACCTGGCCCACACCTACTCTGCTGCCCTCGAGGCCGGTGAACCCGTCATCCTCCCGCCCGACGAGATCGAACGGGTGGCGATCCGATTTCGGAGCTACGGGCAGAGCGGTGGTACGCCCGGGAAGGAGACGGACCGATTCGTAGACCGCCCGACTCTCCGCACCAGGCGCCTGGTCATGCGGCCGTTCCATATGCCCGACGCACCACGAGTCCGTGAGTTGGCCGGCGCACCCGAACTGGCGGAGAATACCCTCAGCATTCCGCATCCGTATCCAGAGGGAGCGGCAGAAGCATGGATCTCCGACCAGGAATCGGCATTCCGACTCGGTGAGGTAGCCGCGTTCGCGATCACCCTGCCGGACGACACCCTCGTCGGCGCAGTAGGCCTGAAACTCGAGGAAGACACCGGAATCGCCGAGCTGGGTTACTGGATCGGCGTACCGTACTGGGGGAACGGGTACGCGACCGAAGCGGCAGCGTCACTTCTGGACTTC
>Ga0316191_10001592_pt1 | contig 16094 bp, 10 predicted proteins | sample Eddworburr2cm_MG_FD_204928 | JGI IMG/M metagenome (GOLD analysis project Ga0316191, IMG submission 204928) | Coastal sediment microbial communities from Maine, United States - Eddy worm burrow 2 cm | ecosystem: Environmental > Aquatic > Marine > Coastal > Sediment | place: USA: Maine...
TCATACAGTGCGTCGTACATCGGGCGCAGATAGGGATCGACTTTTTGCGCCAGATCTCCAGGCAGAAAACCCAGACGCTCACCCGCCTCTACCGCTGGGCGCACCAGCACGATGCGCCGCACCTGATCGCTCTCAAGTGCCTCCACAGCTGCCGCGACGGCCAGATACGTCTTGCCGGTACCGGCCGGGCCGATGCCAAAGATCAAATCCTGCTCGCGAATGTTGCGCACATACGACCGCTGGTTGCCGCCCCGCGCGTGGACCCGACGCCGTGGCGTTTCGAAAAACACGTCACCGGAGTCCGGTTTCGAATCCGGTTTCATCCCGGACTCCTGCACCGCCATATGCACGCGATCGGGGCTGATCTCCTCTGTTTCCGCGCGCCGGTACAGATCAACGAGCAAACGCGAGGCCCGCTCTACCTGATCCGCCGGACCACGTAGCCGGAACTGGCTCCCGCGATTGCTGATGGCAACGCCCAGGCGGCTCTCCAGCTGCCCCAGATTCTGATCGAACTGACCACAGAGATTCGCCAGCCGTTTGTTATCGGCAGGCTCGAGCTCGAATTCGAGAGTGGTAAGGTTCGCCGTCACTCGTTCAGGCCGCACACGATTGATCAGCGAGACGTCCGCGCAAGGAGTTGGGTAAGGCCTCGGTGATCACGACATCGACAAATCTGCCGATCAGATCCTCGGCACCGTCAAAATTGACCCAACGCATGTTCTCCGTGCGCCCGGCCAGCTGACGGGAGTCCTTTTTCGATAGCCGTTCCACGAGTACGCGCTGGACGCTGCCAATCATGCTGTGGCTGATGGCCATGGCCTGCTGATTAATCCGGGCCTGCAGCAATTCAAGACGCCGCTGTTTCACCGCATGATCAACGTCGTCCGGCAGGGAAGCCGCGGGCGTGCCGGGGCGGCGGCTATAGATAAAGCTGAACGACTGATCAAAACCCAACTCAGCGATCAGTCCGAGGGTGGCGGCAAAGTCCTGGTCCGTCTCGCCGGGGAACCCGACAATAAAATCTGAGGAGATACTGATCCCCGGTCTCACTGCGCGCAAACGCCGGATCTTCTGTTTGTATTCCAGGGCGGTGTGGCCGCGCTTCATCAGCGCCAGGATGCGATCGGAACCGCTCTGCACTGGCAGATGCAGAAAATTAGCCAACTCCGGGACATCAGCATAGGCGTCGATCAGGCTTTGTGAGAACTCCAGCGGATGAGAAGTGGTGAATCGCACGCGCTCGACGCCATCGACCGCGGCGACAAACCGGATCAGGTGCCCCAGATCACACAGGGTGCCGTCTTCCATTGGACCGCGGTAGGCGTTGACATTCTGCCCGAGGAGATTGATCTCTTTAACCCCCTGGGCAGCCAGCCTGACCACTTCGGCAATAACGTCGTCAAACGGCCGACTGATCTCTTCCCCCCGGGTGTACGGTACAACGCAGAAACTGCAGTACTTGCTGCAGCCCTCCATGATCGAGACAAAAGCGCTCGGGCCATTCGCAGTGGGCGCCGGAAGACAGTCAAACTTCTCGATTTCCGGGAAGGAAATATCCACTGCAGCACGTCCGTTGCCGCGCACCTGATCCAGCATCGCAGGCAAACGATGCAAAGTCTGCGGCCCAAACACCAGATCTACCTGCGGCGCCCGGCGAATCACCGCGTCACCTTCCTGGCTGGCCACACACCCCCCCACACCGATGACCACTCCCGGCCTGGACTGCTTGAGCATCTTCCAGCGGCCAAGCAGTGAGAATACTTTCTCCTGGGCTTTTTCGCGGATCGAGCAGGTATTCAGGAGCAGCACATCCGCGTCGTCGGGCTCGGACACCAGGCTAAAGCCGTGTGATTCCCTCAGCACGTCCGCCATCTTGGCAGAGTCGTACTCGTTCATCTGGCACCCGAAGGTCTTTATGTAGAGTTTTCCGGACATCGATCTTTTCTGCACCAAGCTACAAAGTACTACCTGCTCTGGCACCAGTTCAAACTGCTCAGCGGATATAGCCCAGGCTTTCGAGCTTGACCACGATGCGATGCGCGGCCTGATCCGGCGAAATCTCGCGGGTGTCGATCACCATCTCCGCGTTCTCCGGCTCTTCATAGGGATCGCTGATGCCGGTGAATTCCTTGATGATCCCGGCCCGCGCCTTGGCATACAGGCCCTTGCGGTCGCGCTGCTCGCACACCTCCAGCGGGGTCGCGACATGGATCTCGACCATGCCGCCGACCGCTTCCACCATGTCCCGAACCTGGCGGCGCGTTGATTGATACGGCGCGATCGGCGCACAGATCGCAATACCGCCATTGTTCGCGATCTCGCTGGCGACATAACCGATGCGCAGGATGTTCAGATCCCGATGTTCGCGCGAGAAACCCAGTTCGCTGGACAGGTTCTTGCGCACGATGTCTCCGTCCAGCAAGGTAATCCGTCGGCCACCCTGCTCCATCAGCTTGACCATCAGCGCGTTGGCGATAGTCGACTTGCCGGAACCGGACAGGCCGGTGAAGAAGATGACGAGACCCTGTTTGTGCCTCGGCGGATGAGTCTTGCGCAACTCCTGGATCACATCGGGATAGGAAAACCACTGAGGGATGTCCAGACCTTCCTGCAGGCGGCGGCGAAATTCTGTGCCCGAAATGTTCAGCACAGTCTCGCCCTCTGCGGTTTCGTCCACCGGCACGTATTGGGCACGGTCCTCTACGTAAACGACCATTTTGAACGGGACCATCTGGATTCCGATCTCGTCGCGATACTGGTTCATCAACTCTTGTGCATCGTATGGGCCATAGAAGTCTTCGCCCTTGCTGTCTTTGCCGGGCCCCGCATGATCGCGACCCACGATGAAATGGGTGCAGCCATAGTTGCGCCGGATCAGCGCGTGCCACAAGGCCTCACGCGGACCGGCCATGCGCATGGCCAGCGGCAGCAGACTCAAAGAAGTGGTCTGTTCCGGATAGTGGTGCAACAGGTTTTCGTAGCAACGGACCCGGGTGAAATGGTCGACGTCGCCGGGCTTGGTCATCCCCACCACCGGGTGGATCAACAAATTGGCCTCCACTTCACGAGCAGCGCGGAAGGTCAGCTCCTGGTGGGCACGGTGCATCGGGTTACGAGTCTGGAAAGCGACGACCTTGCGCCAGCCCATTTTCTGAAAACGCTGACGAAGTTCGGCTGGCGTATCCCGAAGATGACGGAAATCGTAATGGATAGGCGTTTCCACGCCGCGCAATTTGCCGCCGATATAGACCGGATGCGCCAGATTCATCAGGTGGTGGACGCCGGGATGGGCTTCATCAACCGAGCCATACACGCCAAGCGCTTCGGCAGGCTTGTCCGGATTCCAGACGTCCTCGACCTGCATCGTAGCGATCAGCACGCCTTCCTGGTCGCGCAAGGCAATGGTCTCTCCGCTTTTGACCCCCGAAGCGAACGCCTCGCTGACATCAAGCGTGATCGGCATCGGCCACAATGTGCCATCACTCAGACGCATGTCTTTGACGACGCCGTCGTAGTCGGCTTTGTTAAGAAAGCCTTCGAGCGGAGAGAACGCGCCGTTGAGCAACAATTCGATGTCGCAGACCTGTCGGGGGCTGAGATCCCAGGACGGATAATCCCTGGCTTTTTTGCGTTCGGCCTCGGCAGCGTCGCTATCCAGATACAGCTCTTTCAGCTCCCCGCCATGGGGACTGATAAGTTCAAGCGTGCCTTCGTGACGATCCATGATATGTACTCCAGAAATGAATTGCCGCGACCCGGAACCCGGATCGCGGCTGAAAAATAAATGGCGAGAACCCGAAGCAGCGGCTAGAACGGGATGTCATCATCCAGCGCTGGCTCCGGATTCGCTGACTGCGAAGGCTGCGAAGACCGGGGAGCGCTGCCGTAGTCTCCTCCGCCTGCCGGCGCGCCGCCGCCAGCGCGACCGCCCAGCATGGTCATGTCTTTGGCTTTGATCTCGGTCGTATAGCGATCCTGGCCAGACTTATCCTGCCATTTGCGGGTCTGTATCGAGCCTTCGATATAAACCTGCGATCCCTTACGCAGATACTCAGCGGCGATCTCGGCCAGGCGATCAAAGAACACCACCCGGTGCCACTCGGTCCGTTCCTGCTGTTCCCCGGTCTGCTTGTCTTTCCAGGAATCGGAGGTTGCCAGACGAATGTTGGTGACCGCGCTACCGCTGGGCGTGTAACGGGTCTCGGGATCGGCGCCAAGATTGCCGACCAGAATGACTTTATTGATGCCGCGAGCCATGGATGCTCCTGGGAGTTTGGGCCTGTTGGCCGTAGTGTAGACCGCGCATTTTAACCCGTGCCCGGGGGAAAACACACCCTGTTCATCCGGAAAGCCGGGCTTGACTGCAAATGCTCGCCCCCTTTGGCTCGCGCAAAGTATTCCGGGTATAGTTATCGATTACCTGATTGCCACCAGCGGTACGCATGGAAACGATCCGGATTCGGGGTGCCCGCACCCACAATCTCCAGAATATCGATCTCGACCTGCCGCGAGACAAGCTGATCGTTGTCACCGGCTTGTCCGGTTCCGGCAAGTCCTCTCTGGCCTTCGATACGATCTACGCGGAAGGCCAGCGGCGCTACGTCGAGTCGCTGTCTGCCTATGCCCGGCAGTTCCTGTCGATGATGGAGAAACCGGACGTCGACTCCATCGACGGCCTGTCTCCAGCGATATCCATAGAACAAAAGTCCACCTCGCATAATCCCCGGTCAACGGTCGGCACGGTCACCGAGACCTACGACTATCTGCGTCTGCTTTTTGCCCGGGCCGGCACACCGCGCTGCCCGCACCACGACGAGCCGCTGGAAGCACAGACAGTCAGCCAGATGGTTGACCAGATTCTGGCATTGCCCGAAGGCCAGCGCTTGATGCTGCTGGCGCCGGTGATCAGGGATCGCAAGGGCGAGCACCACAACCAGCTCGCGGAGCTGCGCGCCCAGGGTTTTGTCCGCGCACGCATCGATGGCGAAGTGTTCGAGCTGGATGATCCGCCGGATCTCGATCTGCATCGCAAGCACACCATCGAGGCTGTTGTTGACCGCTTTAAGGTTCGCGAGGACCTCCGCCTGCGGCTGGCCGAGTCGCTGGAGACGGCACTGCGCCTGGCTGATGGTATCGCCCAGGTCGCATTCATGGATGAATCGGAACGCGATGAGCTGTTGTTCTCTGACCGCTTTGCCTGTCCGGTTTGCGGCTACAGTATCCCCGAGCTGGAACCGAGGATGTTCTCGTTCAACAACCCGGCCGGAGCCTGCCGAACCTGCGACGGTCTCGGCGTCCAGCAGTTTTTCGATCCGGCCAGAGTCGCGGCCAGCCCGCATCTGAGCCTGGCCGGTGGCGCCATTCGCGGCTGGGACCGGCGCAACGCCTATTATTTTCAGTTGATCCAGTGTCTGGCCAGCCATTACAAGTTCGATATCGAGCAGCCGCTGAACGAGTTGTCCGACAAATTGCGCCAGATCATTCTGTTTGGCAGCGGCAAGGAAGTCATCGAGTTCAGTTATCTCGACGGACGCGGCGGTACGATGAAACGCCGACATCGTTTCGAGGGCATCATCCCGAACATGGAACGCCGCTATCGCGAGACCGAGTCAAATACGGTCCGCGAGGAGCTGGCGAAGTATCTGAGCATGCGGCCGTGCGGTGACTGCAACGGGACCCGCCTGAACGAAGCGGCGCGTCATGTCTTTGTCGATGAGCGTAGCCTTCCCGAACTTACCTCGTTATCGGTCGGCGGGGCCCGTGAGTTTTTCACCCAACTCAATCTGCCTGGCTGGCGTGGCGAGATCGCCAACAAAGTGGTCAAGGAGATAGGCGACCGGCTGAGCTTCCTGGTCGACGTTGGGCTGGACTATCTGTCGCTGGATCGCAGCGCGGAAACCCTGTCTGGCGGCGAGGCGCAACGCATCCGTCTGGCCAGCCAGATCGGGTCGGGCCTGGTCGGCGTGATGTATATCCTTGACGAACCTTCTATCGGCCTGCATCAGCGCGATAACCAGCGTTTACTCGGCACCCTTGAACATCTGCGAGATCTCGGCAACACGGTGATTGTGGTTGAGCATGATGAGGAGGCGATCGCGTCCGCAGACCATGTGCTTGATATCGGCCCCGGCGCGGGCGTGCATGGCGGACATGTCGTCGCCCAGGGCACTCCTGCTGAAGTCATGGCGGACCCGGCCTCGCTCACTGGCCAGTACCTGTCAGGCCGGCGCAGCATCCCGATACCGGCGCAGCGGACTCAGGCGAAAGCCGGCCATGAGATCGTCATTCGAGGCGCCCGGGGGAATAATCTCAAGGACCTGGATGTCGCCATTCCTCTGGGTCTGATGACCTGCGTGACCGGCGTGTCCGGATCCGGCAAATCCACCCTGATCAACGATACCTTGTACCTGGCCGCCGCCGAGCAGATAAACGGAGCGTCGGCGAATCCTGCCGGGCACAAGGCCATCGATGGGCTCGACCAGGTGGATCGCGTGATCGATATCAGCCAGAGCCCGATCGGTCGCACACCGCGTTCGAACCCGGCGACCTACAGCGGTCTGTTTACTCCGATCCGGGACCTGTTCGCGGGTACCGCAGAAGCCCGGTCCCGCGGGTACAAACCTGGCCGCTTCAGCTTCAACGTCAAGGGCGGCCGCTGTGAAGCCTGCCAGGGCGATGGCGTGATCAAGGTGGAGATGCATTTCCTGCCGGATATCTACGTCGCCTGTGATGTCTGCAAAGGCAGACGTTATAACCGCGAGACCCTTGAGATTCGTTACAAGGGCAAGAATATCCACGAAATCCTCGATATGACTGTCGAGGATGCGCTGGAGTTCTTCCGTAACGTGCCGGTGATCAAGCGCAAGTTGCAAACGCTGCTGGACGTCGGACTCTCCTATGTGCGTCTGGGGCAGAACGCGACCACTCTGTCCGGCGGCGAGGCGCAGCGCGTGAAGCTGGCCAAGGAACTCTCCAAGCGCGATACCGGCAAGACGCTGTATATCCTCGACGAGCCCACCACCGGTCTGCACTTTCATGACATCGCGCAACTGCTCCACGTGCTGCACCGCCTGCGTGATCATGGCAACACTATCGTGGTCATCGAGCACAATCTGAGCGTCATCAAGACCGCCGACTGGATCATCGACCTGGGACCTGAGGGGGGAGACGGTGGCGGCCAGCTGGTGGCCGCGGGCACGCCGGAGCAAGTTGCGGCCGTAACGGGCTCTTATACCGGCCAATTCCTCAAGCCGGTGCTGGAGCAGCCCACCGTCCAGACCACGGGTAAATCAAAGCGAAGCGCCTGAGCATTCGTTTTCAGGCACCCGGCGCCCGTTCCCCTTCGCCAATTCGCTGCAGCGAGCGAAATCCTGGTCTAGACTGATTCTCAAACTTCGAGCGCGGCGGGAGCCCGAATGGGGGGGGAGCAGAGCGATGGGCAGATTCTTCTTTGGCAGCTTTCTGGCTGCGTTGGCCATGTTTACCTGGGGCTTCCTGTTTTACGGCATCAGTCCGGTGATGAGCGCCGTGGTTAAGACCGTGGACGATGACGCGGCCACGCAGAAGATCATGCGTGAACAATTCGCCGAGTCCGGCACCTATTTCCTGCCTGGCCCTGCTCTGCCGCCAGAGCAGATGAGCGCGCTGCATGAGGCCGGTCCTCTTGCTCTGATCACGATTCGCCAGGAAGGCGCGCCGGCGATGGACCCGAAGCTGATGGGCACCGGATTCCTGCACCAGTGGGCAACGTGTCTGTTGCTTGCCGTGCTGTTGGCGCAAGCGTCACCAAGCCTGGGCGGCTACTGGGGCAGAGTCGGCTTTATTGCGCTGGCCGGCTTCACCGCGGCGTTTTTTATCGACTATGGCACGACCATCTGGTGGTATGGCGACCGCGGTTTCGCTTTGGCGAACCTGACCCACAATACGATCGCATGGATCGTGGCAGGCCTGGTGCTGGCCTGGATGCCTGGCGCACCCCGGGCTGCGCCAGCCACCTAGTAGCCGGCCGCGTGGCCGTCTTTGCGTGACTCCGAGGCGCCGTAATACACCCCCTGTCGATCATCGCGAAGGATGCCCTGGTAACCCCCGAAACCGCCGGGATCCGACCCTAGACGGTGCCCCATGCTGCGGAGCTTGTTGATGGTCTCCAGCGGAAAGCCCGACTCCAGATAGACCACACCACCGTCCTCCATGCGCTGACTGGTGGACCTTGGCGAACCGTCAGGAAAACTCTCGTTGGCCGGCTGAGTCGAGCCGCCGTGACGGATGCGTGGCGCGTCACCGGCTTCCTGCAGGTTCATGCCGAAGTCGATCAGATTGACCAGGATCTGCACATGCCCCTGGGGCTGCATCGCGCCACCCATCACGCCGAAGCTGAGCCAAGGTTCGCCATCGCGGGTCACAAACGCCGGGATGATGGTGTGGAACGGGCGTTTCCCCGGCGCGTAGATATTGGGATGCCCGTCTTCGAGACTGAACAGTTCACCGCGGTCCTGAAGGATGAAGCCCAGACCGGCAGGCGTCATTCCCGAGCCCATACCGCGGTAATTGCTCTGGATAAGAGACACCATATTGCCATCGCTGTCGGCGGTGGTCAGATAGATAGTGTCGCCCTGCTCCAGGATCTTGTCTCCGGCCGGATAAGAGCGGGCGGCCCGATCCGGATTGATCAGACTCCGGCGTTGATCGGCGTATTCGCTGGAAATCAGACGCGCCACCGGCACGTCGGCGAACTCCATATCGGCATAGAACCGTGCGCGGTCTTCGAAAGCCAGTTTCTTGGCCTCAACAAGCAGATGTACGTACTCGGGGCTGCCGAATCCCATCGCCGACAGATCGTAGCCTTCGAGAATATTGAGCATCTGCAGAGCCGCGATGCCCTGACCATTTGGCGGCAACTCCCAGACGTCGTAGCCGCGATAGTTTGTCGATACCGGTTCCACCCATTCCGAACGATGGCTGGCCATGTCTTCATAGCTGAGGAATCCGCCATTCTCGGCCATATAGGCTGCGATCGCGCGTGCCATCTCGCCCTTGTAGAAGACGTCACGGCCACCGCTGGCGATCTTCTCCAGCGTGTCGGCCAGAGCCGGGTTACGGAACACATCGCCCTTCGCCGGCGCATGGCCTCCTGGCATGAAGATTTCAGCGAACCCCGGGTATTTTGACAGGGCGCGTGCGTTGCGTTGCCAGTAGTAGGCGATCACCTCAGTGACCGGAAAGCCCTGCCGGGCGTAGCTGATGGCGGGTGCCAGCACCGCGGTCATCGGCAATCGGCCATAGCGGGCGTGGAGTTCAAACCAGCCATCGACGGTTCCGGGCACGCTGACCGGCAGCGGGCCCAGCGGCGGAATGGTCTGGTAGCCCTGCTCGCGGAAATAATCCAGCGTCAGCGACTGCGGCGAGCGTCCGCTGCCGTTTAGCCCGGTCAATTCGCGCTTCTCCGCATCCCAGACGATCGCGAACAGGTCTCCCCCGATGCCGTTACCAACCGGTTCCATCAGCCCCAACGCGGCGTTTGCGGCGATCGCGGCATCCACCGCGCTGCCGCCATCGCGCAGAATCTGCAACGCGATCTGCGTCGCGAGGGGATGGCTGGTGGCGGCCATGCCCTGGGTGGCAATCACTTCGGAGCGGGTGGTGAAAGCCTTGTCAGTAATTCGATCAGCAGCCTGGGACATCGGTCCGACCGTCAACAAACAGAGACTCAATATGATACGGGATACTGCCTTGGGCATGGTCGGGGTTCCTTGATTGGAATGCGGACGCGCCGCAACGGAGTGCTTGCTCTATCATGCCGCAGTAGCCGGAATCTGTTAACCGCAGGTCAATGGCGCCGTTTGTCCCTGAGGAGAAGCTGATGGGCCCTGAAGCCGTATTGACCGTCATTGTCATGCTGGCCTGCGCGACCGGCCTGTTGCTGACGCGAATCGCGCCCGATGCGATCCTGATGGCAGGTCTCGCCGCCTTGCTGGTCAGCGGGGTGGTGTCGCCGCTGGAAGGCCTGTCGGGCTTCGGCAACCCCGGGACCCTGACCGTCGCCGCGTTTTACGTGATCGCTGCCGGACTGCGCGAGACCGGAGCCCTGGATCTGATGGTCGGCCCCTTGTTCAGGGACACCAACACCGTGCGCAAGGCGACCGCCCGGATAGCCGCGCCGGTGATGGTCATGAGTGCCTTTGTCGCCAACACCCCGATCGTCGCCAGCTTTTTGCCGGCGGTCGCCGACTGGGCGCGCAAGCGAGGTTACTCTCCGTCTCAATTGCTGATGCCCTTGAGCTACGCGGCCATCCTCGGTGGCACCTGCACGCTTGCCGGCACGACAACCAATCTGGTGGTCAACGGCATGTTGATCGAGGCCACCGGCGGCGAAGGATTGGGCTTTTTCGAACTGGCCTGGGTCGGCCTGCCCTGTGCCGCTATCGGTTTCGTCTATCTGGTGATCGCCGGTCCGAGATGGCTGCCGCAACGCGCGCCGGCGCTTGAGGGCCTGCGGGATATCCGCGAATACACAGTGGAAATGCTGGTCAGCGCGAACAGCCCCTTGGCCGGCAAGACCGTGGAGGATGCTGGATTACGCCATCTGCCTTCATTGTTCCTGATCGAAATCGATCGCGCGGGCCGCGCGCTGCCGGCGGTATCTTCGGATGAAATTCTGTTTCCCAATGATCGCCTGGTGTTTGCCGGCGTCAGCGAATCGGTGCTCGACTTGCAGCAGATCAGGGGGCTTGAACCCGCTACCGACCAGGTTTTCAAACTCGACAGCCCGCGCAGCGAGCGTCGTTTTTATGAGGCCGTTGTCGGGCCGGATTCGACCTTCACAGGGCGCAGCATCCGCGAGAGCCGGTTCCGGACACTTTGTGGCGCCGTGGTGATAGCGGTCGCACGAAACGGGAGTCGCATTGAGGGCAAATTGGGTGATATCGAAATCAAGCCAGGAGATACCTTGCTGCTCGAATCCAGCCATGACTTTGCCGAGCATCAGCGCGCGGCGAGCGACTTCCTGCTGATCCGGCCGATTGACGGGGTTAGCCTGCGCCGGCACGGCAAGGCCCCGGTGGCCTGGGGCATTCTCGGCGTTGTGGTCATTACCGCCACCGCTGGTTGGTTGTCGCTGTTGCAGGCGGCACTGTTGGGCGCCGGCGCCATGGTCGTCGGCCGCTGTTGTACCGTGACCACCGCGCGAAGCAGCGTTGATCTGCAGGTCATCGTGGTGATCGCGGCAGCGTTCGGCATCGGCAAGGCGATGGAAACCACCGGGGCAGGTGCCGTGATCGGCGGCGGCATCCTGTCGCTGGGAGGCGATCACCCACTGGGCCTGCTGACCGCCATTTATATCGGCACATCATTACTGACCGCGGTGATCACGAATAACGCGGCCGCCGTGTTGATTTTCCCGGTAGCGATCGCTGCTGCGGATCAGGCCGGGATCCCGCCGACCGCGCTTGCGGTTACAGTGGCGATGGCCGCATCGGCGAGCTTTATCACGCCGATCGGTTATCAGACCAATCTGATGGTCTACGGACCCGGGGGCTATCGGACCCTGGACTATCTCCGTTTTGGCCTGCCCTTACACATTATGCTGGGGGTTACCACGATACTGTTGATCCCGAGAATCTGGCCGCTGGGCTAGCGCCTTGTCTGAGAGACCTGCGGATTGCAGCGTTGACCGGCGACTACTGCCAATAAAAAAGGGGCGCCAAAGCGCCCCTTTTACTTTCCCACTTTACGGGGTTCTCGCGGAGTTCTGCGAATAGCGCCCTATTCCTTGCGCGGTGCCGCCGGCGCGGGGGTTGCCGTCCCGCCAGCGAAATCACTGGTCTTGCCCTTCATCACCTCGTCGTACCACAGAGGATGGTGCTGCTTGGCGTACTGTTCGTCTACCTCGCCGGTGACCATGCCTTCCAGCGCACCTTCGCTGCCGATGGTTGCCAGGTAAATATGCAGGCAGATAAACATGAAGCAAATAAGCGACGACGCTCCGTGGATCACATTGGCGAGCTGCATGCCGGCGCGGTCCGTGCCCCAGTTCGGGAATAACAGAAATGCTCCCGACACCATCATCGCACCGCCGGCAACGATCAATGTGTAGAAAAGCAGCTTCTCGCCTGCGTTGGCGAATCCGGCGGGCGGGTGACCCCCACCCAGATAGCCGCCACCAGAGATCAGCCACTTGAAGTCATACGACTTCCAGATGTTGTGGTGGAACCATTTCACCAGCATCACCAGGAGCCCGGCGGAAAAGAACAGCGACAGATAATCGTGCACTGGTTTCGCCAGGTTGGCCCACGCCGCAAAGGCTTCTTTGCCCATGATCGGGATCAACAAGGTCCGCCCCCACAACAGGCTGAGGCCGGTGATGGCCAGGATCAGAAACAGTACCGCGGTGTACCAGTGGATAAATCGATCAATACCCGGCCAGCGCAGGACCTTGCGCCCGGTTCGACCCTGGAGCTTGTAGCCACCGGTCATCAGGTGATAGATCGCCAGCACGACGATGATCGAAGCCACGCCCCAAAGCCCAAGATGCAGCACCGGACCATCCCGAACCTCGCGCCAGGTCTGACCCGCACTCTGGACCAGTACCCCGGCTTCCGGGCCCTGTACCGCGCTGTAACCGACATCACCCTTGCGTACCTCGCGCCAGTAGTCGGCCCTGGGGTTGCTCTTGTCATCCTGTTGCTGCGCCGTCTCCTGCGCCTGACTCGCTGGTATCAGCAAGCCGGTCAGAGGCAAGGCCATCGAGGCCGCAAGCATCAACACCAGGCTCCAGATCACCAGGCGTCTGCGTCCCCCTGACCTGGCCTTCAGACCCGTATCATCCGATCTTTCGGTCATTTCTCTCTCCCGCTTCGGGAAATCCCTGAGGCGCCCGACTCCGGCGCCCATTCACCCCAATCTCTGCCGCTGGACGTCTACTGCCTCGCCTGAACTTCTTCAAAACGCGCGCGCAGTTCTTCATTCAGCACCGGACTGGCCGACTTCGCCACCAGAGGATCGACTTGACCCTTATACTCACCCGGCGTATAGACAATCACCGGTTCGCCGCAGCCGGACAAGACGATCAGTACCGATGCACTAATCACCATTCCCAGCCGGCGCAAGGCCCGACCTAGCGGCTCTCGTTTATGTTGACTGTTCAAGCGTCCTTGTTCCCGTAAGCGACATCCCAACCCCAATCGTCCGGACGGCCACCGCGACGCGTGATCCGCTCACGGTAGACCTCAGCCACCATGTCGCCGTCACCGCCGAGCAGGGCCTTGGTGGCACACATTTCCGCACACATCGGGAGTTTGCCCTGAGCCAGACGATTGGAACCGTACTTCTCGAACTCTTCAGGCGAGTTGTCCGGTTCCGGTCCGCCTGCGCAGAAGGTGCACTTGTCCATCTTTCCACGCACACCGAAGGCCTCCTCCTGAGGATACTGCGGCGCGCCAAAAGGACAGGCGTAGAAGCAGTAGCCACACCCGATGCACAGGTCCTTGTCGTGCAGCACCACGCCATCGTCTGTCGTGTAGAAACAATCCACCGGACAAACTGCCGCGCACGGTGCATCCGAGCAGTGCATACAGGCGACCGAGATCGATTTTTCACCGGGTACGCCATCGTCAAGCGTGACCACGCGACGCCGGTTGATGCCCCAGGGCACTTCGTTCTCGTTCTTGCAAGCGGTCACACAACCGTTGCACTCGATGCAGCGCTCGGCATCACACAGGAATTTCATTCTTGCCATGATTGATGCCCTCCTAGGCCGGGACTATTCTGCAAAGGCTGGCCTTGGTTTCCTGCATCGCAGTCACCGAGTCATAGCCGTAGGTAAATGCCGTATTGGCGGCCTCGCCCAGCACATAGGGTGCGGCCCCCTCAGGGTACTTGTCTCGCAAATCCTTGCCCTCGTACCAGCCGCCATAGTGGAACGGTGTGAAGACCACGCCACGCCCCACCCTCGGGGTGACCATGGCCTTGATCTTGATCCGTCCAGAGTCAGGCGCTTCAAGCCAGATCCACTGACCATCCTTGATGCCGGCATTGTTCGCGTCGGCCGGGTTGATCTCGGCAAACATCTGCTGCTGCAATTCTGCCAGCCAGGCGTTGGACCGGGTTTCCTCACCGCCGCCCTCAAATTCGACCAGACGTCCGCTGGTATGAATCAGCGGGAATTCAATCGAGTGGTCGACAGCCTGGATCGACTCATAGCGGGTCGGCAGGCGCCAGAAGCGCTTCCGATCCTCGTAGGTCGGATACTTGGCAACCAGATCGTAGCGAGACGTATACAGCGGCTCGCGATGGATCGGCACGCGATCCGGGAAATTCCACACGATAGTCCGCGCCTTGGCATTGCCGAACGGCGAGCAATTGTGTTTGATCGCCACCCGCTGGATACCGCCGGATTGATCCGTCTTCCAGTTCTTGCCTTCGGCGTATTTCTTCTCTTCGGCAGTCAGATCGTCCCACCAACCGAGTTGCTTGAGTACATCCGCGCTGAATTCCGGATAGCCATCCTTGATATCCGAGTCCTTGCCCCATGAGCCTTCGGCGAGCAGGTTTTTGCCCTCGAACTCGACGCCGAAACGGGCGCGGAAAGTCAGACCGCCGTCGGCCACCGTCTTGCTGGTGTCATAAAGGATCGGTGTCCCCGGATGCTTCATTTCCGCGGTACCCCAACATGGCCACGGCAAACCATAGTAGTCACCGTCACAGGGGCCGCCTTCCGCAATCAACGTTGTGGTGTTGAACGTGTGCTTGTTCTCCATGTGCAGCTTGAGCCGCTCCGGACTCTGACCGGTATAGCCGATGGTCCACATGCCACGGTTGAACTCGCGTGTGATGTCCTCAATCGAGGGCTCCTCGCCGTTGACCTGGATGTTCTTGAACAACTGGTCAGAGAAGCCCAGCTTGTCCGCGAACTTATACATGATCGTATGATCCGGCAGAGACTCGAACATCGGGTCGATGACCTTTTCACGCCACTGCAGCGAGCGATTCGAGGCAGTGACCGAACCGTAGGTCTCGAATTGCGTGGAGGCGGGCAGCAGGTACATGCCATCCTGACGATCCGGCAGCACTGCCGTATGGGTCGGGTGAGGATCCACCACGACCAGCAGATCCAGCGTCTCCATGGCCTTCTTCATTTCCGGGCCACGAGTCTGGCTGTTCGGCGCATGACCCCACATGAACATCGCTTTGATGCTATTGCGCTGGGCGATATTCTCGGCCGGCTCCATCACCCCATCGATCCAGCGGGAAACCGTGATGCCACGGAGATTCATCGATGGCGTTTCCGCACTACCTTCCTCGTAGCTGGCCTGATCGAAACGTCCTTTGACCCATTCGAAATCCAGGTCCCAGACGCTCGACCAATGCTTCCACGAACCTTCGGACAAGCCGTAGTAGCCGGGGAGCGTATCGGCGAGCACGCCAAAGTCGGTGGCGCCCTGAACATTGTCGTGGCCGCGGAAAATATTCGCGCCGCCGCCGGACTTGCCGACGTTGCCCAATGCCAACTGCATCGCACAGTAGGCGCGGGTGTTGTTATTGCCAGTGGTGTGCTGGGTACCGCCCATACACCAGACGATTGTTCCGGGACGATTCTCGGCCATGGTCTGCGCCGCCAGCTTGACTTCCGCCTCCGGTACGCCGGTGACGTTCTCGACCACATCCGGCGGCCAGTTCGCCACTTCGGCGCGGACTTCGTCCAGACCGAACACGCGCTGGTTGATGTATTCCTGATCTTCCCAGCCGTTCTCAAAGACATGCCACAGGATGCCCCAGATTAGCGGGACGTCACTGCCGGGCCGCAGGCGAATAAACTGATCCGAATGCGCCGCGGTACGCGTGTAACGCGGATCAACCACAATCAGCTTGGCGCCGTTTTCCTTGCCACGCAGGATGTGCTGCATGGCCACCGGATGCGCCTCAGCGGCATTACTGCCGATAAAGAACATGGCCTTGCAGTTGTGCATGTCGTTGTAGGAATTGGTCATCGCGCCGTAGCCCCAGGTGTTGGCGACTCCGGCCACGGTCGTAGAGTGGCAGATTCGCGCCTGATGGTCGACGTTGTTGCTGCCCCACATCGCCGCAAACTTGCGGTA
>Ga0316191_10001595_pt1 | contig 16085 bp, 15 predicted proteins | sample Eddworburr2cm_MG_FD_204928 | JGI IMG/M metagenome (GOLD analysis project Ga0316191, IMG submission 204928) | Coastal sediment microbial communities from Maine, United States - Eddy worm burrow 2 cm | ecosystem: Environmental > Aquatic > Marine > Coastal > Sediment | place: USA: Maine...
AGGCCCCAGGCACCCAGGGTCGGCGATTCCCAGTCGTCCTCGACAAAACGAATATCGTGCACCAGCATGTCAAAACCGAGCGCCTCCAGCGAACCCAGGTAGAGTTCCTGGAAATTATCGGGGGAAGGCTTGAGCAGCACCTGGAACTGGAAGTAATGTTGCAGGCGATTGGGGTTCTCGCCATAGCGCCCATCGGTAGGACGGCGGCTCGGCTGCACATAGGCGGCACGCCAGGGTTCAGGACCAATCGCGCGGATGAAGGTCGCGGGATGAAAGGTACCGGCACCGACTTCCATATCCAGCGGTTGCATGATCACGCAGCCCTGCTCGGACCAATAATTCTGCAGGGTCTGGATGAGCCCCTGGAAGCTGGTCAAATCATTTGTCGAAGGCGTAGCTGGTATCTCGCTCATTTAGTTGGTTGGCCAAAAGGCGTGATTATAACCAAATGGTATTTTTTACTCATTCATTTTCCCGCCTTATTGTGTTGAGTTTTGAAGCGGTTATGATGTCGGCCATGCAAAACCTCATCGGGCAATGGCTCACCAGCCTCAAGCACTACCTGTTAATGTGCGTACTGCTATCCAGCCCAGAACGCCTGCCCTACAACAGCTTTACCGTTTTACTCACGGGTTTCCTTTATTTTCTCCTCGGATTGTTTCTGGTGGACGCCGAGCACAGCTTTGCGCTGGTCTGGGCACAGATCACGCTGGAGCTTGCCATGCTGGGCCTGATCACCTACATCGGCCTGAATCTGCGCAATTCACTGCCGCGCTTCCAGCAAACATTTTCCGCACTGCTCGGCACTAACGCTATCATCACCGCGTTCACCATCCCGGCTTATCGTTTCGCGATCGACAGCAACAACGCCGACGACAATATGCTGATTTACGTTACCCTCGCCTTCCTGATCTGGAACCTGGCGGTGCTATCGTTGATATTCAAACGCGCCTTTGATATCTCGACCCAGCTTTCAGCTATGATATCTTTCGCTTATTTTATTATTTTTCAACTCACTGTTATCTGGCTCTTCTCTTGAAAATTTACCTTCTTGGCATCTGCGGCACCTTCATGGCAGGTCTGGCGCAACTGGCACGCGAGTCGGGTCATCTGGTCGGCGGTTCCGACGCGAATGTCTATCCACCGATGAGCACCCAACTCGAACGCATCGGTATCGAGCTCGACAATGGTTACGATGCCGATACGTTACCCGAGGATTGCGACATTTACGTCGTCGGCAATGCGATCTCCCGCGGCAATCCACAATTCGAAAAGATCCTTGAACGGGGCCTGCCTTACACCTCGGGTCCGCAATGGTTGTACGAGTCCATCCTGCGCAAGCGCTGGGTGCTGGCCGTCGCCGGCACCCACGGCAAGACCACCACCAGCAGCATGCTGGCATGGATTCTCGAAGACGCCGGCCTCGACCCCGGTTACCTGATCGGTGGCGTCAGCCGAAATTTCAAACAGACCGCAAAACTCGGCAGCGACCCGTTTTTTGTGATCGAGGCCGACGAATACGATTCGGCCCTGTTCGACAAGCGCTCCAAGTTTATTCACTATCACCCACGTACCCTGGTGCTCAACAATCTCGAATTTGATCATGCCGATATATTCGATGACCTGGACGCGATCAAACGCCAGTTTCACCACCTGGTACGCACCCTGCCGGCGAGTGCGCTAATCATCGTCAATCAGGACGACGAGGCGCTTCAGGACGTCCTGCAAATGGGCTGCTGGAGCGAGCAGACAGGATTTTCTGCCCGCGACCCGGGCGCCGACTTCTTCCTCGATGATGCCAGTCGTCTGCATCACGCTGATCGCAGTTACCCGTTACATCTCTCCCAACCGGGTCAATTCAACGCCCAGAATGCCAGCGCCGCGATCATCGCCGCACGCCATGCCGGAGTCACGATCGATATCGCGATCGAAGCCATGAGCCGCTTTGCCGGGGTAAAGCGCCGCCAGGAAATCATCGCCGAAATCGATGGTGTGCGCATCATAGATGACTTCGCCCATCACCCGACCGCGGTGGGATTGACGCTGAATGCGCTCAAGGGGGCGACCAGCGGACGCCTCATCGCCGTGCTCGATATCCGCTCCAACACGATGAAAATGGGAATACACGGCGACCAGCTCGGCGCCTCATTTGCTCCTGCCGACCTGGTTTTATTATGCGAAAACACTAATTTACAGTGGGATTTAGCAAAAATGGCAGCATCAGCGGCTACAATAGTGGAGATAAAAAAAGATACGCAACAGATCATCGATTTGCTGTTGCACACAGTCCACCAGGGAGATCAGGTCGTGATCATGAGCAATGGTGGTTTCGAAAATATACATCAGCGTCTGATAGCGGCGCTGCAAAACCAGATCCGGGTATGTCTAAAAAATCTCGAAGACCAACAAAAATAGCCAAGTACGAGATCAAACGTAAAATCGGTAGTGGCTCGATGGGCGTGGTGTACGAGGCCTACGATCCGTTCGTGCAGCGCACCGTGGCCATCAAGGTTGCACATACCCCGGCCGACATGGACGACGCGACAATACAAAAAGTACGCGAGCTGTTTTTCGCCGAGGTGTTCAGCGCGGGTCGCATGCACCATCCCTCGGTCGTCAGCGTGTATGATGCCGGGCAGGAAGAGGACCTCAACTACATCGTCATGGAGTTCATCGACGGCACGACACTGCAGGAATACGTCACCGGTGGACGCACGCTGAATCCAAAACAGATAGTCGACGTTATCTACCAGTGCGCCAAGGGTCTCGACTACGTTCACCGCCAGGGCATAATTCACCGCGACCTGAAGCCGGGCAACATCATGCTCAGCAATGATGGAGATGTCAAAATCATGGATTTCAGCATCGCCCACGTTGATGTCGGTTTCGAGGGCGCTAATACCGAGGTACAGGGATCACCGATGTACATGCCACCGGAGCAATTATCGGAGGAAAAGCGGCTGGTAGCGCAATCGGATATCTACTCGCTAGGTGCGGTAATGTATGCCTTGCTGGCAAGAAAAACCCCCTACAAGGCCAATAGCCTGGAGTCACTGATCTACAAGATCAGCAATCTTGAACCCGAGCCGATCCAGGAGCTCAACCCCGAGGTAAATTACAGCATCATCTCCATCGTCGAAAAGGCGATGCAAAAAATTATCTATGACCGTTACGAATCCGCATCATCAATGGCGAAAGATCTGAGCCAGGCCGTTGGCAGCCTGCGCGACATCGGTGAACGCATCGATATGCAGGAGAAATGGAAAACCCTGCGCTACCTCGCCTTCTTCAAGGATTTCAGTGACGAACAGATAACCGAGGTAGTCAATGCCAGTGAGTGGAAGGATTTTGAAAAGGGAAGTGTAATCATTACCGAGGGCGAACCCGAGACGGCGTTTTATATCATCGCCAAGGGTGGTGTCGAAGTAATCAAGAACGACAAGGTCGTCGGCTTGATGAAACAGGGCGACTGCTTCGGGGAAATCGCCTTCCTCACACGCCAGCCGCGTAATGCGACTATCACGGCACGCACCGGAGTATCGCTGATGAGCGTCAGTGCCTCGATGATGGAGCAGGCGTCTACTGAAACCCAGATACGCTACTATCGCATTTTCCTGGAAAACCTTATTTCGCGGTTATCTCAGGCTACCGATAAGCTGGTTGAAGCCGACCTGGACATCACCGATTGATGAACCCAAAGGTGATTACCCTGGCGATGACCGGCGCGTCCGGTGCTGAATATACCTTGCGCCTGATGCAGTGCCTGTTGCGCGAAAAAATCCAGGTTCAATTCATCGCCTCACAACCCGGTCAGATCGTAATGGGTATGGAGACCGAGCTGAAGCTCACCGGGTCGCCGCAAAAAATGCGCCAGACCTTCGTCGATTATTTCAGCGCGGACCCGGAACTGATCCAGGTATACTCGCGCGATCAGTGGACCGCGCCACCGGCCAGCGGTTCTTCGGTGGCGGACGCGATGGTGGTTTGCCCCTGCACCATGGGCAGCCTTGCATCGATAGCAGTCGGCAGCAGCGACAACCTGATTCATCGTGCCGCCGATGTGGCCATCAAGGAGCGCAAAACCCTGATTCTGGTTCCCCGGGAAACGCCCTTCTCGGCGATTCACCTGGAAAATATGCTTAAACTGGCACGCCTTGGAGTGGTAATATTACCACCCAATCCCGGTTTTTATCACGGCGTCAGCAAGGTATCCGAGCTGGTCGATTTCATCGTCGCCCGCATCCTCGATCAACTGGGAATTGACAACGATCTGTCACCTCGATGGGGTAACTGAGAACACTTTAGCGCAGTGAACGAACATGAATGAGATCCCGCTATTTCCGTTGAAAACGGTATTGCTGCCGGCCAATACGCTGGGGTTGAAGATCTTTGAACCCCGCTACCTGGACATGATCGCAAATTGCATGCGCGAGAACAGCCTGTTCGGCGTGGTGCTGATCCACAAGGGTGAGGAAACCGGCGCCGATACCGATGTCTACTCGATCGGTACCACCGCGACCATCAGCGACTGGGAACATCGCGCTGACGGTTTACTCGGCGTCACCGCGCTCGGCGTGGAACGTTTCGAAATCCTGTCGACTCACACCCAGGCCGATGGCCTGACCCTGGCAGAGATCAAAATCCTCGAAGACCACGACAGTCCTGAAATTCCCGAGCAGTATCACTACATGCTCCAACTACTCGACCACATCAGCGTTCAGGCCGGTCGTATCCGCGCCGATAGCCAGGGCTTATGCGAAATTCTTTACCAGCTGATTTACCTGTTGCCGCTCGAAGTCACACTCAAACAACGCTTGCTCGAAATTCCAGATTGCGGTGACCGCGCGGTGATTCTGCACGCTGAGCTAATTCGCCTTGGCGTGATTCAATACATCAAACCCGAAGCGAGCAGCGGTTAGCCCGGTTACTCACCGGTAAGTTGCGGGTCGCTACAGGACCGGGGCTTCTGGGCGGTGGGCATGAGGCCTGGAGCCGACAGGTGAATTTTCCGGGCCAGGCGTTTCAATTCTTTATCGCCTTGCATACACTGGCGCAATAAAAACCGTGGAGGAGCTAACCATGCGGATCTCAATCCTTGCGATTTGTCTGTTTATGAGCAGCACGCAGATCTTCGCCAGTGAAGTTTCCGGTGTTTTCATCGACGCTGAAATCAAGGCCGATAACGGTGAAATACTGGTGCTCAATGGTGCTGGGCTGCGTGAAAAGTTCTGGGTAGATGTTTACGTCGGTTCGCTATACCTGCCCGCTAAATCCGACGATGTTGCGGCGATACTGTCGAAACCAGATGCCTGGCGCATACAGCTCGATTTTGTTTACAAGGAAGTCGCCCAGAAAAAATTACTGGATAGCTGGCGCGAGGGATTCGAAAAAAATCAAACTGCCGAAGCACTGCAGCGATTGCAGTCACGCATCGAAACCTTTTACCGCTTTTTTGACAGTAGCGCAGTCGCCAGAGATCAATTCCGCTTCGATTACCAACCCGGCGCCGGCACCCGCGTGAGTAAAAACCAGCAATTGCTGGGGGTTATACCCGGAGAAGATTTCGCTAATGCCCTGCTCGAAATCTGGCTCGGCAATCACCCCGCTGATAAAGGCCTGAAGAAAGCGATGCTGGGTCTTTAACTGATCGTTGTATCAGTTTCCAGCCCGCAACTCCGCAAAGCAGGCTGCCGCAGCGGCAATGGTTTGCTCGATCTCGGCGCTGCCGTGCTGCGCGCTGACAAAGCCCGCCTCGTAAGCCGAGGGTGCCAGGTTGACACCGCGACTGAGCATGCCGTGAAAGAAGTGGCGGAATCGATCCGCGTCGCAAGCGCTGACCTGGCTAAAGCTCGATACCTCGGGCTGATCGGTGAAAAACAGGCCGAACATCGCTCCCACCTGATTGCTGCGCAGCGCAATATCGTTGGCCGCCGCCGCCGCGTGCAAGCCGTCCAGTAGCTGCGTGGTGGTCTGCGTCAGCGCCTCGTAGAAACCCGGCCGTGAAATGATTTCCAGGGTCTTCAGACCCGCCGCCATCGCTACCGGGTTGCCGGATAAGGTGCCGGCCTGGTAGACCGGACCGAGAGGCGCGATGTGCTGCATGACGTCCCTTCTGCCACCGAACGCACCAACCGGCATGCCGCCGCCGATGATCTTGCCGAGCGTAGTAAGGTCGGGAACGATGCCATAGAGTTGTTGTGCGCCACCGAGGCCGACACGAAATCCCGTCATCACTTCATCGAGGATGAGCAGGCTGCCTGAGGCATCGCAGCAATCGCGCAGGGTTTGTAGAAAACCGTCTACCGGTGGCACGCAATTCATATTGCCGGCGACCGGTTCGACAATAACGCAGGCGACCTCATCGCCGATCTCGGCAAAAGCCTGCCTTACCTGGTCACTGTCGTTATAGCTGAGTGTTACCGTATGATCGGCGAGTACCGCCGGCACACCCGGTGAACTCGGCACGCCGAGCGTAAGCGCGCCCGAGCCGGCCTTGATCAGCAGGGAATCGGAATGGCCATGATAACAGCCCTCAAACTTGATGATCTTGTCGCGACCGGTGAAACCACGCGCGAGTCGAATCGCGCTCATCGTCGCCTCGGTGCCGGAGCAGGTCATGCGCACCAGGTCGATGTTCGGCATGATGTCGCAGATACGTTGCGCCAGTTCGACTTCCAGCGCACAGGGTGCACCGAAGCTCAACCCCTTGGCGACCGTTGCAGAAACCGCGGCGATGATTTCCGGATGCGCGTGACCACAAATCATCGGCCCCCAGGAACCGACGTAATCAATGTAGCGGTTGCCATCCACATCGATCAGGTACGCCCCTTCGGCGCGGTCGATGAATGGCGGTGTGCCACCCACGCCGTTGAACGCACGTACCGGAGAATTGACGCCGCCGGGAATGACGGTGTTCGCCTGTTGGAATAGAGATTCGGATTTAGTCATGGTTTTTCAGAGGTCCTGTAAGTCGCAAAACTTTATACAAACTAATGTAAATGCTCGCGGATTTCAAAGCGGCGCGCCGTAATCACGATCAATAACAACACGGGTAATCCGAGAATCGCGGTGAGCATAAAAAATCCCGGGTAACCCAGTGAGTCGACTATCGATCCCGAATAACCACCGAGCGTTTTCGGCAACAGCGTCATCAACGAGCTGAATATGGCATATTGCATGGCGGTAAAAGAGACGTTAGTCAGGCTCGACAAAAATGCGACGAAAGCGGCACTGGCAATTCCGGCGGCCAGGTTGTCAGCGGAGATAACGACGTAAAGCCAGAACATATCATAGCCGATACTGGCGAGTAACATGAATAACAAGTTGGTCGCAGCCGCGAGCACCGCGCCCAGCAGTAAAATCCGCATCACGCCAAAACGTATCGCCAGCAAGCCGCCGATAAAGCCACCGGCGATCGTCATCAGCAGACCAAAGGTTTTGACGACACTGGCGATTTCACTCTTGCTGAAGCCGAGATCCTGATAAAACACGTTGGAGATAACTCCGAGCACTATGTCGGAAATACGATAAACACCGATCAAAGCAAGCAGTATCCAGGCCAGTGACCAGCCATAGCGACTAAAAAAATCCCGTACTGGCGCCATATAACTGCGCTCCACCAGGCGGTAATCGACGATACCACTTCTGACCAGCACCATTGCCACCAGCCAGGCCACCAGCAGTGCCAGCATTAGACGCAACGCCTCTACCAGCAAGGCGGCCAGGTAGGGCCCCATCCAGGCTTCGCCCAGTATCGACTTGAGCGCCTCGGCGATGCCTCGACTGTAGAAAAAGGAAATGACAAAAGCGCTGATCGACAACGCAAACATCAGCATGAAACGCGCATAGTCACGATTGCTGACGAGGCTGTCACGGACTTCGGCTTTGCGTGGCTCGTCGATGCACAGCGTGGTTGCCACCCCGGCCAGCATTGCAACCGCCATCGACCAGTAAGTCCACTGCCAGGCCTGGTAGCTATATGCCGCGGTACTGGTACCGAACCAGTCTGCCAGAAACAGCGAACCGGCCCCGGCGGTTAGCATGCCGATGCGGTATCCGGCAATATAGGTTGCCGACATCATGGCCTGCAGCTCTACCTGGGCCGACTCGATCCGATACGCGTCGATGACTATATCCTGCGTCGCCGAGGAAAAACCGAGCAGAACCGCAGCAAGCGCCATCCAGCCCAGACTTGATTCACCGCTGGCAGGATCAATCGCCGCCATCGCCAGAATCGACAGGATAATCGCCAGTTGCGCCACCAGTATCCAGGCGCGACGCCGGCCAAGCATTCGCGTTAGACCCGGCAATGGCAGTTGGTCCACCAACGGCGCCCACACGAACTTAAAGGAGTAGCCGAGCGCTGCCCAGCTAAAGTAGGTGACGGCGGCACGCTCGGCACCTGCCTCGCGCAGCCACAGGCTGAGCGACGAAAAGATCAGCAGCAACGGGATACCTGCTGAGAAACCGAGGAACAGCATGGTAACCACGCGCCGATGGCAAAACAGCCTGAGCGTGTCACTCCAGCTACGAGCAACCACCGACACTATTGCGAGAGCTCCAGATCGTAATCCATGATCAGCGGAGCGTGGTCGGAGAAGCGTTGGTCGCGAAATACCCGTGCGCGTTGAATGCTATCCCGCAGGCCGGGGGTTACAATCTGGTAGTCGATGCGCCAGCCCACGTTGTTGTCCCAGGATTTGCCACGATTGGACCACCAGGTGTACTGCTCGGCACGCGGCTCGACTACGCGAAAGGCATCGACATAGCCGACCCGCTCAAACAGGTCAGAAAGCCAGGCGCGTTCCTCGGGCAGGAAGCCGGAGTTTTTCTGGTTGGAACGCCAGTTTTTCAAATCGATATTTTTATGCGCGATGTTCCAGTCACCGCAGATAATGAACTCGCGACGTTTGCGCCTGAGCGCCTGCAGGTGCAGCAGGAAACTGTCCATAAAACGCCATTTCGATTCCTGCCGATGATCGCCGGACGAACCCGACGGCGCATACAGCGAAATGACCGACAGGTTTTTATAGCGAAATTCCAGGTAGCGTCCCTCGTTATCGAATTCGGATTCACCGAATCCGCGGATCACCTGCACGGGTTGTTCCCGGCTGTAAATCGCCGTGCCTGCATAGCCCTTTTTAAGCGCGTCGAAATAGCTGCAAAAGTATCGTTTAGGATGAAACAACGGCTGATCGAGCTGGTCTACCTGCGCCTTGGTCTCCTGGATACAGATGAAATCCGCACGTTGCCGCGGTAACCAGTCAAAAAAACCCTTGCGCGCCGCGGCGCGGATACCGTTGGTGTTTACTGAGATCACGCGCATTTTAAACTGCTACCAATATTAAATTCTGGCGATATGATACATGACTTAACCTGTCCACCTAATATCGAATCATTTATGCTCGCTTACCAAACCCGCTTCGTCGACTACTGCCTGCAACGCGGCGCCCTGCGCTTTGGTGAATTCAAACTCAAGTCCGGTCGCGTCAGCCCTTATTTTTTTAACGCCGGTATTTTCAATCGCGGTGCCGACCTGGCCGCACTCGCTGCATTTTACGCCGACGCAATCGAACACTCCGCAATCGAATTCGACCTGCTGTTCGGCCCGGCTTACAAGGGCATTCCACTGGCGGCGATCACCGCCAGTGCGTTATTCCAGTTGCATCAGCGCGACGTCCCCTATGCATTCAACCGCAAGGAAGCCAAAGACCACGGCGAAGGCGGCACCATCGTCGGCGCCGAGATTAGCGGTCGCGTGATGATCATCGACGACGTCATTACCGCCGGTACCGCCATTCGCGAAGCGATTACGCTGATCGAATCCCACGGCGCCCGGGTCACCGCGGTCACCATCGCGCTCGATCGACAGGAGAAAGGCCAGGGCCAGTTATCCGCCATCCAGGAGTTGGAACAGCATGGTATAAGCGTTGTTTCCATCATCAAGCTCGAACACGTCCTCGAGTATCTCGAGGTTAGTGGCGATCACGCCTACCGCGAGTCGATCGAGGCCTATCGCTCCCGCTATGGAATCGACTGAACTCGAAGCAATCAAATCGGTCTACTAACCCATTGCCAGAGAGCACGAGGGCAGCATGATTCGACTACTGGTTTTCGCCAGCCTGATTTCATCGGCGACGTTTGCCGCTGAGCCGATAGTAATCAGTAGCGGCGACCAGCAAACTGCGGTTGTCGAGCTCTACACTTCGGAAGGCTGCAGCAGTTGTCCGCGGGCCGATCGCTGGCTGTCAAAACTGGTGGCATCCCCGCCACCGGATCTCGATGTGCTCGCGCTCGCGTTTCACGTTGATTACTGGGATTACCTGGGCTGGAAAGACCGCTTTTCGAGTGCCCACTATACGAAAAGGCAGCGGCTACTGGGCGCCAATAATCTGCAACGCACGATTTACACACCAGAATTCTTTGTCAATGGCAGGGAGACGCGTGGTTCCGGTAATATCCTCGACAAGATTCGGCAAGCCAACCAGAACCCTGCTCCGCTGGCGTTACGGTTGACTGTATCCCGCGACAAATCGGAGCTGGTGGTGGCGCTGCAGGCGCCGGCCGGGCGCGGTACCATCGATCAGATCCACCACCGATACCTGGTCTACGAGAACAATCTTTCTAGCGACGTCAAGCGTGGCGAAAATTCGGGTGAAATCCTGCATCATCAGCAGGTCGTGCGTTACCTGAGCCCGGCACAGAGCCTGCAGACCGAGAACCAGCATCGAATCAGCATCGATCCCGCATGGCAGTCTGAAAACATCGGTATCGCAGTGCTGGTGACCTCTAGGGATGATCGCCACTACCTGCAGGCCGTGCACACCCCGGTCGCGTCGTTACTCGCGGCGCGTTAATAGCTAAATTGTGGAAAATGGCGCGTATTGGCCTATTATGAACCTTACGTTTCAAGATTTTTCATCACCAAAGGAAGAAACACACCCCGTGCGCGTTGCCAGGACATTGAAAAATGCCGCTTCAACTCGATTTCCAGAATTGTTACTGGTGGTTCTGCTGGGCACCATTAGTTCAGCGTCCCTGGCCGGGCCTCTGTATAAATGGGTCGATGAAAACGGTGCGGTACGCTACAGCGATCAACTGCCGCCCTCACAGACCGGGAAAAGGCATCAACAACTCAATTCCCAGGGGATCGTGCTGACCACCAAGGATGCGGCCAAGACCTCGGAAGAGCTTGCCATCGAAGCCGAGTCAAAACGCAAGCTTGAAGAACAGCAACGCGAAGAAGCGCGCCTCAAGGCGACACAGGATAAACAGGACCGCGTGCTGCTGCTGACCTTCAGCTCCGAGGAAGAACTCGAACATGCGCGTGATGGCCGCATGGAAGTCATCGATTCGGTCATCCGTCTGATCGCCGGCAATATCGAGACGGCACAGAGCCAACTCGACCAACTGACGGATCGAGCGCAAAGTAGTTACACCTCAAAGGGCGCCGACATTCCCGGCGGGCTGGCGCAAAAAATCGAGCATTTCCAGCGCAAGATCGAAAGCCGAAACGAGCAATTGCAGTTGAAAATCGATGAAAAAGAAAAGGTCCGTCAACGGTATGAACTCGATCTGGAACGCTTCCGGCTGCTCAAATCCGCCTCCAATTAAAGCGAGGTACCGCTCAATCGGTCGCGATCACCCGGCCTGAACCCCATTGATCAAGGTACCTACCCCGGTATCGGTTAACAGCTCCAGCAGCACCGAATGCTTGATGCGCCCGTCGATGATCTGACTGGTAGCAACGCCTCCCTTGACCGCGTTCAGCGCACAACGCACCTTTGGCAACATACCTCCATGTATAACGCCGCTGGCGATCAGGCGTTCGGTATCCGCAGCACTTAACCCGGTTAGCAAATTCCCTTGCAGATCGAGCACACCCGGGGTGTTGGTCAGTAATAACAGTTTTTCCGCACCCAGAACCCGCGCCAGCTCACCGGCTACCAGATCCGCGTTGATGTTGTATGAAGTACCGTCCGGGCTAACACCTATCGGCGCGATCACTGGAATGAAATCGTCGTTGACGAGCATGGTTACCACGCGCGGATCGATGGATTCGACTTCACCGACCTGGCCCAGGTCATTACTTTCCGAATCAATGCCGGCTAGCTTCATTTTACGTGCGGTGATAAGGCCACCGTCCTTACCGGTAAGACCGACCGCACGACCGCCGTGGCGATTAATCAGCGACACGATCTGCTTGTTGACCTGCCCGCCGAGCACCATTTCCACCACATCCATGGTTTCGTTGTCGGTTACCCGCATGCCCTCGATAAACCGGCTTTTCTTACCTATCTGTTCCAGTAACTTGCCAATTTGCGGACCGCCGCCGTGCACGATAACGGGATTGACGCCAACCTGTTTCAGTAAAACGATGTCTTGCGCGAAGCTGCTCTTCAAGGCCTCGTCGACCATCGCGTTGCCGCCAAACTTGATTACCACGGTTTTCCGGTCGAGGGCCTGGATATAGGGCAAAGCCTCGACCAGGATCTCTGCGACGTTACTTTTATTTACGTTCATGCGCTACCGGGTTCGGCGGAAAGCGCACCAGTATAACGCTCGCCTATCAAATCGATAAGCTGTTTTGCAACCTCCTGCTTGCTCGCCTGCGCAATGCTGTGCCCTCCTCCTGGCCAGAATACTTCGAGCCGGTTGACATCAGTCTCGAAGCCACCACTGCCATCCGCTACCAGGTTGGCCGCGATCATGTCGAGGTGCTTGGCATCAAGCTTGCCAAGCGCGTATTTCTCAAGATCGCGCGTTTCGGCGGCAAAACCCACACAAAACGGTCGTTGATCGAGTGCGCTAACCGCGGCCAGAATGTCCTCATTCGGCACCAGCGCGAGCGTCATCGCCTGCGTCGATTTCTTGATTTTGTGCTCCGCCTGCTGCTCGACACGGTAATCCGAAACCGCGGCACAGGCGATGAAGATATCGCTGTGCGCAACGGCCTGCATTACCGCAGCATACATTTCCTGGGCGGACTCGACCGCGATCAGTTTCGCTCCCGCTGGCGGAGCCAGCGATACCGGGCCGCTAACCAGGGTGACTTTAGCTCCTGCACGCAGTGCCGCACGGGCCAGCGCATAACCCATTTTTCCTGAGCTGCGATTACTGATATAACGCACCGGATCGATCGCCTCACGCGTCGGCCCGGCGGTCAGCAGAAGTTCGACACCCTGCAACCTGCCCGGTTGGAAATGTGCCTCGATGTTTGCCAGCAGATGTGCCGGTTCCAGCATACGCCCGGGGCCGACATCGCCACAGGCCTGCTCGCCCGAATCGGGCCCCCACACCAGTGTCCCACGAGCATTCAGTTGCTCGAGATTGGCAGCTGTTGCGGCATTGGCAAACATTTGCTGGTTCATTGCCGGTGCCACTGCCACCGCTTGCCGGCTTGCAAGACACAGTGTCAACAACAGGTTATCGGCGTAGCCTGCGGCCATCTTGCCAATAAAATCGGCCGAGGCAGGTGCCACCAGCAGCAGATCACACCAGCGCGCCAACTCGATATGATCCATCGCCGAATCTGCTTCCGCGTCAAACAGGTCGACATACACGCGGTGCCCGCTCAAGGCCTGGTAAGTCAGTGGCTGGACGAATTCTCGTGCCGCCGGCGTCATTACCACGCGCACTTCAGCACCGGCCTTGATCAACAGCCGCACCAGTTCCGCCGACTTGTAGGCGGCGATACCTCCGGTAACACCGAGCAAAATTTTCTTGTTGATGAGTGATTGCATTTGTTCTATTTTAGCGGCTGGAAACAACAGGTAAAGGATTACCCATGGCAATTTCCGAGTGGCCACGCGCCGAACGACCCCGTGAAAAACTCATCCAGCGCGGCGCAGCCGCGTTATCGGATGCCGAATTGCTGGCAATTTTCCTACGCACTGGCCCCCCTGGCTGCTCTGCAGTTGATCTCGGCAGGCAATTATTGCGGGATTTCGGTTCGCTGCGCGGCATTCTCGACGCCGACATCAACCGCTTTTGCTCGGGACGAGGTCTCGGCCTGGCCAGGTTCGCACTATTGCAGGCGGCGCTGGAAATCGCGCGCCGCCATTTCGCCGAAAACCTGGCGCGTGACAACTGCCTTACGAACCCGACGCAAACCGTACAGTACCTGCGCACTCAACTGCGCGACCACGATCATGAAGTCTTCGCCTGCCTGATGCTGGATAACCGCAATCGGGTCATTGCGTTTCGCGAATTGTTTCGCGGTACCATCGACGGTGCCAGCGTCTACCCGCGCGAAGTGGTCAAACAGGCGCTTGCAGACAACGCAGCGGCAGTGATACTGGCACATAACCATCCCTCTGGAATCAGCGAGCCCAGCCAGGCCGACATCCGCATTACCGAAAGGTTACGTAAGGCCCTGGCACTGGTTGACATTCGAGTACTCGACCACGTGATCGTCGGCGATGAGACTACCTGCCTTTCCGAACAAGGTCTGGTTTGACGAGGGTCTCGAACCAGCCGCTGACCTGCTCTGCTTCCAGCGGGCGGCTGATGTAATAACCCTGCACGTGGTCGCAGTTCATTTCCGCGAGCACTTCGCAAACCGCCAACGTCTCGACACCTTCCGCCACGACTTTAAGATCGAGGGTATGGGCAAGTTCAATCGTGGCACGCACGATCAGTTGGTCATCCGGGTTGGTCGCGATATCGCGCACAAAGGACTGGTCAATCTTGAGTTTTTCGACCGGCAATTCCTTTAGATAAGTCAGCGACGCCTGCCCGGTGCCGAAGTCATCGATGGACAGCGACAGCCCCATGACACCGAGATGAGCGAGCACTTCGATTACCTTTTGCGGCTCCTGCATGATTTGCCCTTCGGTGATTTCGATGACGATCTGGGAGGGCTTGACCTGGTACTGTTGCAGGAAAGTTTCGATACGCTCCGGCAGACGCCGGTCGTGCAGGTCGATCATCGACAGGTTGATGCCGACCGCCACATCGCCCAACTCCGATTGACTGACGAAGCGGCAGGCAGATTCGATTATCCAGTTGGTGAGCGATTTAATCAGGTGATTCTGCTCGGCGAGGTGAATCGTTTGTTCGATGGACACATCGTGCCCCTCCGGGTCCTTCCAGCGCAGCAGGGCTTCGAGATAGACGGTCTGAAAGCTCTGCAAATCCACCACCGGTTGATACACCAGCTTCAACTCGTCGCGCTCGATCGCGCGACGCAACGACTGGATGATGGTAAATCCCGAGGTATCGGTCTGGTCTTCACTCTCATGGAAATACTCGATCGGCCATTCGCTGTGCTCGGCGGCGACCAGGGCGGTGCTCGCCTTCTGGTAGAGACCATTGGCGTCGACCGCGTGATCCGGGTAGATGGCGACCCCGATGAAGGCATCCAGCTCGAACTCGCGTTCATACACGCGATAACGCCGAATCAATGACAGGTAAAGTTTTTCGACCAGGTTATGCAGCTGATCGCGTTGTTGCACTTCCAGCAATAGCGCGAACAGGTTGCGCTCGAAACGCGCCAGGTGATCACTCTCGCGCAGGCTCTCGCGCAAACTCTCCGCGACCTGTCGCAACAAGGCATCGACGACATACTGGCCGCGTTGCTGCACAAATTCGTCAATTCCCTGTAGGTCAATAAACACCAACGCATACTTGCGACCGCTGCGCTTGCCCTCGCGTATTGCCTGCGCCAGGCGATCTTCAAAAATGACGCGGTTGTTGAGCCCGGTGACCGGATCGAGGCGCGCAGTTTTCTGCATCAGATTGAAATAATCCACCAGTTTGCCAAGTCCTGGTCTGACGACACCCGCCTTAGACACGCCATCCTGCGGCTGCCCATGGACGGCGACATGCATCTTGCCGGCCAGCGCCTGCATTGGCCCGAGCAGAAAACGCTGCAGCAATAACATCACCAGCACGGCGCCCAGTATCAACACCAGCAGGACCACCAGGGCCTGGCGTTCGAACAATGCCCAGAACGACAGCGGCTGCGGTTGCAGATACAGTTCACCGAATACCTCACCCGGCACCCCGATTTTGACGCGGATCAAATTCTCGTCACTCGCCGCGGCGCCATATTCAAAGAATTGAAAATCTTGCTCGCTGTCGAC
>Ga0316191_10001598_pt1 | contig 16077 bp, 16 predicted proteins | sample Eddworburr2cm_MG_FD_204928 | JGI IMG/M metagenome (GOLD analysis project Ga0316191, IMG submission 204928) | Coastal sediment microbial communities from Maine, United States - Eddy worm burrow 2 cm | ecosystem: Environmental > Aquatic > Marine > Coastal > Sediment | place: USA: Maine...
AAACGAAGATTACCTCAAGTTTTGCCTCACGACACCTGGATACTGCGAACAGTGATGTTCGAAGGTTTAGTCGTCGAAACTGAGCGAGTCTATAATCTGGTTCAGTTTAAACTGCTCGCCGTCCTGACCTTGCAGGCTGGCGTTGCTGGCGGCCAGTACGCGGGCCTTGTCGTCGATCTTCTGCTGATATTGCCGGTTGCATTCCAGCAGTAGCGCCTTGACGTCGGCGAGGTGCTTCGTTATCAGGCTCATGTCCTTGACATAGCTCTCGATATGTAAGCCTTTGTTTTTGTCGATCTTGGGCGATGGGTTTGCTTTGCGGCCAAGCGCATTAAAGTCCTCGCACCAGTCCAGCGGCGCCTTTTGCGAGAGCTGGAAATATAAATCGATATAAGCCTCTTTACGAATTCTTGGCGGGCGATCTTTATCGAAGCCGATGATCCTGATTTCTTTGGTGTCACTCATATTGGTAGTCTCGTTCGTCGGAATTTCAGCTGGTCACAAAAATGCGGAGAAAATCCCGGCAGGAACAGTTGGTAGTGGGCTATCCGGGCGCAGGGAAATCTTGCCGGGACGCTGTGGGAGCTGCGCACAGCATACAGGATAAGGTCATAACCGAGTAAATTAGTTTCGCGCCGCCAGGATCCGCGGCAAGTCGCCGCGCATGGCTTACTCGGTAACTTTCGGGGACTCGAGCGGCGTCGAGTTTTCAGCTTGATGCAGGGTGACCTGGGTGAAGGGAATGATCCAGCCCTGCTGATTGCAGACATCGACACAGGATTGCTGAACGAGACATTCAATAGCAAAATAGGATGCTGCGCTATTACCGTCCATGCTGGCATAGATCAGGTAATCGAGGGAGCTCGCACTGGCGGCCTTGAATGCCACCTTCAAATCCTTGAGATCATCAGCGTAGTCGCTGGCGGCAAACGCTGCGCTGATACCGGTGTGCAGCTGCTCTGGCACCTGTTGCAAGGAAATCTGCTGATGCTGATAGTCGATTCCGAAGGTCACCACGATGGCGAAGCCGTCCACGGACAGGTTGCGCGCAGGCTGTTGCAGGAAATCCGTAGTGGCGATTTGTACGATGCTGCCCCTTACCTTGAGGCGCACCCATTCGATACTTTGTTGCACTACATGAGCAAAGCGGCCGTCGGCGAGCAACAGGTAATCGCCAACGCGGCAGGGAAACCAGGTGTCGTTTCCGCGTGGGCGCGAAATCACCTGTGCCATGGCAGATAACGGCAGGCGGATGACACCGTCCAGTTCGGGGTTACGCAATTCCGAATACAGGTTCAGGGAGGTAATGCGAAACGGCAGACCCTGATAAATGACGCGTTCACCCTCGCGTGCCGCACCCACGTTGAGCAGCAACCGACCTTCGTCAATATAGCGCGGCAGGTAGCGCCAGGTACCGAGCGCCAGCATGACCAGCGTGATAATCGAAAGCGACAGTAACAGCAGATCGCCGCGTACATAGAATACCGACAGCACCGCCAATGCAACCAGAACGATTGTTAGCAAATGGTAGGCGTAAAACAGCAAGCGTAATCTGGCTGCCTTTTCGGCATCCTGGTTAGCGGTGCGTCTTGCGCGCACCAGCTCGCGCAGGGTGCGCATCGACAACCAGATACCGATGCCCGTCAACAATGCAATCAGTAAGGTGAGGCCACGGCCGAGAAAAAATTCATGGGCAATTCCGCCAAAGGTTGCCAGCAGATCGACTTCCTCTGATTCAAGGCTGGTCAAATTTCCGCGCGCAAGCTCGAGCGAACGCTCGATATCCCGGCTGCGCTCACGCCAGGTCGTTGCGAGTTCGGTCAGCCCCGCTGCGACCCCCGGGGGCAGTGTTTCGCGATCAAATCTTGCCAGCGCTGCGGTCGCCCTTTGAGTAACTTCGAGCTGTTGCTGGTAGAGGTCAATCTCACGTCGCAGTTCCTCGATACGACGTGGTTTTTCGGTCGCCTCTTTAAGGCTGTTCAACAGGGGACGGGCGACTTGCATGAGTTCGTCGTGCCAGCTCAATGGTTGCAATGGCTCATCCTGCAGCCCGCGCAGGCTGGCGCCACTGACCGCAATGTTTTCAAATGAGAACTCGAGATCGGCGATGGTCTGGCGCAGTGTGGTGATCTGCCCGCGGAGCTTTTGCTGGTCGACTTCGTCAGCATTAGCAAGCTGTTCAACTAGATCCCTGACGCGTGCCCGTTTTTCTTCCAGCGCGTCTTTGATGGCCAGCAGTTTACGGATGTTCTGGGCTTGCAGCGAATCGTTCGCTTGCGTCGCGGCAACCACCTCGGGAGTACTAGCGTCAGGCGCAGTGTTACCCTGTGCCAGCGCGACTGGCAGGGTCAGGCAGGCGCAAGCCAGCAGAATCCAGGTGATTAGCGGTTTACTCAAGAGCGTCTCATTATGGTTTATCTGATCCGGCTGCATCACGTTCACTCAATCTCATTCATTCAGGGGACTGACTGGATTGACCATCAGTCTGTTCTGCCCGGTCACGCTGTCGACCGAGGCGAAAAGCATCAGCCGTGCCGCCAATCCAGCAGAAAATCAGGACCCAGGTGGCGATGGTCACCGTGTTAGAACCAGCGGCGTCAGACTGAATCGAAATTTCGCTACTGATGCGGGCGATATCGAGCGGAATTTCGCCGCTCAGCAATTGATCGCTAATCGTCTGGGCGATAGCTATCGCTTTGAACACCAGGGCGCAGATGCAGGCGGTAGCCGTACCGGCGAACAGGAATGCCAGTGGGTATTGCTTCAACAAAATATGACCACTACCGGGGAATATCAGCGCGGAAAACAACGCGGCTTTATAGGACTTTTTCATCAGGTCTTATCCGGGTGGCTAGCTGAATCTATTGGCTGCCGACAGTTTAGTGGTTTTAGCCGGCAATTGTCAGTTCAAAGATAATGCCGGTTGCCGACCCTCCCGATTTCGTTTTGTGCCCCAACCAAATCGCCGACTAGATGGCCGGGCCGAGTGTCAGCTTGCTGCCGTCACTGAAACGCGCCAGCCGAAAGCGGCGCAGATCGTGATCGACGTCCTGCCCCTGGATCAGTCTGGCCATGATCTTGCCAGCGCCGGGACCGATACCGAAACCATGGCCACTGAAACCGGTGGATATCCACAGTCCGTCGACAGGCTCGGCCCTGTCCAGCACGGGCACTACGTCGGGCAGGGCGTCAATCATGCCCGACCAGGCTTCGGTAAACTCGATACCGGCGAAAGCCGGCACGCGATCAACCAGTCGCGACTTGATGCGTGCCACCGTCTTGCGACTCGGAATCGGGTTCAGCGTGCGGTGACGGGTAAAATCCTCGCCCACCGTCAGTTCCGGAATACGAAAGCGAAATTTGCGCCATGAAGTTTTCATCAGTGGCAGAAAGTCCGGCAGAAAATCGAGATGAGCTCGCGACGGGAAAATTTCGAGATAGTCGGATGATGCAACGCTGTAGCCACCATCCAGGCGTCGTCGAAACGAGACCTTGCTGCCGGAGGCGTTGCCATTAAAGATCATCGGTGCGCTGGCGGTGCGCGCCACGCTGGCTTTAACGGTGAGTTGCGGCAGGCGTATTCCACAGGACTTGAGCAGGAAAGTTGACCAGGCGCCGCCGGCACATAGCACTGAGCTTGCGCGAATTTCACCGTATTCACTGAGCACACCGGTGACACGATTATTCTGCGTCAGTATTTGCTCTACCGCGCAATTTTCGATAATACGTACGCCGCGCTGCGTCAGTTTACGCGCTATCGTCTGAACCGACAGCGATGGTTCTGCGCGACCGTCATCCGGCGTGTGTAACGCAGTTTGCCAACGCGCGGGACAGTCCGTCACCAGCGCTTCGAGTTGCTTGCGATTGAGTCGTTCCGTGGCGAGGCCGTAGTCGGGTGCGAACGACATGAAGCGATCATGGTTGGCCATGTCGGCATCGTTCTCACAAAGATACAAACTGCCCTCACGCCGATAGCCGATGTCTTCATCGAGTTCGTCCGCGATTTCCTGCCACAGGCGCATGCTTTCCATGACGATGGGCAGTTCAGCCTGGTCGCGTCCCTGCTGGCGGATCCAGCCCCAGTTGCGACCGGATTGCTCACCGGCAACGGTGCCTTTTTCGCAAACCGTAACCTCTATTCCGGCCTTGTTCAGATACCAGGCGGCAGTGATGCCGGCAATGCCAGCGCCGACGATCAGTACTTCACTGCTTTCAGGTATTGTGGATGCTGTATCGCTCATTGCCTGGAACCTTTCGCTCAAGTGACAGAGATTCGGCAGAATGATACGATGATTTTTCTCGATTTGTGTATGTATTTATTATTGCAGCTTGCGCGATAACTTGGAAATAATCCCCCAGTCCAGTGTCATTGGTGCCGAGGTACGCGGCCTAGATTTATCCGTTGGGCTCGACCAGGCTACTTTTGCTCAACTCAACCAGGCTTTTCTCGATCACCAGGTCCTGTTCTTTCGCGATCAGCAGCTCACAGCGCGGCAATACAATGACTTTGCCCAACGCTTCGGTTCACTCAAGGACTACCTGTTCGCCGACGGCATGGATGGCTTTCCCTACATTACCGAGATCGTCAAGACAGAAAACGAGACCGAGGGTTTCGGCAGTTTCTGGCATTCGGATTCGGCCTATACGGAACGACCACCGAAGATAACCATGCTCTATGCGCGCGAGGTTCCGCCGCGCGGTGGCGATACGCTGTTTGCCGACATGTATTCGCTCTACGATAATTTGTCTGCGGGTTTGAAAACTACCCTGGCTTCGCTGCGCGCGATTAATTCCGCCAGCGTGGTGCCGCGCGATGAAGACATTTATAAGGCGGTGAAGAGCAGGAATAGCGGCAAAAGCGATCAGTTTACGATCCACCCGGTGATTCGCTGCCACGATGAAACCGGCTGTCATGCGGTTTATGTCAATGGTATTCACACGCTCGGCTTCGAAGGTTTGACACGCGCGGAAAGCCGGCCCATGCTCGAATACCTGTGCCAGCAGGTTACCCGCCCCGAGTACAGTTTCCGCCTGCGCTGGCAGGCCGATACCCTGGCGATGTGGGACAACCGCTGCACTCAGCATTACGCATTAAATGATTATCACGGCTATCGACGCGTGATGCACCGTATCATTGTAGAGGGGCCTGTTCCGCAATAGTTTCGCGGCGGGCTGCGCGCTTGATTTTCACATTTGGAGGTTTTCAATATGGCAGGTTACTGGATCGTCAGGGGGGCCGAGATCAGGGATACGGATGCCCTGCAGGAGTACGGGAAATTATGGCCGTCGATCGCGGCTCAGTTTGGTGCTGAAGTGATCGCCGGAAAGGGACAGCTGGAAACGCGCGAGGGCCCGCATTATGCGCGCCAGTTGATCGTGCGCTTCGACAGCTATCAAAAGGCGCTGGCCTGTTACGACAGCGCGGAATACGCGCCGGCGAAGAAGCTGGCGCAGCAGGCCTATGAGCGCGAGTTGGCCATCGTCGAGGGTTAGCGAGCGCTGCGGTACCAGTGTGGTTCCCGGCGTGTTTCCCGCTCCATCGCGCACTACTGCAGGCAGGGATGCGATTCGCGCACAGGTGTTGACGCTGCGGCAACAAAAGGCTCGCTGATGGCATTATTGCTGGATAACTTGCCTAGCTGCGCGATTTACCCTGTGAGATCTGGCGCCAGCCGACACCTAACGCCAGTAGCAGGTAGACCAGGGCGAGACTGAACGGCAAACCGTAAAGTCCGGAGGCAAGCATAGCCATGCCCCCGCTGATTGAGCCGAGCAGGGCTCCGAAACCCCAGACCAACGCGAACGATGCGGAACCGTTGATCAGTTCGATGCCCTTGAAGCGATTGCCCAGCGCGACCAGCGATACCGTGTAGACGCCATAACCCGTGGTTCCCATGAGAATCAGCAGCGGCCACAGCAGTATCGAATTCAGCAAGCCCGGCATCAATAACAGCGTGATTGCAGTTACCAGTGCGCAACCGGCCATCACGAAACGTGGCTGAAAGCGATCACAGAGCCAGCCGATGGGGAATTGCAACACGATATTACCGAGGATCATTGCCGACAGGATATTGGCCGCGGTGGTGACATCGAGCCCGTTGCGCACGCCATAAACCGGGAATAGCGACAACGAGGCAGCATCGAAGATAGCAAAGCTGCCGACCGCGAGTAGCAGCATCGGTGCCTTGCCGGCAAAGTTGAAAATACCGGAGGGCTGGGTTTCTTCAGGCTCGGGCTGGGCTTCTTCGCGGATAAAGATGAACGGAATTATGCCGAGCATTATCACGCCGGCACCGAGCACAAACGGGGTCCAGCCATCGATGCCGATGAAGCTGATCAGCAACGGACCAGCACCGAAACTGCCCGACAGAACACTGGCGTAGATCGCAACGATTTTGCCGCGGTTATGATCGCCGGCGGAACCGACAATCCAGGCTTCACTCAATACAAACAGTGTTGATATCGACATGCCCTGCAACAGGCGGATCAGGAACCAGGCGCTGAAGCTGTCGAACACGCGATAGCTGAGAATGACCAGTGCGGTGACGATGGCGGCTACAATGGCCACGTTGCGGGCACCGAAGCGTTTGGCGAGCACCGGAATCACCGGGGAGAACAGCAGGATGCCAATCGGCATCATCGCTGAATTGATGCCGATCAGGTCGCTGCTGACGCCGCGCGCTTCGAGAATCAGTGACAGCAACGGGTAAGACATGCCGAAGGCGAAGCCGAATACGGTAATGGCCGCGCAGGCGGCGATCAGATTGCGCGTATTGGCGTTAGCAGGGGGATTCATGTGCGGATGGTACTCCAGCAAAGCCGGAAAAGCATGTCATCTAAAAAGGCGTTCCCTTGCGCTTCTTTTCGGCCTAATATTGGCCGATTTAAGCGGCCTTGAAGCATGAGTAAAGTACCAGTAGTAGATCTGCGCAGCGATACCGTTACGCGCCCGGGTGCGGGGATGTACCAGGCAATACGTGATGCTCGAGTAGGCGACGACGTTTATGGTGAAGACGAGACTGTAAACCTGCTTGAATCCACCGCGGCTGAACTGCTGGGAAAGGAAGCCGGCCTGTTTGTGAGCGCCGCGACCCAGGCCAACCTGATCGCAATGCTGGCGCACAATGCGCGCGGCGAGGAAATCCTGCTGGGTGAGCGCTACCATATCTTTTCTTCAGAGGCCGGCGGGGTGTCGGCACTGGGTGGTATCGTGATGCATCCGCTGGCCACCGACGCGACCGGTGGTCTTTCGCTGGAGCAGGTGATGGCCGCGATCAAGGAGGACGATCCGCATTTACCGATCACCCGCACCCTGGCACTGGAGAATACCGTTTCCGGGCAGGTACAGGATCCTGCCCGGCACCGTGAACTGGCCGAGGCTGTCCGTGCGGTGGGCCTCAAGGTCCATCTCGACGGAGCGCGCCTGATGAATGCCTCGGTCGCGTTACAGCAACCGGCCGCGGATATCGCGGCGCCGTTTGACAGCGTCATGCTCTGCCTCTCCAAGGGTCTGGGCGCGCCGGTGGGGGCGATGCTGGTCGGCAACCGGGAATTTATTGCCCGCTCGCGGCGCCTGCGCAAGCAACTCGGTGGCGGCATGCGCCAGGCTGGCGTGATTGCTGCCTGTGGACTGTACGCGCTCGATCACAATGTCGACAGGCTGGCACAGGACCACGAGCGTGCGCGCCAACTTGCGCAGGGCCTGTCCGCTATCACTGACCTGCCGGTACGCCAGCACACCAACATGGTGTTTATCGAGCCGCGTAGCGAAGACCTGGAACCCTTGCGCCTGCATCTCGAAGAGCGGCAGGTACTGTTTGGTCATCAGCAACCGCCGATTCGGCTGGTGGTGCACCTCGATATCGATGACGATGCAATCGAGCGCGCCATCGAGGCCGTTCGATCCTATTACCGGTAAAAGTGACATGTGCGCGAAGTCGGTAGATAACCTGGTGTTTGATGACGACTGGAGCGATTTGACCCGAACCCGGGACATGCCGCAGATCAATTCCGCGCGTATGTACGAGTATCGTCGTGAACGTCTGCGCGAGCAGTTACGCCTGCACGAGGCTGACTTTTGCATTCTGCTCAATCCCATCAGCCTGCGCTATGCGGTTGATTACCGCAGCTATTTGTTGTTCCAGTCGCATATTCCAACGGTTTATCTGTTTCTGCCGCAGGACGGACCGACCGTGTTCTACGGCTGTTATTACGATGTGCCCCAGGTGGATGACTTCCGTCCCGGCCGACCGCATGCCTTTTTTGAGGGCGGCACCAATATCGATGCCGCGGCCGTTACGTTAGCCGACGATGTGGTGGCTTACCTGGATGAAATCGGCAGCCGCAATCGCCGCGTTGCCATCGAGTATGTCAACCCGTCGGTAACCCAGGCGCTAGAGGCGCGCGGAGTCGAGGTCATCGACGGCGTGCGCATTGCCGAACTGGCGCGCCTGATCAAGTCCGAGGATGAAATCGACTGTATGCGCTGGGCCATTGCGGTGGGTGAGCACGGTGCCGCGATGATGAAGCGGGCATTGCGCCCGGGTGTTACCGAGTTGCAGCTGTGGGGTTTGCTCAACTACACCAATATTGCCAATAATGGCGACTGGCACGAGGGCCGAATGCTGTCTTCCGGGCCGCGCATCAACCCCTGGTTGCAGGAGGCGAGTGAGCGCAGGATTGAAGCGGGTGACCTGGTTGGTTTCGATACCGACATGGTCGGCCCCTTTGGCTATTTTGTCGACCTGTCACGCACTCTCCACTGTGGGCCGGTGAAACCAACCCGGCGACAGAAGCAGATTTATCGCATGGCAGTCGATGAGATCGAGCACAACCTGCAGCTGGTGCGCCCGGGGATGACGCTGCTGGAGATGCAACGCCAGGCTTACCCGGTGCCCGAAGAATGTCAGAAAAACGCCTATCCCTGTATTATGCATGCGGTCGGGATGTGCGATGAATACCCGCAGGCCAAACCGTTATTCCGCGAAGTGAATCCTTACGATTGTACCCTGCAGGCCGGTATGGTGGTGTGCATTGAAAGCTATATGGGGCCAGAGGGCGAGCGCGACGGGGTGAAGCTTGAGCAGCAGGTGCTGATTACCGAAACAGGCTACGAGTTGTTGACGACCTTTCCTTACGAAGCGTCGTTGCTTGACTGAAACGGTTGTTTGACTTAATCATAGCCTGGCTTGAACATTGGGAGAGGCAGCGATGAGTGACTTTGTACTGGATGATTTTGTTCAACAATTGCGTGCGGCGGCAGTAAGCGATGATGCGGGAAAGCGAGTGCGCGAACTGATGACAGATGCTTTTCGAAATCCTGAGGCTGTTCGCGCGGGCATGCCGGATTTTGAAAACGATGACGAGGTGCTTTTCGAAGACGATACTGTGTCGATCTGGTTTGTACGCTTCGTGCCGGGTATCCACGTCCCTCCTCACGATCATCAAACGATGGCAACCATTGGTGTCTACGAGGGTGCCGAGGACAATCATTTCTACCTGCGTGAAGCGGGCCGTCTGGTGCGCAAGAGCAGCAAGCGTGTGGGCCCGGGCGATGTCATCGCGCTGAAACCGGACGGTATACATTCGGTTGAGGCCGCCGACAATACACAATGCTGCGGTATTCACGTTTACCTGGCAAAGCTGACCACCATCAAGCGCTCGTTGTTCGACTGGGACAGCGGTGATGCCTCGCTTTACACCGATGAAAATTACGAGCGCATGAAGCGAGTCGCCAGCTGATTTTCCGCACCATGTGGGCAGCTGCCCACTAAATTTTATTTGAAAATTGTTGGGCTGAAAACTTGCCATCGCTTTTCTGCGAGAGTAGGGTAAGTAGTCGTAATCAAGAGCGCACAGGCCAATGAGCACTACCAGCTTGTTACTGCAGGAAGTTGAGGAATACTGCCGCAGTGCGGGTATCGCGGATTCCACTTTTGGTCGCCAGGCAGTGAACGATGGCAAATTATGCAGTCGTCTGCGCGCGGGCAAAAACATTACCCTGGAAACGGCTCAGCGCGTTCGTGATTACATCGACCTGCAACAATCGCAGCCCGACATTCAGTCTGAAAGGGTACAAAGCGATGGCAGTAAAGAGGCTCGCAATAAAGATATAGCCAGGGGGAGCAGAAATATGAAGCACGTTACCGACGATCGTCCGTTTCGATTTTACGATAACCGCCAGAAATACCTGGCCTTCGTCAATACCTGTAACGAAAAGTGGAAAGTTGCCGAGCGTGCTACCCAGGAACTCACACACCTGCGACCCTCGCCACCGGCACTGCGCCTCTTCGATGCCGGCGTTGGTGACAGCACCGTATTAAGCCATTTGATGCGCGCGATGCATCGGCGCTTCCCGACCATCCCGTTTTTTATCGTCGGCAAGGAAGTCAGCCTCGAAGACGTGCGCCTGACTCTGGATAAGCTGCCCGATCGCTTTATCGAGCACCCGGCAAGTGTGATTATCGTGACCAATCTGTATTACGCCGAGGCGCCCTGGTTAATGCCCAACGATGTCGCCAAGGCGGCGGCCCTGAACTGGCTGGAAGTGCCACTGCAGGGCGATTCGGCGCACCAGTTTGGCGAACAGCTGCGTGGCCTCGATAAGGACCTGGTCGATGGCTGGCAGGTCAAGGCCAACGAAAAATCGGGCAACCCGATGTATGTGCGTCCTTCCGTGCTGGTCATGTTCCGTGAAGACCATCGTTTTCTGCTCGACGACGTCATTCCTCGCCGCGGGCAGGCAGCCGGTGGCAACTATGACCTGGTGCTGGCATCGCAGCCCTGGCGTGCGCGCATGAGTGCCGAGTTCAAGGTCAAGCACGTGCTCGCCCCGTTGGCCAAGAGCCTGCGCCCCGGCGGTCGACTATTGACCGCTCAATCCTGCGGCAATGATCCCGGCCTCGAACTGGTGCGCAAAATCTGGCCGGATGAGGATCCTTTTCAGGTCGATCGCCACGAGTTGATCAAGACGCTCAAGGAGTATCTCGGCCACAGTGCGCAGAACTACAACTTCAATGCGGGTTCGGAGGCCAAGTCGATTATCCGTTATTACATGCACACCCTGCCGACCGAGATCAGCGAAGCTATTGGTACGTCGACCCTGTTTGCTGCGTGGAACGCGGCGATTTACGTGGGACAGATCGAGGACGAACGCCTCGATCCAGTGGTTTCTTCGGGTGAGTACCTGGATGCGACCGCGGAGGTATTGCAAAAACATAACGGCATCTGGTTCAACGATGAAACTTTTGTTATCTCGAGGAAACGCGATATCTGACGCCTCGCGTCGAATTACCAGGTTACTTGCATTTGCGGTGTCTGCGCTGGCAATATGCGCACTCATGAACGTCAGCGCCAACCAGGCAGTAGCCGTCAGCAGCAAACGCGTCCCCGCGGAATGGGAGCCGCAGGAATCGGTCTGGCTGCAATGGCCAAGTGAGTTCGAGCGCGTGTTTCAACCCGCGTTTGCACAGATGTCGGCGATCATCAGCCGCTATCAGAAACTGAATATTGTGTACGACTCTAAAGCCGACCTGGCGCAGGCAACGAAAGCAATAGCAGCTGCGGGTGGAGATCCGGACCACGCCAATATCGCCTGGCATCAGCTACCCAATGATAGCGCCTGGATGCGCGATAACGGCCCGGTTTATCTAGTGCAGGATGGCGAGTTGCGTATCCAGAACTGGGGCTTTAATGCCTGGGGCGGCGCATTCGGCAAGGACATTCCCTATGCCCAGGATAACCAGCTGCCGTCGTTGCTGGGTGAAAAACTTGATATTCCGGTCGAAGTTGTGGGTATTGTGCACGAGCGCGGTAATCTCGAATTTAACGGGGTCGACAGCGTTTTGTTGAACTGGAGTACGCTCGGTGATCCCGATCGAAATCCGGGTTATACGCGCGCGCAGGCCGAGCGCGATCTGAAGCATTATTTCGGGGTATCCCGGGTGGTGATGGTGGAAGGGGTTCCCGATGGTGACCTGACGCGTGGACACATCGACGGCTTTGCCCGCTTCATCGATAGCGAAACCGTGGTGGTATCGCAATGCACCGCTGGCTCGCAATGCAGTGCCGGTGATGACGCCACCGGCAGCATCTACGATAATGCCGCGGCAACCATCGCCGCTGCCGGCTTCAAGGTGATTCGTGATCCCATCCTCGGCCAGGTCGAGTACCGGGGCCGGACCTTCGACACCAATTATCTGAACTGGCTGGTAGGCAATGGTTTCGTCATCGCCGTTGGTTTCGGTGACGATACAACCGATGCGGCGGCGCGCAAGCGCATCGAGGGATATTTCCCGGGCCGCGATGTGCATATCGTCGAAATGCTGGCGTCCTGGTACGATGGTGGCGGGGTGCACTGCCATACTAATGATCAACCGGCATTGTGAGTAATTATGTCTTCGCTTAAAAAATCTGTTCTGCTGCTGTCCCTGCTGGTCTGGTGTACGCTCGCCAACGCCGATCATGAGCCCGACGCACATTGGTCATGGCATGTGGTGTCGGCTGGCGCTGACGAAAGTCGCTTGTCGGTGTATCGCGCCAGTACACTGCTCGGTATTTATAATATCAGTTGCGACCTCACCGACGCTCGTGAGGGCGAGAGCGTCGAGGACGGGGCCAGCCTCAATCTGGTCAGGCCGCTTTCCAGTCCCGAAGGTTTACTGGTGATTACCTGCAATGTCGGCGCTCATTCTCAACTGATTACCATCATCGATTTGACGCGTAAGTCGAAGCAGCCGGTATTTTCAGCAACCGGAAGCTATGCGGCGACCTGGGAAATACAGGACGGTGAACTGTGGATAGGCTACGACGAGCCGTGCGACACCGGTCCTAGCGTCGATTGTCCCGATGGCTTTGAAACCGTATTTGTAAAGTATCCCGGGCCTGCAGTGGAATAAAAGGAACCAGGCTGGTTAAGAAACCATGCCGCCTGGTGACTAACGGCGGCGGTGTTCGCGCTGTATGTGGCGTTCCCCGCGCCAGTACCTTCGCGCTCTGTAATCGTCATCATCCTCCACACCGACCAGTCTGCCTTCGGGGACAGCTGGCGGTTGTTCAACGACAACTTTCGGTTCGGGTTCAACCACCGGTGCGGATGGCGGCACTTTAACCGCATCGCCGACATTGGGCGCGGCTATGTCCTCTTCCTCACTGTTCGCGCTGGGCTGATCACTGAAGGTGACATTGCCTTCAGCGTCGGTGGAACGATAAACCTGGGTCTGGGCCTGGGCATGATTCGCGAAACAGAAGCTCAGTATGGCGGTGCTTAGTAAAATACCTGAAAATCGCATTTGCAAGGTTACCTCAAGGGAGTGAATAGAGTATAGACCGGCTTTTTACATCGTCAAAGTTATCTGAGGACAGGTTCTGCAGGGTGCTTTTCGAGGATCGATAGCGAAACCTGCGTACGGCTTTAGCCGACATCACTCTATTAGCCTTAAGCTGTCCTTTGCAGGATCAGCAGGCGACCATCGATCCCCTCGGCCGTGAGGTAGTCGATGGTCTGTATCTCGAGCAGTTGTGCCTGCGGAAACTCGTGGTCGAAGCCGTCAAGTTTGGCGGGCCAGTCAACCTCATGCCAGGCCTTGCCGTTAACGGTAACCAGCGCGATCCCGCCAGGCTTCAGGCTGCAGGTGATATTAACCAGATGTTCGGCCGACGGCACGCTGAACGCGAATACGCCCACCGCGATGGCCGCATCATACAACTCGTCGGTTTCCACTGGCCGCGTGAGATCATGCTGCAGCAGCGAAACATAGGCGCCGGTGGTGCGTGCCTCGTCGAGCATTTTCGTCGAGTAATCGCTGCCATAAAGCTGCGTGTAGCCGGCCTGTTGCAGGCGCCGCCCGACGAGTCCGGTACCGCAGCCCGCATCGAGTATGCGAGCCTGCCGGTTCGGTATCAGTGCTATAAGCCGGGCACAGGCCTCGGCATCGGCGACGTACCCCAGCTCATTGACCAGATCGTGATCGTAGCTGGGCGCCCAGTCGTCAAACAGGGCTTGCTTGTCACCCGGGTTGTCATAGACGCGGCTGAGTCTTGCATCGAGCTTGCTGGAATCGAACTTTCTTGAATCGGTCACCGTGTTTCCCCATCGTTTATTGCTACCCGCGAAATATATCAAAAATATTGTTGCCAGCACCGCGTAATCGGAATAAAAGACAGAGGTGGCGTGGGACCTTCGACGCCTGGCAAACGATTAAAACACTGGTGTTGCGCTATCGACCATTCAGGGAGATAGCAACGGCAGTTATATGGGAACCGGAATGGCACTAGAAAAAATTCAGTTAACGCTGGAACAAGCTGCTGCACGGGTGATGGAAATAGTTGCGCAGCCAGAAACCTATACCCAGCTGAGCATCGTGATCACCGTCTACGTGATTGCGTTTCTGCTGGCGCAGCGCATGCGTCATCACCTGCCTTTCATTTACCCGAGCGACGACGCCGCAAAGCTTCATCCGCTGCGCCAGTTTGCAGGCAAGCTGGGTAGCCTGCTGTTTCCGATGTTTGCGATACTGCTGCTGCGCATATCGGTTGAAATCAGCGAGAGCCTGGTCGATAACGGCTGGGTCAATCTCACCGCGCTCGGTATATCGATTCTGTTGTTTTTCAATTCCCTGGTGCGTGACTTCATCTCCAACCAGACGATAGCGTCGGTGTTTCGATGGATCGGTATGCCCCTGCTGTTCCTGCATCTGGTCGGCCTGCTGGATAATCTGATCGCGATACTGGAAGCGGTCTCGATCGATGTCGGCAATATTCACATCTCGCTATACGGCGTTGCCCGCGTCGCCATATTCGGCTCTTTACTGTTCTGGTTGGGCCGTGTTTCCACGCAGACCGGTCGCGATATTATCAACCGCCAGATAAACATCGAAAAACGCACGCGCGAAGTGGCTGCCAAAATACTGGAAACGGGGGTTTTTCTGGTCATTTTTCTATTGTTGCTGCAGATCATGGGGATCAACCTGACCGCGCTGGCGGTGTTCGGTGGAGCGCTCGGCGTTGGCATCGGCATCGGCCTGCAGGCGATCGCGTCAAATTTTATCTCCGGCATCATTATCCTGCTGGATCGCTCGGTATCGATCGGTGACTACGTTGAACTCGAAGATGGCCGTACCGGGATAGTGAGGCATCTCGACATGCGCTCAACCACCATGGAAACCTTTGACGGCAAGGACATCGTGGTGCCGAATGAAAAGTTTATCGTCGAGACTTTTACCAACTGGACACACAAGGATCAACGGCAGCGTTACCGGGTGGATTTTTCGGTTGCTTACCATTCCGATATTCGCCGGCTGGTGGAAATCATCAAAGAGGTTGTGGCGTCTCATCCCAGCGTATTCAGCGGTGAAGCTGTGCCTTTTGAAGAACGCCCGGATTGTGAGATCGACAGTTTCGGCGATTCAGGTATCAACATGTTTGTCGAGTTCTGGATGGAAGGTATCGACGACGGCAAAAACCGGGTCGGCGGTGATTTATTGCTGATGATCCTGGAAGCATTGCAGGAACACGGTTATGAAATCCCGTTCCCGCAGCGCGAAGTTCGCGTGCTCAACGAAAACTTCTCTATCAGGGAATCGGAAAAGAAGTAAGCTCAATCCCCAATGTCGCTAACTTAAGCACAACCTCATGACATTCGTTCCGCTCGAAAGAAGGTGGATGATTGGGGGACTATTTGCGAAGTAAACCGCAGGCGGCGAAGCCGCCGAGGCATTCGCGAATAGTCCCCCAATCATCCGACCGCAGTCGGACTCTGGATGCATCAGTGTTTTGGCTTGAGTAACTGCCATTGAGGTCAACCCCTGGCTGCGGGAAACGCGGTAAACAGACGGTGAATGTTGGCCGATTCCGGCCAGCCTTTCAGGCGCTGCCAGACCACCGCAGATTTTGCTTCGTCCAGGCCTGCATTCATACAGAATTTCTGCTCTAACTGCTGTTGCGAGATCGGAACTTGTGGCGATCCGAGCGGATAGGGGATGTCAAGTTCGCGACGACCATCGCTGCAATCGACCAGGATTCGATCGGGTTGTTGTGGATCGTAATTCAGTTCGGGGCGGGCGGGTTTGAAGCTATGCA
>Ga0316191_10001599_pt1 | contig 16077 bp, 12 predicted proteins | sample Eddworburr2cm_MG_FD_204928 | JGI IMG/M metagenome (GOLD analysis project Ga0316191, IMG submission 204928) | Coastal sediment microbial communities from Maine, United States - Eddy worm burrow 2 cm | ecosystem: Environmental > Aquatic > Marine > Coastal > Sediment | place: USA: Maine...
ATGAAAGATGCTGGCTGAATTGATAAGTGAGCTGGCGGTGAGTGCCGGTACGCCATAGACTTCGGCGCTGACGGCATACTCTTTTCTGATCCTGTCCAGTAACAGATCGAAGTCGCCGTCACCCGATAGTAATACAATGGTATCAACGTCCCTGGCTGCATCCATGACGTCAAGCGTAATACCAACGTCCCAGTCGCCCTTGGCGGAGCCGTCACTGCGCTGAATATAGGGTTTGAGTTTTACGGTGAAGCCAATGTGTTTGAGGGCGTTCTGGAATTTGTGTTGTTTGTCATCGCCGCGCTGCGTCGCATAGGCCGTTGCAGCAATGATCTTTCCTGCTGAAGTTATTCGTTGCCAGAGTTTCCGGTAATTGAACTGACGGCCATAGGCCTGGCGGGTGGTGTAATAAATATTTTGTACGTCAACAAAGACGGCGATCCTGTTCACAACGGGGGCTGCATGGTTTTTTGTCTCCCCTGCAACCTGCTGTCGCAGGCCTGTGCATATTCCGGCTGGTTGTGCAGAAAGCCGTTGTTCTGATCACCCCGCAAGCGGACAAGGTGCTTTGCTTGTTGTGCCGCCATGACGACTTTCTCACCAGGGTGAAATGGCATGATCCCGTCCTCCGGACTGTGCAATACCCGCGCCGGGTAGTTTAGCTCCTGGAAGCCATTATATTCACATATATAATTCGAGGTGCACATTAGTTCTATCCGGATGGCGCGGGATTCCCGGTCGAGAGTACACACAGGACGATATTTTATTTTCGTTATGGCATACACTACTGATGAGGTCCTGGCCTGGTCTTGCAGGATTTTTTGCAATGATTGGGTTAAGTGCCATACCGGTCTGGCATCGTCCCGGTTCAAATCTGACCCTGCAGGATAAAAAATGAGTCGTCCCGTAGTGTATTGCTGGTTACTGTTCGTGTCGTTCGGCCTGCAGGCACAACCGCCCGTGGCCGACATGCACCTGCATTACAAGTGGACACAGCAGGAAGTGACATCACCCGCGGCTGCCATTGCCATGCTTGATCAGGAAAATATCGTCATGGGCGTGGTGATCGGCACCCCGGCCGAGCTGTCACTGGAGCTGTGGTCGCTGGCGCCGGACAGGATAGTGCCGATCTTCAGTCCTTACCGCGAGGGGGGCGACTGGCACCGCTGGGCCCATGATGAAACCACGGTGACGCGTGCGCGCGCGGCGCTGCTCTCCGGTCGCTACCGGGGGATCGGTGAATTGCATGTCATTGGCGGTTTTGCTCCGTCCCTTGAGAAGGCCGTTGTCCTGCAGCAGTTACTGCAGCTGGCCGCCGAATTCGATGTTCCCGTCATGCTCCATACCGAGTTCTCAAGGCCGGATTTCATGTTGCAGTTGTGCCGGGAATTCCCGGGCACACGCATTCTGTGGGCACACAGTGGTGCTGTGCTGGAACCGGATGAGGTTGCCGCTGTGCTGGAGCGTTGCAGCAATGTCTGGGGCGGGCTGGGTGCACGTGATCCCTGGCGCTTCGTGAATAACCCCCTGACCACTGAGGATGGAACACTGCTGCCGGAGTGGAAGGCCCTGCTGCTGAAGTACCCGGAACGATTTATGCTTGGCTCCGATCCGGTATGGCCGGTTGAACAACTGGATCGTTGGGACGAGGCCGATAGCGGCTGGCAGCAGCTGGGGCGCTTCTGGACGTTTCATCGGGGCTGGCTGGCGCAATTACCGAATGAAGTTGCGCGTCAGATAAGCTGTGGAAATGCGGTTGCCCTGTTCGGGCGGGCAACGCAGGTGAAGTGTGAGTGAAGAAAGGGAAGGGTAACCTGGCCTGTTTGAACTTTAAAATATTATAAAATACTGATAAACTGCGTGCTCTTTTCCGACGTTAAATTCCCGCAGGTCATAAATGTACAAGCTTGGTTGCGCCAGCCGCGTATGCTTCAAAAACGAGATCCTGTCAGGCCTGACCGTGGCCCTGGCCCTGGTGCCGGAGGCAGTGGCCTTTGCCTTTGTGGCGGGGGTTGAACCGCTGGTCGGGCTGTACGCAGCCTTCATGGTAGGCCTGCTGGCCGCCATTTTTGGGGGGCGTCCGGGCATGATTTCCGGTGCGACCGGTGCCATGGCGGTGGTGATGGTGGCGCTGGTCGCTGAACATGGTGTGGAATACCTGTTTGCGGCGGTAGTGCTGACCGGTTTGCTCCAGATGGGGGCCGGGGTGTTACGGCTGGGCAAGTTTATCCGTATCGTGCCGTATCCGGTGATGCTGGGTTTCGTCAATGGTCTGGCGATTGTGATTTTCCTGGCCCAGTTGCAACACTTTCAGGTGACGACGGCCGCGGGTGGGCAGGAGTGGCTGAGTGGTGAACCCCTGATGGTTTTTGCCGGTCTGGTATTGCTCACAATGCTGATTATCAAGTTTTTGCCGAAATTGACAGGCGCTTTCCCCGCGGCACTGGCGGCTATTATTACGGTGAGCTTGCTGGCGCTTGGCCTGGATCTGGATACGGTGGCCGTGGGTGACCTGGCCAGCATCAAGGGTGGCCTGCCTGTTTTCCATGTCCCGGCGGTGCCGTTTACTTTCGAGACGCTGATGATCATCCTGCCGTATGCCTTTATCCTGGCGGCCGTAGGGTTGATTGAATCGCTGCTGACACTGAGTCTTATTGATGAGGTGACCAGTACCCGTGGCCGCGGAAACCGTGAGTGTATGGGGCAGGGGATTGCCAATACGGTAACCGGCTTGTTTGGCGGGATGGGTGGTTGTGCCATGATCGGCCAGAGCATGATTAATGTGAATTCCGGGGGGCGCCAGCGCTTGTCCGGTGTTGCCGCGGCCCTGTTTCTGTTGATGTTTATCCTGTTCGCCTCACCCCTGATAGAGCGCATCCCGATGGCGGCACTGGTGGGTGTGATGTTTGTTGTGGTGCTTGCCACCTTTGAATGGTCCAGTCTGCGGATTATGGGCAAGATACCTGCCACCGATGCCTTTGTGCTGATACTGGTGTCGGCGGTAACCGTCTTGACGGACCTGGCGATTGCCGTGGTGGTGGGCGTGATCGTGTCGGCGCTGGTGTTTGCATGGGAGCACGCCAAGCATATCAACAGTAGAACCTATGATGATGAGCAGGGGTCACGGGTACATGAACTTAATGGCCCGCTGTTTTTTGGTTCGGTAAAAAACTTTCTGGAGCTGTTTAATCCCGAGGCAGACCCGGATGATGTGATCATTGAATTTCAGAACTCGCGGGTTGCGGATCACTCGGCGATCGAGGCCATCGATACCCTGGCGGAGAGATATATCCGGGCAGGCAAGACACTACATCTGCGACACTTGAGTGAAGAATGCCGCCAGTTGCTGAAGAAGGCCGGCGACCTGGTAGAGGTGAATGTCATGGAAGACCCGCGCTACCACGTGGCGGACGACCAAATGGCATGACCCCCGGGTGAATCGAGCGTCAACAGGGTCAGTGCGGCATGTCAGTCTGCGCTGCACTGGTCTTGATGGATGAGACGCCGCGCGCCGATCTGGACGCTGGCGTATGCTCCTGTCCATCGATCAAAGATGACTCGCCGGGCAAAATAACCTGCGGCTAGCGTCACCTGGCCGTTCCGTTCGCCTTGTTTCGCAAGGGCTTTCGGTAAATGCTGCCCGCGAGGTTTTAACCGGGCCGGAGATTCGCGATAATGCGGCCCCGGAGAAGCGAACTCGAGATACAGGTGCAGCATGGCGAAAGCATACGAAGAACAGGACAGTAGTTGGGGATTGACCCCCGGTCGAACCAGGGCGCTGATGGTACTGGTTGCTGTGGTCACCGCAATTGCCATCTGGCTGGTCCCGGTTGACGAGAAGCAGTCACCGCTGTCGTTGCCTCCGCCACCCTCAACACCGGACACGTCCGTGCCGCTGCCGCTGCCTGCAGACACGGATGCTCCTGAGGCACTGCCGCTGCCGCCTCCGCCGGGTGGGGTTGCCACCATCGCTAACGGGGGTGACCGGGCACGTGCCTTCATCTACGAATTACAGGCCGACGGGGCACAGCCCGATGCGGATGTGGTGTTCGCCGAGGCGGAGCGCATGCAGGCAGCGGGCAACCTGGAAGATGCCTACCTGCTATACCGCTTTGCTGCCCGCCACGGTCAGCAACAGGCGGCCATGACCCTCGGCACCAGTGCAGATCCGGCTTTCCATACCGAGGTGACCAGTTATTTGCCTGAGCCGGACCCCGGTCAGGCCTACAAGTGGTATCACATGGCGGCCGCTGCCGGCAACGACGAGGCTGTACAGCGTATGCAGGACTTGCACCAGCGGGTGCAAAAGGAAGCTGCGGCCGGAGACGAGCAGTCCCGGCGCCTGTTGCTGCAGTGGCGATAATTTCCCCGGGGATTGTGATTATGAAGAAACTCTTACTTGCGCTCATCATCGTTATGGCGCCGTTGGCGGGGATGGCTGCCGGGCCGGTCGCGAGCGGTGACAGGCCACTGCTGATGGCGGGCAAACACAGCCTGTACCAGCGGGTGCTCTCCATACCCGGTGCCCGGATTGCCAGTGAACCGGGTGGGCAGGCGACCACGGCGGTGGTGCCCTTTACCGCCTTCTACGTCTATGCACGCCGGGAGCAGGGCGGCAGGGAGTGGCTCGAGCTTGGTATGGATCGCCATGGCAGCCGCGCGGGCTGGTTACCCGCTGCCGATTGCATCGAGTGGAACCATGGTTTGACAGCCGTCTTCAACGACCCGGCAGGTCATGACCGGGTGCTGCTGTTCAGGGATAGCGATTCCCTGCGCCGGCTTGCCGGGCAGTCTGATCCGGGTGCCTATCAGCGGCTCTACGCCGGGGCGGTGCAGGGGCAGCTCTCCGCGGACTCGCCAGTGGTCGCCATTCAGCCGCCCGGCCATATAGACATTCAGGAAGATTTCTACCTCGTGCCCATTCAGCGCTACGAGGATGTCTACCTGGGAAGTGAGAAAGCGCGCCTGCTGCAGGTGTCGAGCGTTCCCCTGGTCGGCGAGGCGGGTAGCAGCGGCACGCGGACCTATACCGCAGGGCTGGTGTTTGTCATTGATTCGACCCTGTCGATGCAACCCTACATCGAGCGTACCCAGGAGGCGGTGAGCACGATCTTTGCTGCCCTGGAGAAAGCCGACCTGTCGGGTCAGGTTGATTTCGGTCTGGTAGCCTATCGCGATAACCTGGACGCCGCGCCGGGTCTGGACTACCTCGTGCGTACCTACGTCGACCTGGACGAGGGCCACGATGCGGCGGGCTTCTTCTCTCGCCTGACATCGCTGCGCGACGCCAGCGTCTCGAGCCAGGACTTCATCGAGGACTCCTTTGCCGGTGTGAAGCAGGCAATCGAGGCGATCAACTGGGCGGGCCACGATGCCCGTTATATCGTGCTGGTGACCGATGCCGGTGCGCGTGACGCCGATGACCCGCTTTCCAGTACCGGCCTGGATGCCGAACACCTGCGGCAGATGGCACAGGAGCAGGGTATTGCTGTCTTCGTGCTGCACCTGTTGACGGCGGCCATCATGCCGGACCAGGCGGCGGATGCCGAACAGTATCGCCGGCTGGCCGACTTTCCAGGAGTTGGCAGCCTGTACTACGGCGTCCCCACCGGCGATGTCAAGGAGTTCGGCGAGGTGCTGGATGCCCTGGCTGCCCAGATCGCCGGGCAGGTGCAGATGGCTTCCACGAGCCAGGATACAGCTGCGCCGGTCGCGGCCAGTGACAATACACAGCTGGCCGAACTGCAGGCCAGGGTGGCAAAGCTGGGCTACGCACTGCGTATGCAGTACCTGCAGAAGAGCGAGGATGGCGAGTTGCCGAGAGTATTCGATGCCTGGCTGCTCGACCGTGACTTCCGCGACCCCGAACGCGCCACCCTGGACGTGAGAGTGCTGCTGACCCGCGATCAGCTATCGGACCTGAGTGACGTGCTGACGCAGGTGCTCGAGGCGGCGGAAGACGGGTTGCTGTCACCGCAGAATTTTCTCAGCGAATTGCAGAGCCTTGCAGCGACCGCAACGCGTGATCCCGAGCGGCTGGGGGGTACCACGACCACCACCGCGGGGACCGGCAACAGTCTTGCGGACCTGGGCTTTATGCGCGAGTACATCGAGGATCTTCCCTATACCGGTGAGGTGATGGGCCTGTCGCTGGATGACTGGCAGAGCTGGTCCATCCGGCAGCAGGTCGCCTTCCTCAATCGTCTCGAGGAGAAGGTTAGTTATTACCGTGCGCTGCATGATCACACCGACCTTTGGGTTAGTCTGGATGGCGGACCGGTCAGTGGTGATTCGGTCTACCCGGTCGAGCTGGAGCAACTGCCCTGATGCCGGTCACATCCTGAACGACGTGAGTATCGAAACTGCGGCAGCCGGCTCCCGGCACTCTGCCATCTATCTGTTGCATGACGTGGTCAAGAACCGTGAGGCCAAGGGTGTGGCCTTCCGGTTGCGGGTGCCGAGTCTGCGAATTGACCGCGGCGAGAAGATCGCCCTGATCGGTGAGTCGGGCAGCGGCAAATCGACCTTGCTGGATATGCTTGCCTTCATTCTGCAGCCTTCAGCTGCCGGGGCCTTCCGCTTCCGTCCGGAGGAGGCGGCAGATTCCCTTGATCTGGATGCCTGCTGGCAGGATGACAATCTCAACCTGCTGGGCGATATGCGCAAGCGGCACATCGGTTATGTGATGCAGACAGGCGGCCTGCTGCCCTACCTGTCGGTGTACGACAACATTAACCTGTCCCGCAGCGTACTCGGCTTGCGGCGGGACGGGACGGTCGAGCACCTTGCCGAGATGCTTGGTATCGCCAATCAGCTGAAGAAGCGGCCGGATGCCCTGTCCACGGGTGAGCGACAGCGGGTGGCCATCGGTCGCGCACTGGCCCACCGGCCGGCAATTGTGGTTGCGGATGAACCCACCGCCTCGCTCGACCCGTTCGCAGCGCAGAATGTCATGTCGCTGTTTCTCGGGCTGGCGGATGAGTTCAACAGCACGGTGATTCTGGCCAGCCATGCCTGGCACCACATCAAGGAGCTGGGCTTGCGTCGACTGTCACACAGAACCACCCATACCAGTGGCAGCAAGCTGACTGAAACCGTGGTGAGCGGCTGAGTCATGATCAGAAACCTGTTCAAGGCGTTTCGCCTGGCAACCAGCGACTATCTGCACGAATGGCAGATGTCGGTGTGTTTCATACTCGGGCTGGCGGCGGTGCTCGGCCCGTTACTGGTGCTGTTCGGACTCAAATTCGGCCTGGTTGGCGCCATGCTGGATCAGCTGATCGAAGATGCCGGCAACCGCGAGATTCGTCCTGTCGGCAGCGGCCATTACGACCATGCCTGGCTGGAGAGCGTGCGTGCGCAGCCGGAGGTTGCCTTCCTGGTTCCGCGTACCCGCAGTATTGCGGCGACCATTGAATTGGCCAGTGAGCAATCATCGCGCATTGTGCCGGTGGAACTGATTGCTTCTGCCAGTGGCGATCCACTGCTTGCCCCTGATGCGCCGTTGCCGGAAGGCCTTACCCGGGTGGTGGTTTCGTCGCGGACCGCTGAAAAGCTGGGAGTCAAACCGGGTGATGTGCTGGATGGCAGTCTTGCCCGGCGCTATCGCAGTCAGCAGGAGCGGGTACATCTGGATCTGACTGTTGCGGCGATCGCGCCCGAACAGGCATTCTCGCGTGACGGGGCCTTTGTCTCGGTGCAGCTGCTTGAGGCACTCGAGGATTTTCGCGACGGGCGCGCCGTGCCGGCACTCGGCTGGCGCGGGATGCAGGCGGATGCCGAGCGCAGTTACCCTGGTTTCCGGCTGTACGCACGTTCCATTCAGGACGTGGCGGGGTTGCGCGATGCGTTTGCCGACGTTGGCGTCGAAGTACATACCCGTGCGGCCGAGATCGAACTGGTGCAGCGTATGGACCGCAACCTGTCTGTCATCTACTGGGTGATTGCCGTGATTGGCATGGTGGGGGTCTCGCTCTCACTGGGCGCCAGCCTGTGGGCCAATGTTGATCGCAAACGCAAGCAACTGTCGGTGTTGCGTCTGGTGGGCTTCCGTACCAGGGACATCGTCTGGTTTCCCATGGTGCAGGCGCTGTACACCGCTGTCCTCGGCTGGGCGCTGGCTGTGGCTATTTATTATGTCACTGCCTGGGTGATTAACATCATGATGGCCACGCAGGTAGAAGCAGGGCAGCAAATCTGCCGACTGCTGGAGATTCACTATGTTGTCGCACTGGCACTGACCTGCGGCGCCGCCGTTATTGCAGCCGCTCTGGCGGGAATGCGCTCTGCACGTATTGAACCGGCCGAGGGCCTGCGCGAACTGTGAAATTTTACAGGCTGATTTCTATGGGCGTCGTTTAAACAGCGCTATGCTCCGCTGTTAGCAGCAATTTCCTAAACCAGAGAACAGGGTGATTCTTATGTCTCAACAACAATCGGCTTTCGAGAAATCAATGGCGCTGATAGACGCCGCAAACAGCGAAGACCCCAACCGGGAGACTGCGGACGGCAAGGACTGGCCGAAAGAACTGCTGTACTCCCACCGCATGTCCGATATGCTGCAGCGCTATGCGCCTGATGCCGATGAGGCGATGCAACTGGCGATCCGCGCACAGCATATCCAGCGCTGGAAATCCCGTCGTGATGCCTATCCGATGGATCGCATCGGCTACCTGCAATGGCGCAAGGACCTCTATAAAATCCAGGCGCAAACCGCGGCCGATCTGCTGGCACAGGCGGGCTATGGTGAAGACGTCACCAGCCGGGTCAGGCAGGCAGTGGCAAAGGAGAGAATAAAGGAAAACCCGGATACGCAGTTGCTGGAGGACGTGACCGACCTGGTGTTCATCGAACACTACATGCTGGCGTTTGCCGAGAAGCACCCTGAATATGACGAGGAAAAGTGGCTGGATATTGTCCGCAAGACGTGGAAGAAAATGTCCGCTCGGGCGCAGCAGTTTGCACTCTCGGGCAGTGTCAAGCTTCCCGAGCCACTGGTCCCCCTTATCCAGAAAGCGGTAGCCGGTGACTGATACGAACCGGGAGGACCGTCATGCGCGCATCCATCGCTATAGGCACGACCAAGCGTGAAGAGCTGATTGATATCACTGCGCAGGTGAAAGCCGTCGTACAGCGCAGTGCGGTCAGCAACGGGCTGGTGAACGTGTACGCGCAGGGGGCGACTGCGGCAGTCATGATCCAGGAGAACTGGGATGAAAGCGTGCAGACTGATGTGGTGCAACTGCTGCAAAAACTGATACCGAGGGGAGTATGGCTGCATGATCAGCAGGACGGTAATGGTGATTCACATCTCAAGTCGGGCCTGGTCGGGCCCTCGGAGACGATTCCCCTGATCAGCGGCGAGCTGGGTCTTTCGCGCTGGCAGAATGTTTTTCTGTGCGAATTTGACGGGCCACGGCAGGAAAGAACGGTTGTTGTTACTGTGATATCAGACAGTTAAGGAATAAATAGCTTATTCCTTGGCTGTCGCTGCCCCATCCTTTTCCCATCTAAAAAAGGGCCGCCCCGAAAGATGGCCCCTGCAGCACCCTCTCCGGGCATAGCAGGCAGGCATATAAGCAAATACTAAACGGCAGGAACCGGACCCTGATCGGAAGTACAGAATTTTTCCTGGAAGTTCAGGAATGTACTGAAAGTCGCCATTCAGTTGCATCAGGTTTACTGTAAGGAAACTGGCTCGTTCCTACGTTCACATAATAGTTACTAGCAGCTACTACACTTCATGGGATTGGTTTGATGGTCAGTATCAGTCTAGGAATGCCGCTCGATTCAATCTAGACTCTGCAAGCCCCTGCGACGTGCGCAATCCTGACAATGGGTCCGGCCACATACTGGTTTTTTTTAGAAGTGTATTTATCTGTAAGGTACTGATGTTTGCGGTGATGAGACTTGAGACTCATCCGATGAGGGAGGCACTTGATAACTAAATGCATCGAACTAGGCGACCTATGGCTGTAATCTCTCGCTTTGCACCCGGGCTAGTAACTTTACTGAATTACAAGCGTCAGTGGTTTCGTAGTGACTTTGCTGCGGGTCTATCTGTCGCCGCGGTTGCCCTTCCGGTTGGTATCGCCTACGCAGAGTTGGCACGAGTCCCGCCCGAGATCGGTATCTATGCGGCTATTTTCCCCCTCTTTGCGTATGCCCTGTTCGGTTCTTCGCGCCAGCTAATCGTCGGACCAGATGCAGCCACCTGTATCCTTGTGGCGGCGAGTCTGATGCCGCTGGCGAGCGGGGACCCGCAACGCTACCTGGCACTTGTGGTCCTGCTGACACTTATCACCGGCCTGTTTCATCTGATTGGCGGAATGCTCCGCTTGGGTTTTATGGCGAGCTTTCTTTCACAGCCAATCCTCACTGGCTTCCTGAACGGCATTGCTCTTGTCATCATTGCTGGACAGCTCGAGGCGCTTTTTGGCTATTCAGGCGATGCCGTTGAGTTCTTTCCCAAACTGCTCGAGTTCGCTGATGGCATCGATCAGGCACATTTGCCAACCTTGATTCTGGGTCTGGGTCTACTTGCACTGCTGGTTGTGATTCGATACATCTCACCGAAACTACCCTCGGCATTAATGGTGGTGATTCTCGGTATCGTACTCGTAAGTGTGCTCAACCTTGAATCGAGAGATGTCATCGTCCTCGGTTTTGTGCCTGCCGGCCTGCCATCATTGCATTTAGCCATACCAACGTTGAATGAATTCAGTTCGATTTTGACCGACGGAGCCGCCATTGCACTGCTCAGCTTCATTAGTGGTGTATTGACTGCCAAGAGCTTCGCTCGCCGCAATCGTTATGACGTAGATGCCAACCAGGAGCTTATAGGATTCGGGGCAAGCAATATCATTTCGGGCCTGGCACAGGGTTTTCCGGTCACCGGCGCCGACTCACGCACGGCTGTCAATAACGCCATGGGTGGAAAATCGCAGGTGGTAGGACTCGTGGCTGCGGCAGCTATGCTGCTCGTGCTGTTCTTCTTAACCGATCCGCTTGCTTCCCTGCCAAAAGCTGCTCTTTCTGTAGTGATCATCGTGTCAGCTATTGGGCTCTTCGACCAAAAGGCGTTAATTGATTTATATGCCACGAATCGTCTCGAGCTTGGTATATCTCTGGTATCTATGTTCGGTGTGTTGATTCTCGGCGTCCTTCCCGGGGTTGGACTTGCCATCAGCCTGTCATTGGCCTGGCTTCTGTATGTGGTCTCCATACCGCCGGATACGGTTCTTGGGCGAATTCCGGGGCAAAAGGGATGGTACAGTCTGAAGGACAATCCTGAGGCGCACACCATACCCGGCATATTGGTATTTCAGTTCAACGCAAACCTCGTATTCTTCAACGCAGATCGCTTCAAGACACGTGTGTTGGACGCAGTTGCAGCTTCAGACACACCGGTCGAGTGGGTGGTGCTGGATGCAAGCCCTGTTAATTATATTGACGTAACCGGAATCAATAAGATTGATGAACTGCGAGAGGAACTGGCATTGCGCAATATCCGGGTTGTCATGGCGACTGTAAGAGAGCACATTGGACGCTATTTTGATAAAACATGGGCAGAGAAGCGCAAGGAACGTTTCTCGAGCCATCGCTTCCCGACCATAAACTCTGCAGTAAAAGCATTCAAGGAATCCAAAAAGGCAGAGACCAGCTTAGCTGGCTGAAGAATCCTGTTTGACAGTTACTGTGTGGGCATCACCCCTGGATTCTGAATGACAGAAGTTGCGGCATTCCGGAAGTAGTGACCTGGCTAGGTAACGGCAGCTTCCGGGGGTAGTCCTGACATAGAAGAAAAAATCCTGAGTAATTTACTCAGATGACCGATGTTGCCATCAACTCGGACATCCAGCCTAAGTTATTGTTAATCCTAGTAGTACTGGAACCGGTCGTTCCTTGGCTGAAACCTGGACGGAGATTATCGACCCAGAGGCGCCTTGCGAGGGATACTGAGTGAAAGTCTGCTCCTGACAAGAGTGGAAATTAGGGCCCATCCGAGCAGGTAATTCAGGCCGAACCTTTTCCGTGGATGGTGAGTCAAGGGGTTGTCCTGTTATTTGCGATGGAATAAAGGCGATTATGAATCGTTATGCCAGGAATGCCCATGGAGATTGTGGTATCAGGCTTGCGCACTGAGCAATTTGAAGTCGCTTCGATTACCTTGGTGGCGAAATCTGGCGATTGGAGAATGCTGCTTTGATAGAGTTGTACCGTCCCAGCGGCTCGTTAGTGCAAGCCAGCCGCTGGAACGGAATGTTTCTGACCCTATTTCACCAACTCAAAGTCGCCCGGTTTCCAGGTCTTGTCGAACCAGGGCTCGAGCGGACCATAGAGCCGCAAGAGGGTATTCCAGCCTTTACCCGGCATTGTTTGTACCCAGTTGCCTTCCTTGCCTTTGGGCGCCCTGGGGCCAAAGTAGATGGTATAAGAACCATCTGCATTGGCTTTCACGTCAGGACTATTACTGTCCAGACCTGCTGCCTTCTGGTCAGTTTCCAGAATAGAGCGGGTCTGGTTGTCGTAGACCATGAACGACCAGAAATTATTGACCGGTATGGGTGCTGGCAGGGTGATCTTGTAAGTCATTCCGCCATCCAGATAGTTTCCCTCGGAGTCACGTTCAGCATAGGCATAAACCGAGCCCGAACCCACCTTGGGCGCAGCCATCGCGGGCGTAATGCCGGTCGCGTAGTAATGGAACAGGATGCGCGAGTCCTTCATGCGCTCGCCGTTGTTGTAGAACTCAGAACTGCCACCGATGAAGTTTGTCTTCCACTGGCGGTCGTCGTAGTAGAAGCCACGCCTGTCACGCTGCGCAAAGATGATTGAGCGAGCGGTCGCATTGCCCACTTTGATGGCATCCTCAAGGATAGCCTTCATCCGGGTGTCAGGGTCAAATGGCTGGCCCTTCTTGATGCCGATCGCGGCGAGGGTTCCGACGACCTCGGCTGGCAGGGCATCAGGAGCCTCTTTCTGGATGACTGCGTTGATTTCCTCGTAAAACGTAAAGTCATTGGCGTGGATCGTGTTCATCTTCAGGCCCGAGAGGTTGATGAACCTGGTCTTCGGCGGGTTCTCACGCTGCGCCCAGGGATAGACGCGCATGGTGTCCTTAACACCCCGGGCAGTTGCCGCCAGGTCACCGTCCTTGACAAAAGCGCGGGTCAATTGCCAGGTTGTGTAGGTAGGCGAGTGGATGATGAAGTAGCCTTCCTTGGGCAGGTCCCCCTCGTAGCCAGGCCCGACCAGAAGATATTTTCCACCCTTGCCCTGGTCCGGCCCCGTAAAGCCGATATCTGTAACATGTCGGAAATAGGCGTCGTCCATCGGACCAAGCAGACCCGGAGATGCCTCGAGCACGATTGGACCGTTTTCGAGGTCGTAACAATGCGTCACATAAACGGTTGTGGAATTGGGCGTCAGGTAAAGCGAACGCGCATCCATCAGTGTTTCAAAGATTCCGACCGTCTGCTGGTCCACTCCGACATCCGCCAGACCCTTGCACATGGCATAGATTGACGCAGCCGGGATTCCGTCGAGAAAGGCCTCGACGCCGCGCATGAAATCGAGGTTGTCGTAGGCAAGTTCGGCAGTTTTGGCATCCGGCGCACCATCGGTGAAACGCAGGGTGCCCAGGCGCGTCTCCACCTTGTCCGGCGTCAGAATTGACGACGGCACATCCGCCTTGTAACTGGGCTCCGCAAACGCCACGCCAGTGCTGCAGACAGCCCCGAGCGTGCCACTGACGCCCAGTGCGAGTTTTGCTATACCTTGCATTTTCATGATTCTGTTTCCTTTTAATGGCTGACTATTTGGATGACAGAGTGCTTTACTCAACCAGTTCAAGATCGCCGGGCATCCAGGTCTTGTCGAAAAATGGCTCTAGTGGTCCGTAAAGCCTCAGCAGTACGTTGAAGCTTTTCCCTGGCATGGTTTGCACCCAGTTACCTTCCCTTCCTACCGGTGCTTCAGGAGCAAACCAGACCGTGTAGGAACCATCGGCGTTTACCTTGATGTCAGGGCTGTTGCTGTCGACGCCGCCGGATTTCTGATCGGTTTCGAGCACTGAGCGCGTCTGGTTGTCGTACACCACAAACGACCAGAAGTCCTTGGCCGGAATCGGACTTGGCAGGGTGACCTTGTAGGTCTTGCCACCGTCGAGGTAGCGGCCTTTTGAATCATGAGCGCCGATCTCGTAGGCAGAACCGGTACCGACCTTGGCCCTCGCCATGGCGGGCGTAATACCTGTTGCGTAATAATGGAAGATGATTCGGTCATCCAGTACGCGTTCGCCGTTGTTCATGAATTCCGAGCTGCCGCCTGTAAACGGTGAATACCATTGGCGCTGGCCGGGATAGAAATACAGGCGCTCCTCGCGCGGGCGGAACGTCAATGATCGTGCCGTCGCATTGCCAATGGCCACGCCTTCCTCCAGGATCTTCTTCATGCGGGCATCGGGGGCAAAGGGTTTGCCCTTCTTGATCCCGATCGAGGCAAACAGACCGACCAGTTCAGGATTGAAGGCATCGGCGGGTTCGTACTGAATCACCGCATTCAGTTCTTCATAGAAGGAATAGTCGTTCGCGTGGATGGTGTTGATCTTCGCACCGGAAGCGAAAACCACCTTTCCCCTGGGCGGATTTTTGATCTTCGACAGGGGGTAGATGCGGAATTTGGTACGCAGACCCTCGGTAGCCGCCTCCAGGCCGGCTTCCTTGACGATGGCACGCAGGAACATCCAGTTTCGGTAGGTCGGCGTCTTGACGACACGGTAGCCCTCAGGGAGCTTGCCCTCGTAGTCGGGACCGACAAAGACAAACTTGCCGCCCTTGCCCTGGTTCGGGCCAGTCACACCGAGGTCTGTCACATGGCGGAAAAAGGCGTCATCGACTGCCCCGACAAGGACGCCGGGCGGCACTTCGACGATCGCTGGCTCTGCTTTGACATTGATTTCGGCGAAGGCATAAGGCGTGGTGGTATTGGGCGTGAGCAGCAGGCTGCGCGCGTCATAAAAATTTTCCCAGAGGACCAGATCACCCGGCTCTGCGCCCGCCTGCTTCAGACCTTCCAGCATCGCATAGATGGAGGTGGGAGGGATGCCATTGAGGAAAGCTTCAGCAGCCCGCGACAGATCGAGAAAATCGAAGGTCTTTTTCACCGTTTCATCGCTGGGCATGCCATCAAAGAACTCGAGTTCCCCCAGCAATTCCGTCTGCACCCTGTCCGGTGTCAACAATGATTCGGGAACATTTGCCTTGTATTCTGGCTCCTGAGCCCAGATCGAAGCGGGCGTTGAGAAGATTGCCAGGCTTGCGAGAATCAAGCTGATCTGGCGACTGGCCTTAACAAATTTCATGGTAGATATGCTCCCATATGACGGAATTTATTGGGTGTACTGGTTGTGGGTGCCAAACCTGGCGCTGTTCACAAGTGAGGCAAACTGCCTGAAGTTTGATGCTGCCTGACGCGATGTTACTCAAGAGACAGGGAGTCTTCTTATCTTTTCGTGCCAACGGTTATCCGCTAAGTGCTGCTGTCATATGGCGATGCAATCCGGATTGCTCAGGCAGGGGAGTGAAGGCGCCGGTATTCTCGTGGCGAAACGCCGGTCCAGCGACGAAAAGCGCGGCTAAAGGATGAGGCATTCTCGTAATCCAGCATAAGTGCAATATCCAGCAGCGGTGCTCCCGTGTCTTCAAGCAGGGTTGCAGCCTTGAACAGGCGTGCCTCGTCAAGCACCCGGGAATAACTGGTCTGTTGTTCGGCCAGGCGCCGGTGCAGCGTTCGTGTGCTCAGTCCGGTGATCTCTGCGAGTAACTTTTTACTAAGTTGTTGCTCGCCCAGGTACGGTGAGATAGCTGCGCGCAGTCCCTTGCTGAAGGAGTCCGGCATCTTTGAAAGACCCGCCGGCTTGTCTGTATCGTGTTCATCAGGTGTGTTTAACCCGGGCAGCGGTAATGGCAGCAGGTGGGGCGGGATTGCAATCGCGGGATTATCCCGGCAATACAGAATCCTGCCGGGGTTGAGTGCCGGGGCAAGTTCTGCTTCCGCCCGACGCTTGAATGTGAAGTG
>Ga0316191_10001602_pt1 | contig 16049 bp, 15 predicted proteins | sample Eddworburr2cm_MG_FD_204928 | JGI IMG/M metagenome (GOLD analysis project Ga0316191, IMG submission 204928) | Coastal sediment microbial communities from Maine, United States - Eddy worm burrow 2 cm | ecosystem: Environmental > Aquatic > Marine > Coastal > Sediment | place: USA: Maine...
CTCCTGTTTTGACCAGGGCAGGAAATCGAAAATCAAATATTTTTTTTAGCCTTTTGCCTTTATTGTTATTTGCAAAGACAAGGTATCGTTCGAGTTCCATAACCCTTTCAACCGTGTAGCGAGTGATGTCGATGATGCCTTTGTTTAATACCGATTCCATATCATTGCGGGTATCCATAAAAAAATCGATCTGATCGTGATCCAGCCGACGCAGTATGGCCTCTCTTGTATCGAATTCTTTTTTAATCACCGGCACACCCAGGTATTCGTCATAGGCGTGGCCTTTTATCCAGGCGACTTTTTTATTTTTGAGCGATTGCGGTCCATCCCACTGGCTGAATTTATTTTTTTTAAACAACACCAACACATAATCTTTAACGAAAGGATACCTCGAGCACACGGTTCCACGAATGGTTTGCGGGTATATTCCCACCGCGGCATCCGCTTTGTGCTGTCTCACCAGGCTGACTGAGCTGCTATAGGATTTGGTAATAATTTTGGTCTTGATTCCCTCGGATCCATAGACGGCACGGAAAATATCCCAGTATAGACCGGTGCCGTCCTTGTTGGTTGCATTGGATCTCTCTTCACTGGCAAATATGATTTCTCCGGGGATATTCCCGGCCATGGTCGGAAAACATATCAGACACAACAAAATAATTAAGACAAGAAAAAAAAGGCTTTTCATATTCCAATTCCCAGATCTAACGCAATGACGATGCGGGTTTTGCCAATCAGCGACCACCAGCAGAGCTGGGGGTAAGAGGATGGCCCCTTAAAGGGGCCAGGACCACCTCTGCTGCTGGCCGCTGATTTTTAAATCCGTAACCTTTTGATCTCGTTTGGATCAGTTGATCAACGGAATCAAAAAAAGGTTGATGAATTTTATGGGAGGTGATTATAGTTACGCTGTATAATTTGATCGGCATTAAATTCGAATTCTTTAACCGCGGCCAAATGATCATGGAAAATGATATTGACTCACTAAAAATACGCTTGAAGGAACTGGATGAGAAAATTAAAGCAGTTGAAAAACAGCTTCCTGCGCATTCGGTAAAACCGCCCATTATGGCACAACTTTTCGAACTTGAAGATGAACGAGATGCCGTTTTCAAGGCGCTTGAGCGATTAGAGCAGGGAAACCCTGAATTATAATTTTGAGGATAGAATGAAAAAGGTTATTCGGAGGGAAAAAAGCTACAGGAGGGAATTTAATTGGGGTATTGCGTGAATCATCCCGAAAGAGAGACTATTTATGAGTGCATGAAACACAATATCTACATGTGTGAAGAATGCCTGGACTGCCGTGATCCGAAAATCTACTGTAAATTCCGATCGTCTTGCCCCATTTATTTTTTAACCAAACGAAAGGGTGATCTGGACGGTGATGGCAAAGCTAAAGAAGCATCGGGCTAACCATCTAAACACTCACAACATGGCCAACTGTATTGAGAAAAACCCTGTTGGGGAATTCGTTGGATAATGCCACAAACGCACGCGTTCCGGTACAGTGCCCTACCCCGATCTTCTCCAATCCAAACCCGCCCAGGTGATCCATGATTTTGCTTAATTTCGAGTCAGACGCCTTTCCCAGGTGCAGACCTCCCAGTATGGCATTGATACTCTTTTTAGTGGTTAGCCTGACAACGTGACTTAAGGTATTGATCACCCCCCGGTGGCTGCAACCCAGCAAAACCGTCAAACCTTTGTCCGTATCCAGTATTAGCGCCAGGTCGTCGGCCAGGGTGTCCGCAATAACTGCATTTTCTTTTTTAATGTAAAAGACAGATTCCAACCCTTCGAAATCATTTTCCAGCGGTATTTCTCCGGTTGTCATGATACCGGGTGCTATTTGTGCGGGGTTTCTATCAAGCTTTATTTCTATGCCCTTTTCTTCAAGAAAATTCTTTTCAACCGGAATCCCGATATATTTAAAATTATCATCAGCGCCTTTTACCTTTTGATCAAATACGTCCGGATGGGCATAAAGCGTAAAATCCCGGTTACACTCCAGAAGACTTTTCAACCCGCCAGCATGGTCATAATGCCCATGGCTTAAAATCACCGTATCGATAAGGCTGAGATCGATCCCCAACACTTTGGCATTATTTGAAATAGCAAGATTCTGACCGGTGTCGAACAGGATCTTATTGCTTTCGGTTTCAATGTAAAACGAAAGACCGTGCTCGCCGATCAGTTTTTTGCCACTTTGCGCGACTGTATTTTCAACAAGGGTGGTAATTTTAAATTTCATATTCCTTTTATTAGGTCTTCGTGTCTGGTTGAACCGTAACTAAATGGCGGATAGCCAGCTTTAAACCAGCTTGGACATCGTTTCCGCAACATCGGTAAATGCCTTGGTGACAGCCGAATCACTGTGGGACTCCTGATAACAGACGCCTGAATCACCACAGGCTACCATCTTGGGATCAAATGGAATTCTTCCCAAAAAACGTACCCCCATTTGATTGGCAGTTTTTTCTCCGCCGCCGGTACCAAAGAGCTCTATCATTTCGCCGCAGTGCGGACAGGAAAAACCGCTCATATTTTCAATCAATCCAAAAATTTCCATCTTAACGGTCTTGCAAAAATTAATAGATTTTCTGACATCCGCCAATGCGACTTCCTGGGGTGTGGTGACAATGATGGCCTTGGCATCGGAAATGGTCTGGGCAACCGTCAATGGTTCATCTCCCGTACCCGGAGGCGCATCAATAATTAGAAAATCAAGATTCCCCCAGTCGATATCACCAATAAACTGCTTGATGGCTGAAAATTTTAACGGTCCCCTCCAGATAATCGCATCATCCTTATTGGGTGTGAAAGATTCGATTGAAATGGCTTTCAAAGTTTCCGAGTGGCTGATGGGATTGAGTTTTTTATTTTCATTGACCTGGGGTGTGCCTTCCAGCCCCAGCATGCGGGGGACATCCGGTCCGTGGAGATCAACATCTATGATCCCTACATTATAGCCCTTGTCTGCCAGCGCAATGGAAAGATTGACGGACGTGCTGGTTTTGCCGACACCCCCTTTACCGCTCATAACAAGTATCTTGTTCTTTATTTTTCCTAAAGACTCATTTACCGCGGTATCCTGTTCGGCCTGCATCTGTTGCGGATTTTTGGGCATATCACTCTGAATTCCAACCATTTATCTTACTCCTTTTAGTTTATTTCGTTAATATTCCGGCTTATTTATTTTGCCTGCGTTTTTTGCCAAGCCGGTAAAGTTCATTTTCTTTACACGAAGGGCAGTGCTTGGGTCTGCCGCTGCCGAAAGGTTCCTCCCACTCAAAATTGCAGTTGATGCATTGAAACAATCGCACCTTATTGACAATCCGATAGCTACCGCCTTCAACGTTGATGGCTTTGCCATTAATCAGGGCATCGGCGACCGCATTTCGGGCCCGTTGAATAATCCGGCCGAAGGTCGCACGGGAAACCCCCATGCGGCGACCCGCATCTTCGTGAGACATCCCCAGCAGATCAGACAATCGAATGGCCTCACGCTGATCGACCGTGAGGCAAACTTCCTCCAGATCAATCATGGGAATGCCCCGGGGTTTGAAGTAGCTGATTTCGGGATTAAACGCTACCATCCGGTCTTTCTGAGGTCGTACCATCTCAGCTCCTTTATGAGAATATTCTCAAAACGTTAATTTAAATATTCCCAGGTTGATTGTCAAGTTGTTATACGCTGTCAATTCATCTCTCACATAGATCGAAGTACGCTCAGAAAGAACCAAAAATGCTTTAATCTCTATGGCTCTGCGAGAAGAAAGGCAGGTGTCGACGATTTAGCAAAATCCCAACGGTTGCAATTAAAACCAATCCTGGATTTATTGCCCGGTTTTCGATGGCAGATGCAATTTATACCCTTGCCCTATCTGCTCTAACAGGATATGATTAATAACAAATAAACTAAACGGGGAGGAAAATATGGAGAAAAAGAAGCGCCTGCTCGTCATTGATGACAGTGTCGAAACCGTGGCCGGACTGCAGCACTTTTTCAGCAAAAATTATGACGTGTATACTGCACCGGACGGCATGGAGGGGTTGAAGTTGTTTGAAACGGAAGCAGAGGGATTTGACCTCGTCATCACGGATCTTGTGATGCCTTATATCAGCGGTGTCGGTGTCATTTCCATCATTAAAAAAAAATATCCGGGAATACCCGTCATTGCCATCACCGGCTGGGGTGAACACCCAGGCGCGCTGGCCACCGAGGCCCATGCGGATATTGTTTTGGAAAAACCAGTCGAACTGCCGGAGCTTGACAAACTCGTTGTGGAACTTTTGGCAAAAAAGACCGAATCAGAATAGATAGTACAGGGAGCACGCTATTCCCAAAGCTTCGGGATCTGTCTTTACCTCGTCTATATCGCAATTTTTTTTCGATCAAATCGTCTTTGAAAAAAAGGTGGTATCATGCTTAAAGTAAAAGATATCATGACCAGAGAAGTAAAGACCGTTTCCCCCGAAACTGAGATCGCCCAGGCGGCCAAACTGCTCTTATCCGAACGGATCAACGGAGTTCCTGTTGTCAATAAAACCGGCGAAGTTGTGGGAATCCTATGTCAAAGCGATCTCATCGCCCAACAAAAAAGCATCCCGATTCCCTCGCTTTTTACGCTGTTAGACGGTTATATACCGCTGACCCTATTGAGTCGTCTGGACAAAGAAGTTGAGAAAATTGCGGCCACAAAAGTAGAGCACGCTATGACGCCGGACCCGACGACCGTCAACCCAGACACCGATATTGAAAAAGTTGCCGCCCTTATGGTCGAAAAAAATTATCATACATTGCCGGTGGTCGATGACGGTAAGCTTGTGGGGATTGTGGGCAAAGAAGACGTTTTGAAGACACTGCTGATAGAAACGGAATAATGAGTAACGCTTACAATTCGTCGTTATCGATTCTTTTTGCTTTCGCTTTCTGACCCCCCGCAACGCATATACCCTCATTGGTTGCCGAATCCATTCTGCCCTCCACAGTCCGGGCATTGCCAGGTGATGGCATTGCAGGACATGCCCCATATATTTTCTTGCATACAGTCCTGGCAGATACTGAACCCACACCGGCAGTGCCAGCAGAAGGAAAATTCCCCGCCGCAGCAATGACAAACTCGCCGGCGCTGCTTACGATACTTTCGTCGATAGGCAGATCGTAATTCCCTGTCTTTCATCTTGTTGTTTCACTGCTTTACTGATATATCTTCCGAAAACTCTAATACAGACCGCAAAACATGTCAATATGGGTCGAAAGGCTCACGGTCCTGAGCACAGTCGAAGGACTGAAGAACTCATCACGATGAGCCAACGCAGGCGGATTAGGATATTGTGTTTAGTGCCGGTCATTAGTTAATCCCGGTTTATCCGAATTAGGTATTCAGCGCGCCTCGAGTGGCCTGTATCTCCAAAGCAACGCACAGGGCTCCAAATGGAAAAAGAAAAGACCATCTATCTTATCGACGGTACCGCCTATATTTACCGCGCCTACCATGCCATCCGGGGACTCACCAATTCCAGGGGGCTTCCGACCAATGCGATATTCGGGTTTACCCGCATGCTCATAAAGCTCATGGAAGACCGTTCCCCGCAATATGTCGCCATGTTTTTTGATGCCAAAGGGCCTACCTTTCGCCATGATATGTATAAAGAATACAAGGCCAACCGGCCTCCCATGCCGGAAGACATGGTAGTTCAGCTGCCTTATATCAAAGAGGTTACCTCGGCATTCAATCTGCCGATCATAGAAATGTCAGGATTCGAAGCGGATGATCTTATCGGGACCACAGTGCGCCTGGCCGAAAAGGCGGGGTACTCGGTTGTTATCGTCACCGGGGACAAAGATTTTATGCAACTGGTCAGCGACAAAACCGCTATCTGGGATCCCATGAAAGATCGTACGATTGGTCTTCAATCCATTAAGGAAGACTTTGGGATTGAGCCGCTCCAGATGATCGATGTTCAGGGGCTTTCGGGTGATACGGCCGATAACATCCCGGGAGTACCGGGCATTGGTCAGAAGACGGCACTTAGCTTGATTAAAACTTACCACAGCATGCAAGGGGTCTATGAAAAGCTTGACACCATCACCAAAAAAAAACAGCGTGAAAATCTTGAAAATTTTAAGGATCAGGCCTTTTTGAGCCGTCAACTCGTTACCATCGACACCCGGGTGCCGGTATCATTGAATCCGGCAGAATTCAAAGTGACCGCCCCCGATCCTGAGAAGCTTAGCGAGCTTTTCAAAAACCTTGAATTCAGACAATTGCAGCAGGCATTTCCGGAGCAGGCCGATCTCAGCAGCAAAGATTATCAAGTGATAATGAACAACGAAGACCTGCAAGCGTTGATCTCGCGTCTTGAATCCGCCGGACGGTTTGCTGTGGATACGGAAACAACCTCAACCAATCCCATGCTGGCGTCTCTGGTGGGTTTGTCCTTTGCGATGCGCCCTCATCAGGCTTTCTATATTCCATGCACACACAATTATCTTGGTGCCCCCCCACAACTTGACCTCAAAACTGTGTTGAAGCGGCTCAGGCCGGTGCTGGAAAATCCGGCCATCGAAAAAATCGGTCAAAATATAAAATATGATTGGATGGTACTGGCTCGCCATGGCATCAATCTTGCGGGTGTGGCCTTTGATACCATGCTGGCCTCCTATTTGCTGGACCCATCCAAGCGAGCCCATAATTTGGATCAGATCGCTCTCGATTTTCTGAATCACAAAACCATTACCTACGAGCAAGTCGCCGGCAAAGGAAAAAATGCCGTAGCGTTTTCCAAGGTCGCCCTGGACAAAGCCACACCATACGCCTGTGAGGATGCCGACATCACACTTATGGCCTGTAATGTTCTTAAGCCTAAACTCAAGGAACTTGGACTGGATGGGCTGATGGCCTCAGTGGAAATGCTTTTGGTACCGGTTTTAATGCAAATGGAAATGCGGGGTACGGGCCTGGACTTAAACCGTCTGCATCAATTGTCCAAATCATTTAAAAAGCAACTCGATGCGCTGGAGGGCAGCATATATGGCCTTGCAGGGGAAGCATTCAATATCAAATCATCCCAGCAGCTGGGCCGTATATTGTTTGAAAAACTCAAGCTGCCGGTTCAAAAAAAGACCAAAAAAAAGACCGGTTATTCCACCGATGTGAACGTCTTGACAACCCTGGCCGAATACCATGAATTGCCGGCCTTTATTTTGGAACATCGCACCCTGGCAAAGTTAAAATCAACCTATACCGATGCGTTGATTGATCTGGTCAACCCTCAGACAGGACGGATTCACACCTCATACAATCAGACCGTGGCCGCCACCGGGCGCTTGAGCAGTTCGGACCCGAACTTGCAAAACATTCCCATCCGCACCGCAGAAGGTCGTAAAATTCGCAGGGCGTTTGTACCGCGCCAGGGCTGGTATCTGGTTTCCGCTGATTATTCCCAGGTCGAATTGCGAATCCTGGCCCATTATTCCGAAGATGACATTCTGATAAAAGCATTTATGGAAGATGAGGATATCCATACCCGCACCGCCTGTGAAGTGTTTCAAGTTTCACCGGAATTATTAACCGCTGAACTCAGGAGGCAGGCCAAGGCCATCAATTTCGGTATCATCTACGGCATGAGCGCTTTCGGACTTTCCAAACAGCTCGAAATCAGCCGTAAAATGGCCCAGACCTTTATCGATCAGTACTTTGACAGATACCGGGGCGTAAAGCGATTTATGGATCATGCCGTTGAGGAGACCCGCCGTACACAGCAAACGAGCACCCTTCTCGGGCGCATCCGGATCTTGACAGACATAAACAGCAGCAATCACATCATTCGCCAGGCTGCCGAAAGGACCGCCATAAACACCCCGATCCAGGGAAGTGCCGCCGATCTTATCAAAGTGGCCATGATTCAGGTAAATCAGGCCTTGAATGAAAAGAAATTAAAATCCGCCATGCTGTTAACAGTACATGATGAACTGGTTTTTGAAGTGCCGCCCGATGAATTGAAGGTCGTCAGCCGGATGGTCAAAGACATCATGGAAGGCGTCTGGGAACTCAAGGTGCCGCTTAAAATTAACATCGCCCATGGGCACAACTGGGACGAAGCGCATTAAAAACAAGAACATCGAATAATGTTTATCTTATCCACCAGCCGCACTTAAAAAACACCGGTTCCGATGAAGTCGCTCATTCTCCCTTATCCGGCTTGGCGATTGATTTCATCGAGCCCTTCGTGGTCTTTTCCACGGTGCGGAAAATATCCTTGAAGCTTTCATGGAAGCTGCTGGGTGAAATTCTGCCGCTTTCAATAAATTTTACAACAATTTCCTTGGTCGTTCTCAGTATTTGCTCGTCGATAGTCGCCATGTTGCCGCTCCCTTGACCCGGATATGCCGGAATTGACGATAACGAGAATATCCCAACACAATTCTCCTACAAAATGCACAAAACTAATTCGTAAGGTCTATAGTATGTTTCTACAATGAATCTGGACTGTTACTAAAAATGCGAACAGGTGTCAAGGCATTCCGCTGGCTGAATCAGAGGAACATCGAAATAAATTCCAAACTATTTGCATCAGAAAATTTCATAAGACAGCAATGACCATAGCCGTTAATCCGGTCTAGGCCTGGGATTTGGTATGGGTGGCCGGAATTATCATGATTTTCATCAAGCAAATAATTTATGTAAAATCAATCAATTAAACGTTTAAATGACGTAACTCTGGCTGCTGAGCAGATCTCAATCAGATATGCGAAGGTAACAATTGACATTCCGATTTAAAATTCTTATTAGATTAGGATGACTCCATACACTTCAGACCATATTCCAGTTTATATTCGCTCATTTGCCGGTGCATTGATACTGCTCGCTGTTCTTTTTACCGTCATTGGTTGTGCCACCTCTCAGACAGTTGTGAGAAAAACAACCGAAACGATCACACAGGCTACCCGGGATATTAATCGCAAAATAGTCCTGTCTGATGAGGATCTAAAACGGAAGGTAGGTATTTTGGAATTTGAAAATAATACCTTGCCAAAGGCCCAAAATTTTCAGGAAATTTTTTACAGCGGTTTGCCTGAATATTTGAACGGCCAATGTCAAGGAATTATTCTATCTAACCCGGCAGCCGGCGGACTCCTGAATGAATTAAAGGAAACGCCAAAATTAAATTCCGGTCTTATCGATGGGTATGCCCTGGCAATCCTCGGTCGGCAGCTCGGGTTAAACGCTATTGTTACCGGCAGCCTGGAAGACATCCGCGTTATCGAGGATTCGCAGGGAATCCTGTGGACCAAGGACACGCTGCATCTCGTCCAGATATTTATCCGGGTGGAAGTATTTAACACACGGACGGCCACGAAAATCCTTGACAGTACGGTTGACCGCCGGATCGAAGTCGACGATCTTGATTATCAGGTGAATCAGGACGCTGAACAGATCCAATTACCGGAACTCGATGAGACTTTGAACCAGCTGCTGATCGATATCGGCGACCGTATTTGCAACGTCGTCAGGGATCAGCCCTGGGACGGTTATATTACCGAAATTGACGGTGACCGATATGTCATCCCATCGGGGACCAATGTGGGTCTTGAGACCGGTGATATTCTGGAAGTTTTCGATAGCAGCAGAACGATGGAAGGGGTTGGCGGTCAGCGCTTTTTCATACCGGGTCTTAAAATCGGTAAAATTGAGATAGTGACCATCACTGAGGATAGACTGGAAGCTAAACTGGTTTCAGGAGAGGACATCAAGAAGGGAAGTACGGTGCGACGCAAGTAATGAATCGGAATTCTCGTGAGCTCTCAAACATGCGCCGCTGCTGGTATGAAAAGTTTATTCGCTATAGGAGGACGGCCAGTATGATCGAACCAGAAACTTAATGGCCTGAAGTTTCATATGCCTATCCGAGTTTTTTCAACCTGAAATGTCGGACCCGGGACATGGCGTCGGCATATCCCGTCCTGGCTCGAAGAGCGAACTCGGAAGCTTGAAGTGCCAATCCCCTAACTGCGCAATTTAGTTCGTATTCTGGGCCGACCCATTCAACAGGGAATTCCGATAGTTTCTGATCAACTCAAGGCCTTCTTCCGTCGATGACAGATGTTTGATCGATTCACGAAATTTGCTGCTGTTTCGCATTCTCCGGGTAAACCAGCCCAGACGGCTGCGCATCATTCTGCAGGCCGTCTCTTCACCAATATATTCCACGGATGCTTTAAAATAATGGTTCATCATATCGAACCGATGGTTGAGGTCCTCTCTTGCCGGTTCTGCACCGTTGAGACGTGCCAGCACGCGGGTGAAAATTACGGGGTCCCCGATAGCCTTTCTGCCGATCATGACGGCATCACATCCGGTTTCTTCGAACATTTTCAATGCATCACGTGCTGAAGTGACATCACCGTTGCCGATAACGGATATGCCAACGTTTTTTTTGACCGCTGCAATAATGGACCAATCTGCCCGTCCCCTGAATTGCTGACCGGCTGTTCGAGGATGGACCGCGATGGCGTCCACGCCGCAGTCTTGGGCAATCCTGGCGATGTTGTGGGCTTCCCGGCCGGATGCGTCCCAGCCGCTTCTAATTTTGATGGTCAGCGGAATGTGAATGGCCTTACGCACTGCCGTAAGCAATGCTTTTGCCCGATCCGGGGTTCTCATCAGGGCCACACCGGAGCCGGTCTTGACGACCTTTCGCACCGAACAACCGAAGTTGATATCAACAATATCCGCACCTTTGGATTCGACGATGGCAGCCGCCTCAGCCAGGATGCCGGGGTCTGATCCAAATATCTGAACTGAAAGAGGCTTTTCTTCCGGTGCGGAATCCAACATCTGTTCAGTTTTGCTCGATTGGTAAACAAGTCCATTGGCACTGATCATCTCCGAACAGACCAGGCCGCAGCCGGCAGCTTTGGCCAGCAGGCGAAAAGGCAGGTTGGTAATTCCAGCCAGCGGGGCCAGGACGGTTTTGTTGGATAGGGTTAGAGATCCTATCTGCAATTTTTCTCCTTCGGCGTCGATTCGGTAGAGTCATTTTCACATCTGGAGGACGGATTTGCATAACAAAACAAACAGTTATGAAAACACGCCTGCAGATGGTAGGATCCAATGTCAGTCGACACCGTACATCCGCAACCGGCTTTGATCCGTTGACCGGTATCTTTTTTGAGAGAAAGCCGGCCGCCATATAATTTCTGAAGAATGTCACCGGGAATACATGAGCTCCCAGTTATCGAAGAGCTCTGGGGAACCGCCTCCAAAAGGTCTCTCTCGCAACAGACGGATAGATGTATATTTCCGGCAGCAAGATCTTTTTCCATTTTACCGACAATTTCAATTTTTTTTTCAAACATTGGATCAATGAACGCAAACCCGGGGCGGGTTGAGAGCCGTCTGCGGATTTTGGGGTAATGGTCCATGAAACTGGTAATGCAGCGCGTAATTCCGCATTCTGCAGCCTTTGCGGCGATGTCGGAAAAATCGTGCAGATTATCCTGCAGCGGTCCCCCCCCTGTTTTAAAAAAACATAGCGGATCAAAACGCCAGTTTATCGTGTCGGGGCCGAATCGTTGACACAGGTGTTCAAGCTGGTGAAGGCGCTTGCCTAACGGTGGCACGTTGGGCTCAAGGTCAATGCAATCCGAATTGACGGTAAAGTTGAAAAAAAGATGATAACCCTGTTTGAGTAGCTGCTCCCCATAATTTTTTTCAAGAAACGGTCCAAGATTTTTCGACCAGAATACGATCGTATGGACCCGATCCGGAGTTGCCGGGACACATGAAACGCGCTGATTATAGGGGTTTTTAACCTCAAAATATCCTCTTCGAATTTGCTCCATGAACCAGGGCATGTAAAACGCCGGGATATCGGTTCGTCTGGAAGCAGAAATAACAATCTTTTGGGTTTTAATCATTTAAGATCAATAGCGAAATGGATTTATAATCAGATGAAGACGCGATCGTTTTATTTTGCGCTGTCTGTTTTTTTTCAACCAGGAACGTTGAACCCTGAAGCGCTCAACCTAGGATTACTTTTTCTTGATATCTTTCAGAGAGATCACTTGTGCCTTGCCGGCCACGTCACCGGGCGCCTCTGTTTCATCCTGTTTGTCAATCAATTCCGGGGAGGTCGCTTCATTCGGGACCACCACTTTTTCCAATCGCATGCGCTTGCCATTCATGGTAAACTCGGTTCCATTGATATACACATCCCGCAATATCCAGGTAACCACCTGAGGAGGTATTTGCAGTAAGAGCAGTTTGACATGAAACCAGTCGGGTTTGGAATCCGGCAAAATACTTTCAATTCTGGCAAAGCTAAGCGGATTGTCTTCAAAGTAAATGAGCACAAGATCGTTTTCTGTAGCTATATTATTATCCATAATAATTTAAAATTTTTGTCATTGCAGCGAAATCCGGTAATAATCGCTTGTCCACCGCTGGTGTTGATGAGGACGAACTGTCCGCCTATCGAGTGTCCGCGTGAAAAAAGGACATCAATACCGTGGAGGATATTGTCGTTGCCTTAATTAAGAAAGATATTGAATATTTTATTTTTTTTCAATAAAAACCTTCATCTTGTCAGAAGCTAAAAAAATCTTCATTTTTTGACGATATGGCCGATATAATCTTATGATTTTAAAACGCCCGGCTTTCTAACAGTAATTCAGCGAGAATTATCGGTGTCATAAATACAAAATCAACAAATTTTAATCGAATTAAATGCATAGAGGTGAACCTTATGAAACATAAATCCGTTACTTTTGCTATTTTCATTGGTCTGTTGGCAATCATCGTTTTGGTCGGCTCATCATCTGTGGGGACTGCTCAAACCATTTCGGCAGATCTAATAACCCAATCCTCAAGGGAGAGTGCCCGTCACGAAAAAGATGCCGACTACTGGTTTGACAAAGGTGCCCTATGCGCCACATACGGAAATGATTCAGCCGCCATTAAATATTTCCAAAAAGCCATCGTCCTCGACCCGCGAAGAAGCGATGCATACTTTGCACAGGGCGTATCTTACGGCCAGTTGGAAAATTTTTTCGAAGCCACTGCTTTAATTAACAAGGCCATTGAGATGGAGCCCCACAACGGGTTGTATTACTATGGCCGCGCCAGAGTCTATCTGCTGGCCGATGATAGAGAAAAAGCCATAGAGGATTTTAAAAAGGCGGCTGAATTGGATGATGAGGATGCCCAGATTTATATAAATACGATCGCTAAAACTCAATAGAAGCAACCTCCCAATTAATACCCCCAAGATCAATTCGATCGAAAGGGTTCAGGTATTTTTGAATAATCGCCCGAACGCCCTCAGCACTTTCGCTGGGGGCGTTCTTTTTTGGACATAATCTGGCGGATGCGTCATTCGACATTCGTCATTCGTTTTTTACAACCCTGCCAGGAATCCCTTTTTTCAAGGGTTTTTCTGATTTTCGCCAGAGTATCGGATTTTTTCAGTGCCCACTGCGGCGCCACAAGCTCAGGTCGATGAGGATCACCCGTCAGCCGCTGGATGATCATATCGGATGGGATGCGCTCGATAAAATCGCAGACAAGATCGACATATTCCTGCTGCTCCAGACAATTATATTTCCCGTGGCGGTAATAGGTTTCCAACTGGGTTCCTTTCACCACATAAAGCAGATGAAGTTTGATGCCATCCACTCCCAGGTTCGCGATGGTATGGGCGGTGTGCAACATGTCCCTTCTACTTTCGTGTGGAAGTCCTAAAATTACGTGGACACATATCTTGATCCCCCGGTTTGATGTATCCTGGATCGCTTCTTTAAAACGCTGAAAATCATGTCCCCGGTTAATGAATTCTAAAGTCTTGTCGCTGGCAGACTGCAACCCGTATTCGATCCAGATCAAGTAATTCGACGTATATGCCTGCAGAATATCCAATACCGGCTCACTGACACAATCCGGGCGGGTGCCAATGGCGAGACCCACGATGTCTTCCACTGCCAGGGCTTCGTCGTATAGACGTTTGAGAATTTCCGGCGGTGCATATGTGTTGGAAAAAGATTGAAAATAGGCAATGAATTTTTTTGCTTTATACCGTCGAGAAAGAAAATTTTTGCCCTGCAAAAGCTGGTCGGTTAACGACAGCCCTCGATTGGAGGCACCGCTGCCGGAACCGCGGTCGTTGCAGAAAATACATCCTCCGGTAGAAATGGTGCCATCCCGATTGGGGCAGGTAAGCCCGGCATCAATGGTTATTTTCTGAACCCGGCAACCAAAAATAGACCGGAAGTATGTATTGAGATCATTATACCTTTGGTTCATTAGAACTCCGGAATGGGGTCATCCTTTTTTGATTTGCCCCGAAATTAACTTGTTTTGGCCTACTATTGAAATTCTCAGGCAAAAACGCCGAGGCGCAAAAAAAAGATTCGGTAACCGCTGAATTAGAGCCCGTCAAAGCTTGACCGAAACAATGGTCGGCACTATAATATGTCGTTTCGGGATTTGTCGACATTTCGCTGTTGTGAGGCGAACACTTAGTGTTTAGGATTCGGCTCATTTGGGATTGCGAAATGCCGAAACCAGCTAACCGGACATTTCCCATTCCAGCTAATATTGCGCACCCCACTTGGTGCAAACCATAGCATACAGTTTGACGACAGACAACAGAAGGCCGGCTGGTGCTGATTTACCATCGAAATCCGAACCTTTACAAATTATATGTCATCTTACTCTAATAAATACGATATCATCGTTATCGGTGCCGGTCACGCCGGGTGTGAAGCGGCACTGGCAGCTGCCCGTATGGGGTGCAGTGTGCTGTTGATGGCCATTGATCTCGACAAGTTGGCTGCTATGCCATGCAGCCCTTCAATCGGCGGAATGGCCAAAGGACAACTGGTAAAAGAAATAGACGCTCTGGGCGGAGAAATGGCCAAAACCACCGACAAAACGGCTATTCAGTACCGCACCCTCAATACCAAAAAAGGCCCCGCTGTCCACTCCTCCAGAACCCAAAACGATAAAGTTCGATATCATATAGCCATGAAAGCGGTTGTCGAAGCTCAACCAAACCTCGATCTTAAACAGGCGATGGTGGAGCAGCTGATGGTGGAAAATAATCGCATGACGGGAGTTCGGGATCAGACCGGTTACGAATACCAAGCTCCGATGGTGGTATTAGCTACCGGCACTTTTCTAAGGGGTCTGATTCATATCGGATTTAAATCTATAAAAGCAGGCCGCGCCGGTGAATTCGCTTCCTATGGTCTTGCTGCCAGTCTCAGGGATTTAGGGTTCGGCCTCGGTCGTCTCAAAACCGGTACCCCCCCTCGGCTAAAAAAATCAAGCATTGATTTCAGTAAGTTCACCGTCCATGATGCTGATTCCCAGCCGACGCCTTTTTCTTTTTTTACTGAAAAGATAACCATGCCTCAATTACCCAGCTATATTGGTCACACCAGCCAGAGAAGTCACGAGATTGTGCGTAAAAATCTTCAATACTCGGCACTCTATGGTGGAATCATAAAAGGAACCTCGGCTCGTTATTGTCCTTCTTTCGAGGATAAGATTGTTAAATTTCCCGATAGAGAGCGTCACCAGATTATCTTAGAACCGGAGGGGCTGGATACTGAAGAAATTTATGCCAGCGGTCTGGGCAACAGTTTACCACTGGAAGTCCAGATCGAGCTGGTGCGATCAATTGAAGGTCTCGAATCTGCCGATATCATGCGACCCGCCTATGCCATTGAATACGACTACGTCAACCCCATCGGGCTTAAACCAACTCTGGAAGCCAAACTTATAAGCGGACTTTTTCTGGCAGGACAAATCAACGGTACTTCGGGATATGAAGAAGCCGCCGCTCAGGGGATGTGGGCCGGCATTAATGCTGCCTGCAAAGTACAGGCAAGATCGGCGTTTCTTCTGGACAGGTCCCAGGCATATATGGGGGTCATGATCGATGATCTTGTTACTCTGGGCACCAAAGAACCCTATCGGATGTTCACAAGCCGGGCGGAATATCGTCTCATGTTGCGAGAAGATAACGCTGATTTGCGA
>Ga0316191_10001603_pt1 | contig 16044 bp, 10 predicted proteins | sample Eddworburr2cm_MG_FD_204928 | JGI IMG/M metagenome (GOLD analysis project Ga0316191, IMG submission 204928) | Coastal sediment microbial communities from Maine, United States - Eddy worm burrow 2 cm | ecosystem: Environmental > Aquatic > Marine > Coastal > Sediment | place: USA: Maine...
GTTGAAGTACATGTAGTTGAAATATAGCCGGAAGTAGTTTTTGCGAACGTCGGCAAACAGGTCGACAAGCCTGGGCGGCTGGGCGCGCGTCGCATCATCTTCCCCGTATACCAGTTCCTTGCGATAGGCCGCTTCGACGCGCTGGTTTTTAAATTCGAGCCCTGGCAATTTGATGCCAACCAGGGCCAGCAAGCCGGTACCAAACACCGACCAGACCAGCGATGCGACGAACAGTGGGTGGGCGATGGCGCCGACCAGCGGCAGCTCACTGACGTATTCCGATAGCACCCAAAGCACCGGCAGGAAGGCAAACAGGGTCATTACCGCGTCGACAATAGAGACACCCAGACCCTCCATGATTTCTGCGAAGCGCATGGTGTCTTCCTGAATGCGTTGCGAGGCGCCTTCTATATGTCGCACCTGAGCCCATTGCGATGTGTAGTAAGCGTTCATCGCCGTGCGCCAGCGGAAGATGTAATGGCTGACGAAAAAGCGCGTGACGACGTAGACGAAAATCGCCAGGAAAGCGATTTCGGCGAAGATAATAATCAGGTCAAAAAGGCTTTGGGTAACGGCTTCGGGGCTTGCTCTGACCGCGCTGCCATCGATTGACTGTGTGCCGGGTTTACTCAGGGCGTCCTGCACCTGGTCGAAAAAGGGCCTGCGCCAATTGTTGATTGCTACCGATACCTGCACCGAGAAATAGGTGGAAAACAGGATAAGCGCCGAGCCGAGAATCGACCACCATTGCCAGGGATGATTGGCAATCCTGTACCAGGCGGCTGCGAACAGTGCGGTACAGGTCGCGAAGTAGAGGTAAAACAGAATAAACGAGTCAGTCAGAAAGTGTCCCAGGCCGATTACCGGTTCGGTATTTGACAGGTCGAGGCCCAGTAAGGAGCCAATCTGTTCGTTGAATCCATACCAGATGAAACTGCAAATGGCCGCATAGCCGACTACCGACAGGAAGAATATTCTGGGGTTCGGGAAAAAGGATTTAAACATGGCTTTGACTCGTTATAAGTTCTGGGCTTTCGCGATTGGCATTGGCTGAGTGAGCCTCGATATAGACAGGCCATACTAGCAATGATTCATACCGAATCGGGCTAACTGCTAACGGATAAATAGGGTGCAACCAGTTGGCGCATCATTTCGATGTGCGCGGCGCGGTCATTGAGCGCCGGGATGTAGTCCAGGTCCTCACCACCGATTTGCAGAAATTCGTGACGGTATTCGACCTTGATCTCGTCCAGCGTTTCCAGGCAGTCGGCCGAAAATCCGGGGCAGACGACATCGACTGTGTTGATGCCGCGCGCCACCAGTCCCTTGAGGACGTCAGATGTATACGGCTGGATCCAGGTCTGCTTGCCGAAACGCGACTGGTAGCCGAGGGACCAGTCGGTCGGCTCGAGGCCGAGTGCTTCCGCGAGCTTGCCGGCGCTTTGTTCGCATTGGCGCTGATAGGGATCACCGCGATCGACGTTCGCCTGTGGCAGCCCATGGAAAGACATTAGCAGGTGGCGCTCGCCGGGCTTGCGATGTTCGCGAATCGCCTCCGCCAGCGCAGCGATGTAGGCAGGATGCTCGGGATAGTAACCGATAAACTCGATAGTTGGCGCGTAATCCAGCTGCTTCAGGCTGCCGAGTAAATGCTTGTAGCTGGTGGCGGTAGTCGTTACCGAGTATTGCGGATAAAGTGGCAGCACGATCAATTTGTCGACCCCGGCATCGCGTAACAGGCGCAACACCGAGATAAAAGAAGGGTTACCGTAACGCATCGCGAGTTCAACCTGCGCCTGTTCGCGCAGTATTTCCTGTAGCGCCGCGCGTTGCTTGTTGGCGTAAGCCAGCAGCGGTGAACCATCCTCACTCCAGACCCGGCTATAGGCTTGCAGTGTTTTGGGGCTGCGCAGCGGCAAAATAATGCCGTGTAACAGGGGCAACCACAGCAGGCGCGGCAGCCGCACCACCAGCGGGTCGGACAGAAATTCCCGCAAAAAGCGTTTGACCGAACCCAGTTCGAGGTTGTCAGGAGTACCCAGGTTGGTAAGTAATACCGCTGTCTTGGCGGGCATGTTGAAAGTTTCGTGGCAAAAAATCGCGGCCAGTTTAATCGGCGTCGCCGCTAAAGTCACTGGCTATCCCGCAAGAACTGTTTTTGGAATTTACAATAATAGCCAAAAACCATAATAAATGGTCTTTCAATATATAAAATTATTTGATAATGGCTGTTATGGCTATTGACAGTGGAAAGATATTCACATGCCCGCAGCTTCCCCGTTGACTGTCCCCATTTAACCCGGGTGCGATCGATCGTTTTTTAATCGGCCCCCGTAACTCTTTGATTTTAAAATAAAAATAAAATAGATGGAAAAATGAACAATCTAATAAGGGCTCAATGGAAATGCGGCCTGTAGCCGGTTATGTGCATTTCATGCACAGACTTATCCACAGATAATGTGGATAAATATTTTTGTTACCATTTCTTAGCAATTTAGCTTTTACTTGATAGAAACCACTTTAACTTTGCGAGCTAAGTGAAAGGCTGTTTTTGGGCATTTAAGCGGCTGAGTGCGATGCCTAATTCGAGTATGATTCAACTTTCAACTTGAGTACGCCGCGTGCCGCAATACCGCTTCGCTTCTTTCGCTATCGCCCTGCCGCTATATCGCGTTTTCGAATACCGCATCGATGAAGCGGCACCGGTCATTGCCGGTACTCGCTATCGGCTGCCCTTTGGCCAGGGCACGCGCAGCGGAATTTTACTGGAAGTGAGCGATCACAGTGATTTCGATGCCGCCAAAATCAAGGTGGTTCGTGAGCGTATCGATCTCGAGCCGGTGCTGGGAGGGCACATGCTCGCGCTGGCGAAGTGGATGTCGGAGTATTACCTGCAACCACCCGGTGACGTGCTATTTCAATGCCTGCCCGGTTACCTGCGCGGTGCGCGGGCGTATCAGCCACTGCGCGTAAAGCGCTGGCGACTGCTGGCGGCTGATGCCGAGGCGATTTCTGTGCTGCAGCGGACTTCGCCACGCCAGTTCGAGATCTGTCAGGCGTTAAAGTGCGAGCCTGCCGGGCTGACCGCTGTGGGCTTGAAGCGCATCAACCCCGGCTGGCACCCGGTGGTGAAAGCGCTGGAAGGCAAGCATTTGATTGGCTGGGAATGGGACGATAAGCCAACGCCCGCAGTGGACGCGCCGGTGATGCCGCAACTGAGTGCGGAGCAGGACGCCATCGTGAGTGCCATCGAACCACGCCTGCAGCAATTCGCGGTGCACCTGCTGGACGGTATTACCGGCAGCGGCAAAACGGAAATCTTTCTGCGCCTGATCCGCAGTTGTCTTGAGCGGGGGCGGCAGGTTATTTACCTGGTCCCCGAGATCGGGCTCACTAACCAGTTGCTCGAGCGCGTGCGCCAGCGTTTCGGCGAGTGTTTCGCGATCTCGCACTCGGGGCTCACCGAATACCAGCGCTTTCAGGCCTGGGACCGGTTTCGGCGTGCCGAAGCCAGCATCATGCTGGGCACGCGATCCAGCCTGTTTTCGCAATGTGATGATCTCGGGCTGATCATCATCGACGAGGAACACGACCACTCTTATCGACAGGAAGACGGGGTGCGTTACCATGCGCGCGACGTTGCCATCAAGCGTGCGCAAATGCTCGATATTCCGATCGTCCTCGGCTCGGCAACCCCGTCGCTGGAAAGCATTGCCAACTGTGAGCGCAGCACCTTTTTCCGCTACCGCATGGATCATCGCCCGACACGCTTTGATCCACCCTCGATACAGTTAATCGATGTCCGCAACAGCCGCTTCGACTTCGGCTGTGCGGCGCAGACATTCGCACGTATCGACGCACACTTGCAGGATTCCGGCCAGGTGCTGGTTTATCTCAATCGGCGCGGATTCGCACCCATCGTGATGTGTCATGAATGCAACTGGCAGGCCCAGTGTCGCAACTGTGATGCTCGCCTTACGCTGCATCAGTCGCAACAGGCGTTGCTGTGCCACCACTGCGGCTACAGCGAGGCTGTGCCCGAGGCCTGTCCTGAATGCGGCCATGGTGAAATCAAGCACTACGGCATCGGTACCGAGCAACTGCAACAGGGGCTAACTCAGCGATACCCCGATACCCCGGTACTGCGGGTCGATCGGGATGTCATTTCATCGCGTGAGGCGCTCAAATCGCGACTGGAACAGCTGCAAAGTGGTGCGCCATGCATCCTCATCGGCACCCAGATGATCGCCAAGGGGCACGATTACCCGGCAATTACACTGAGCGTGGTGCTCGATGCCGACCAGGCGTTGTTCAGTGCATCCTACCGTGCCAGCGAGCGCCTGACGCAGACACTGTTGCAGGTATGCGGGCGATCGGGTCGTGGCGATCGTGCCGGTGAAGCGATTGTGCAAACCCGTTTTCCCGAACACCCTTTGATGCAGGCGCTGTTGCGCCGCTCGTATCGTCAAATCGCAGACGAATTGCTGCAGGAACGCCGCCTGCTTGGCTTTCCGCCGTACGCGCGAGTCGTCATCTTTCGCTCGGATGCGCAGGAACTGCAGCAGGCGCTCAGCAAGCTTGAAACCATCAAGACATTGCTGCAGCAATCACCACGCTTTCAGCAACTTTCCACTATCGGGCCTATCCCGGCCTTGATGACGCGGCGTATCGGCCGCTACCGCGCGCAGCTCAGTCTGCTGACCACCGATCATCGGTTATTGCGCGCGGTGCTCGCCTCGGCGATGCCCGCCATCCAGGAAATCCCGAGCACGCCGCGCGCCAGCTGGAATATCGATATCGACGCCTACGACCTCTAAACCGACTCGCCCCTCTGTCACCGACACGCGGTTGGCGCGGGTGCCGCTGGCGCCCGTCGGGAGCATCTTTTTCTAGCATTACCCCGAAAGTATCCGTCAATCGTGTAAATGATGGGTGGCCCAGGTGCATGGGCTCGGGTAAAATGCCGCATCATTTTTCCCACGCGGGTGCGGGTTTTAGCTCTTGAAGCAAATCATCAACGATCTGATCGCGCAGGCCTTGTGCGCACTGCAGCAAGCTTCGCAAATTCCAGCCGACCTCAAAATCGATATTCAGGTGACCCCGGCAAAAGACGCGAGTCAGGGTGACTTCGCGTCGAACGTAGCCCTGACCCTGGCGAGGACGGCGGGCATGGCGCCGCGCGCGTTGGCCGCCGCGATTGTCGAACGGTTGCCGGCAGATGCCAGTGTCGCCAGGGTCGAGGTCGCAGGGCCGGGATTTATCAACTTCTTTGTTACCAGCGGTACCAGCCAGGCGGTTTTACAGCGGATACGCGAACAGGGGGACAGGTTTGGCGCGAGCGAGATCGGGCTGGGACAGAAAATCCAGGTCGAATTTGTTTCCGCCAACCCTACCGGTCCGCTGCATGTCGGGCATGGCCGCGGCGCGGCCCTCGGCGCGACGATTGCCAACCTGCTTGCCTTCGTCGGTTTCGAGGTGCAAAAAGAATACTACGTCAACGATGCCGGACGCCAGATGCACATCCTCGGCACTTCGGTCTGGCTGCGCTACCTGGAACTCTGTGGCGAAACTGTCGTTTTTCCGGGCAACGGCTACCAGGGTGATTACATCTGGGATATCGCGGCGACGCTGCACCGTCAAAATGGTGAGCGCTTGCGCCGGTCGGTCGAGCAGGTGTTTAGTGAAGTGACTGCCGATGCCCCCGCTGGAGATAAGGAAAAACACATCGATGACCTGATCGCCAATGCGCAAAAACTGCTCGGCACCGACGATTACCGGACTGTTTTTGACCTGGCAACAACCACGCTGGTGGACGTGATCAGGGTCGACCTGGAAGCCTTCGGGGTAGTGTTCGACCGCTGGTTTTCGGAGCGCTCGCTCGCCGACGAGGGCCTCATCGAACAGGCGATTACGCGCCTGCAGAATAACGGACACCTGTATCGCGAGGGTGGCGCCCTGTGGTTTCGTTCCACCGCCTTTGGCGACGAGAAGGATCGGGTGGTAAAACGCGACAATGGGCAAACCACTTATTTTGCCTCTGATATTGCCTATCACATGAACAAGTTCGATCGCGGTTTCGATAAGGTGATCAACATCTGGGGTGCCGATCATCACGGTTACATCGCGCGCGTCAAAGCCTCGTTGAATGCCCTCGGCTACCAGCCGGATGACCTCGAAATCCAGCTGGTGCAATTCGCCAACCTGTTCGAAAACGGAGAAAAGGTTTCGATGTCGACCCGTTCCGGTGAATTCGTCACACTGCGCCAGTTGCGCGAAGACGTGGGCCTGGATGCGGCGCGCTTCTTTTACGTGATGCGCAAGGCCGAGCAACACATGGACTTCGATCTCGACCTGGCGCGTGAGCAGTCCAGTGATAACCCGGTCTACTACCTGCAATATGCCCATGCGCGTATTTGCAGCGTACAGCGTCAATGCGCGGAGAAAGGCATTGTCTCCGATCTCGAAAATGTACAGCCCGCGCGTCTCGACAACGCTCATGAGCAGGCCTTGATCAAGCAGCTCAGCCTGTTTCCCGAACGCGTCGAAGTTGCCGCCCTGCGCCGCGAGCCGCACCAGGTGGTCAACTACCTGCGCGAACTGGCGAATCTTTTCCACTCCTGGTACAACGCCCACCAGTTTATCGTCGACGATGCCGAACTGCGCGACGCGCGCATCACCCTGGCGCTTGCGACCGGGCAGGTGCTGCGTAATGGACTCGGCCTGATGGGTGTTTCGGCACCGGACAAGATGTAGCCATGGCGCAGAAACAAAATACTTCGCCCTGGGTATGGGCGGTACTGCTGTTGATACTGGGTTCATTTGTCGTCTTTGTGTTATTCCTCGACCAGGAATTAGCCAGCAAGGGTAGTGACAAATCGACGCAGACGAGGAAATCCAGCCCAGAGAACAAGCCCACGATCGATTTTTACACGGTGTTGCCGCAGCGCGAGGTCGAGATCTCGATTTCGGAAGAGGACCGCGCGGCAATCGATAATCCGAGTATCAACAAGGACATCGTCGGCCAGGCGATTCTGCAGGTAGGGTCTTTCCACAGCGCCGAGGAGGCCGACAGCCTGAAAGCGCAGCTGGCTTTGCTCGGTCTCGAGGCGCGCGTCAAATCGGCAGTGGTCAATGACGACACCTGGCACCGTGTGCAACTCGGTCCTTTCGCCAGTGAAACCAACCTGTCACGCGCTAAAAACCTGCTCATCGAAAATCACATCAGGTACATGCAACGCAGCCTTCCTTAGCCTGCACAACACGCGTCAGGCGTATAGCTCCAGCAGGAACCAGTCCGGCACCAGGTTGCGCGATCGCCCCAGCAGTTTTTCATGTGCCCGGTAGCCGGGGCAGTGAGTCTGCACCAGTGCCCAGAATGCCTTTGAATGATCGAGATGACGGGTATGACAAAGTTCATGAATCATCAGGTATTCCACCGTGTCCGCGGGCAGGAACAGCAATTGGTCGTTGAGACTGATATTGCCGCGACTCGAACAGCTTCCCCAGCGTGTTTTCTGACTGCGAATGCTCACCCGCTTGTAAGTCAACCCGGTTTGTCGGGAAACGGACTCGAGTAACGGCGGCAGCAACTGCTGTGCGCGTCGTCGAATCCAGCGACGCAGTTCGGCACCCGCCGCGCGCTGCCCGGCGGCGTGGATATCGATGTATTCCGTTCCAGGGTCGGCAAATAGCTCACCCTGAAGCGGCGGCGCTACGCCCTGGTAGCGAATCGGGGTATTGCTGTTATCGAAGGCGAGGACCAGTGCCGGCGGCAGGCTTATCGACTCGCGCAATTGTGCTTGCCGTGCCAGTTGCCGGTGGGCCCAGTCGGCGTGTTCTGCGACCAGTCCTGCGACCAGGTTACGCGGGAAACGCACGGGAATGACAACCTCGAGCCCGCCAAAAGGTAGAATGCGCAGGCGTGCATAGCGCGCGCGTCGCGACACGCGCAGTTGCCACTCCAGCTTGTTCCCGTTATGCAGGTTGTTTTTGCTCACAGAACCTCATCAAAGTCCGGCCATGATTTCGATCTCAGCTGCCTGGATATCGTCCGGGTGGCCCTCGATAACGAGTACATCTCCAGCCATCAACGTAGCCTCGGTGAGCGGATCGTTGCTGCTCACACCATTACGTCGCAACGCGATGATATGTATCCGGTCGAGGCATTTCAGCGAATCAATACTACTTCCTACGGCATGGTAGGTCGATAGCATCTCGACGCTGTGCAGATGGTGATTATCCGGGGTGTCGAGGTCGACGTCCTCGATGCTGTGGAAGAAGGCGCGCACCCTGGCATAGTGCCCGGCGCGCGCATCGTCGAGCATCTCATCGATTGCCTGCTGGTCTTCACCCAGTGCGGTTAGCGTATGCCTTGCAAGCATCATGCTCGATTCGACGGTGTCCGGAATGACTTCGTCGGCGCCACATTCGAGCAGCCGTTCGAGATGGCGATCGTCACGTGTGCGGATAATCATCGGGATGTCCCGGTTGAGGGTCCGTGCTGTCTTCGCGATATGCTCGCTGGTCTTGATTTCGGTAAACGAGATGACCAGCACCCGCGCCCTGGCAATACCGGCCAGGCGCAGGATCTCCGAGTTACTGCTGTCGCCGAGGAACACGGGCTCGCCCGCTTCGCGTGCCTCGTTAACAATGGTGGCTTCGATCTCGATGGCAATAAAGGGGATATTCACTCGCGTCAGGAACTGGGCGAGATTCTGCGCAGTGCGCCCGAATCCGCAGAGGATCACATGCCCATCAAGATGCTCGCAGGCCAAAGCGATGTTGCTTTCATTCTGACTGACGGCCGTGCGGTAGGTGGGGTCGAAGTAGCAGGCGATAACTTCATTGTATTTGATCAACAGCGGCGAAATCGCCATGCTTAAAATGATGGCAGCGATGATCGGCTGGCTTAAACCCAGTTCGAGCAAACCGGTGGTGATCGCGACGGCCAGCACCGCGAAGCCGAACTCACTACCCTGGCCAAGCAGAATGCCTGTCTTTATCGCGATGCCGCGCGCATAGCCGGCGTAACGGGTAATCGCCATGATTGCGATTCCCTTGCCGATGATCAACCCCAGGGTCAACACCGCGACCGCGGTAGGTTCGTTGATGATGATATGCCAGTCGAACTGGGAGCCTACCGAGATAAAAAACAGACCCATAAGCACGTCACGAAAGGGTCGGATCTCGTTTTCGATGTGATGCTGGTACTCGGTTTCCGCGAGCATGATGCCGGCGAGAAAAGCGCCCATCGCCAGCGACAGGCCGAGTTGCCAGGTGAGCCAGGCCGCGAGTAACGCAATCATCAGGATAAACAATGTGAACAGTTCGTGTGAATGCGTTGCCGCTACCGCGCGTACCGCCGGGCGCACCAGGTGTTGTCCGGCATAGAAGATGACCGCGAAGGCGAGTGCTCCTTTTGCAAGCGCCAGGCTGATCGGCAGCACCAGCGAACCGTCACCCTGGGCGGCAAAGATCGGGATCAGCACCAGGAAAGGCACCACGGCAAGATCCTGGAACAGCAGTACGCCGAGTGAAATGTTACCGTGGGGCAGGTGTAGTTCATAGTTATCGGTGAGCAGTTTGGTGACGATTGCGGTCGAGGACATGGTCAGTGCGCCGCCGACGGCGAAAGCGACCTGCCACGACAGACCCACCAGCCACATGCCCACCGCCATGGCACTGAGCGTGGAGATGATGACCTGGACCAAGCCGATGCCGAATACGATCTTACGCATCGCAATCAGGCGCGGTATGGAAACCTCGAGGCCGATGGTGAATAACAGGAAGACAACACCGATTTCGGCAATCTGTTCGATAGCGTGGCTATCGGTGATCCAGCCAAAGACGTGTTCGCCGGCGAACAGGCCGACCACCAGGTAGCCGAGCACGGCAGGGATATCGAGGCGCTTGAACACCGCGATACCGATGACCGATAGTATCAATATAATCAGGATTTCATTTAACATCGGTGGGCTGGTTTATTGATTGCGGGATCTGTATAACACACATTCGGGTATTTTAAGATCATCGGCAGTCGATTCGAAGCAGCGGACTCCTGGCGTCGCCATGACCATGAGTTGGATAGACGCCAGCCGCGGATGAAGGCCTGTTGTTTAAAGCTGTCAATGTCGCTCGTTATACTCGAAGATGGGGTCATGGAATTTAGCGTAATCGAAAATCTCGTGCTGGAGCGCGAGGCCATACTGCGACTCGGTTGTTTCGCCGCAGTTTTTGTCGTGATGTGCCTGTGGGAGATCGCCGCACCCAGGCGCCCGCTGTCGGTATCCAAGCTGCAGCGCTGGACACATAATATCGGTTTGCTGATTTTGAACAGCCTGGTGCTGCGACTGCTGTTTCCGGCGGCCGCTGTCGGCGTTGCCTATACCGCTGCCGTGGGGGGCTGGGGTATTTTCAACCAGCTGGCTCTGCCCTACTGGCTCGAAGTGGTGGTGGCGGTGCTGGTGCTTGATCTTGCGATATATCTGCAGCACCTGATGATGCACCGGGTACCTCTGCTATGGCGCCTGCATCGTGTGCACCACGCTGACCTGGATATCGACATGACCACCGGCTCACGTTTTCATACGCTCGAGATCGTTGTATCGATGTTGATCAAATGGGGCGTGATTATTCTACTGGGGCCCTCGTTGTTGGCGGTACTGGTCTTCGAGACCCTGTTAAGTGGCATGGCGGTGTTTAATCATGCCAATGTGAGTTTGCCGCTAAAACTAGATCGCCTGCTGCGGCTGCTGCTGATTACACCGGATGTGCATCGCGTGCATCACTCGATTCTGCGGCGTGAAACCAATAGTAACTACGGATTCAACCTGTCGATATGGGATCGCGCCTTTGGCACCTACATCGATCAACCCGAGAAAGGACACAGCGCAATGACAATTGGTATTCCTGAATTTCGTGATCCCGAACAGGTCGATCGACTCCCCGGCATGTTGAAGCTGCCTTTTGTTGGCAAGTCATGACTGCTACCCAGTCCGATGAACAGCGCATCATGCTTGCCGTGCCGCAGGGCGAATTCGTGTTGCGGCGTAATCCACACGACCCCAGCCTGCAGGCCTGGGACGCGGCCGATGAATTTCTGCTGAAGCATCTTGATGAAGCTAAAATCCCGCAGGGTAAGGATCGCGTATTGCTGCTAAACGATGCCTACGGCGCGCTGGCGCTGGCGCTGGCTAACTACTCGCCTTACTCCTGGAGTGACTCCTACCTTGCGCAACAGGGCCTGCGTGACAACCTGTTGGCGAACGCTTACCCGGTGGAGCAGGTCACCACCAATGCAACCATCGATTTTCCGTCGGTGCCAGTCGATTGCGTGTTGATCAAGATACCTAAAACACTGGCCATGCTCGAATATCAGCTGTATGCGCTGCGCAAACTACTGCATCACGACACGCGCATCATCGCCGCCGGCATGGCACGTCATATTCACAGTTCGACGCTGGAATTATTCGAAACCATCATCGGTCCAACGACCACTACGCGTGCCGTCAAAAAAAGCCGACTGGTGCTGGCCCAGCGCGATCATTCGCTTAATGAGGGCCAGAGTCAATACCCTGAAAGCTTCGAACTGGAAGTTGATCGTAGCTATCGCATCGTCAACCATGCCGGCTTGTTCAGTCGCGATCGCCTCGATGCAGGTAGCCGGTTTTTGCTTGAGAATATGGCAGTGGGTGAGCAATATCAACGCATTGTCGACCTGGGTTGTGGAAATGGTGTGCTCGGCTTGATCGCGGCGGCAATGAATCCGGCAGCCACCCTGTTATTCTGCGATGAGTCACACATGGCGGTCGCTAGTGCCACTGAAAATTTTATTGCGGCTTTCAAATCATCACGCGGGGCCGAATTCAGGGTTGGCGACGGCCTGCAGGGGGTCGATGATGAGAGTCGTGACCTGGTGCTGTGTAATCCACCCTTCCACCTGCAACACAGTATCGGCGACGCCATCGCCTGGCAAATGTTCAAGGATGCCAGGCGTGCGCTGGTTAGCGGTGGCGAGCTGCGTATTGTCGGCAACCGCCATCTCGGTTATCACGCCAAGCTTAAAAAACTATTCGGCAATTGTGCCACTGTAGCCACCAACAAAAAGTTCGTCATCCTCAACGCAATCAAGTGACATCGGTGTAGCAATGGTGCATCCGCTCCATTGCTACACTGATGAGATCTCCGCACGAGCAAGGATCTCACAATGTCAGCAAGGTAAAACTGAGATAAGTAAAATACTGGGCGTCACAGTTGTGCCGCTGATCGAGGGCTCCTAGATCGCATATCTCACCAGGAACAGAAGCGCGGGCATCAATCCCTGGAAAACATGACGCCAGGGGAATACTTGATCGAAATTCTCAGGTCAGATATTTCTAACTGGCGGTGGCGTAAAATCGGGGAAAGAGTTCAACAGGTCCCCTGGATACTCTATCTTCAAGTGTTAAATTATATTCTTTTGCCAAAGCTAAATGCTGACCCCGGTTTTGAACTTCACCAATATTTTTTTACCCGGTGACATACCCTGGGATCTGATAATCGGTATGGGTGCGTGGTTAGTGATCGCGAGATTTTCGCATTGCAGTGCCCTTTCACGTCGTCAAACAATCTGCTCAAGCTTTTCCTGTTCCTGCCACTGACCAGGTAGCGCGCAGTGGGATCTGATGAGCGAAGCTTGCCCAAAGTTGACCAGTGCCCTGAGCAGGCGCCGGGGTTTAAACCGCTTATCGCGACCTGCGACGGTGAGATAAGCAGGTTAACTACACTTGGATTCGCCGCAATTCAGGCAGGTCAGGCAGTTGTCGAGATTGACCACGGCACGGGTCTGACACTTTTTGCATAGTATCGCCGAACGCGGATAATCGTCATCGGTCTCGGCCGGTTGCCGTCTCTCATACTCGGCCCTTTTTTCCTGCAGGAACGTCTGCTGCTGTTGATCGGGTTCGGCGCTGTCGATCATACCGATGGTCTTCATGTGCTGCTCGATTACATCGCCGATCTCGGCGACGATCGATGGCGTGTAGCGGCCGCCTTTTTTAAAATAGCCTCCCTGCGGGTCGAATACGCTGTGCAGTTCATCGACCAGGAAGGTGACGTCTCCACCCTTGCGAAACACCGCCGACAAAATCCTCGTCAATGCGATGATCCACTGGAATTGTTCCATGTTCTTGGAATTGATAAAGATTTCGAAGGGTCGGCGCAGTTCATGCTCGGTGCCCGGATTGAGGACAATATCGTTAACCGTGACATAGAGTGCGTGTTCGGATAGCGGCGTTTTGATCTTGTAGGTGATTCCCTGCAGTGATTCAGGGCGCGCGAGGTTTTCGTGCATGTGAATGACATCGGCCTTTGGCGGTTCACTGGCCGCTTCCTGCTGTTGCGAAGCCTTGTCCACTACTTCGGATTTGATGATTTTCTGCTCTATCTTGATACTCATTGATTGCTTCTCCGAAAGGAATTCCTACAACTTGCCGTAGTAGCCTTCCTTGAGCGCCTCGTGCAGGTTTGCGGCGACGTGCGATTCGCCATCGTATTCGACGTCTTCATCGCCGCGCGCCTCGACCACGCTACCGTCCGCCAGCGTGAATCGATAAGTGGTGTTGGCGAGATCCTCGTTTTTCACCAGCACGCCCTGGAACGCGGCCGGGTTGTAGCGGAAGGTGGTGCATCCCTTGAGCTGGCGGTGGTAGGCATAGAGATAAACGTCCTTGAAGTCCGCAAACGGGAAATCTGTGGGTACGTTGATGGTCTTGGATATCGATGAATCAATCCATTTCTGCGCCGCCGCCTGTACGTCGACATGCTGGCTCGGTTTGATCGTGTCGGCGCAGACAAAATAATCCGGCAATGTCGATTCGCTGCCGGCCTGCGCCGGCATCGCGTCGGCATCGACCAGCTGCCGATAGAGCAGCAGTTCATAGGAAAAGACGTCGACCTTCTGTTTGCTCTTCTTGCTGGCGTGTATCACGTTGCGCGCATAGTGATGGGCAAAACTCGGTTCGATGCCGTTACTGGCGTTGTTGGCGAGCGATAGCGCAATGGTTCCGGTCGGTGCGATCGAGCTGTGGTGGGTGAAACGCGCACCCTGTTCGGCTAGCTTGGCAACCAGTTCGGGATCGATCTCGGCGAGTTGCTGCATGTAGCGGCTGTAGCGGGCGTGCAGAATCCTGCCCGGAATCGGCATGCCGGCAACCCAACCATCGTCGCGCATTTGCGGGCGCTGCCTGAGCATTTCATCGCTAACCGTGAAGGTTTCATCCATGATTGGCGCGGCTCCCTTTTCACGCGACAGTTGCAGCGCCGCACGCCAGCCGCTGAGTGCGAGCTCGCGGCTGACCTGCTCGGTGAACTCCAGCGACTCAGGCGAGCCGTAGCTGATGCGCAGCATCGCCAGGGCCGAACCGAGTCCGAGGAAACCCATGCCATGGCGGCGCTTGCGCTGGATTTCACGCTGCTGCTGCGGCAACGGCAGACCGGCGGTCTCGACCACGTTATCGAGCATGCGAGTAAACACTGCGATGACTTTGCGGTACCGATCCCAGTCGAAGCGTGCCTTCGAGCTGAACGCATTTTTGACAAAGCGGGTCAGGTTGAGTGAGCCCAGCAGGCAGGCCCCGTAGGGCGGCAGCCCCTGTTCGCCGCAGGGGTTGGTGGCACGAATGGTTTCGCAGAACCAGTTGTTGTTCATGTCGTTGTAGCGGTCGATAAGGATAAATCCCGGTTCGGCGAAATCATAGGTAGAGCGCATGATGCGGTCCCACAACTCGCGCGCGGGGATGTAGCGGTGCACCCGGCAGGCAACCTGGCCGGCAGCATTGACGAGGTAGCTTTCGGTGAGCGGCCAGTCGCGCCAGATGACCTGCCTGCTGTTACCCGGATCGAGACCCTCGGCTTCGAGCTCCGCCTGCGCGAGCGGAAATGCCAGCGGCCAGTCGCGTTCATCGATCACCGCCTGCATGAATTCATCGGTGATCAGCAGCGACAGGTTGAACTGGCGCAGGCACCCGTCCTCGCGCTTGGCCTCGATGAAGTCGAGGACGTCGGGGTGACCGATGTCGAAAGTCGCCATTTGCGCACCGCGGCGGCCGCCGGCGGAGGATATGGTGAAGCACATGCGGTCGTAGATATCCATGAATGACAAGGGTCCGGAGGTCTGCGCCCCGGCACCCGATACATGGGCGCCGCGCGGCCGCAGGGTCGAAAACTCGTAACCGATGCCGGCGCCGGATTTGAGCGTATTCCCTGCTTCATGCAGCTTGCGCAGTATGCTGTCCATGGAGTCGTCGATGGTGTCCGACACTGTGCAATTGATGGTCGAGGTCGCGGGCTTGTGCGCCTGCGCACCGGCGTTGGAGACAATGCGGCCAGCCGGGATAGCACCGTTGTGCAGGGCCCATAGAAATCGCTGGCGCCAGTGCTGGCGCAGTTCCGGGGTCGATTCCGGTTTGGCGAGCGCGTCCGCGATGCGTTGATAACAGTCATCGATATCGCGGTCGACGGGCTGGCCGAGCCGGTTTTTGAGTTGGTATTTCTGTCGCCATATGTCTTGCGAGGCGGCTTGCAGGGGTACCTCGACTGAATTATCGACGTGCGGAGCCGGTTTATCGACGATCTTCATGCCAGGGCCTGTTTGAATTAAAAATATTCACTGAAAACCTTCCGCGGATTAACTCCGCGGAAGGTCAATACATGCAAAGCAAGTATTCGCCATTCACGCTTCCCGGGAAATGACTTAGGTCAAACGACGCCCGTTTTACAACCCGGCCAGTAGTGCTTGCGATGCCTCCAGGGCGCCCTCGATAAAGCCGCCGAACAGAGGTGAATCGCACCGGGGAAACCGGGAGCTTGTTTGTATGAGTCATGCACGCTCTTTGCTTGATAACGATGCCTGTGCGTATGCTGTTGTCAGTATTCAATATTACCCGGTGCCCAAAGCATATTGGTAACAGGCTGTGTGTCTTCTCTGGCAATCTGCCGAGGGATTAAACTTCGCGACGTTGGAATATCAGCACGGTAGCGCTCACCGGCAGGTCAGATGTGGAAAAG
>Ga0316191_10001607_pt1 | contig 16026 bp, 15 predicted proteins | sample Eddworburr2cm_MG_FD_204928 | JGI IMG/M metagenome (GOLD analysis project Ga0316191, IMG submission 204928) | Coastal sediment microbial communities from Maine, United States - Eddy worm burrow 2 cm | ecosystem: Environmental > Aquatic > Marine > Coastal > Sediment | place: USA: Maine...
CTATACTCCAAACCGAAACTTATTGAAATCTTACAAGATATACTCTGGGCAACCTATATTTGCGAATCTTTCAAGAAGGCCCTCAGCGACTAAATTCAAGACCAAGCGAAGATCGCAGGCTTTATCTTAATTGATAAATTCAGAACTTTGCGGTATGATCAAATTTAGGAAATGCCTCTGAATCGGATGGGTTGAAATCTATGAATGGCTGTACAAAGTTTGACAATTATCGAATCATATCTGTTGTGTCACTATTTACGATCTTATTTTCTTATTTGCCGTCCCCAGCGACCGCCGCTACCAGAACAGACCTCCAAAAATTCCAGCGCTCCATTATAGATTACCGCCGGCATCTGAACCCGAGATTCAAAAAGGTAAAACGGGCAAAAACGAGTTGCATTATTGTCCATACATCAGAACTGGGCCTCAATCCGACCCTTAGAGTCATATCCCAAGGAAAACGGTTGTCCTCCGGCCGGAGAACCCATGGCGGTCATACCCACTACGTGATTGCCCGGAATGGCCGCACCTACCGCATTCTGGACAGGAAATACAAAGCCGATCACGCCGGACTCAGCATGTGGAACGGGCAAACTGATATCAGTAAAATTTCCATCGGAATTGAATTGGTGGGATATCACTATTCGCCTATCACGATGCATCAATATCGAGCTATTGGCCTTTTGATCGACATCCTCCAAGGTGTGTATAACTTAAGCGACCGCGCAGTACTCACCCACAGCCAGGTGGCTTATGGCTTCCCAAACCCCTGGTTTAAGAAAAACCACCGGGGCCGCAAACGCTGTGCAAAAAATTTCATTCGAGCCAAAGCCGGTTTGGGTCCCACCTGGGCTTATGATCCTGATGTTCGGGCAAGACGACTTACGGCGGATCCCCAACTTGCCGAAGTCTTTTACGGTCGCCGAACGCTTCAGGCCAAGGCCGATGAAGCCAACATCATCTCCAAGAGCAACACAGCCTGGTCGATCGCCGGGGAAGATTACGACGGGCAGGAAACAGTCTACAAATTCCCGGACGGTCGTATTTACACCGGCAACCAAATCTCAGGTAACATTGGCTGGAATAAAATACCGCCAAAAACCATCGTGCTGCTGAATCAGGAAACCGGCAGTGAATTGACCAGAAATACAGGACTCATTAAAATCATACCTGATGGCTTGACGGCATGGTCAATGGCCGGCAAAGCCTATAACCGCAAAACGACCATCTATTTTCTACCTTCTGGAAGGATAAAATATGGTTCAATGATATCCAACTGGGATGATCTGCCGGTTGAAACAAAAATTATTATTGGTTATCGCGGACCGTTCACGATTCAAAAAGACCGGACTGCCTATCAAATAGCCGGCGTTAAGTTCAGGGACCGCAAAACAATCTACTACCTGCCGACCCAAAAATTGTTAGCGGGCAATAATATAAAGGATTTTAACGGACTTCCAATCGGCACCCTGGTATTTCTTCCTATATCTTAGTTCATTTCAAATTTTAGCTCATTTTCTTATTTATCTCATTTGTCTTGATTGCAGGTTTCACATAATAGTTGAAGGTTGTCTATGGTATTATTTCCCCCATCTGATATGGGTACGATATAATCATATTGGAGATCTTTTCGACTGCCGCAGGCAGCGCACTGCCCTTTATTTCTAATCCAGACCTTACGCCTTACCACCGGAGTTATATACCCCGGGCGCAACGGGTCATGATAATCCATTGGGACTTGCTGATCTAATTCAGCCTTGCCATCTGCATTATCCGCCATTTCTTTTTCTAGCTCCGGGCCCTCGGAGAGATCTTCGGATTCTTCTTCGGGTTTAGCTTTTTCAGACCTTTGCGCTTCAGGTTCGACTTTTTGAGGTCTGTTTTTGTGACGCTTTGTTTCATGCGAACGGGTCCATATTCTATAAAAGTAGGCCAAAAAAATTACGGTTATGATTGGAAAACTAATTTTGATATATTTTAAATATTGATTTTCCGTCTTCAAATTGTGGTCTTTTGAGGTGGGTTCTTTCTGCCGTCCCGTTTCAATTTCTTTTTGCCGTTTTGCTTCAAGCGCTTTTACTGTCTCTAATTCCTTTCCCAGCTTCGGCTCCGAAAGAGGCTTTATATCTTTTGGGGCCGTGACTTTCGGATTTTCCCTGTTTGTTCGCGGCTTCTCTTTATCGTTTTCTGTCTGTTCCTTGGCATGGGTTACGGACAGCCGGTACGCCCTATCAAGTTGTGATTTCAGATTGTCGTCAATTTTACCGGTAACCGGCACCCCGGTATCCAATTGGAATGCTTTGATGGCTTTGGTTGTATTTTGACCTAATATTCCATCTATGGGACCGGGATTGAACTTCAACAGGGTTAAAAGGGTCTGAATCTTTTTGACATCCTTGGATAAATCGGGCTTTGATGATACGGATTGCCGGCTGCTTTTGTTGACGGGGGCGGATCCGTTCTCAACAACCTTATCGCTGATTTCAGCATAGCAAAACAGGAAAGGTATCAGTATACAAGCAGCAATTATTCCAAGTTTTAGACCATTTTTTTTATGTAATGCTATTTGGGACAACCTGAGGTGCCTCCTGAGGTGGTGAGAATATCTTCGCACACAGACGTTAAGCAAAATAGAAATTAGATTGACGGCGCGAAGCCTCCGGCTCGTAGGGGTTGTAGCGCCTACGCCTCGGAGAGCGATATCCACAAATATTCAATTTTCAATTCTCCGATAAACGGAATCTACGCTAGGACCGGCTAGGCTCGGCCGGGTCAGGGCGTAATTTCCGCTACAATATCCGCAATGATCGTCTCCGGCCGGATGTCATTTGGATTGGTGGCGTACCGGGAAATATGATTTCTATATATTTCCAAGCGGCTATTCAAACTTGAACGCAAACTTTCTTCCAATATCTGGTGCTGGAACAGGCTGTCCAATTGACGGTCGATGGCATCTTGTGAAAATTTTTGGCTTTCGCGAATATTCTCAAGATATGATTGCGTCAGATAATCGATCGCCGCAGCACTGTGGTCAATTTGTTCCGTTAGCCCGGATATATTCCTGTTTAATGATTCTATTTCCGACTCTGGCAGAGGTTCTGATTTCATTTTCTTGAGCATTTCCAGCTCATCTTCCATCTGGTTACGCTGAACCGTATACTTGTGTAAGGATTCTACCGAAAAGAGCCCTTTCCAGATGAGCGCTTCCAGTGAATGCGTTTGCCGACCTCCGGCCATGGCGGTAAGTCTTTTGATAAAGTCGGCCTCTGACAAAAGTGCTTCTTTTTCGGCAGCATTCGCGGTAGCAGCGGCCCGTCGCTCAATCTCCGCAATCAGGATTTTACCGCGAACTCCATCAATTGCGGACGTTGCCGCCCCGGAGCCAAGTTTAGACAACCGGTCCCGATCGGCCATCTTAGTCCATTGCCGCCTGAGCGCCTTAGTGCGGTTCTGAGGTGTGACAATTCCCGACAGGACGACCCGCACGCCCAGATCATTGCTTCGAAACGCACCGTCTTCAAGAAAGAAGGGCATCTCTTCACGCCGGCCCGGCATAATCTCTGCCCTGCTTTTACTGTAGCTCCCGCCTTTAATAACAAATCCGCCGGTCGCTCCATGCAACCGCGAGCCCTTGAAATATCGAAAAGGATCCAACATCATCTCGGCCGCGTTTCCGGCAGTGTCAAAAAGCTCCAGGGGGTTGGGGCACTTAGTACCGATCCAGGACAGCTTCTCCGGCGGTTTGGCCGCCCCCGCCCGGGTATAGACGGCAAAGTCAGCAAAGTGACGATTGTGCAGGGGAAAAAATTCTTCCCGATTCATTTCAGAAGCAGTTATCATATGTCCCCCCCGAGCGGCGTATTCCCATTCGACTTCAGTCGGCAGACGAATGAAAGCATAACGTCCGGCGGGAAAAGAAGGCAGTGCCGCCCGTCTGTTCTGCAACAGCCATTCCGTATAACGTCTGGTAAACTCCATAGCCTCAAACCACGAGATATTCGTCTGCGGTCGCGGATCTTCGGTGGTAAAAGCCTTGTCCCAGCCCGGACAATCGTCAGCCATGACGGTTTGCCATTGCCAATTTGATATCTCATATTTTCCGATGAAATAATATAGGGCCTGTGCGTTTTTGTCATCGGGCGCCGGACATAAACCGTCTCCCTTGCGCGCAAGTTCAATCAGTTTGGCACGCCAGGCTTCGGGCAGTTCCTCCAGCGTGAAGGCACCGGCAATTGCCGCGCTGCGTTTGGCCTCCATAAAGCCCTCATCCTTGCGCCGGCATTCCTCACAACCCATACTGAACTGAAAATCATCTAAAAAAGACCTTGCCGGAATGCAGACATGACGCAAAAACAATTTGCCGCCGCAGGGCATCGGTAGTTCAAAATCGTACTCATCAGGATGGGGGTTGACCATATCTTTGACAATGGGGGTCTGAGAAGAGCGCTTGTATTTTTGAGAAGGACAATCCTGGGCCACGGCAACCCCGCCGGCCAAGATCAGAGCCATCCCGATGGCTGTCATCGCTGTATACGATAAGAGAGGTTTGAATAATAAAGGCCTATTCATGGTCGCTTTGCACTCTGGTTATGGCATCATACTCAACGGCACGCGGTAGATCATGTCTCCGGGATCGGTAGCACCGAAACTGATCCAGTTGTCTACATCATCGTGATATTGCCGATAGCGCTTTATTTTTGACTTCAGGCTATCCACCAGCGCCTGCTGCTGCCCGACGCTCATTCGATACCAGTCTTCTTCCGTTAATCTCATGATGCTGCTGCGATAGGGCAAATCATCTAAAAATTCACCCAGCAGTCCCAACTGCCCGAGATTCTGCTGCGGCCTTTTACTGAATTGGGTGGGGTCCCGCGATATTTGGGCCGCTGCCGACAAAATTCCCTGGAAGAAGTCTTTGGCCCCTGTCCGTTTGGTTCGCTGGGCCTGGTTCAGGATGATTTTCAGCCGCTGGTACAGATCGCTGAGTTGATTTTTTGTCAATAAAACGGTCACCGTAAACGAAGGTATATCCGGCTGCGCCAGATCCATATCAGAAACCCAGGAGGTAACCAGTTGAGGCGCCTGAACTTTCTCCCGGCGGCCTAAATACTCAAGCTGCATGGAATAGCCCAAAATGGCTGCCTTGCGCTTTGCCTCTGTCACAATATCCTCGGACCCCGAAGGTGACTGGCCCGGCAGTTGCAGACGCTGGCCGGCGCTGGTCGCCCGGACCAGTTCCACCATTTGCACGGCGACGCCTTCCACCAGTTGCCCGAAGGTCCGCACCCCCTCTGCAGTCTTGGTCGCATCGACCGGCACGTATAGATCACCGATGGAGGGGTCGGCCTGCCCGGTCAGGGCCTTGTATTGGGCTTCGGCATAGGAATAATTATTGACTCTTTTGCCCAGGGGCGTCTTTATGTGCAGTACGAAGATTTTAATGCCTTTGGCTGCTGCGATGTCGGCGATCTCGGGTTCGTTCATGCCGGTGCTGGAATAGGGATCGTCGTTGCGAATCGCACCGGCGTCGGTAATAAGAAATATGAGCCGCGACTGGTAGGGTTTCCAGTTCAGCTCCTCCACGGCCGTTTTGAGACCGGCAAACGCATCTTCGTTAAAGGAATGGGTCGACACTTCGGCTTCCCGGGTTTCGGCCAGGGCAGCTTCGAAGGCAGCCCGCTGTCGTCCATCTTTCAGGTCGGAGACGACCTTGCTCACATATTCAAGTTCCGGAGTTTTTTCAATGCTGCTGCGAAAGGCCACCAAACCAAACGCGACCTTGTCCGACAGGCCGGAACTCTCGATGGCATCGTAAATCCTGCGAACGGCCTCCCGGGTGCGCTGAATGTAAGGTTTCATGGAGATCGTCGTATCAATGACAAAAACAACTGCGGTTCGCAATTCCGAATTCCCCTTCAATTCCCAGGTTCCCGGGTCAATCGAGGCGACTTCAAGAAACTTCACCCCCTCAAAGAGCTCTACTGTTTGAAATATCGGCATAAGGTAAAACCGCTGTCTCGAGACCGCTTCCTGCCCGGGCTCCATTGCTATAATTGGAAAATTCTCGGGTTTGGCCGTGTTGCCTGCGGTAATTGCCGTGAATTGGGAGGCTAAATTGGCGGCTTCATCAGCCGGGGATTGGGAACCGGCAACCTTTTCGAGAGAATCGAGATCCTCAAAAAACAAAACCGGCTGGCGGCCGACCCTTTCGGTGAATACCAGCGATAAGGATTGCCGCCACTCGGATACCAGGCTCCCTTCCACCCAGCCGCTCATCTCGCAGCTGGCGGACGGCCCCACTTTCAGCCATTCGGCACCATCCATCTGGAGTCGTTCGTAAACGTAAAAAATGGTAAATGGCTTCACGCTGGCATGCACGATGGGTGACGTCCTGTCGGCGGAGACATATACATTGGCGCCGGGGTTGCTGATCACTCGTTGGAACAACGTCTCTTTTCCGGGCAGCAGAAGCGGTTTACAGTTTTGTGATACCGCAGCATCGACCCAGATGACCGCAAGGTATCCAATTGATATTATTGTTAAAATAATAGTTTTACGCCGCTTAATAAGTCGAATCATTATGGGGTATCCTTTAAATCGCAGTATTAATTCTTTGTAGGCTGATGGCTGTCGTTTGACTCCGTTAAGGGGGGAAAATCACTCGGCCATAATCCCAAAAGCAGGTCTTCACCAAAACAGGATCTTCAGTATTCCAATTGAGACGAAGCCTTAATTAGAAAGTACGGACATCTCAATTTATTCTGGGTTAATAAATCCAATCGGCAAATTAATTTTTTAAGCATAACATACTATAAGGTATAGGAAAAGTTTAGAATTAAAGAATTTGGGAAAATCCTTAAATCTAGATCAAACTCTTTTCGAATCTGCGAATATTTTCTTCCACACCGATAAGCGCTCGACGCGCCTCCTCCAGCGAAACCACTGTAAATCGCACAGAATCTCCCGGTTTAATTTGACCCAAAAGCGGAAGATCGGCCGAAATTACCGTGGCGATTTTGCGATAGCCGCCGGTCACGGTTTCACCTAAAATAATAATAGGCTTTCCATCCCCGGGGATCTGAACAGAACCCGCAATCACGCCTTCGGATATGATAGATGTCTGTATATCCGGTTTATGTCGAATGACCGGTCCCTGCAAACGGATGCCGGTGCGATCGGAATCCGTAGTCATTTTATAGGTAGCGTCCAGTAAAGAACGCCGGCTTTCATCCGGGAAATGGTCATCTTGTGGTCCCCAGATTGCCCGCAGCGACCAGTTATTCGGGTAAACCGGAATCCAGGCGGCATTAAAGACACGAGTGTCCGTTTTCACGTGTTGAGAGCGGTTTTCGGAAGTCAGGATATCGTTTTTTTCAAGTGCACGGCCCTGAAACCCTCCAAAACCGGAGGAAAGGTTGGTTGATCTGCTGCCCATAACAAGGGGTACGCTGATTCCGCCTGCCACTGCAACATAAGCACGGAACCCGCTCAAAGGTGAGCTAAAAGATAAAATGTCACCTTTCTTTAAAATCTGCGAACGCCACATCGCGATGGGCTGTTTATCTCGCCGAGGCTGAAGGTTGCCGCCGGTAACGGCAACAACGATATCTTCCAAAGCTCTAATTGCCGGACCCAGTAACATTATCTCCAGACAGGCCTGGTCAGATCGGTTTCCAGCCAAAAGGTTTGCAATCCTCAGTGCGAAAGAATCCAGGGCCCCGCTGGGCGCGACGCCATAACGGCCGTAGCCGTATCTGCCGAGATCCTGAACGGAAGTTAGAATACCCGGCGATAGAATTTCTAAAATCTCTATGTCTGCCATTGAGCTACTTCCTGGGCTGTGATGGCATAAAATTGAACCCGATCTCCCATAACCAAATGGCTCGGCGGTTGTCCATGAGGATCGAAGAGCTTTACGGGGGTCCAGCCCACAATCTGCCATCCGCCGGGGCTGTCAACCGGGTAAATACCGGTTTGTTTTTGGGCAATTCCCACCGATCCTTTGGGGACCAGGATTCGCGGGGTTTCACGGCGAGGGGTAGCGATGGCATCCGGTACCTCCCCAAGATAGGGGTATCCCGGTGTAAATCCGATCATGTATACGCGATAGGACGGGCTGGTATGAAAGCCGATAACCTCCCGGGGAGTGAGGTTGTGGTATTGGGCCACCAGTTTCAAATCAGGACCGTGATCTCCACCATACACCACCGGAATTTTAACGGTTTGCGACTGCGGCAACCGGGACTGGTCCGGATTTTTCCAGATGTCATTTATCCCGGTTTTGATCTCATCGGGTGAAATGCACAGCGGGTCATAGATGATCAGCAAAGATCGATAACTCGGCACCAGATCAAGGACTCCTTTAAACCGATGCCGGTCTAAAACGTTGAACAGTTCCTGTACCCTCTGGTTGACGGAAGAACTGATATCTGCGCCCAATTCAACAAGAAGAGACCGGTCTCCCATTATTCGAAAGAGTGGATGATCGTATACTGTCAATTTCCTACCTGGGTTATAAGAACGTTTCCGGTGGTGCGATCTCAACTCCCGCTGCCTGCAGTGTTTCTCCGATCTTGCGGACTAAAGACAGGGCGGATGGATTGTCACCGTGCACACAAATGGTATCCGCGGTCAGTTTTATTTCGGAACCGTCTCTGCAAGCCACCCTGCCCTCTTTGACCATTTTTAGAATTTTTGCAGCCACCACTTCGCTGTCATGAATCACCGCACCGGGTTCATTACGGGAAACCAGTGAGCCGTCGGAATTGTACGCCCGGTCGCCAAAAAATTCATAGGCAATCCGAATGCCGTGTCTGGCACCGATAGCTTCCAGATTTTTCCGTTCTGTTCCGGCCAGCACAAATAGGATGAGACGGGCATCTACGGCAGCGACGGCTTCGGCGACAGCATCCCAGATGGCTGTATTCTGTACGGCCATGGTATACAGCGCGCCGTGGGGCTTGACATGCTGTAGCTTTTCCCCCTGGGCAGCGGCAAATGCTTGAAGGGCGCCGATCTGGTAAGTCACATAGTCCTTGATTTCTTCCAGAGAAGCATCGAGGTTGCGCCGGCCAAAGCCGATAAGATCCGGAAATCCCGGATGTGCACCGATGGCGACGCCGTTTTCCCTTGCAATCGCAATGGTGTGACGCATCACCACAGGATCGCCGGCGTGAAAGCCGCAGGCAATGTTGGCTGAGCTTATCAGCGGTATGACGTCTTCGTCCAGTCCAAGTTTATAGTTTCCAAAACTTTCCCCCACATCGGAATTCAGGTCAATTTTATTTACCGGCATGCTTTGCCTCCGGAAAAAGAAACAGGTAATAGGTATTGGGTATCGCTCAATTAGGTATGTCACATTTCGACGTTCAATACAAAATAAAAAAGGGAACAGGTAGCAGCCTATTCCCTTAATGGTACGCAAAACAGCAGAAACTTATCGTTTCGAAAACTGAAACCGGGCCCGGGCACCTTTTTGGCCGTATTTTTTCCTTTCTTTAACCCTGGGATCACGCTTGATAAAACCGGCTCTTTTCAGTGTCAGTCTAAAATCCGGATTAACAATAACAAGTGCCCGGGTAATACCGTGCCGAACAGCGTCGGCCTGGCCGGCAATACCGCCGCCGACGACCGTTGCTTTAACGTCGTAGGAACCGAATGTGTTGGTTATTTTAAACGGCTGAATCATGTCCGTCCGAATAGTTTCAATTGGGAAATATTCTTCCACCGGACGATTGTTGATAACAATTTCACCACTGCCTGGTTTAATCCACGTCTTGGCAATTGCAGTTTTGCGTCTGCCGGTCGCGTAATAAGTGTTTTCCTGCTCCATTTAGTTCCTCGATATTTCAGTATTTTCTGTTATAGTTCGATAACCTGGGGTTTTTGAGCCTCATGGGGATGCTGATCGCCGGCGTAAACTTTTAGTTTATTGTACAGTTTTCTTCCCAGCTTGTTTTTCGGTAGCATGCCCTTGACGGCAAAACGGATGAGATCTTCAGGCCGCTTTTCTTTGAGATCTTTTGCCGTCATTTCTGTAAGACCGCCGACATAGCCACTGTGGCGGTAGTAACGTTTCTGATCGAATTTTTTTCCGGTCAGCTGAATCTTATCTGCATTTATCACGACGATCCAGTCGCCGGTATCAACATGCGGTGTAAACAAAGGATTGTGTTTGCCTTGCAGGCGCGAGGCAACTAGGGTGGCCAGACGGCCGAGAATGGCTCCATTGGCATCGACCAGGCCCCACTTGCTTTCGTTATCCGATTTTTTGGCACTGTACGTATATTTTTTCACGTTTTTCGAACTCCTAAATTTAATGAATCCGGCATATTTAAACAATTCATCAGAATCTGTCAAGAAAAAAAACAGAATAATTCAACCAGGCAAACCACCGGCCCTATGCACCATGCAAATGGTAGCCTGATAATATAAGCAGGATCGTTCAGGTATCAAGAGGAACATACCAAAATTGAAGGCCTTCGGCCGTTGGAGGTTTGAGGCGGTGGATTTCTTGGCCTCAGTCTCGATTCTCAAACGACCATCGTCCTATCGCTTCGAGCTTTGAGCCTTCAGCCTGCCGTCTTTTTCCCAGCTTCTCTTTGCTTCATTCCGCATTCCGAATTCCGAAATCAAATCCCTCCGTCATCTGTCATCCGTCATCTGTGTCATCTGCCTTCTGTCATCTGAGCTTGGTTCAGCAGCCGGTATCACCGCAAAAGATTCACTGGAAAATCCTGTTCGAGTAATAGTTCCCCGGTTTGCGTAAATACATACACTGATGCGGTTTGAAACTTTTCAGGAGACGGCGGCGCACTTACGGTAAACCTCATGATCTTAAAATTGCTGATGCCGAATGCATTGCCTTGCTGTCTACCTGTCGGCTTTCCTGCAACCAGAGACAGCCTGGGCAGTGACACCCATTGAGCCCGCTGAACATCCTCTCCCTTTAGCACTACAATCGCATGCCCGGCAACATGTTGCGAATGCAAGCTGGTATTTTTAAGTTTGAACTGAACCCTTAACGAATTATTGCCGGACTTGACGGATAATTGAAATTTTTCAATGGCTACACTCAACCCCGAAATGGCTGGAGCGCTATCCGGCTGCACCTTGCCTTGGTTTTGGTCCCCGGTCTCAGCTGGTGTCATGACAAACGGAGCGGGTTGCTCGGCACGCTTTGTATCCTGCTCTGTCTGCTCCGGGGATTCTTCGTCGGTTTGATTTCCCAGCATGTTGCCCTGGTTATAAAGTGCGCGGGATTCAGCTACAACCAAACGGGTCAGGAGAATGTCTCTTTCATGACGCAATTCCTGGTTTTGCTCCGTTAGTTTTTTCAAATGGGATTCAAGCTGATTCTTCTCACCCAGGATGTTACGGTTCCAATAAAACAGACCCACGGCAAGGACGATGGTAACGCCTATTACGAGAAGGGTGAATAAAACCATTCCTTTAAAACGCTTGAGTGTTATTGGTTTGCCACGATTCCCGATGTACAGGAGCGTCCAGCGGGTCTCCGGATTGAACCATTTGGCGGTTGTCTCAGAACGGTCCGCATGCTTTGAGTTTTCTTTTGAATTTACCATAATGAATCTGAATTTCTGGCATGCTGAGGCAGAGAAAATATAACATTACATGGATTGAAACACGTTGCTTTCAACTATTTATTTCCGAGGCCCCAAAACCCGCACATTATCCCCTTTTTCGGTATTTAAGGTCAGGGCGGCATTGCCTTTGTTAACCGCAATCTCCAGAAAACCGCGGCTCCCGATAAGAGCCAACGGGGTTTTTGACGGGACGCTGCCATAAGTCTCGGATAAACCCGTGATAACATGGGAACCGATTTTAATTTGAATTTTTTTTTCTTGACCGGTTAGATACGCTTCACTCAACTTTTTGAAATCAATATTGGTGATCAGATTCCCGAAATCATCAATACCGATAATCTTCCCGCAAAACTCACCGTTTTCTGAAATGCAGGCATGCAGGTTATTGAGGTGAACCGCATCCCGCCGGTCTATCTCAGTACCCAGCTTTCTTAAATCAACGCCGCCGGATAGATGGGCACCCACCGGAGCAATTATATCCCTGCCGTGAAATGTTCGGCTGACAGAAGCTAAGAAATATTTGGAATTTGTTATGCGAATAAGCGCAGAGATTTTTCCTTCGTTGAATAAAAGGGTGAGCACCCCGTTATCAGGGGCTATGAAAATTTGTTTCTTCATTTCAAGTGCCAGCAAAGACCGCTCGCTGCCGACGCCGGGGTCCACGACAACCAGATGCACGGTCCCGTCCGGAAAATATTCATACGACGCGCGAATTGTAAATGCGGCCTGAACAATGTCCTGGCGGTCGATCTGGTGGGTTATATCGACAATAACGGCCGAGGGGTTGATGGATAAAATTACCCCTTTCATCAGCCCTGCATATTCAGCGCCTGTTCCGAAATCCGTCAGCAGTGTGATAATAGACATTAGATTATGAAAACATCTTCGCCTGAACCTTAAATCCCAGGTGTCTGAAGGATTCCTCGGATGCTTTCCGGCCGGATGATGTCCTCGTAATGAAACCGATTTTTAAAAGGTATGGTTCGACAATATCCACCAGCGTGTCGGACTCTTCCTGAAGCGTTGCCGCGATGGCCTCGATCCCCACAGGGCCGCCATGATAAAACTTGATAATTGTATTCAGGTAACGCCGGTCTAAATCAGTTAATCCTCTTTCATCAACGCCTTCGAGCTTCAAAGCAGCAGAAACCGTACCCGTCGTAATAATGCCGTCTGCTCTTACCTGAGTGTAGTCTCGAACGCGCTTAAGAAGCCGGTTGACAATTCTGGGTGTTCCCCGGGACCGCTGAGCAAGTGTTGCGGCGCCTTCATCATCCATTGCAACTCCAAGCAGTGCCGCCGAACGCCTTGTGATTTTCACCAAATCGGACTCAGCGTAGAAATCCAGATTCCTGAAAATTCCAAAGCGGTCCCGTAGAGGAGCGGATAGCAGCCCGACCCGCGTGGTGGCTCCCACCAGCGCAAACCGTTTCAATTGAAAGCGATGACTTCGAGCATGCACACCTTTATCGAAAACGAAATCAATGGCGAAATCCTCCATGGCCGGATAGAGAAATTCTTCAACTGATTTGGGCATTCGGTGAATTTCATCGATAAACAGGATGTCGTTGCTTTCAAGGTGGGTCAGCAACCCGATCAAATCGCCGCCTTTTTCCAGAGCCGGCCCGGACGTGATGGTAAGATTGCCCCCCATCTCATTGGCAATGATGTGGGCCAGAGTGGTCTTCCCAAGACCCGGCGGACCGTGCAAAAGTACATGATCAATGGGTTCGTTTCGCTGCATGGCTGCTTCGATGGCAATCTTAAGCGTTTCGACGACTTCGGCCTGTCCCACATAGTCGGACAGGCTTTCCGGACGCAAAGATAATATTTCGGTATCCTTATCTTCCGGCAAAGACACTCCGGCTACCAGGCCAGGATTGTCGGAGGAATATGAAATAATGTCATCGGACATGGCTCACCACGAGTTTTCACTGCAATTTATAGACTTTAAGTATTATAAGCCCCCAACTTGCTCCGTCCTATTTTAAATTACAAATCACAAACAAATTCCAATGAAAAAAATTTAAAACTCAAAACTAGTATATTGCCACTTTTAATTTAATAACTATCCACCTATTTTTTCACTCCGGTAGACTTCATCAAAAAGCTCTTCGGCAGTGGCTATGGACCTGTTGCGTTTAAATGCCTTGTCAATCATTCGCCTGGCATCGGCAGTGCTGTGCCCGAGCTGTGTAATCATAACATCCAGCACCTGTTTTGCAAAATCCACAGCAGGGGCAGCTTCCTCATAATCATCCGGGCGGATCAAAGCGAATTTTCCCATCTTGCCTTCCAGGGTGGCGATTATCTTTTGCGCGGTTCTCCGGCCGATACCTTTTAGCTGTGCGAGTTTGTTGATTTCCCCGGATTCGATGGCGTTCGCGATCTCCCGCACGGGGATGCTTAATGCTCTTACGGCTTTTAGTGGACCGATAGCTTCCACTGAAATAAAGTGTTGGAAAAATTCCTTTTCAACTTCCAGATTGAAACCGATTAAAACAGGTTTGGGCTGACGTTCGGTTTGCTGGAAAAATATATAAAGTGAAATTTCCTCCCCGATATTTTTATTTTGCAGGGACTTCATTACAATGGCAGGGAGCAAAACTTCGTACCCAATCTGGTTGACCAGGACCAATACCCGATCCTCTTCCTTTTTTAAGATTTTGCCTTCCAGATAACCAATCATAGCCCTATGCCTCAAGCCTTGCGCCCAATGGAAGCATTGATTTCATTGTAACGGTAATAACCGATAAGTGCCAATCCGACCGCATCGGATGCATGATAGGGTCTTATGGGTGTTTTATGATTTAATCGATGGCGAACGGATTCCTCCAATTGAATTTTACTGGCACTGCCGTTGCCGGTTAAAACCTTTTTCGCTTCACGCACGGGGATTTCAATCGAGGACACACCGGCGCGACATCCGGCAAGCATCACGACACCTGCCACCTGCCCCAGGCCTATCCCGGACTTCGGATATTTGGCCAGTGAAAATACATCCTCCACCACCATTAAGTCGGGATTCTCATCTTTTAAGATTTGAAGAAGTTTTGAAAAGATATGATCGAGGCGGTTTGGCAAAGAATTGCTTTTTGAGGTGCTGATACTGCCGAAGGAGTAGCCTTCGATCTTTAAGCCGTTTCCCCGAACGATTCCGACACCGGTCGCTGCGAGGCCGGGATCTATACCGATGATTGTTATCATCCCGTGTTCAAATCACGCTCAATTATTTCTATTATTTTAAATCCTTCACTTTATCTTTGGCGATCTTTGCTTCGTTGGATTTTGGATACTTTTTGATGAGTTCCTCGAGGATCAGACGGGAATTGGATTTATCCCCTAAATTAAAAAATGCAAATCCTTGTTTCAGAAGAGATGCCGGCACCTTATTGCCTTTGGGATACTTTTCGATCACTTTCTGATACTCGAGAATGGCTTTTTCATACCATTTTTCGCGATAATAGATTTCACCGATCCAGAACTGGGCATTGTCGGCGCGCTCAGATTTGGGATACCGCTGAATGAGTTCTTGGAATTTCTTTCTGGCGGCATCGGAATCTCCCTGATCGAAAGCCTGTTTGGCCATCCGGTAAATCTCATCCTCCGGGAGTTCCCGTTTGACCCTATCGGAGGGTGCCGGCACTATTTTTGCGCTAGCAGGCTTCTCAGCCGCCGGGATTTGCTTGGATGGTTCAAAATTTAAATACTGCTCAATTCGATAGATGCGATCATCATTGGCTTTTGCGGATTTCGCTAGTCGGTCGATTTTGTCCTCTTTGGCTTTCACCGATTCCATATCTACTTGTGTTTGCCGATTAAATTTATATTCGATTTCTTCGATTCTACCGGTTAATGTTCGCATTTCATCATTGAGTGCATCCATTTTCGCCCGCAGTGAGGCTGCCTGCTGCCGCAAGGCCTGCTCTTCACCCTCGCGGTATTCCAAACCGGATTTTAGCTGTTGGCTGTTTTTTTTGGCCTCTGCGTTGCGAATTTCCAGCTCGTTGAGGCGTGCGTCGAGGGAAGTAAGCTCGTTCTGGGACACACAACCGGACAAAAGCAAAACACACACCAGATTGGCTAATATGGTTGATTTCATGGCAGTCAATTTAGGCCCTTAGTGGCGTTTTTCTGACAACATGTTGTCAGAAACTGAAGGTTTCAGGTGTCAGTGTTCCCCGCTGCCGCTTCGCTTCAGACGGGATCTTCGACAGGTTTCAGGATTTTGCGACTCGCCTTCCTGACACCCGAAACCTGACACCTATATAAATTATCGGCGTGCTTGCTGCACCGCAGGGGCCACTTTTTCCCAGCGTAGTCTCGGAAAAAGCTTAGGCCCTTATGCAATATTTAGGTGCATTTTGTGGCAAAATAATTGATTGGCATATTTTCGCCGTCTTCCCAGTGATCGAATATC
>Ga0316191_10001608_pt1 | contig 16022 bp, 16 predicted proteins | sample Eddworburr2cm_MG_FD_204928 | JGI IMG/M metagenome (GOLD analysis project Ga0316191, IMG submission 204928) | Coastal sediment microbial communities from Maine, United States - Eddy worm burrow 2 cm | ecosystem: Environmental > Aquatic > Marine > Coastal > Sediment | place: USA: Maine...
AAAATAGAGCCGCCCCAAAAGGGCGGCTTTTTTGTGCGTTGAATTTCCATCTCAATCTGTTCAAAGTGTTTGAATCAAAATGAAACCAAGGAGAACCCTTGAACCCCGAAAACCTAAGTGCTGATGCCTTATCCCTGTTCAACACCCTCTCTCCTTACGGGCAGCAGGAGGCGTGTGAGTTGGTCGATGAGATGGCGGAAGAGCAGGCGGTCTATATCGCGGCACTACGTACTATGCCGAAGGATCAGCGGCGGCAGTTTATCTTCTATCTGAGTAAAAAGAGGTGGGGGCTGTAGAGGCTTGGTTGGCATAAAATAAAAGGGCTCCCATCGGGAGCCCTTTGTTATTCGGGTTGAAGACGATTAATCGTCCGGCTTGCTTATGTGTAGATCCATCTGTGGGAATGGAATGGAGATGCCATTGTCATCAAAGGCGAGTTTAATCTTTTCGTTAAGGTCAAAATGTACAGGCCAGTAGTCACCGCTATTCACCCAAGGGCGAACATTGAAGTTCACACTACTGTCAGCCAGTTCGCCTACAGCAATCAATGGTGCAGGCTCTTCAAGAATACGCTCATCTGCATCAAGGATACCCTGAATAATCTCTTTGGCCTTGCGGATGTCATCACCGTAACCGATGCCGAAGACCATATCGATACGACGGGTGTCGCGAGCCGAGTAGTTGGTGATGGTGCCGCCGTAGATGGCGCCGTTGGGAACAATCACTTCGCGGTTGTCACCGGTACGCATCAGGGTGCTGAAGATGCTGATTTTCTCGACCACGCCGGACACCCCACCTGCCTCAATAAAGTTACCCGCCGTGAATGGGCGGAAGACAATCAGCATTACGCCTGAAGCAAAATTCTTGAGCGAGTCCTGAAGTGAGAGGCCGATGGCCAGGCCTGCAGCACCAATGACAGCAACCAGCGATGTGGTGTCGACACCCAGCTGATCAAGAGCAGCGATGGCGATAAAGAGCATGAGAATGGCATTGCCGATGGCACAGATGAAATCGATCAGGATGACGTCGGTGCCGGTTTTGGTCATGAGGGCACGGATGAGTTTGATAGTCGTTTTGACGACCATGCGGCCGATGATGAAAATCGCTAGGGCAAAGGCGATGTTGATGCCCCAGGGGATGATGTAGGTGTTGATGAGTTCGGTGATATCGATGTTTTCCAGCATGTTTTTCCTCTCTTCAGAATGGTCTGTTTCAGTTCAATCAGGGTTTTCAATTTCTATTTAGGCGCAACTCTACAGGAGGCGACTTCAATTGCGATGTAACATAGTTTACTTCCCTTCGAGCCGCCACTCTTGAAGATGAATTTTTTTTAATCTCGCTTTATTTTCGCTGCCTGGGCAAAATATTAGCCTTGTAAAAAAATGATTTAAATTAATGATTTAAGGTCGGTTTCGGGCGTGCTTGGGGCTCTTGTGTGATGGGCGTCATGGCTTGACATTGAGCGACTGGCGGTGGTAGCAATCCGTCCTCACAGATTCTTCCGTACCGGTATTGTGACGCTAAAATAATCGTAAAAGGAGGGGGCCGATGGGCGCCAGCTACTTGGCTAACGAATATGCACCGATATTCGTTTTTATCCTGATTGCTTTGGGCATGGGTGCGGCACCGCTGGTGTTGACGATGTTCGTCGCCGAGCAGAGACCGGATGATGAAAAGCTCTCCGCTTACGAGTGTGGTTTCGAGGCGTTTGAAGATGCCCGCATGCACTTTGACGTCCGCTTCTATCTGGTGGCAATTCTGTTTGTGATCTTCGATCTGGAAACTGCGTTTCTATTCCCATGGGCTGTTGTGCTCGATCAGATCGGTATCTTTGGTTTTATTGAGATGATGCTCTTCCTTGTGATTCTGCTGGTGGGCTATATCTATGCCTGGAAGAAGGGGGCGCTGCAATGGGAATAGAAGGTCTGCTCGATAAGGGCTTCGTTACAACAACCGTTGATAAGGCGATTAACTGGGCTCGTGCCGGTTCTGTCTGGCCGATGACCTTTGGTCTGGCTTGTTGTGCTGTTGAGTTTATGCACGCTGGTGCTTCCCGTTATGACATGGACCGTTTCGGTATTGTGCCGCGCCCATCTCCACGTCAGTCCGATCTGATGATTGTGGCTGGTACCCTCTGTAATAAAATGGCTCCTGCCCTGCGTAAGGTGTATGATCAGATGGCTGAGCCGCGCTGGGTGATCTCAATGGGATCATGCGCCAACGGCGGTGGTTACTATCACTACTCCTACCCGGTGGTGCGCGGTTGTGACCGCATTGTCCCGATTGATGTCTATGTGCCGGGTTGTCCTCCGACAGCTGAGGCACTCTTGTATGGATTTATTCAGCTGCAAGAGAAGATTAAACGAACCAACACGATTGCCCGGTGATTAATTATGAGTGAAGCAATGATTCGCGAAGATGCGACGGCGCTGAAAGAGCGTTTCGGTGATCAGGTGCTGGCTGTTGTTGCCGGTATCGATTGTCCTGAGGTGACTGTGGCTCGCGAGGCGATTGTTGATGTCTGTCACTATTTGAAGAGTGAACAGGGCTTTGATCAGATGATCGATCTCTGTGGTGTGGATATGTCCGAGCATCCTTCGCATGGCGATGGCGATGCCCGTTTGCTGGTGGTCTACAATCTTCTTTCGGTTGAGCACAACAAGCGCATTCGTTTGAAGGTGGCTGCAGGCGAGCGTGATCTGGTTGATTCTGTGGTTGAAGTCTGGCCAACAGCCAACTGGTTTGAGCGTGAAGCGTTCGATATGTGCGGCATTATCTTTAATAACCATCCTGACCTGCGTCGTCTTCTCACTGACTACGGTTTTGAAGGTTATCCGCTGCGTAAGGACTTCCCGCTGACAGGGCGTGTTGAAGTCTTCTTCGATGAGACGCAGTGGCGCTGTGTCTATCGTCCGAATAAAGTTGAAAATCGCGTATTGATTCCAAAGGTATGGCCGGGGGTTGATCGTGGCTGAGATTAAGAACTATACCCTGAACTTTGGTCCCCAGCATCCATCTGCACATGGCGTTTTGCGTCTGGTGCTTGAGCTGGATGGTGAGGTGGTTGAGAGGGCTGATCCACATATCGGCTTGCTGCATCGCGGTACCGAGAAACTCTTCGAATACAAGACCTATCAGCAGAATATCCCCTATTTTGATCGTTTCGATTATGTCTCCATGATGGCCAATGAGCATGCTTATGCACTGGCTGTGGAGAAGCTGTTGGGTATTGAGGCGCCGGAGCGTGCACAGTATATCCGCGTGATGTTCGCCGAGTTGACTCGCGTATTGAATCACTGCCTATGGCTGGGCGCCTGCGCACTTGATATCGGCGCGATGACCGTTTTCCTCTACTGCTTCCGTGAGCGTGAAGATATCTTCGACTACTACGAAGCGGTGAGTGGCGCGCGTATGCATGCGGCCTATTTCCGTCCGGGTGGTGTTACCAAAGATCTGCCTGATGGGCTGCTTGATCGTATTCAGGGATTTACCGAACGTTTCCCCGGCTACATTGATGAGTATGAGACACTGCTGACTGAAAACCGTATCTGGAAACAGCGTAACGTTGATATCGGCGTGGTGGACAAAGAGGCTGCACTGGCGTGGGGCTTTACCGGTCCGATGCTGCGTGGTTCAGGTGTTGCCTGGGATCTGCGCAAGACACAGCCCTATGATGTCTACGACAAGATGGAGTTTGATATTCCGGTTGGTGCTACAGGCGACTGCTATGATCGCTATCTTGTTCGTATTGAAGAGATGCGTCAGTCCAATGAAATTATTCGTCAATGCATCGAGTGGTTGGCTGTTAATCCCGGTCCGGTCAAGATTGATGACTACAAACTGACCAATCCACCGCGTGATTTGATGAAGGACGACATGGAGTCCCTGATTCACCACTTCAAATTCTTCTCCGAGGGTTACCCTGTACCAGAGGGCGAGGTCTATGCCGCGGTTGAGCATCCGAAGGGTGAGTTTGGCGTCTATGTGATGTCTGATGGTTCCAATAAGCCCTACCGCATGAAGGTTAGAGCCTCCGGCTTTGCCCATCTGGAAGCGATTGATTATATGTGTCGCGGCCACATGCTGGCTGATGTTGTAACGATTCTCGGTACACAGGATATTGTATTTGGTGAGGTGGATCGATGAGCGCCGTAGAGAACACTTCTCCACAGTTTTCAGCTGAGCGTCTGGATGAGATTAAGGCGCTGGTTGCCCGTTATCCTGCTGCGCGTTCGGCACTGCTGCCTGTATTGCATATGGCTCAGGAAGATTTCGGTTATCTCTCCATGGATGTGCAGAAGCTTGTTGCTGAAACGCTCGATCTGCATCTGATGGCTGTTCGTGAAGTGGTTACCTTCTATACCATGTTCCGTGAAAAGCCTTGCGGCACCTATTTGCTTGAGGTCTGTACCAATGCCGGTTGTATGCTCAACGGCGCGGATGATCTGGTTCGACATTTGTGCGACAAACTCGATATCAAGGTTGGTCAGACTACGCCAGATGGCATGTTTACGGTTACCGAAGTCGAGTGTGCAGGTGCTTGTGCTGGTGCGCCGGTGGTTCAGGTGAATAATGTTTATCATGAAAAGGCTACAGCTGAATCGATGGATGCGCTGATCACTCAGGTTCGTGCAGGAGGGGATGCGTAATGGCGATTTCTTCTGATCCTAAAAAAGTTACACGTATCTGCTTCGATCGTATTGAGATCCCGAATCAGAACAAACTTGATGTGGCCCGTGAAAATGGCGCATACAAGTTCCTGCCGACTGTATTGAAAGATTTTGATGCCGATAAAATTATTGGTGAGATGAAGACTTCCGGTCTGCGTGGTCGTGGTGGCGCAGGCTTCCCTACCGGGTTGAAGTGGTCGTTTGTACCGCGTAACACCGGTAAGCCGACCTATCTTCTCTGCAATGCGGATGAGGGTGAACCCGGCACATTCAAAGATAGGGACATTATGCGTTTTGATCCCCACCTGCTTATTGAAGGCATGATTATGGCCGGTTTTGCACTCGGTGTGAAAGATGCCTATATCTATATTCGTGGTGAGTTCGTGGCTGAGGCGAATGTCCTCAATGAAGCGATCGCCGAGGCATATGATGCCAATCTGCTAGGCGAGAAGATTCTCGGTACCGATTACAGCATGAACCTGACAGTTCATCGTGGTGCCGGTGCCTATGTTTGTGGTGAAGAGACGGCTTTGATCGAATCATTGGAAGGTCGTGCAGGCCGTCCGCGCTTTAAGCCGCCATTCCCTGCTGTTGAAGGTTTCTATCAGTGTCCGACCGTGGTCAATAACGTTGAAACGCTGGCGACGGTTCCGGCTATTCTGGAGCATGGTGGCGAATGGCATGCGGCAATTGGCAAGCCAAACAGTGCAGGTTGCAAACTTTTTTCAGTCTCAGGACACGTAAATAAGCCCGGTAACTATGAAGTGCCGATGGGAACCACTTTAAGAGACCTGATTGAAAATCATTGTGGCGGTTTGCAACATGGATCAGTGCCAAAGGCGATTATTCCCGGTGGCTCTTCCACTCCTTGGCTCATGGCGGAGCATTATGATGTGCCGTTGACTTACGATGATATTATGGAGGCTGGTTCTTTCCTTGGCTCCGGTGCGATCATCGTTATGGATGAGACTGCAGATGTGGTTGCGCTAACCCGTCGCCTCTCCCACTTCTACGCCCATGAATCATGCGGCCAGTGTACACCGTGTCGTGAAGGTACGGGCTGGATTGAGCGCGTGATGAATCGCGTCGATGGAGGTCAGGGTTGTGAAGGTGATATGAAGGTTCTGGAAGAAGCGGCTGAGCATATGGCTGGTCGTACGATTTGTGCGTTGGCTGAAGGTGGCGCAGCTCCAATTCTTTCAATGCTCAAGCACTTCCCGGATGACGTACGGGCGAAGTTGAAGGAGAGCTCTCAATGACGGCGCTGTTTATCAATGACGAAGAAGTAACCGTTACTCCTGGAACCAGTATTCTCGAGGCGTGCCGTCAGCATGGTGCTGAGGTTCCCTATTTCTGTTATCACCCTGAGCTCTCTGTGGCGGCCAACTGCCGTATGTGTCTTGTTGAGGTAGAGGGTTGGCCTAAGCCTGCAGCCTCCTGCTGCACGCCTGTGGCAGAGGGTATGAAGGTGCGCACTCAGTCTGAAGGGCTGGAGAAAGATCGTCAGATGATGATGGAGTATCTGCTCATTCATCATCCACTCGACTGCCCGGTCTGTGATCAGGGCGGTGCCTGCAAGCTGCAGGACTATACTGTTGAACATGGTGCCTCACAGGGGCGCTACACCGAGATGAAGCGTGCTGTGGTCGATCATGACCTGGGGCCGTTCATCAGCACCTGCATGACCCGTTGTATTCACTGTACCCGCTGTGTTCGCTTTGCCGATGAGGTGGCTGGAACCGGCGATATGGGCGTACTTGATCGTGGTGATCACATGCGTATTGAGGGCATTGTTGATGACTGCTTAAGTTCTGAGCTCTCCGGTAGCCTGGGCGATATCTGTCCTGTTGGCGCACTACTTGATAAGCCTTCACATGATGTTTCGCGTCCATGGGAAGTGACCCGTCATAAGAGTACCTGCACCCAGTGTCCTCAGGGTTGCGATATCACCATTGAATCTCGTGGTGATGAGGTGATTCGTATTCGTCCGGATCGTGAAGGTGTTGAGCCTTGGATCTGTGACCGTGGCCGTTATGTTTATGATGCATTCCGTTCTGATGAACGCATTGTCGAGCCAAAGATCCGCGAAGGCGATGCACTCAATAGTGTCAGCTGGGACGATGCCATTGGCCGTGCAGTTGAGCTGCTCAAAGGCAAGCGCGTTGGCATTCTCTTTTCTCCTTTCTGGAGTGTGGAAGGACTGACTGCGATTCGCCTGCTTCAGGATAGCTCGTTTAAGGATGCCAAGGTTGCGTTCGATTTGCATCGTCGTGATATGCGCCAGTTTGCTTTTGAAGAGGGCTTGGCGATGACCACCCAGCAGATCGAAGATGTCGATCAGGTGGTGGTACTTGGCTCAGACCTGCGTCAGCGCCTGCCTGTTCTAATGCAGCGCCTGCGTAAACGTATTAACTCCGGTAAACCTGTTAGCCGTATTGGTGCGATGAACTATCGTACCAATACCCATCCGACCCATGATGCACTGATTCGTCCTCGTGATTGGCCTGCGGTTATCGCCCGTGCGATGGATCAGGTGACTGAGATGGGCAAGCTGGCTGCAGGTATGGATGAGTGGCGCGGTGCAGTGAAAGAGCGTCATGAGGCTGGCAAGCTGCTGGCTGATGCATTGATGGCCGACTCCTGTGCGCTGCTGGTCGGTGAAGAGATTCGCTCGCATGCCGATGCTGCATCTTTGATTTATGGTCTTGATCTCTTGATGCGGGCATGTGGCCATGCCGAAGAGGGGAGTGATGGCCGCAACCTGATTCCTGAAGGGATGAATGCACAGCTGCTCTCATCGGTCTTTGGCGATATCCGTACCAGTGCTGGCGAACTGTTCAATGCAGCGGCCAATGGCGAACTTGATGCCATGATTCTGGTGGGTAGTGATCCGCTCGGGGATGGTCTATTCCCGGCTGAGGCGAAACAGGCGATGGGCAAACTGCCAACGGTTCAGATTGGCGCCATTGCCGGTGAGATCAGTCAGTTTGCTGATGTTCAGCTTCCTGCGGCTGCCTACTCAGAGGTTGAGGGTAGCTTTATTAATATGGAGGGGCGTGTCCGCATTGCTGGCCAGCCACTCTCATCGATCGGTTCAGAGCGTCCGCTCTGGAAGGTGATGATGCGTCTGGTACAGGCGATGGGTGGCGAAGTGCCAGCCATTAATCTTGATGAACTGCGTAGCCACGTAGCTCGACTGGCACCACAGTTGGATGGTGTCTGGGATGCTGAAGGCGAGATTGTTATTGGCACAGCCCGTAACAAGGGTGCCGCTTTCCTTCCATCGAAAGCCAAGAAGCAAGGCAAGCTCGATGTGGTAAGCCGCTATTCTCTCTATCGTGAGGGTGCATGGGCTCGCGCTTCCGAACTGTTGACGGATGCAGGTCGACGCCATGCGCTGGATGACGTGATTGCGCATCCCGATACGCTGGCTGCAGGTGAACACACGATTCGTTCATCGGCCGGTGAGAAGAAGTTTAATGTGGGTAACCGAACCAATGTTGCACCTGGCGTACTCTTTGTTGCCAAGCGTGGTGTTGCCGGAGATATCTCCAGTGAGCTGACAGTTGATGTCGATGGAGGTGCAGTATGAGCATAGCTGATATGGGCCTTCAGGTTTTGATCTGGGCTCTTGAGATTCTGGCCATTGCCGTGCCGATTGCCCTCGGTGTTGCTTATACCACCTATGCCGAACGTCGTGTGATTGGCTGGATTCAGGTGCGTCAAGGTTGTAACCGCGTGGGTCCATTCGGTCTGTTGCAGCCGATTGCTGATGGCCTGAAACTCTTCATGAAAGAGACCATCATCCCGACCAAAGCCAATAAATATCTCTTTGTGGCAGCACCGGTGATGGCCATGGTTCCGGCCTTTGTCGCGTTTGCCGTGGTGCCCTTTGGTGAAACCACGCTGTTCGGTTTCTGGGAAGAGGCGCATGTGATGGCGATTGCCAACCTCAATGTTGGCATCCTTTACGTCATGGCGATCTCAAGTCTGGCCATCTACGGTATTCTGATGGCTGGCTGGGCTTCCAACTCTAAATATGCTCTGATCGGTGCGGTGCGTTCGACTTGTCAGATGGTCTCCTACGAGATTGCCATGGGCTTCTCCATTGTCTGTGTTCTGATTATGGCCGGTAGCATGAACCTTTCGGAAATTGTGCATGCTCAGGCCGGTGGTATCTGGCACTGGTACATGCTGCCGCTCTTCCCGATGTTTATTGTCTTCTTTATCTCAGGCTGTGCCGAGACCAACCGTTCGCCATTTGACCTTCCTGAAGGTGAGGCTGAGCTGGTGGCAGGTTTCTTCGTTGAGTACTCAGGCATGTGGTTTGCGACATTCTCACTGGCTGAATATGCGGCGATGATTCTGATCAGCCTGATGACCTCGATCATGTTCCTCGGTGGTTGGTATGCACCGTTACCGGCGGATTTCCCTGTTATCGGTGAATTCCTCAATGCGATTCCGGGTACGGTCTGGCTGTTGGCCAAGACCTCATTCCTGATCTTTGTCTTTATCTGGTTCCGTGCCACATTCCCACGTTTCCGTTATGACCAACTGATGCGTCTGGGCTGGAAGGTGTTCCTACCATGGACACTGGCATGGATCGCAGTGATTGGTTGTGCCACTTATGCGGGTGATATTTCGTCATCGCTGACATGGGTGAGTGATTTCATCGGCTACTGGCAGCCTTGGAGGTGATGCGATGAATCTGATTAAACGTCACCTCAAAACATGGTTCCTTTGGGAGCTGGTTATCGGTCTGTCACTGACTGGTCGTTATCTGTTTAGGAAAAAGATTACTGTGCAGTATCCGGAAGAGCGCACACCGCTCTCCCCGCGTTTCCGTGGCCTGCATGCGCTGCGTCGCTATGAAAATGGTGAGGAGCGCTGCATTGCCTGTAAGCTTTGCGAAGTGGTCTGTCCGGCTCTGGCCATTGAAATCGAGTCGGAAGAGCGTTCAGACGGCACCCGTCGTACCACCCGTTATGATATCGATATGACCAAATGCATCTTCTGTGGTTTCTGCCAGGAGGCTTGCCCTGTTGATGCGATCGTCGAGACGCAGGAGTTTGAGTATGGCTCCGAGAAACGCAGCGATCTCTACTACACCAAGGATATGCTGTTGAAGGTGGGTGAGCGCTACGAATCACAGATCGCTGCCAATCTGGCTGATGATCGCGCCAACACACCGTCGGACAGGAATTAGGGAGAGAAGATGTTAGAAACCGCTTTCTTTTATCTGTTCGGAGGTCTTGCTGTTTCAGCAGGGCTGGGCGTGGTGCTGGCACGAAACACCATGCACTCGGTCATGTTCCTTATCTTCTGTTTCTTTAATGCGGCAGGGCTCTTCTTCCTACTCGATGCAGAGTTTCTCGGCATCATCCTGATTCTCATCTATGTCGGCGCGGTGATGGTGCTGTTCATGTTTGTGATCATGATGCTGGAAGTGAATCGGGCGAAGTTGCGCGAAGGCTTCCTGCAGTACCTGCCTGTCGGCGGTATGATCGCAGTGGTTCTGCTGGTTGAGTTGATCGCTTCGGTCAGCACGGGTGTCTTTGGTTCTGCTGAGATGCAGCAGGCCGCACATTTTGGGCAGGAAGTGAACAACACGGTCGAGATCGGTAAGGAACTTTATACCAAGTATCTACTTGGTTTCGAAGTGGCGGCCATCATTCTTCTGGTGGCACTGATCGGATCAATTGTGCTGACACTACGCTCCCGTAAAGATGCTAAATATCAGAATATTTCAGCGCAGGTACAGACTCGTAAAGAGGATCGTCTGCGCAAGGTGAAGATGTAATGGTACCTCTGTCAGCTTATCTCACTGTTGCCGCATGCCTCTTTTGTATTGGCGTGATCGGGCTCTTTTTGAATCGCAAGAATGTGATCACCATTCTGATGTGTATCGAACTGATTCTTCTGGCTGTGAATATCAACTTTGTTGCCTTCTCACACTTCCTTAACGACCTGGCCGGTCAGATCTTTGTCTTCTTCGTGTTGACCGTGGCGGCCAGTGAAGTGGCGGTGGGTTTGGCCATTCTGGTGGCCTTCTATCGTCAGCGTCGATCCATTGATATTGAAGATATCAATACGTTGCAGGGTTAAGGGGGAGAGAACGACATGACACTCAATACAATCGAACTACTCGCCATTCCTGCGCTACCACTCATTGGAGCCATGGCTGCTGGCCTGTTTGGCTGGGTGCTGAAAGATAAACTCTCTCACTGGATTACATGCCTGATGGTGATTGCTTCTGCTGTGCTTTCAGTACACGTGTTCACTCAGGTGATGGGTGGAGCATCGTTCCACGGCAACTTGTGGACTTGGATCGTCTCCGGGAATCTTGTCGTGCCCGTTGGCATGATGATCGACCGACTGACTGTGATCATGATGATGACCGTCACCATCGTGTCGGCCTGTGTTCATATCTACACCATTGGTTATATGCACGGTGATCCGGGTTATTCGCGATTCTTCTCATACATCTCAGCCTTTACATTCTCCATGCTGGTACTTGTCATGGGCAACAGCTTCTTCACGCTCTTCTTCGGTTGGGAAGCGGTAGGCCTCTTCTCGTACCTGCTGATCGGCTTCTGGTTCAAGCGTGAGAGCGCCACCGTGGCTGCGATGAAAGCGTTCATTGTTAACCGTATCGGTGACTTTGGTTTTGCCATCGGTATTCTGGCTGTCTGGTACTACTTCGGATCGGTTGAGTACTCTAAGGTGTTTGCAGCAGTGCCTGCTCTTGTCGACAGCGGTGCCCATCTCTCATTCCTGAGTTGGGATATTTCTGCAATTACCTTTATCTGTCTGGCACTGTTTGTCGGTGCGATGGGCAAATCGGGCCAGGTGCCTCTTCACGTCTGGCTACCTGACTCCATGGAAGGTCCGACCCCGATCTCTGCACTAATCCACGCGGCAACGATGGTAACTGCAGGTGTCTTCATGGTGGCTCGTCTGTCACCGATGTTTGAGTATTCTGATGTGGCTCTAGCTGCCGTGACTCTCGTTGGTGCGATTACAGCCTGGATGTGTGCGACCATCGGTCTGGTACAGAATGACATCAAACGCGTCATTGCCTATTCCACCTGTTCTCAGCTGGGTTATATGTTTGTCGCCTGTGGTGTGTCCGCTTATTCAGCCGGCATCTTCCACTTGATGACTCATGCCTACTTTAAGGCATTGCTCTTCCTGGCGGCAGGTTCTGTGATTCATGCTGTGATGGCTGAGCAGGACATTCGCAAGATGGGACAGCTACGTAAATATATGCCGATCACCTACATCACTATGTTCCTTGCAGCGCTGGCTCTTGCAGGTATTCCACCGTTTGCAGGTTTCTTCTCCAAGGATCTAATTATTGAAGCAACCATGATCCGTGATTTCGGAGAGATGGGCTGGGTTGGAACATTCGCTTCCTTTGCGGTTCTTTCCGGTGTCTTTATGACAGCATTTTACACCTTCCGCATGTTCTTCCTCACTTTCCATAACTCGGATCGTGTTGATTCACATACTAAGAGTCATCTGCATGAGTCTCCCAAGGTGATTACCATCCCATTGATGATTCTGGCTGTTGGTGCGGTTGTGTCCGGTTGGTGGGGCTTTGCAGCACTCGACATTGCCAACCCGGAAGTTGCCATGGGCTTCTTCGGTGATGCGCTATTCGTGACCGATGCTCACAACCCTCTTATGGCCATGGCTGAGGAGAGTGGTGTCCATAGTGCGATGGGTCTGATTCTCCATGCTCCGTTTACGCTGCCTTTCTGGCTGGCTATTGGTGGTATCGGGCTGGCTTATTTCATGTACTTCAAAGAGACCGCCATGCCTGCGAAGATCGCCAAGGCTGCTGGACCTCTCTATACCTTCCTGCTTAACAAATGGTATTGGGATGAGTTCTACGAAAAGATCTTCATTCAGCCTGCCCGTCGTCTCGGGAATGCGCTGTGGCAGAAGGGTGATCTCGGCATTATCGATAAAGGTATCATTCATAGCGGTATTGTTGATTCGATTAAATCGGGTGCTGCACGTCTGCGTACGACACAGACAGGCATGGTCTACCACTACGCTTACGCAATGGTCATCGGTGTGTTCGGATTTCTGACATACCTGATGTTGAACGGATAAGGGGGAGTAATCGCAATGGAACTGCATAATGCCATAGAGTTGCATAACGTACTTGGCTTCCCGATTCTTTCGCTGAGCATCTTCCTGCCGTTGGTAGGAGCGATGGTTATCTGGCTGTTTATCAAGAATGCCAATGTGGTGCGTTGGTCAACCCTGTTGATCTCAGTAGCGACATTCATTGTTACGCTGCCACTGGCGACCAAGTTTGATACCACTACTGCGCATATGCAGTTTGAGGAGTTTCACCCTTGGATTGAGGCGTTCAATATCAACTATCAGTTGGGTGTTGATGGCATCTCCATGCCATTCATTATCCTCACAAGCCTGCTGACCATCATCTGTGTAATCTCTGCATGGGAGTGCATCCAGAGTCGAGTGAAAGAGTACATGATCGCCTTCCTGGTGCTGGAGACCACGCTGATCGGTGTCTTCTCGGCTCTTGATTCAATCCTCTTCTACTTCTTCTGGGAAGCGATGTTGATTCCGATGTATCTGATTATCGGTATCTGGGGCGGTAAGAACCGCGTCTATGCCACATTGAAGTTCTTCCTCTATACGCTGGCAGGTTCTGTCTTAATGTTGATCGCGCTGCTGGCGATGTATTTCAAGTCAGGCGGCACATTCAGCATTCTGGCGTTGATGGACTACCCGTTCGATTTCGAATGGCAGATATGGATCTGGATCGCATTCTTTGTCGCCTTTGCGGTGAAGGTGCCGATGTGGCCGGTTCACACCTGGCTTCCTGATGCGCATACCGAGGCGCCAACGGCAGGTTCGGTGATTCTGGCAGGTATTCTGTTGAAGATGGGTGCTTACGGCTTCCTACGCTTCTCCCTGCCAATCACTCCGGATGCGTCGCAGTACTTTGTGCCCTTCATGGTATTCCTCTCGCTGATTGCCATTGTCTACATCTCACTGGTTGCCATGATGCAGACAGATATGAAGCGACTGATCGCCTACTCATCCATCGCCCATATGGGCTTCGTGACTCTGGGTACCTTCATGTTCACGCAGGCGGCTGTTGAGGGTGCGATCATCAACATGATCTCGCACGGTTTTGTCGCTGCTGCACTCTTCCTCTGTGTGGGCGTGATGTATGATCGTCTACATACTCGAGAAATTGCAGATTACGGAGGCGTGGTCAATGTCATGCCTGTCTTCGCAGCGGTGATGATGGTTTTCGCTATGGCCAATGTGGCCCTGCCAGGAGCGAGTTCGTTCGTCGGTGAGATCATGGTGCTGATTGGTACCTTCGAAGCAGATCCTTCCCAGATGAGTATCTCGGCCAAGTGGATTGCCATTGCTGCAACACTGAGCGTTGTCCTCTCTGCCTGTTACACCCTGTGGATGTACAAGCGTGTGATTATGGGTGACATCACCAAGGATTCAGTCAAAACCATGAAAGATATGAGCGTTCGTGAATTCTCATACTTTGTACCGTTGATTGTTCTGGTGTTGTGGATGGGCTTCTATCCGCTGCCGGTACTCGATGTGATGCATGAGTCTGTCGCACACCTGATTGAGCAGGCAACCACAAGCAAGTTGGATGCGGCGGCGGCACTGGCCGGTGCAGCACAAGAAATGGCGCACCACTGAGGTATATGAAACATGGCTAACGTAACCTTCCCGTTCCCATTTCCTTCAAATCTGGAACTGATGCTGCCGGAGATCATCATTGCCGTCATGGCAATGTCGATTCTGCTACTTGATCTGTTTATCCCGAAAGAGAAGAAGGGGATTAGTGCCTGGCTGGCGATTGCGACATGTGCAGCAGCAGCTGTAGCAACGATCAATGTCACTTCGCCTGAGGCAATGACTACCTTCTACGGCTTCTTTGTTCTCGATCCATTTGCCTCTTTTGCCAAGCTGCTGATGTTAGCGGCAACAGTGTTCGGCATCGTTCTCTCACTCGACTATATGAAAGATGAGGCGAACACAGGCGAATACTACTGTCTGATGCTCTTTGCCCTGCTCGGTATGATGCTGATGGTTTCGGCGACCAACTTCATCACCATGTATCTGGGCCTCGAATTGATGGCGCTCTCTGTCTATGTACTGGTCGGTTACCAAAGAGATGTATTGCGCTCATCTGAAGCAGCCTTGAAGTATTTTATCCTCGGATCGCTCTCATCAGGCATGCTGCTCTACGGTATCACCTTCCTCTATGGCGTGACTGGAAGTTTTGACTTCGGTCTGATCGGCACAGCACTCACAGAGAGTGATGGAACAGCGCGTACCGCTACATTGGTCGGCATGATCTTCTTACTGGCGGGCATGGCCTTTAAGGTCTCCGTAGCACCCTTCCATATGTGGACACCTGATGCTTATGAGGGGGCACCGACACCGGTGACGGCATTCATGTCCGTTGCTCCGAAAGTGGCTGGCTTTGTCATTCTGATGCGGGTACTGGTGGATGCCATGCCTGCTTTGCAGCATGAGTATACAGTGATGTTCACCGGTATGGCCGTATTGACGTTGGCCGTCGGTAATATCGCAGCGATTGCCCAGCGCAACATCAAGCGTATGCTGGCTTACTCAACCGTTGGCCATGTCGGCTTCGTACTGCTCGGCTTAATCGCGGCTAATGCGGATGGCTATGCAGGTGTGCTGATCTACATGACCATCTATCTGTTCATGACCATGGGCGCCTTTGCCATTATTATTCTGATGCGTCGTGATGGTATTCAGGGTGAACTGCTGGATGACTTCGCAGGCATGTCCAAGGCTCGTCCTGGTTATGCGTTGGCTATGGGTCTGATGATGTTCTCCTTGGCAGGTATTCCCTTCCTTGGCGGTTTCTGGGCCAAGTTTGCGGTCATCGCGGCGGTCATTGATGCCGGTCATCTGACACTGGGTCTGATTGCGATTCTCTTCTCTGCTGTTGGCGCCTTCTATTACATCCGGGTGGTTAAATATATCTACTTTGATGAGGAGCGTGTTGCCTTTAACTTCAGTGATAACCTGTTGATGAAGGCCACTGTAGCACTGACATCGATTATTATCGTCGCTATTGGTGTCTATCCGAATCCTGTCATGGAGATGTGCAGAACCGCACTTGTCGGGCTGATTTAACAGACCGTTTAAGATCATTAAAGGCAGGCATTCTGGTCTTCAGAATGCCTGCTTTGTTATTAGTACTTGAATTAAAAGTCGTGCGAATGTATAAATCGCGCCCTTTGAAAATACAGGAGTAGGAAAAGTGAAAGCTGAGATTCATCCTGAATACATCGC